>Ga0272441_10008628_pt1 | contig 16080 bp, 12 predicted proteins | sample SSMProp6N_FD_193582 | JGI IMG/M metagenome (GOLD analysis project Ga0272441, IMG submission 193582) | Marine sediment archaeal communities from Little Sippewissett salt marsh, Falmouth, MA, United States - SSM-Prop-6N | ecosystem: Environmental > Aquatic > Marine > Wetlands > Sediment ... | reverse complement strand
TAGCAGGCGACGTCTGCAGGCATCAATGAAGGCAAAAAGTACGCCAGTCTCCCTTAAACCCAATTCAGTTTCTACATCTATCATTTTTACCTGCGAATCACCCATGTACTGCAAAACCATTTCAAGCATGGTTCCTGTTAGAGGAGGTGATGCCACCCTCAAACCCTGGTCTGTTTCAGAGATCGAGACTGCAGCGCCACTCCCAGGCGACACAGGAGCATACAGGGCGGTTTTATAGGCAAAATCCAGCCCAGAATACGTGAACGCCACCACATTGCTTGTACGGGTCAGTGTGGCAAGGATACCGGAAGACTTCAACTCCTCGATTTTTTCAGGAGAAACAGGCACAGCCTGCATAGAAGCCAATCTGCCCCTGTCGTAAAATGGCGAACAAATACCCGGTTGCGTATCCAGCTGTCCTGCAATCGCCTTGAATTGTGCATTTGAAAGAAATAGTTCCATAGAATTAAGGATCCTCTCTGATAAAAATCGGCTTTCTTATCTGATCTTGTCAGCAGTCACTCTGATCAACCGTTCTCCCTGATCGACGGCCTTGCTTACGTATTTATCTTTGATAATGTTGGTGCCGTAATTCGCCAGCCCTTTGCGTTTGATAATCGTCGATACACTTTCCCGTGCATATTTCACATTGATCCTGCCTAAATCATTTACACCAGGCACAGGAATAAAATCCCCAATTTCATCTCCGATCACTGCTTTAGCAACTTCCAGGTTCGCTTTTTGATACCCTAACGCAACAGATGTTAAAGCATCGTTCCCATCTACCAGATATGATTCAAGTCCTCTTTCAACCCAATTCGTTACACCTTTGTAACCATATTTAAAAGTACGCCCAACCCCTGGAGTTAACCCAACGATATCAGCTCCGGTATCTGCAATTTTCTTTGCCCATTGCACTCCTGAATCGAACATGTTAACTACATCTTCTTTATGCTCTGCAATCTCCGCCAGCCGCTGTTGGGTATCCATTCCATGCCGCAAGTGTCCCCGATGGATATCATCAAGCTGTTTTAAAAGCCTGTCAACTCTGTCTCCCTGTGTGTTCAAACTCTCCAGAATGGGGTCAGCCTGTGGAGAAGGTACCGGTGTTGGTGCTTTCGGTTTTAATGCACCCGGTGTGGGCGGTTTACGCCCTTTCAGGAATCGATACAACAACAAGCCCCCGCCGGCTGTCCCACCACCGGCAACTGCAAGGCCGCCGCCAACAGCAAGTAATCTCAACAAGTCATCTGTACCTGAGGCTACAGGATAACACGCCCCTGTAACTTCATTACATCCTGCCTCGCAGGGTGTAGTGTAATATGCACATAATCCATCCGCAGGATCACATTGCCCATTTGTCCAGCTGACGCCATTCTCACAGAATGACGGGCAGCTCACCCCGGCACAAAGGCCGCTCTGGTTCTCTGCCAGGCATAAGCCTGTATCTGCATTGCAGCCAAACTGACATGTTTCTGTGTGATAGAGGCAAGCTCCATCACTCGAATCGCAGGATCCGGTGTGGTAGCTTACATTTCCTTCACAAAATGAGGAACAATCTACACCGGCACAAAGATCTCCGGTATTCGGACTGATACAGTATCCTGTCTCCGGATCACAGCCTTGCGTACAGGTTTCCTGTTCAAAGAAGCAGCCCCCGTCTTCAGGATCACACTCGCCGTTATACCAACTTACATCATCCTGGCAGAAAGGCTCACATGGGTTGTTTTCACACAAATTCAATTCAGAGGATTCGATGCAGTATCCGGTATCGGGATTACATCCATAATCACAGTACTTGGAATAATCATACAGGCAGCCTCCACTTGCTGGATCGCAAGCTGCGCCGCCATAGTAGCTGGTATCACCCTCGCACATAGCTGCAGGGCAATGCACACCATAACATGGATCATCGTCCGGATCCGAATAGATTTGATCATCCCCTTCTATACAGTATCCAGTAGAACCATCACAACCATACTCGCAGTATTCTGAGGAGTTATAGGAGCACATACCAAATGCCGGATCACAAGCAGCTCCACCATAGTAGCTTGTATTGCCGTCGCACATGGCTGCCGGACAATGAACGCCATAGCAAGGATCATCGGCAGGATCAGGATAGACCTGGTCGTCAGGGTCCTCCCAATCATCCGAATCCTCTACATCTTCACCACACGTATGGTTCAACGGATCGCTAGAATCACATCCATCTTCACATGTATCCATTGTGGTATATACACATCCATCATATGGATTACATCCGCGGAATCTAAATAGCAGCCTCCAGACCCATACACCAGTTTCTCCAGGAGGTTCATGCCATTCCAGAGAACACATGGGTTCATAGCAAGTTTCATAACTACCATCCAGGAGTTCACATGACCCAACAGATCCAAAAGGTGTTGGTTCAGCTTGCGGTAACGGATCAGATCCAGACTTTTCAGCAAAGGCAGATTGAACACCAGCCATTCCACCCATCACCAGCAGTAATACAAGCAACATCCATCCTCTGGAATACTTCGTCCATGACCCACTTTGCATATTGAAACCTTTTCTCTTGTTAAATTTTTTTTTACAAATGGAACACTTTTGCGGGGAAGATACTGCAACCAAATACCATCTCTTCCTAAATGATCATTAAAAACACCGCATTAGTTGTTGAATGGAATTTACCAAGTCTGTCGATGCGAAATCTTACTATCCGATTAATTTGTTACAGTATACATGAATAAGCAGACCTATCAACTAAAGACCACCTTACAATTTATTAATCCCTCATAAATATCAGATAATCCGGGAAAAAATAATTATCAAATATCCGTAATTAATTCCTTCATGTTATCACTTTTAACTTACCCCCTGTACACATCCATTTTAAACATAGCAACCTGTCTGATGAAGATTTTGATATTTAAATCGAGTACTAGATGCCGCAACAACAAGTTGCCTGAGATATGTTAGGATATTTTTTGTATCAACATCTTTACACGCCATGTTTTTTCAATTTGATAGCCAGGAGTAAGATATGAAACCACTTCCTTTCCTTCAAAAGGGTATCGCCCAGGTAGCCATCCTTGTCCCTGATCTTGATCGAGCCGTTGAAAACTACCATACATACTTTGGTATAGGACCATGGCATTTCTATACCTACGCCCGGCCTCTCGTTTCAGAAATGACTTATTATGGCGAGCCTGCCGATTACATGATGCGGATCGCACTTTCCTATTTTGGCAATATGCGCGTTGAGTTGATCGAACCAGGTACTGGCGATACTGTATACGCTGATTTTATCCGAGAGCATGGTTACGGCCCGCACCATTACGGACTTCTTGTAGAGGATATGGAAACTGCGTTTAAGGAAGTAGAAGCTGCGGGACTTCGAGTTATTATGGACGGTGCCGGTTTCGGTCCGGATGGCGACGGTCATTATGCCTATCTGGATACTGAAGAGAAATTTGGCGTAACACTGGAACTTATCGAACGCCCCAAACGCCGTCATCCTCCCGAGAAATTTTACCCCCCGAAGACTGATTAGCATTAAACCTTACGATTCCTAATATGAAATTTAAATATAAAGAGGCTGCCTTCAAAGACAGCCTCTTTCGGGTGCGGGGATGACGGGATTCGAACCCGCGGTCTCTGCCTTGACAGGGCAGCATGTTAGGCCACTACACCACACCCCCGAACGCCGAAAAGTGTATCATGGTGCAATAGCACCGTCAAGGTTCGTCAGGTTCCATCATAACCCGGTCTGCGCAGATTATTGCTGAGAGGTAATTATCACCCTATAATTTATCCTGAGTCCGGGTTCAATTTTCAGTCCACTCAGACATCTTGAAAAGGTGTCCAATGACTGCACAGATTGCAGACAAGGTTCTTTATGCAGGTGATGAGTATTCGCTGATCGGAATCGACGGCACCGGATTGCCAGTTCCTCAAGATTACGGCATGTCCCCTACAATGATCCACACCGCCTGCTACAGAGGATTCTATGTTACCTATTCTATTTCGAAGGATCAGCTTATTCTCATGAACATGACACTTCGAGAAATTGATGGGGAATATTTACAAGTCAATGGAATTGATGCAAGTATCGACGATTACGGTAGAGGTGTCTACAAAAAAATACACCAAATAGTGCAGTTTACCGGAAAACTACGAATCGCAAGAGATTTTATTGATAGTATGTATGTTCATATGGGCTTTCAGAAACCTGCTTCCTTCCAAACGGTGCTGGATCTTAAATTCATAAAAGGCAAGCTCATTGATGTGATGGATCTTTCGAAAATAATGGCAGCCAAGCGAAAAGAAAATAAAGGGATTCCCCTACAAATAAATTCGATTGACGATATCAAAGATGCTTTCAATCTTGATATTGATGATTGAGGAATATTAAAAAAATAACCTCCTCAAAATTACGGAGGTTCTTGATGATACGTACCCCGAAACGGCCAACCTCGTTTCAGGGTATATCAGCAGATAAGTTAAACTTCTCATTGAAAAATTTTATAACCTTTTCAACAGCTCTGTCATCAATCTGATAGTGAAGAACAAGCCTCATATCTGTATTGTTCCTGGCAGATAATTTTATCCCCTGCTTTTCCGCAGCAGTTATCAGATCTTCCATACAAACTTCCACATTTTCGATACGGATAAACAGCATATTGGATTCCGGTTTGCCCTGCATCAGTGTCAGACCTGGCAGCCTGTCCAGAGCTTCTGCGAGTTGAAGAGCATGCTTGTGATCTTCCACCAGTCTTTCCACCATGGTTTCAAGAGCAACAATCCCGGCAGCTGCAAGAACACCAGCCTGGCGCATGCCCCCTCCCAGCATCTTTCTATTTTTCCTGGCGGCAGCAATAAATTCTTTTGAACCGCAAAGAACTGAACCAGCCGGTGCCGCCAAACCCTTTGATAGGCAGAATGTAATAGAATCCGCCGGAGCGGCCAATGCACTGACCGGAACGTTCAAAGCGGCGGCAGCATTAAAAATCCGGGCACCATCGATATGGAACTTTATATCATTGTCATGGGCAAGTTTCCCAGCCTCTGCTATATACCCCGCATCAATCGGCACTCCACCACATGCGTTGTGAGTGTTCTCCAAAACCAGCAGTCTTGTCCTGGGGAAATGAACATTCTCTGTTCGTATCGCATTTTGAACCTGCTGCAGGTTCAATGTTCCATCCTGCAGATTTGGCAGTGCAAACGGATGTACCCCTGCCACAGCCGCTGCGCCGCCCACCTCATAAAGATATGTGTGGGATCTATCACCCAGAATTATTTCATCCCCCCTTCCACACCACGTCATCACAGCCAGCAGATTCCCCATTGTTCCGGACGGGACAAATAGTCCTGCTTGTTTTTCCACCATTTCTGCAGAAATTTCTTCCAGGCGATTAATGGTCGGGTCTTCTCCATAAACATCATCCCCGACCTCGGCCTTCGCCATGGCTGTTCTCATTTTTTCAGTCGGGTGTGTAACCGTATCCGAACGCAAGTCTATCCATTCCATACATCACCTGCTCCTATAAAATTATTTATCTCTTTCCAGAAGCCATGTGAGAACATTCTCAAGCCCGGGGGGCATTGGTGCTGTGAATGTTACTTCATTGTCTTTGCCTGGTGGAACTATTCGCAGAGTATACGCATGCAGAAAAAACCTCTGTTTCAGCGGTATAGTTCGCTTCTTAAAACCATAGACTGTATCACCTGCTACAGGAGAGCCTATGTATGAAAGGTGTACCCGTATCTGGTGGGTCCTCCCCGTTTTGAGATCAATATCAAGAAACGAGTGCCTGTCAAATTTTTCGATTGTCCGGTATACAGTTACAGCCATTTTTCCCCTTGACTCTGGCGTAACAGCCATACGTTTCCTGTGTGAGGGATCTCTCCCAACCGGCATCTCAATGATCCCTTCAGGTGTTGGAGGGTGTCCGTCTGTAAGGGCGCGATACTTCTTTTTGACTTTCCTGTCTTTAAACTGTCGCTGCAGGTGCTGCAGGGCGTAATCATTTTTGGCAACGAGCAGCACTCCGGAAGTATTTCGATCCAGTCTGTGGACAATGCCCGGGCGCCGCTCTCCACCGATGCCTTCGAGGTCAGGTAAATGATGCAGGATTGCGTGGACAAGGGTTCCTGAATCGTGGCCGACTGAAGGATGTACAACCATACCGGCAGATTTATTTAATACAAGTATATTGCTGTCTTCATACAGAATATCAAGGGGGATATTCTCGGGCTCAATGTCAACTGGTGCAGGATCAGGAATTTCAAGAGATATCGATTCTCCCCCTTCAAGTTTATGACCGGTTTTTGTGATTGTTTGATTATTTACCGCCGCTCGCCCATCTTTGATCAGCTTCTGGATTCTGCTGCGCGTCATTTCTCCAAGCTGATCCGTGAGTATACGGTCCAGCCTGCCGCCGCTTCCAAGATATTGAAAGCTTACAGTCTGAGCCACTCTATCTACCCCTCCATCTCCCAAGGTGCATTTCCAGGTTGGTCAGATAAATCAGACTCTGGTTCACTTTCCAATATTTTCGACTCTTCCTGTTGAGCTATCTTTCTTTCATCAATCCACATGGCAAGGATCAGAACTGCTACTCCAACACTTATACCGGAGTCGGCCAGATTAAATACCGCAAAATTACCTACGGAGATAAAATCGGTAACAGTACCCTGTGTCAGTCTGTCGATGAGATTTCCTGCTGCGCCTCCCATCTGCATTCCCAATGCTGCACGATAGAGCCACTTTTCGGAGGGAATCATGGGGTTGTAATACAGAATCGCAATAATAACGATAAAAGCGATAACAGTAAAAATTGTACTGGCACCAGGAAACATACCAAAAGCAGCGCCGGTATTGTTCCAGTGGATAAATCTTGCATAGGGAGCCAGCCATTCAATTGGAGCATAGATATCCCCGAAATCAATATTCTGCCGAACCCACCATTTTGTCCATTGATCCAGGCTGATGACAATTCCTGAAACAGCCAATAACAAAACGTAGTCTTTTACCTTTTTCATTAAAACAATCCTTTTGAGAATCTAACACTCAGGCGATTGTACCGTATACCGTGAGGATTATAAAGCTATCCCATTCCTTAGGCTTACAATGCCTGGTTCTATATTTTTTTCCAGATAGAATCCAAACAAAAGCCCGGACTAACATTTCCGGGCTTTTCTTTATTTCCAACAATTGTGAATTGATCTACATCTCTGAAGCCAGACAAAGACTTACATGCAAGTTTTCTCCATTGAATGTATGCTCCTCAACCGCATCCCCATACATATTCTCGGCATCCGTCATCTCCAACGACAGTGTTTCACCCTTGATGTAATCCAGGTTTTCCTCGATAGCAGTCCTTAATTTTTCAGTTGCCTTATAAGCAACCTTTATATGATCGTCAATTTGTAAATCGGCTGTCTTCCTAAGGTCCTGTATCCGTCGAACCACTTCGCGGGCAAAGCCTTCATTCAAAAGACTATCTGTCAGATCCGTTTCCAGTGCAACGACATAACCAGCTTCCGATGCCGCAGAAAAGCCTTCCCTTGCTTCAACTCTTACCTGTACCTCATCCGGGAGAATCTCGTATTCCTCGCCGTCCAATGAAACATGCAGTGATACACCAGAAAGCAAATCATCCGCTGCTTTCTCGGAGTCGAGGGAAAGGATTACCTTCCGTAAACCCGGGAATTTGGAACCATATTTCTGTCCCAGCTGCCTGGGCAGCGGGTTCAAAGCATAGGTTACAACTTCGGCACCTGAGTCCAGCAGACGAATATCTTTTACATTCAGCTCATCGGAAAGCAGGCTGATATATTTTTTGACGATCTCTCGTTCTACTGATGTTCCTACAGCAAATGCTGCTTCTGCTAACGGCTGCCGCACCTTGATACCAGATTTATTTCGCGCAGCATGCCCCAGCGAAACCAACCTGAGAATTAGATCCATCTCTGACGTCAGGTTGGTATTGACCATATCCTGATCGACTTCAGGCCATGCAGCATGGTGTACACTTTCGAAAGCATCCTCATCAACAGTCCGAATCAAATTCTGATACATCACTTCTGTAACAAAAGGCATGAATGGAGCCAGTAGCCGTGTCAGCGTTGAGAGAACAGTATACATGGTTGTATAAGCTGCATTTTTATCTGCATCAGATTGCTCGCTTGAACCTGCCTTAGCCCAAAAACGGCTCCTGCTTCTCCTCAGGTACCAGTTGCTGAGATGATCAACAAATTTAGAAACAGCATCCGTTGCCATGTGCGGTTCATACTTGTCAAGCCTGGCTGTTACTTCAGTAACCAGCTCATTAATTCTTGCCAGGATCCATAAATCCAGTTCGCTGTAACCGGGATCTGTTACAGTATCAGGTTTCCAGCCGTCGATATTTGCATAGGTAACGAAGAAGCTGTAGATATTCCATAATGGAATTAATACCTGACGGCGTGCTTCATCAGCCCTGTGATATCCAAAAAGAAGATCCTTTTCAGGTTTCTGATTACAATACAGCCAGCGCATTACATCCACGCCCATTTTATCTGCAGCTTCGTTGAACTCTATCGCATTCCCCCATGATTTATGCATGGCACGTCCATCTTCAGCCAGCAATGTTCCATAGGTGAAAATATCCTTGAATGGAGCTTTTCTTTCCAGAATCGTACTCATAGCGAGAAGACTGTAAAACCAGTTCCTGAATTGACCGGGGAAACTCTCCGAGATTAAATTAGCAGGGAACCATTTCTCCCAGTACGAGGGATCAGACCGGTATTGGAGTGTACTCATACCAACAATCCCGGCATCCAGCCAGGGATTCCCGACATCAGGAATTCGTGCCATTTTTGCGCCGCATGATGGGCATTCGATTCTTACAGCGTCCACATAAGGACGGTGTGGTGTGTGCCCATCGAATTCTTCCCACCCTTCGATAGCCTTTTCTTTCAGTTCTTCCTTGCTGCCAATCACTTCAAAATGACTGCATTCCTCACATTCCCAGATTGGCAATGCCAGTCCCCAATATCTTTTCTTTGAGATCATCCAGTCATGCATGTTCCGAAGCCAGTCAAGCTCCCTTTCTTTGCCGAAAGACGGGTACCAGCTGGTTTCATTCTGGACTACCTCCATGATCTGGTATCGAAGATTCTTTACTTTTTCTTCTTCTGTAACATCATCGTAATCCTTGTCAAGCTGTTCACCCATCGAGATAAACCACTCATCTACAAGGCGAAATACCAGCTCATCCCCGCAGCGCCAGCATACAGGATACCTGTGTGTGTAATCGTCCACACGATAGGTACGTTTCTTCTCTTCCAGGTTCTTGAATATGGGTTCTGCGACGTCATGCACCTGCATACCGGTGAGCCAATCGAACCCTTCTGCATAAACACCTGCTTCATCAAGAGGTGCGATTGCAGGAAGATCGTATTCCTTTCCGAGAATGAAGTCTTCAGCACCGCATCCTGGCGCAATATGGACTATACCGGTACCTTCTTCATCCCCAACTTCATCCCACAGTATCACCTTGTGTTTATCAATCGATCCACTTTCCTGTTGAGATGGCAGTTCATCGAATGGGCCTTCATACATCCACCCTTCCATCTCGCTGCCCTTGATGGTCCCTTCAATGGTGTATTCTCCCTTGAGCATGTGGACTGTACCCTTGCTTAGATAGAAAACCTCATCTCCCTGGCGCGCTTTTACATACTCCAGTTCGGGGCCTACGGCAGCAGCTACATTGCTTGTCAGCGTCCACGGCGTAGTCGTCCAAATGAGCAAGTTTTCTCCAGTGCGGTCCCGTAGCGGGAAACGAAGAACAATGCTGGGATGTGTTAATTCCTGGTAACCTTCTGTAACTATTTCGTGCTGACTCAAACCCGTACCACATCGTGCACACCACGGCATTACATCCCGGCCTTTATATACCCAATCCCGGTCGAAGCAGGATTTCAGCATCTGCCAGATAGTGTAATTATTCTCATCAGAGAATGTAAAATAGGAGCCACCTAGCTCCGGAAGCCCTAACTTACCTACAATTTCCTCAGCAGTTCCTGTTACTTCTCCTTTTGGACCTTCTACAGTTATTGTCTGCCCCGGATCCTCACCCAGTTTTTCGCGCATCATCATGAGCATTTCCGGATCATTCCAGTCCATCCAATATCCGAGCCTCTTGCTTTGCTGCGTTTGAACGGATGCAAATTTTAATACTCGCTGTTTACATAAAAGCACAAAGTCAGCAAGGCCGTATTTTTCAATATCCCGTTTTGACTTAAATCCCTTGTCTCGCTCAACATTCACTTCAACCCAGAGTCCCTGACAATCAAATCCATTCTGATATCGAGTTTGAAACCCCTTCATAGCAAAATATCTATGGTATAAATCCTTGTAAGTTCGCCCCCAACCATGGTGGACACCCATCGGATTATTCGCTGTTATTGGACCATCAATGAATGACCAGAGGGGAGAGTCAGATCTCATTTTTCTCAACTTTGGAAATACCTTATTCTTTTCCCAGAATTCAAGTATTTCATGTTCCTGATTTACAAAATCCACCTTGCTGGATACAGATTTAAACATTCTTCACCTCACCTCTTCCAGTGATACCACAAGACGTTTATTGATTTTTCCTTTACTCTTATAGTCCACGATTTTTATGGTTCCTACTTCACTCGTATTTGCTACATGAGTTCCACCGTCTGCCTGGAGATCCAATCCTTCGATTTCAACTGTTCGGACTTCTTTGATCCCTTCAGGAAGAAGATTTATTTTTGTTCTGATCAGGTCCGGTATTTTAAAAGCTTCCTCGCGTGGAAAAGTTTTTATATAAATTGGCCGGGCTGCTGCAACTTCAACATTGATCTTCTCTTCAATTTCATCCACCAGTTCTTTTTGCATGTGTTCAAATTCAAAGTCCATACGGCCTCGTAGAGGTTCCATATTTCCACCGGTAACACTTGCCTGGTAATCGCGCCATACCACTCCACATAAAATATGCATCGCTGTATGTGTTCGCATTAAATTGTAGCGGCGTTCCCAATCCAGCTCCGCTCTTACTATATCTCCTGCTTCAGGTCCCCCCCCTTCCAGTTCATGCCAGACGCGACCTTGTTTCTTGAAAACCTTCCTTACCTGATAACTTGATTCCTCACTAACCAATCGCCCTTTATCAGATGGTTGGCCTCCACCTCCGGGATAGAAGGGTGTTTGATCCAAAATTACTGCAGTCTCTCCTGTTTCTATGATTTCGGCTTGAGAAAACTTCAAATATGCATCATTCATATACAATAACTTCGACATATTGCCCTCCGAACGAACCTGTCGGTACAGCATATAAACACAAAAATCTCCCGCCCCATCAGGGACGAGAGACAAATTCCCGCGGTACCACCCTGCTACCGGTCACAAGCCCGGCACTCCTTCGAATACGTAAACAGGTTTCGTTTGAATATTCGCGCTCTGCATAACGGGGAGCGATTCCGTCTTCCTTACTGGCCGGGTTACGGTGTTCAGGTTGAAGCTCAGGAGGGATTTTCCTGCATAAGCCCTGTGCCGGCTTACACCATCCCGGCTTCGCTGTCAGAGCCTGCCGCAATACTCTTCTCCATCGCAGCTTTTTGATATTGGCTTTGATTAAACCATAGGCTTAGTTAACGGTCAATCCTGTACACTTCGTCCATATTTACCCTATACTATCACTCAGTCTCTTCTTTCATCTTATGGTAGAGGCTGACCATGTTCCTGTAGTGAAGCATAGGTGCAAGTCCATTCAGAAGAATTCGGCTGTATCCTGCATCTTCTACATCCTGCTCTTGAAGAAATCCTTCCGGATCTCTTCTACGTAATGCCTTTCGTGCATTTTTCTCTATGAGTTCCAGGTATTCAATCGTCTTCTCAATTATCGGTTCCACTTCACCACGTAATATCACATCCCCGTGCCCAGGAATAATATTTTCCATTTTCATATCGGGGATAATCTTCAAACTGTCAACAAGCTGAGGAATATCGCCATCAAGGATAGTTGGCAATGCCATTAATGCGTCACCAGAAAAAAGGACTCTGTCCTCTTCCAATAATACAGCAATGCCATCCGGGCTGTGGCCAGGCATTGAGATCAATGTAAGTGTCCTCTTATCAATTCTTACACTTATACTGCCTTCCTCGTATATAACATTTGGAAGAACGATATGTACATCATCCAACTCATGATTTTGTTCCTTTGCAGCTTTTAACGCTTCCCTCCCCCTGGTATCTAGCAGCTCCTTACACATAGCACTGCTGATAATTGTTGCATCCGGGAACCAGCAGTTTCCCAGCGCATGATCAAAATGTGAGTGTGTATTGATTACATAGCGAATGGGACATTCAAGTTTCCCTTCGATAAATTGCTTGATTTCCCTGGTTTCTTCAGGATACGCCAGGGTATCAATCAAAACACCCCAATCTTCACCTACGACTGCGCCAGCATTCACTTCAGCATAGCTTTTACTCGTAAACACATATACATTGTCTGCAACACGTTCAGGAATCATCGGTACTCCTCGTTTATCTCAACGCTCCCAAGGATACTACGCACATGATTCCAATGTCAAGCTTATTTGACATAACTTATACCCTTGTTGTGATCCAGGAAACAATTTCTTCGACTGAGATAATTTCTTCATCATTATTATTAACATCATAAACTTCAATTCCACCATTTTTAATACTTCTGGAACTTACCGTTAATCGAAACGGACACCCCATAAGATCAGCATCTTTAAACTTAATTCCCGGGCTTACTTTCCTGTCATCATAAAAAATTGTAACACCAGCACGCTCCAGATCCCGATATATTTTTTCCGCAAGCTCTTCCTCGCGTATGGATATCAAGTAAACATTGAACGGAGATATCCCCCCGGGCCAATGCATGCTTTTATCTCCTGCCCCTCTCCTGACGAGCACTTCCATGATCTGCCCTGTATTAAGTGTTCCAATGCCTGCTCCAATTTGCTTACGTTTGCTGTCTGATCCACTTAAACTGAATAAATTTTGCCATACTCTCCAAGAAGCCAGCACCCTGCCTCGCTTTTTTTGCAAAATTCCGCCGCAGAAAGAACATCTCCCACCTTCTTTCGCCTGGGATATGTCTCCCCTTAGATGAATTTTAAAATCTCTCCCAGGGCGCACACCGCGTACATGCCATCCTTCTTTATTTGCGCCGGCAATATAATTTCGACTTTCTGATATGGAACTATCCACTATAGTTTTATTCGGAAAAAAATCATCGTTCATTACTGGGCCCGCATAACCAGCCGGTGCGCCTACTCGCTGCACGGATTCTGCTGATGCTGCACGTACTCCCTGTACCCCCAACTTCCATTCAACCTTTTTTCTGCTTACTTCACGGTCCCCCCTTATCAATGCCTGAATAAACACACCTTCATCTGATTCCAGGAATACCGATTTGATCGTAGTGTTTGGATCAGTGTTAAAGAAATCAGCGAGATCGCGAATGGTCTTTATGCCGGGGGTCTCTATCTTTGAAATACTGAGTTCTGGGTCAACAGTATTTGATTCATCAGCCTCGCTTTCAAGATTCACGGGATGTACATTCCGACTGCCCAACCAGCCGCATTCATAACAGCAAAGACGTGTTGAATTTCCATGTTCATCTTCCATGAAATACTCAAAATCTTTTCCGTTTTCTGAAAATTTCGTTTTTTCAAAACCCAATGTTGAAAATAGCTTTTCGACGGTTGATCGCCATTTATCAGCTTTTTCTACAATCTGGTTTTCCTCCACACATAGATACCTGCTGGTCAAATTAAGCGCTTCGGATTCTTTTTCAGTTTGTTCTTCAAACCACCCTCTTCCATCCTTCAATCGTATCCATACTGGAAGTTCGGTATAACTTTTAATTTCTCCAGCAAGCAGAACCGCCCAATCCAGACGGCCGCCTCTGGGTGGAAGCATCAAAGCCAGTGTATCGCCCAGATCCTCTTCCATAATCTTTCGTACATGTGATGTGATTAATTCACCCAGCGGGAGTAAATATTTCTTGCCCTGGTAAACTCTATACAACCCGATTTGTTGGGCGATATTTTGTTCCTCAGGTTCTTTATTTTTTACTTTAATAATTTTCCCGAACCATCTCGTATGGCGCATGTAAATACGCGGCTCCTTTTGTTTTACACCTATCTTGCTGGAAATACTTCCGTCGTTTTTCCTTGCTAGGAACCGAATGGTGAGAAGGTACGAATTTCAAGCTCTGGTTCTATATTGAACCCTTCTCTTCCGTTGAACACGAAGAAGTTCGTCATGCCTGGGTATATATACATCTGTGCTGTGTGTTTCACCCCCAGATAATCAATCCTTATCTCATAAGGTCCTGCAGGCAAATCAGATATTGCAAAGTTTTCATTATATTGTTCATCACTGAAAACTGTTCCCTCTGAATAGGTCCATACCTGCCATTTCTTTTCGTTTTCAAGTGATTCAATCTGAACAAGGTATTCCTTCAGAGTGCGGCCAGGCGTATCCAGTACACGTCCAGCAAGAATACCCCAACCCTCAGGTGGGACCATCCACAACTCGGGGTTCCTTGTTCCATAATAGCGGTTCTCACCAAGTCTGACCTCGAAATGAAGATGTGGACCTGTCGAGTGGCCAGTGTTTCCTACGGTTCCTATCAGTTCCCCCATCGACACTCGCTGTCCGGCCCAGACATTTGTTGTAAGCATATGTCCATAAACAGTGAAAAGAATTTGGGAAAGGTGACCAAAATCATGTCGGATTGCTACAGCCAATCCATACGGGTCGTTTGGATCTTCTGAACCCCGGAATAAACCATAACCCACCCAAATAACCTCCCCATCTCCGGCAGCTAATACAGGAGTACCCAGGTCAGCTCCCATATCCACGCCTGTATGGATATTCGATTCACCAAAAAACGTATTTCCATATCGGTAATAAGGATGAGACCAATTTACCTCGCCAGATGGAATTGGCCTAATAAAGTAAAAATGGTCTTCTGGTCGTAAAACAAGTGGGGGTTCATAAGGTGGTGGCCGCCAATCCTGAACCAGATTCTCAGGCGCCTCTAATGCAGAAAAATCCGGCTGTGTTATCCCATCATCCCATTCAGAAATATCAGTTCCAATGTTTGTCCGGCTTTCCACTCGTGCATCGATAACTGCCTGATTATTGAGATCTCCACTCGCTTCCTCATCAAAAATTTCCTCAGATTGAGATAGAAATGGAGTAGGCGCAGTGTTTTGCTTTCTACCCAAAGGTAAAGAATTGCATGCACTCAGTGAGACTACAGCAATAATTCCTGAGTAAAACAAAACCTTACCCGGGAAATTTCTTTGTCCCGCAGAAACAGATTTATGAAACATGCTACACCTTTTTACCGCTCATCAATAATGCCACCACGGTGTGGCTGAAGGACGCGGGGTTCTGGTGGGCGTTCTTGTTGGAGTCTGATATGGAGTAGGAGTTAGAATAGCCTGAGCAGGATAAATCTCGAGCATTGCTGCGTCCCAGTCCAACCCATCACGTGCTGTATACTCTGAAAAGAGAGCACCGTTGATATATTGTTTCCAGTTTGGCAAAGATGGAACCCTTTCAAAACCATATGACTTCGCCAATTCTGTAAAATCCAGATAATAACCTTCAGGAATTTCTGCTTTCATTTTCCCACCAGCATCATAAATCGCCGGCTCTGCAGCATACCGAGCTTCAAAATCCCAAGGATGATTTTTTAATGGCTCACCAATACTGCCATCCTGCGGAAGAACACGAATATAGACTCTCCAGTATGTCTCAATTCCATAATCCTCGCGAACCACCTCAGCCCATCCAGATGGAAGTAATGCAGAATTGAGTGCAAACGCTCTTCCAGTATAAAGCCAATCATCATAAGCAAACCCTGGAGGCAAAGGATCATTTATACCAACAAAAGCATTCTCAATAGTACCAAGTACATCCCAGCCAGCTGCTTCTATACAATGTTTTCTGAGTTCATCAAAACGATTTTCAACCGCTGCTGACAATTTCGAGTCTGGAATTTCAAGATCAGGTATAGTTACGAGTTGATA
>Ga0272441_10008627_pt1 | contig 16080 bp, 14 predicted proteins | sample SSMProp6N_FD_193582 | JGI IMG/M metagenome (GOLD analysis project Ga0272441, IMG submission 193582) | Marine sediment archaeal communities from Little Sippewissett salt marsh, Falmouth, MA, United States - SSM-Prop-6N | ecosystem: Environmental > Aquatic > Marine > Wetlands > Sediment ... | reverse complement strand
ATTGCAGCCAGGGTTTTGCATCGAGACAGGCGCATCCCCTCGACATTTGCCGCAATCCATGTCAAAATCTTGCGCGGGTCGTACATGGTCGTTTGCTCCTTTTTGGACCTCGGTTTGCCAACTTGAGACCATTTTAGAGGAACCGGCGACATGTACGCCCTTTATTTATGCGCCATTTCAAAAACTGGGGATCACTGAGGGCGTCCCTACAGGGCTGTTGATCTTTTTCAAGTGCGGGCGTATTTTACCTTTGATTTTCGAGGGGCTGTAGATGATCAACGTTGGGTTCATTGGTTGCGGGCGGATCGCCGACCTTCACTACCTGGGGTACAAGGACAACCCGCGGGCGCGTGTGTTCGCGGTTTGCGACAGCGATCCGGAGCGGGCCGAGTCGCGCCGGGCGGCATGGGGCGCGGAACGGGCCTACACCGATTACGGGGAGATGCTTGCGCACCCGGACATCGACGCCGTCGAGGTCCTTACGCCGTTCGCCACCCACGAAAAGATTGTGGTCGATGCGCTGCGTTCAAAAAAACACGTCGCGGTTCAGAAGCCGATGACGGGCAGCCTTCAGAGCGCCGACCGGATGCTTGCGGCCGCGGGCGAGGCGGGGGTCATTTTCAAGGTAACGGAGTGTTACGTTGCGTATCCGCCGATCCGGCTGGCGCGAAGCATCATCGAGGCGGGCGAAATCGGCGAGCCCGTGGGGATGCGCATCAAGTACATCTGCAGTCCGCACGGGGGATGGGACGTGCCGGCATCGACCTATGCCCACCAGCTTTCGAAGGCGGCGGAAGGTTACGGGATGGAGACATTCGATCACGGGCACCACGAATGGGCTGCGGCGTGGTATCTGCTCGGGGAAGTGGAACGGGTATCGGCGTGGATAGACTCGGTGGACGGGCTGATCGATTGTCCGGCGACCATAATGTGGAAATGCCGGAACGGGAAGCGCTATGGGGTGTGCGACTTCATGTATGCCTCGCAGATGGAAATGCCCACGGATTACTATCCAAACGACGAGTGGTTCGAGATCAACGGCAGCCGGGGCATTCTGCTGGTAAACCGCGGCACGGGACACATCCAGGAAGGCCCGGCGGTGAGCGTGTTCAGCGGGGGCAAGTGGAGGCATATCGGCAATGTCGCTTCGGATTGGGCCGAAGGTTTCATCGGGTCGACCCGCAACTTCATCGGCGCCATCGAGGGAGAGGAAAAACCTCTGCTGACCGGCGCGGAAGGCCGGGAGATCCTTCGGTTCAGCCTGGCCATCGGCCGATCGGCGGCGTTACGGCGGGAAGTGTATCTTGACGAGCTTGATGCGCCGTTTCCCGCCCTGCTGGCTTGGCGGCGGCGGCGAGCGGAGCGCGAGAAGGCGATCGTAGGCCGGCGGCGGAAGTCGCTGTTTAAGCGGCAGGGCAGCCTGGCCCGCTATGCGCATCTGGCGGGGTCGCTTACCGAAAACCTCGCCGAGCGGTTCGATCCCGATCAGGCCCGCGACTGGAACTGCACCGTGGGACTGCACCTCACGCCGGAAGGCGGCGCGGAAGAACATAAGTTCGGCATTAGGGTGGCCGACGGCGCGCTGGAAATAGTTCGAGGCAGTTTGCCCGATAATGCGGTCTTGACGCTGCGGATGTCCGCGGGCACGTGGGCGGCTATCCTGCTGGGCAAGAAACGGCTCGAAACGGCCCTGTTGACGGGCCAGATCAAGTACGAAGGCCGGGCGGAGGAGGGGTTGAAACTTCGGGCGGCATTTAAGATTTAGCGGGGGTTGGATTCTGGGGTTTGGGGCGCGGCTTCATCGTCCGGCCTCGCCTCGGCCGGCGGCTGGGCATCGGGCGGAGGGGGCGCTTCCGGAACGAGATGCTCGAGCTGCGCCACACGGGCGCACTATCAACAACAGACGCGGAAACGGCATGGGGCACCTCACCACCAGAAACGCGCCCCGCGCCCCCAATTTCCCTGGAGTTTTTTGCGGTCGCCGCGGTACTACCGGCCTACACCGAAGTATTTGAAACCGAGGCTTTTCATTTCATTGGGTTCGAAGACGTTTCGGCCGTCGAACACGATGGGGGTTCTCATCAGCGATTTCATGCGTGAGAGGTCGAGCGATTTGAACTCGTCCCAGTCGGTGCACACGACAAGGGCTTCGGCGCCTTGGGCGGTGTCGTACGGGTTCGCGGCGAAGGTAACGCCGGGCATGGCGTTTGCGGCGTTTTCCATGGCTTGGGGATCGTACGCGGTGACATCGGCGCCTTCCTCCAGCAGTTTCCGGATGATGCGGAGGGCGGGCGCGTTGCGGATGTCGTCGGTGCAAGGTTTGAAGGCGAGGCCGAGTATGCCGATGGTTTTGCCGTCGAGTATCCAAAGTTCTTTTTCGATCTTGCGCCGAAACCGGTCGATGGCCTCGCGGTTTATCCGCTCGATTGCCGCCACGAATCCGGAGTCGATGCCGAGCATTTCAAGGGTTTTACCGAACGCGGCGATGTCCTTGGGAAAGCAGCTTCCGCCGAACCCGATGCCCGGCGCAAGAAACCGGCGGCCGATCCGGTCGTCCAACCCGATGGCCTCGAGTACTTCGAGGGCGTCGGCACCGGCTTCCTCGCAGGCGTGGGCGATCAGGTTTGCGAACGAGATCTTGGCGGCGAGGAAGGTGTTCGCGCCGTGCTTGATGAGTTCGGCGCTGCGGACCGACACCAGCTTAAGGGGGGCGCCGGTCCGCTCGACCAGCGGCCGGTAGAGTTCGAGCATTTTCCGGCGAGCGGGCTCGGTGTCCGCGCCGACGACGATGCGGTCGGGCTGCATGGTGTCGTGCACGGCGGTTCCTTCTTTGAGAAATTCCGGGTTTGAGACGACATCGAAGCGGGTTTCGTCGGTGCAATACCGGAGTATGGTCTGGCGCACCTTTTCGGCTGTTTTTACGGGGACGGTGCATTTGTCGACGATGACTTTGTATTCGCCGCACAGGTGCTCGGCGATTTGGCGTGCGACGCTTTCGACGTAGCGGAGGTCGGCGTGGCCGTCGTTCTTCTGGGGGGTGTTTACGCAGATGAAGATGATTTCGGCGCCTGTGACGGCGGGGCCGATCTCGCCGCCGAACGCGAGGCGGCCGGCTTTCGTGTTTGACAGGATCAACTCCTGCAAGCCCGGCTCGAAAATGGGCGAGACGTTGCGGCGCAGTTTTGCCAGTTTTTCCGGGTCGTTGTCGATGCAGAGTACGTTATGGCCCATTTCGGCGAGGCAGGCTCCCGTGGTGAGGCCAACGTATCCCGTGCCGATGACGGCTATGTTCATGAATGCTCCTTTGCGGGGATTGGAAGATTTCACTTAATCAAGTATACCCGCGGCGCGAAGAGGGACGCGGGACGATTGGGACAATTGGGACAATTGGGACGGATCGCGCGGGAGCGCTCCCTCCACCGTTGTTCAGGTGTTCATCATTAGGCGGACGCAGGCGTCGTAGGCCATATCGGGCGTAACACGGCGGAGCCGTTCGGCGGCTGAGAGGCCGGGCTCGTCGATGTAGAGTACTTCGCAGGGGCGGCGGTACGGGGCGTGTTTCTGAGGCGCCGTGCCGCCGAAAACGGCCACCACGGGCGTGCCCATAACGGCGGCGACGTGCATGGGCCCGGTGTCGCCACCGAAATATAGGTCGGCCCGGTGAGCGAGCCAGGCGTAATGCTTGAGGTCAGGCGTTTCCGGTGCGACGGCGGGCCTTCGGCGGGTTTTTGCCAGCACTTTTTCGATCACGCCAAATTGCCCGGGGCCCCAGGTGAGCATGACCTCGAAGCGGCCGTCGGCCATGAGCAGGTCGGTGAGCCGGGCGTAGTTTTCGAGCGGCCACTGTTTTTCCGGCCGGTCCACCGGCGCATGCATGGCCACGACATTTTTACCGCCGTCAAACAGTTCGTCGAAAAAGGCGTTGATTTCGTCCTGCACTTCGTAGGGTACGTAAACCATGGCATCGAGCGATGTCCTGCGCGGGCACAGGGCGTCGCAAAGAAGGAGGTTTTCCTCGACGCGATTGAGGTGAGGCGAGGGCAGGCGCACCTTATGGTTGGTGAACAGGGCGCTGAGTTCGCGGGCGCGCGGGCGGTCGAACCCATACCGGTCGGGCGCACCCGAATATGCGCAAATGGCGCCGGTTTTAAAGATTCCGTGAAAATCAACCAGGATGTCGTAGCGGCTGGTGCGGATGCGGCGGCAGAAGTCAATGAACTCTTTGACGGCGGCACGCTTTCCGGGGGGGCGTTCGAACACGAGTACCTGATCCAGGCAGGGGTGGCCGCGGACGATGTCAGCGGACTTGCTTTCGACGGCCCAGTCGAGCTGGGCGTTCGGGAAGGTATCGCGCAGGGTGTGAATTACGGGGAGTACGCGTGCGACATCGCCGACCGCACTGAGGCGCAGAATGAGGATTCGGGGCAGTCCGTTTTTCATTCCCGAATACCTAACTCCTTGCCTTTACATAAGTTGCGAACCTTACAAGCCTTTTCCAAATACATCAAAAACCCGTTCCGGAATGTTATGAAGATCACGCCTTGGTGCGTGCTCACTGACGACAAGAAAATGGCGGAGAGGGCGGGATTTGAACCCGCGGTACGCTATTAACGTACACACGCTTTCCAAGCGTGCTCGATAAGCCACTCTGACACCTCTCCAAGCCGCTTAAAATTATAAGTTTGAACGCGCTTTATTGTCAATTTCAGCAGATATTTTTTGGTTCTCGAACTTTTTCCAATTTGTGCGGGAACACTTTACCCACATTTTGCGCGTGGTTGTGCGCGTAATCTATAATTAGGAGAATCTCGTAAACGGATAGGAGAATTGATATGAGCGATGCAACCGAACTTACCGAATCGACTTTTGGCGCCGCTGTTGAACACGGCATAACGCTTGTGGACTTCTGGGCGGAATGGTGCGGTCCGTGCCGCATGATGACGCCTGTTTTGAACGAACTGGCGGTCGAGTATTCAGAAAAAGCCAAAATTGGCCAGGTCAACGTTGATGTCGCGCCGAAACTGGCGGAGCAATATCGCGTGAGCAGTATTCCGACGTTGCTTGTATTGAAGGACGGTGCGGAAGTTAAGAGGTTTGTTGGGGTTACACCGAAAGCGGAACTCGCCAAAGCCATTGATGCGGCGATGGGCTGATTACGGGGGCCATTTTCAGACATTTCCGGGGAACGGTTGAGCTTTGCCTGGAAATATAAGGGAAAAAGGAGTTATTGACGTTATGACACCCAAAGTAGTAGCGGTGGCAGGCGCCACTGGACTTGTCGGGAGCCGTATGTTGCAGGTACTGGAAGAGCGTGATTTTCCGGTGAAATCGCTCAAGCCGTTGGCTTCGGAGCGTTCGCGCGGCAAGACGATTCGGTTTCGCGGCGAGGAAATCCCGGTTGAAGTGCTGGGAGAAGACTCGTTTAAGGGTGTTGAAATCGCCCTGTTCAGTGCCGGGGGCGGGACGAGCAAGAAGTTCTCGCCGTTTGCGGCGAAGGACGGGTGCGTGGTGGTTGATAACTCGAGTGCCTGGCGGATGGACCCCGAGGTGCCGCTGGTGGTGCCCGAGGTTAACCCGGACGACGTGAAGTGGCACAAGGGCATTATCGCCAACCCGAACTGTTCGACCATCCAGATGGTGGTGGTTCTGAAACCGCTGCATGACGCTGCGAAGATTTCGCGTGTTGTCGTATCGACGTACCAAGCGGTATCCGGCGCGGGCATCAAGGCGCTTCAGGAGATGCAGGAACAAACCAGGGCGATTCTGGACGGGCGCGAGGTGGAGTGTAAGGTGTTCCCTTATCCGATAGCGTTCAACTGCATTCCTCAGATTCCGCAGAGCGACGCCTTCACCGGCAACGGCTACACGACCGAAGAAATGAAGATGGTCAACGAAACCAAGAAGATCCTGGGCGACGATTCGATCCGGGTTACGGCCACGACGGTGCGCGTGCCCGTTCATACGGGCCACAGCGAGTGCGTGAATGTCGAGACGCAGCAGAAACTGACCGCGCAGCAGGCGCGCGACGTGCTGGCGAAAGCGCCGGGCATCGTGGTACTCGACGATCCCGCCAACCAGCAGTATCCGCTTGCGACGACGGCGGCCGGAAAGGGCGAGACGTTCGTGGGCCGCATCCGCGAAGACATCAGCCAGCCCAACGGGCTTGACATGTGGATTGTTTCCGACAACCTGCTTAAAGGGGCCGCGCTCAACGCCGTCCAGGTGGCGGAACTGCTTTAGAGCTTGACAAAAATGCGCAGCGTGGAGGCGGCTTACTGCCGCTTCCGCGCGTCCAACACCACAGGCACAACGGGGCAAGCGGGAGAAACCATGGTGGCCTTAGGGATGAGCGTTTTGTTGGCGGCTTTGGGGGCTGCCGGCCAAGCGCCTCAAGTGGCCGTCAGCATTGAACCTCTGGCGTTTTTTGTGGAAGGCGTTACCGGCCCCGGTGCGCGGGTGAGCGTGCTGGTGGGGCCGGGGCAAAGCCCGCACACCTACGAGCCCGCCCCGCGCGATTTGGCCGCCATATCTTCCGCGGACGTGTTCTTCGGGCTGGGCATGCCGTTCGAACAGCGGGTGGTAGCGAAGATCGCAGGCGTGAGCGAAGTGAGAGTCGTCGATGCGGCGGCGGGAATCCAGCGGCGGCGGATTGAGGGGCACGGGCACAACCATGGCCATGGTCATGGCGCCGAAGGCCTGCTTGACCCGCACGTGTGGCTGGATCCGGGCAATGCCGCGGTTATCGCGAAGAACATCGCCCAGGTTCTGCAAAAAGAAGACCCCGGCAATGCCGAGCGGTACAAGAAAAACCTTCAAGCGCTGCTGGACGATCTGGAGGCGCTGGACGCGCGGCTGCATAAGCTGCTCGATCCTTTGAGAGGCCGCACAGTCTATGTTTACCACCCGGCTTTTGGTTACTTTACGGACGCGTACGGTTTGAAACAGGCATCGGTTGAGGTCAGCGGGAAGGAACCGACTGCGCGCGAGCTGGCGGAGTTTGTCGAGCGGGCGCGGCACGAGACCGTGCGGGTGATTTTCGTGCAACGGCAATTTCCGGACCGCGCGGCCAGGTCCATTGCAGAATCGGTCGGCGCAACGGTTGTCTCGGTGGATCCGCTGGCCCGCAATTACATTGCGAATCTCGAGTCGATTGCGGAAAAAATACACGAGGCCCTGTCGGCAAAGTGAGCGAAGAACCGGCAATAGTTTTCGAAAACGTCTCTTTCAGTTACGGTCCCGTGCCGGTGCTGGAAAAGGTCAACGCCACCATCGACATTGGCGACTTTGCTTGCGTTGTCGGGCCGAACGGCGGGGGCAAGACGACGCTGATCAAGATTGCGCTGGGCCTGTTGCGACCGGATTCGGGCCGGGTGCTTTTGTTCGGGCAACCGCCGCGGGAAACGCGCAAGCAGGCAGGTTACGTTCCCCAGTATTTTCAGTTCGACATGTTTTTCCCCATCAGGGTGATGGATGTTGTGCTGATGGGCCGGTTGGGCCGGCGGAAGAGGTTGGGCCGTTACGGCCGGCGGGACGCGGAGGCCGCGCGGGAAGCGCTCGAGCAGGTCGAGCTGCCGGACCTGGCGGACCGTCCGTTCAGCGAGTTGTCGGGGGGCCAGCGGCAGAGGGTTTTAATTGCGCGTGCGCTTGCGGCCCAGCCGGATATGCTGATCCTCGACGAGCCGATGGCGAACATCGACCCGGCGGTCCAGAACGAGCTTTACGAGGTGCTGAAAAATCTTCATGGCCGGCTGACGATCGTGATGGTAACGCACGACATGGGTTTCGTTTCGACGCTGGTGAACCGGGTTGTCTGCGTCAACCGTACGGTGCAGATTCATCCAACCAGCGATCTCACCGGCGAGTTTATCTGCAATCTGTACGGCAGCGATGTAAGCATGATTCGCCACGACCACCGCTGCACCGAGGAAGGGCATCAATGGCCGAGTTCCTGACATCGCTGGGCCGGTATGCGTTTTTGCAGCACGCGGTAGCGGCGGGCCTTCTGGCGAGCGTCGCCTGCGGGGTCGTGGGAACCTACGTGGTCACCCGGCGCATCACGTACATTGCGGGCAGCATTGCCCATTGCGTTTTGGCCGGCATAGGCGCGGCGAAATACCTTCAGGTGGTTTACGGGCTGAGGTGGGCGACACCGATGCTGGGGGCTATAGTGTCGGCCGTCGCCGCGGCGTTGATTATCGGGCTGGTGAGCCTGTACGCGCGCCAGCGAGAAGATACGGTGATCGGCGCGGTATGGGCGGCGGGCATGGCGATTGGGGTGATGTTCATCGCGCGGACGCCCGGCTACGCCGAAGACCTCATGGGCTACCTCTTTGGCAACATTCTTTTGCTCACCCGGCAGGACCTGCTGGTGATTCTCGTACTGGACGCGGTGGTGGTTGGGGCAGCCGTGGTTTGGTACGACCGGTTTCTGGCGATATGTTTCGACGAAGAATACGCCCGGCTACGTGGGATCAACGTAGAGGCGTACTACCTGCTGCTGCTTTGCCTGACGGCCATTACGGTGGTGCTGCTTGTGAGCGTGGTGGGCATCATTCTGGTGATCGCGCTGCTGACGCTGCCGGCCGCGATAGCCGGGCATGTTGCGCGGAACCTTTGGCAGATGATGTTGGCGGCCACGGGGTTTGCCGCGCTTTTCACGGTGGGCGGCATCGCGGTCAGCTACGGACCCAACCTGCCCACCGGCGCCACGATTATCGTCATCGCCGGAATCGCCTACCTAGCGGTCGCGGGACTTAGCGCGATTGCGGGGCGCTTGAGGTACGGGTAAGGGTTGTCGGGAAGCGCTATCGCTCCACATCTCGTGCTAAGAATGCCTCCGCTGGCATTGGGACGATTGAGACGATTGGGACAGTAAACCGCCACCGCCACTGCCACCCGGTCGCGCGGGAGCGCGACCCCACCGGGGGCTTCGTTTTTCGATGGGACTCGCTGCCGGAGGCGGTGGGGCTGGGGTTATTCGGTGCCGGGGTTGCAGGATTCTTCGACTTTTTTGAGGATTTCCTCGAGTTTTTTGCGGTCGAGTTTGAGACATTCGAGGGCTTCGGCGTGCTTCTTGTAGAAGGGTTCGGCGACGGGTTCGTTGAGCTCGAAGTTGTCGAGGATGCCGCATGCCAGTGCGATGACGGCGGCGGTTTCGATGGGTTCGGGGGCCATTTCGTAGTTGTGATGGAAGCGGATGGCCGTGATGATGGATTCGGGCAGGCCCCAGTTCGAGGCGAGCATGTAACCGACCTCGGGATGGGCGACGAGAAAGATCTCGCGCTCGGATTCGAGCATTTTTCCGCTGCCTTCGGTATGTTCGACGCGGGCATACCGTTCCGGTGCGATCCAAGCCAGGGCCATGCGGCCGATGTCGTGCATGATTCCGGCAGCGAAAACGCCGTCGAGCGACTGGAGGCCGGCCTCGTGCGCGACGATGGTGGAGATATTGGCGCAACCCAGCGCGTCCTGCCAGTAGAGGTCGTGGTCAAAAAACGGGGCGCGCTTGAAAAAGTCCAAGGCCGCGGCGGAAAGAACGGTTTCGTAAGTCTGGCGCAAGCCGAGAAGGGCGACGGCTTCCTGCACGTTGCGGATCTGCCGGGAAAAACTGAATGCGGCGGAGTTTGTGAGGCTGAGCAGCTTGGCCGATGCGGGCGGATCCAGGCTCAAAAGGTGCGAGACATCGGAGATGGAGCTGTTGGGGTCGTCGATGATTCGCTTCAGCTGTTCGACGGTGCGCGGCAACGGCGGCAAGACCGTAATTTCTTTTATCAGTGTTCCGATGTTGCCCAGTTTCAGGGCGCTTTCGGCGCGTTTCTCGTGCTTGGCTTCGGGGAGTTCGGGTTCGGGTTCGGGTCCGCGGGCGGCGGCGACGCGTTCCTCGCGGCCGTAGTACTCCTTGATGGCGGCGCGGATATCCTCGCCGGAACATAAGATTGGACGGATTTTGTAGCCGGTCACCTCTTGCAGGTGGTTAATACTGGCCTGGTCGAGGGGACATACCATTCCGAGGGTGAGGACGCGCGCCATCTTGTCGATTGGGAAGATCTCATGTTTTATGGCCAACTCTTTGGGCACAAGGGAAATTAATTCGCGGGGCACTTCGTAGTTGGCGAGATCGATGCTGGGAATGCCCGGCCGTTTGCTGAGGAATTTTACAAAGGTTTCGGCGTCGATGCTCCCCTGGCCGATGAGAATGTCGACGGTTTTGCCGCCGTGTTTTTTCTGGTGTTCAAGGGCTTTTTTGAGGTCGGCTTCCGTGATGAGGCCTTCCTCGATCAGCAACTCGCCTATACGCTTTGGAATTTCAGGCTTTATGTACAAACCGCGGCTCATTGAATCACCCCTTCAGTACAAACGGATAACGCCATTCTGCCTTTTGAGTCACTTACACCATCTCAGTCTAAGCTTTTTCTGAATGCCGGTCAAGAAAGAGGTGACCGGTGACCGGTGGCCGGTGGGTGTATAGGCATGCTGGGTTTTTGGGCCGTGTGTGGTCCGTGGTAGAGTGTAAAGACGGTGTTTGGTGGCATGGGAGCTGTGAAAGGACTGGTTCTGAAGGTCAAGTTTTTGACGATAGTAGCCGTGGCTTCGGCCGTCGTGGTTGGCGGGTGTTCCGAGCCGCAGGTGAAAACGTTGCGGGTGGGCAACGGCAGCGATCCGCAGGCGCTCGATCCGCACCTGGTTCAGGGCGTGCCGGAACACCGGATTCTGTCCACGCTGCTCGAAGGACTGGTCGACGCGGACCGTAAGACGCTCGAGCCGGTTCCGGCGGTGGCGTCGTCGTGGGATATCAGCGAGGACGGGACCATCTACACGTTCCACCTCCGGCCGGAGGCGCGCTGGTCGAACGGCGATCCGGTGAGGGCGGGCGATTTCGTGTATTCGTGGCGGCGGATTCTAACGCCCGCGCTCGCGGCCGAGTACGCCTACATGCTGCACTGCATCAAGAACGCGAGGCAGTACAATGACGGCACGCTCGAAGATTTCAGCCAGGTCGGGGTTAAAGCCCTCGACGACCAAACGCTCGAAGTTACGCTGGAAGCGCCGAACGCCTCGTTCCTCAGCATGCAAATTCATTCGGCGTGGTATCCGGTCCACCCGCCGACGATAGAAAAGTTCGGCGGGATCGCCAAGCGCAACAGCCGGTGGAGCCGGCCGGGCAATTTCGTGGGCAACGGGGCTTTCGCGCTGAAGCGGTGGATTCCGAACAACATGATCGAGGTGGTGAAGAGCGAGACGTATTGGAACGCGACGATGGTTCGGCTGCCGCGCATCCGGTTTTACCCGATCGACAACCATCTTACCGAAGAGCGGAGTTTCCGCACGGGGCAGCTTCACCTCACCGAAACCATGCCAATCGAAAAGATCCCCGTGTACCGCCGCGAGCGGCCGGACCTGATCCGGATCGATCCGTACCTCGGCACCTATTTTTACCGGTTCAACGTCACCCGGCCGCCGTTCGGCGACGTGCGGGTGCGCAAGGCGTTTGCCATGGCGCTGGACCGGGAGGCGGTTGCGCACGACATTTTGACGGCGGGCCAGGCGCCGGCCAGGACGCTTTGCGTGCCGGAGGCTTCCGGTTACGACTGCCCGGTCAAGATCGAGTATGACGTCGAGGAAGCAAGGCGGCTGCTGGCGGAGGCCGGCTATGGGGGCGGGAAGGGCTTGCCGCCGGTCGAGATCCTGTTTAACACGAGCGAGGCGCACCGAATTATCGCCGAGGCCATTCAGCGGATGTGGAAGGAAAACCTCGGCGCCGAGGTGACGCTGGTAAACCAGGACTGGAAAGTTTACCTGGCGTCGCAGAACAGCCTTGATTACCAGGTGGCGCGGGCTTCGTGGATTGGCGATTACAACGATCCGTTCAATTTTCTCGAGTGTTTCATCACGGACGGCGGCAACAACCGGACGGGCTGGGCGTCGGCCGAGTACGACAAGTTGCTTCAGGACGCGATGCACGAAACCGACCCCGAAGCCCGGCTCCAACTGCTTTCGCGGGCGGAGGCGATCCTGCTTTCCGAGGCGCCGATCATTCCGATCTACCATTATGTCCACGCTTACCTGCTCTCGCCGGACGTGATCGACTGGCAGTCGAACATTTTGGGCTACATATCGTTCAAGCATCTTGACCTCGAGGACTCGGCGATGGAACGGCGCGGCCTGATCCGGGTGGAGGAGCATTGATGGGGAGGTTCGTGGCAAGACGGCTGGCGGAGATTCTGCCGGTGCTTTTTATCATCGTGACGCTTGTGTTCTTTCTGGTGCGTCTTGCGCCGGGCGGGCCGTTCGACACGGAAAAGAGCGTGCCGCCGGAGGTGCTGGCGAACCTGGAGTCTTATTACAACCTGGATTTGCCGCTTTGGCGGCAGTACCTGATGTACCTGGGACAGCTCTTCCGCGGCGACCTGGGGCCGTCGTTCACGAACGCGAACTTTTCTGTGAACGAGCTTATCGGGCTTGGTTTTCCGGTCTCGCTCGAACTGGGTGTGTACGCGCTGGCGGTTGCGCTGGCGATCGGGCTTGCGGCGGGCGTGAGCGCATCGTTAAAACCCAATTCGGCGCGCGATTACGTACCGATGTCGCTGGCGATGGCGGGCATCTGCATTCCAAACTTTGTGCTGGGCCCGCTGCTGGTGCTGGTGTTCGCGCTGTGGCTGGGGTGGCTGCCCGCCGCGGGGTGGGACGGGCCGCTGTACAAGATCCTGCCGGCGTTCACGCTTGGCGCGGCGTACGCGGCGTACGTGGCGCGGCTGACGCGGGGCAGCATGCTCGAGGTGCTCTCGCAGGACTTCATCCGGACGGCGCGGGCAAAGGGATTGAGCGAGGCGCGGGTGGTGTTGCGGCACGGGTTGCGCGGCGGCATTCAGCCGGTGGTGTCGTTCCTCGGGCCGGCAGCGGCGGGGCTTTTGAGCGGCTCGTTTGTGATTGAGACGATTTTCCAGATCCCGGGGCTCGGGCGGTTTTTCGTGCAAGCGGCGTTCAACCGCGATTACACGATGATCCTCGGCACCGTGCTGTTTTACGCGTTCCTGATACTCGTGTTTAACCTGACCGTCGACCTTATCGAGGCGTTTCTCGACCCGCGCATCCGCGAGGAGCACCGGAACCATGCCTGACACGATGCAGACGGGCGATGTCACGGCCACGGGCGACCCGGCGCGGCCGGAGAAGGGCACGTCGCTCTGGAAAGACGCGCTTCACCGGCTGGCGAAGAACCGGCTGGCGGTGGGCGGCGCGGTATTTCTGGCGATGCTGGGAGTTATCGCGCTGGCAACACCCTGGATTGCGCCGTACGTGTACGATGCGCAGGACCTCAAGCTGGGGGCGTCCGCGCCGAGCGCAGATCACTGGCTGGGCACCGACAGGCTTGGGCGCGACCTGTTGACGCGCATCCTTTACGGGGGCCGGATTTCGTTGATGGTCGGGTTCGCGGCGACGGGCGTGTCGCTGCTGGTGGGCGTTTTATACGGGGCGATTGCCGGCTACACCGGCGGGCGTACCGACTCGGTAATGATGCGTACTGTCGACATCATGTACGCGCTGCCGTTCACGATATTCGTGGTGATCCTGATGGTCTTCTTCGGCCGGAACATGATGCTACTGTTCCTGGCGATCGGGGCGGTGCAATGGCTGACGATGGCGCGTATCGTGCGGGGCCAGGTGATGTCGTTGAAACAGGCCGATTTTGTCGACGCGGCAGTCGTGCTGGGTTATTCGCGGCGGCGCATCATCACGCGGCACATTATCCCCAACGTGCTCGGCCCGGTGATCGTGTACACCACGCTGACGATCCCGAACGTGATGCTGCTCGAAGCCTTCCTGAGCTTCCTCGGGCTCGGCGTACAGCCGCCGATGAGCTCGTGGGGCGTGCTTATCAAGGAAGGCGCGGACGTGATGGAAGAGTACCCGTGGATGCTGCTTTTCCCCAGCCTGGCGCTTAGCGCCACGCTGTTTGCGCTTAACTTTCTCGGCGACGGGCTGCGCGACGCGCTCGACCCCCGCGCCGCCAAGGATTAGGCCATGCCGCTGCTCGAAGTCAACGACCTGCGCACGTGGTTCTACACCCGGAACGGGACAGTCCGGGCCGTGGACGGTGTGTCGTTCCACGTCGAGCCCGGCGAGACGCTTGGAATCGTGGGCGAGTCGGGATCGGGCAAATCGGTGGCGAATTTGTCTTACCTCGGCCTGATCCCGTCGCCGCCGGGGAAGATAGTCTCGGGGTCGGCGCATTTTGACGGGCTGGATCTGGTGAAAGCGCCGGCGGGCGTGCTGAGGTCGATCCGGGGCAAACGCATCAGCATGATTTTTCAGGATCCGATGACGGCGCTCAACCCGTACATGACGGTCGGCAACCAAGTGATGGAGCCGTTGCTGGTTCACGAAGAAGTGGCCCGCTCGGAAGCGGCGGAGCGGGCCGGGCAGATGCTCGATGCGGTCGGTTTGCAAGACGCGTCTGGCGAGGAGGCGCATATGCGGGCTTACCCGCACCAGCTCAGCGGGGGGATGCGTCAGCGGGTGATGATCGCCATGGCGCTCGTTACGAACCCGCAACTGCTGGTGGCCGACGAGCCGACAACGGCGCTGGACGTGACGGTGCAGGCGCAGATCCTGGCGTTGATTAAGAAGATGCAGGAACGGCTTGGCACGGCGGTGATTCTGATCACGCACAACCTCGGCGTCATCGCGGGGACGTGCGACCGCGTCGTGGTGATGTACGCCGGGCGCATCATGGAAAGCGCGCCGACGCGGGAGTTGTTCTACTCGCCCCGGCACCCTTACACACGGGCGCTGATGGACTCGATGCCGTCGGCCAAATCGCCGGGCGAGGATCTTTACACGATCCCCGGGTTGCCGCCGGAACTGACTTCGGAAATTGTCGGCTGCCCGTTTGCGCCGCGGTGCGCGCATGCCGTCGATGCTTGCCGGCAACGGCCCGCGGTACTTAAGCCCGTCGGCCCGGAACATCAAACCGCGTGCACGCGCGTGCAGGAAGGCGGGCTATGACGGGCGCGAGCGCAAAATCGTTGCTGTCGCTGCGCGATGTGAAGACGTATTTTCCGGTAACGCGCGGTGTGCTTTTCGAACGCACGGTCTCGGTGGTGAAGGCGGTGGACGGCGTGTCGCTGGACGTGTCGCGGGGCGAAGTGGTGGGGCTTGTGGGCGAGTCGGGCTGCGGCAAATCGACGCTCGCCCGGACAATTGTCCGGCTTGAACCGCCCACCGCGGGGCAGATCCTTTTTGAAGATCGCGACCTTGCCGCGCTCTCGCCGCGCGAGATGCGGAGCGTGCGGCCGCGCCTCCAGATGGTGTTCCAGGACCCTTACGCATCGCTCAACCCGCGGATGACGGTTTTCGACGCGATTGCGGAACCGATGCTGGTTCACCGCGTCGTCCGGCGGCGCGAGTCGGCCGGGAAGGTTGCGCAACTGATGGAACAAGTGGGGCTGGCGCGGCGTTACATGAAAAAGTACCCGCACGAGTTTTCCGGCGGCCAGCGTCAACGGATCGCCATCGCCCGTGCGCTCGCGCTCGATCCGCAACTGATCATCGCGGACGAGCCGGTGTCGGCGCTGGACGTTTCAGTGCAGGCCCAAATTCTCAATCTAATTCGGCGGCTTTGCGACGAGCGTAATCTCACGCTGATCCTGATATCGCACGACGTGGCGGTGGTGAGGCATCTTTCGCACCGGATCGCCGTCATGTACAACGGCAAAATCGTCGAGCTGGGCGAGGCCGAACAGGTTTGCGCCGCGCCGCGGCATCCGTATACGAAGAAGCTTATTGGCGCGATACCCGTCCCGGACCCCGACAAGGAAGCGGCGCGTCTTCGGGCAAGGCAGTAAAGAATCAGGCCGGTGTTTGTCGGTTGGCACGGCGTTGGCTTAAGCCGGATGTTTCAGATGTTTCATGAGAGAAAGCTGAAGCGCCCTGTTTGTGTAGTAGGCAGCCCGAACACCCCGGCTGAAAGAGGCTGTCTCATAATTTTTATTGACATTTAAGTATTTATATGTTATTCTTGCCTTGAAACAGGAGGCGAAATGAATGGCCAGAGAAATAGAAGCCAATTATGAGCAGACG
>Ga0272441_10008626_pt1 | contig 16081 bp, 23 predicted proteins | sample SSMProp6N_FD_193582 | JGI IMG/M metagenome (GOLD analysis project Ga0272441, IMG submission 193582) | Marine sediment archaeal communities from Little Sippewissett salt marsh, Falmouth, MA, United States - SSM-Prop-6N | ecosystem: Environmental > Aquatic > Marine > Wetlands > Sediment ... | reverse complement strand
ACCGCTTTTACGAGATCAGCAACACTGAGAAGACCGATCAGCTTGTTGTTCTCGGTTACCGGCAGTCTCCTTATATTGTTTTCCATCATGATCCCGGCAGCTTCCGAGATTGTCCTTTCCGGTCCGATCGTAACGGGATCAGGAGTCATCAGAAGGCCCAGCTGGGTCTCTTCTGATTTTCTCAAAAGATCTTTTCTGGTGATGATTCCCACAATGTGTTTGTCTTTCATCACGGGGACACCGCTAATTCCTGTTCTTTTAAGGGTTTTTAGAACATCCTCCCTGTTCCCCGGGATTTCAACCGTGACCACGTCGGTCACCATATAATCGCGTACAAGTCTTTCTGTTATGATCTCACCACCATGGTTGTAACACCGCTGTTCCTGATAACATAATCTGTGACACTGCCCAGGAGTAGCCTGTCAACGTCGCTCTTACCGTGGCTGCCAAGCAGAATCATGTCTACACCCTCCTTCTGAGCAAATTTCAGGATTTCAGAACCGGCATGACCCCTGAGAATCACTGCGCTTATATGGACTCCTGCGGCCCTGGCTTTTTCTTCACCATAATCCAGGGCTTCCTGGCCTTCTTTTTCTAACATACTGTACATCAGTTCTACTGTGCTGTCCGGAGGCATTGAAGAGAAAAGGCCTGTTTCAATAACATATATTATAAAAAGATCGGCCTTCCAATTTTTTGCTTCATCTACTGCAAAATCAACTGTTTTTGCAGAAGCTTCGGACCCGTCTGTTGCAACAAGTATCTTTTTGAACATGGAAATCCCCTGAATTGTCCGTATAATTGTTTTTCTGTCAGCTAAAAACACTTTGTATCCGTACCGGTACTGAAATTCTGTTTACAATTGTTTTAATCATGTCCTTTGAAAATGAAAGATTGGTTCCGGGGGTATCGATCAGGAAAAAAGAAGCATGATTCCCCTCTTTGAGATAAGTCGCCTTACCGAACAGGGCTGATCCATGCAACGCGGCGCGCAGTATGGATTCGTGTCCAATCTTTGAGATGGTGGAGAGAAAAGACATCTCCGAGAACATATCCGGCTGGACCATCATCACATTGTCTGTGCCGAGCAGCACCTCAATCCCATGATCAAGCATATCTCTTACCGGGGGTCTTTCACCGGAACCGGTCACCCCTAATATCCAGTTTGATCTCGGGCAGACAACAACCGGGATCCCTTGATCTGCGATCCGCCGCATGTGTTCTTTTGTTGCATGAGTGCAGTGAACAAGAATATCCGGTTCAAGTTCAAGTGCCGGTTCGATATCCATGTCGTTTTTTTCTCCTGCATGCAACGCCACCTTTTTGCCTGCCTGCCGTGCTTCACGAACGATCGTTTCAAGATTCCCGACATCCTTGGTGCTGCTGATTCCCAGGCCTTCGGCGATGAATTCTCCTCCTTCACGTCCGAATATGACGGGACTGAATGGAAGTCCTGACGATGCCTCCATGAGCGCCTTTACTCCTTCGGCGCCGCCCTCCCTGAAATCCGCACAACCTGATGTGCCGGAACGGATCATCGTTTGTATGCTGGCCCGGATTGCCTTTTTAAGTAATTCGGGTGGCGTCTGTTCAAGTATACGGTGCTTAAGTCCCCCGGGCGGTTTTACAATTTCGGCAAGCGAACCACTGAAGGCGATGTCCATTGCCACCGTGTCCCCGAGATGGGTGTGTGAATTGAAAAACGACGGGCAGATCCAGGTATCATATTCTCTTCCTGTCTCTTCGATGGATCTGATCTTTTGGCCTTCAGTAACAATCCTGACGTTGCGCTCCTCCAGCTCCTCTCCTATGAGCGCCTTTCCTTCATAGATATTCAACTCGTCCCCCCTCATTTTTCTGGCTTCTTTTATATATGGAGAAAAGAAATAAATTTGTATGGCAAAAAAATCCACCGGAAGGCTGGTCTCATCCGCAGGGCTTGTCAATTACTATGACAGTGAGGACCGTCGCGCCATTTTCATCGACCCAAAGATGGTGATTATCGCCACAGCCCTCATAGGCCTGATCATTGTAGTATTAAACCTGATCTACTGATCTACTAATTTTTTTAGCAGACCCCGTATGATATCGGTCTCTTCAGGGAAGTATATCTCATCATGACCATTCCAGCTCCCGCACCCCCTGAATACGACAGCAGGAATTCCACGGTCTGATTCACCCATGATGAAATTGGCAAATCCTGCGATCTCGTCTACAACGGCTTCTTCCGTAATCTCCAGGACGGTTCCGAAGAGGTCGGTCTTTCCCCTGTAATCCGAGATGGCGGGCAGACCGGACCACCCGATGGCAGTTCCTGTCTGTCCCCTGCGAAATGCCCTCCCGCAGGTGTCGGTCAAGATTGTCCTGACATCTTTTCCGGTCAGGCGGTAGATCGCATCCCTGATCTCTTCAGCCGCCGCCATTGGGTCGGGCGGGAGGATGATCGCTGTCCCTTTCTCGACATTGCTGTTGTCGACGCCCGCCCGCACACCGATGTGCCCGTGCGGGAGTACCGAGAGCACGAAAGGATATTCGAGAATTATATCCTCTGACTGATCCAGCACGACCTGGATGAATCTTGAATCCTCCCCGGTTCCTGAAGCAATCTCAATTGCCTTTTTGGAGGGTTTGATCTTATCGAGCTCAATGGTATGCCCTTTTGATTTGGAATAAACGGAAGATGCGATAATGAGTATGTCCCCGTCTTCGAACGTGAAAAGGCCGGCGATGATGCGTGGCAGATCATCACCCTCGTGAATGATCGGGATACCCTCAACCGGGATTACCTCAACTGACATACCAGTTTGTTGCACCATTGGGAAAAAAACATGATGATTCAGTCAGGCATTTAATATTGATCGACCAAGTCATAACCATGGCTGTAATAATTCCGTCAGCATGCACCATTGCCGGAATGGATTCCTGTGGTGGCGCAGGAGTGATTGCTGACATAAAGACCTTCACTACCCTTGGCGTATGGGGGTGCGCAGCTGTAACTGCGGTTACGGCCCAGAACTGCAAGGGGGTGGAGGGGATCTGGATGATGGGTCCGGATGCTGTCAGGGCGCAGATTGCAAAAGTCTGTGAAGAGTGTATACCTGCGGTGTTTAAAACCGGAATGCTCGGTAACGATCTGATCGTATCGGCAGTTGCGGAATCGTTGCCCGGTGGGGCGATGCTGGTCGTAGACCCGGTAATGGTATCTACCTCGGGTGTCCGCCTGTTGGATGATGATGGTGTCAGGGAGTTGTCGGAATCCCTGGTGCCTCTGGCCGGCGTAGTTACTCCCAATATTCCGGAGGCAGAGATTCTTGCAGGAATGAGTTGTATAAGATCGATTGACGATATAAAGGAGGCAGGCATAAGGATTCTTGATCTCGGGGCTGGTGCGGTGTTGATCAAGGGAGGTCATACGGACGGTGTGCCCAGAGATTATCTCATCACTGAGGATGATATTGTCTTCTTTGACGGGATCCGTCGTCCATACCGGATCCATGGTTCGGGATGCTGCCTGTCGGCAGCGATCGCTGCATATGTTGCAAAAGGTGAAGATGCAAAAGGCGCATGCAGAAAGGGCAAGGAATTCGTATCGTGTGCGATAGACAACGCCGTATCATCTTCGCTACAGGGAACAAGGATGATAAATCCCGCCTCATGTCTTGGATCATGCTGTTTTCCTGAAATTTTCTAAAAAAAATATTATTTCTCATCCTGGAAATAAATCAATAACTTCATATGCTATTTTGAAAAGTAGTTTATTGATGGACGACGTGGACGGGTCAATACTGAAGGAACTGATCAAGGACGGAAGGATCTCTATGGCCGAGCTTGGTCAGAAAGTTAACCTTGCGCCATCCACAGTCTTCAAAAGAATTGAAAAACTCAAACAGAACGGGATTATAGAAAGAGCGACAATTGTCGTCAACCCGGCATATTATGAAAAATTCCAGATTGCATATCTTGGTGTCGGTGCGGATCATGAGAACAAACGCCAGATTGAGACCTTCATATCACGAAACCCCCTGGTTCTTGAAGCATACGAGACGCTTGAACCGGAAGATTATATCATCAAGGTGCGTATCACTTCCATCAGTCAGCTAAAGGATGAGATTATCATCCCTCTTGGAATGATAGAAGGCGTAAGGGAGATCAAACCGATGATAGCGGTCAAGTCACTGAAACAGGTGCATTACATTGCAGAGGAGATATAGATGGATCCGAATACGTTGCTAATCTCTCTCATGGCGATCATCATTCTTATTGCCGGTGCGGTTCTCATCACCTTTATTTACAGTGCATATAGAAAAGTCAGGGATCTGACGCTTCTTTGTTTTGCATATGGTCTGTTTATTCTCATTATCGGTATCGTCATTCCCGCTCTCCTGGGTCTGTTTACAGATGATATCTACTGGGTATACTGGTCGGAGTTTTGTTCAGGCCTGCTGGAGATCATCGGTATCGGGATAATGATATATGCGGTCCTGAAGGAGTAGCATATGTCGGATAAGGGGGTGGCTTTTGGAAAAGAATGGCAGCTGATGAAACTTTCAAGAACATGGAAGCCATACAATATTTCGGATGATCTCCTGAAAATCATCACAGAAGCCGGGAATTATGATACGAAGGAACTCCTGAAGGAAGCGGCATATCATAAAGGACAGAGTCTCGGCGGCGAGTTTGTCTCAAAGATGCCTGACAAAAACGATCGCGTCGTCATACTTGAAACATTTTTTCTGATTTCAGGTATTTCATACCATATTCATAAGGAAGAAAACAATACAAAGATCCAGATTGAAAAAGATGCCAAAAAGCTGGTCATGGGGAACTGGATGGATGAACCGACATACATCTCCTTTTTTTCGGGTTTTATCGGGGCGATAACCAAGGGTGCGTCCATCTACGAGAGCAGAAATATTATTACCGTGATTGTCTGATGTCACAAACAACGAAATAATATTCACCCTTGACAAATATTATTTCCAATTCAACTGTTTATTTTTGTGATATGTTCAATCATCAATCAAATTAAATATTCATTTATACTTTGAAGCGTTATAATACAATTAATCACCCAAAGGTGTTGATTATTATGAAGTATTTCAAAAATGAAGAAGCGGTCTCGCCGGTCATCGGTGTGATCCTGATGGTGGCAATCACTGTCATACTGGCAGCCGTCATCGGTGTGTTCGTATTCGGACTTGCCGGCGGTATCTCAAGCACGAAGACCGTGGCGATTATTGCAACTGCAAATTCGACCGGTGGTCTTGAACTTGTCGTTCACGGAGGACCTGATCTGAATAAGGTAACTGAACTTAATATAACAGTTGATGGTGCTCTGGCAGGAGATTACAAAGCTACACCTTACGTTGGACAGGTTATAGGTGCAAGTGAAGCTGAGGGGGAGGATATAATTGGTAAACGTGTCATCGTTGTTGGAACCTTCTCAGACGGTACAGAAGCCATACTGATTGACAAAAAGTTCTAATCCATTTTTTTTATTATTTCTTCCAGCAACTTCAGGGCTTCGAGCTCACGTTCGCCACCGCATTTCTTCACGATATTCAGGTGGTAGTGAATCAGCTTTTCCAGTTTGGGATCATGGTTTATCATGTACCTTGTGGCATGAACCGTGGCATCGATCAGGTTTCCAAAACCCCTGTTGACCGGATGTATTCTGGGCGATATGATCTCATCCTTTACGGGTATCAGGCGTGCAGTAATCCCTTTCTCACTTCTTCCGGTGATCTCTGTATTGAAGGCCGCCCATGCCTCCGCATCCTTCAGCCGGTGCATCTGCTGTCCGCCGATATCCATCTCAACAAAAGAGTCTTCCGTAAGATCCCCGAACGCGGTCTTCACGTATATTACGGGATCAAATGTGAAGTTTGCCACGAGCCACCTGTCTTTTATTACATTTTCACAGGTCTGGCTGCCTGAAAAAAGCATGACAGAGAGTTTTTTCCCCCTGTTGATGATCCCGACCGGCGCCGCATTGAGATGCGTGGTTGCGATGACCTCGTTGATCCCTGTATTTAAAATTCCCATTCCCAGCCTTCCTTCATGGCAATAAACAATCCCGCGATGGTGATGTCCGCGATAGAGCCCGGGTTTGCCCCGGCATGGTGGCACCATTCATCGAACTCTTCCAGCGAAACCTCGCCTTTTACGGCATCTTCAGCCATGCTTTTCGTTTTGACAGCCATTTCGGCCCCAAGTTTTTTCACAATGAACGTATCGATATCTTCAGAGAGCATTATTACAAATGATTTGACGATTGAGTCCCTTCCCGGGCCGTTTTTGTGCAGCATGTCCGCCATCTTTCTGGTCAGTCTGAACCCGTTGGTCCATTCGTTTGCAACCATATCATTTTCAGATGAATATGCCATGACATCATACAGTGTCATGCCTCCTTCCTTCAGGCGATCGATCGATGAGGGGTCATTGACATCCAGTTCGTTGTCGGTTTCATGCATCCTCACGCTGGTGAGCCCGAACGCTTCATAAAAGAGCACCGCGTCTTCGGAAGTTGTGTTCTTCACTATCCTGACGGCAGCCTCTATGCCGCCTCCCATGACAAGAGGAAAAAGAAGGATGAATGCACCGAAATGTGTGTTTCCGCCACCATGCAGGGCAGTTCTGATAACTGCCTCTTTTATCAGGTGCCCGACTCCATTTTCTATCCCCTCTGCATCTTTGAATACATCATGCGATAGTATGGCGGACTCCAGGAAGTGCTCAAGTGCCGTTTCCGCATAGTCGTGGCACCTGTCCACGTTTCCGGGTTTCGGGTATGCGCATACCTCATACATCATCGCAAGCGATGCGATATCTGCGTTGCTACTGTATCTGCGCTTCATTGAAGAGGCGCTCCATGATCTTTTCAGAGAGACGGTGCTTGTATCTCATGTAGTCGGGGCCTGACAATCCCATCTGTTGTAGGGTCATGTTCCTGAACATGCACGGGGAACTCAGTTTGCAGCACCATGCAAGACTTCCGAAACATGTGTTCGGACCATCTTTCAGGGGTGTGTTTTTCACGAATTCCTGTTTCATCCTGGAATACTCTTCATGGCTGAGGCCGATTTTTTTAAGGAACGGTATAAGGGGACAATTCTTAACGGGCGGGCAGCAGAATGTCAGTGCCCTGATGTCCCCTCCCCTGCAGAACTGTTTTGGTGAATTGTACCAGCCGGTTTCGTCTGCATAATTTGTAATTCCATCATTCAGGCCGGCGAGTGTTGAGACATCCGACCTTCGTGCAACCGATACAAGGTCAGCGCCGTGTGAGAACATGTCCATCATTGCTTCGAAGGTGTATATTGAGTTGTTTGCGATAATAAGCAGGGGGCAGGCGTTTCTTATCTGCCTGATCTTGGAGTAGCCGTAGTCCATAACATCTACATGGATGATATCCGCACCTGCCGCCCATATTTTTTTTGCAAGAAGGATGTCATCTTCGCTTATGCCTGCACGAATTTTTACCGAGACCTGGACGCCCTCTTTTTTAAGCGCCTTGATATTGTCCATAAGATGATCGGTTTTCTGTAGCAGGTACTCTCCGGAACCGGCATCAATCATCGGCTGCTGCCGGCAGTGTGCATCGATTTCATATATTGCCATATCTCCGATTGCCTGTGCAATCATGGAGAATGATTCGGGTTCACTCCCTCTCAGGTTTATGCCAGCCACTATCCCCGAACCCTTTAGTTTTTTTACCTGGGCGGAGAGCTCTTCGACGGGATCTTCGTATATGAACTCTTTTCTCCCCGCCTTCTCCATCAGGCGAGCTGCCTCAAGTGTCTTACTGTCGATTGAATATCCGCCCATGAAGGCGGCACCGATATTTTCACGGCGTTCAAGGACATAATCCGCATCAACAATACCGGCCATCGCAGATATGGCAACAGGAGTCTGTACTACCTGTGCATTCATTGTCAGTTCGAAACGATCATATGCGGTATCAGTCATGATTCCATATATTTTGTTATTATTCAGCTAATTATCTTACGGAGGTCCGTGCATGGCATAACCTCGTTTGGTGGTGCGGCCGAGCAGGGTATGTTTTCTGAAATCGTCGATACCGATGCCCGCATTCTCTCCCCTGAAATGTTCAAGAACCGCATCCCATGGCATCAGAAACGCCTCTTTTGGTTTCCCTGTCCCAAACCTGAATTCAACTGCAAGGTAACCCCTTCTTCCGGTCTTCTCCAGGAATTCGGTGATCATATCGATCTGGTGAACCCCGTTTTTATCAAAATGGAAGTTTGATTTGAAGTTTATTCTTTTTCCCTTGAGTGATTTGCATTCTATTGCCAGATAGTATTCAGGATTGAGTGAATCGACGAGCACATCCACATATTGATAGGAGTACTTGCTTTGCTTGAGCCTGTAAGCAAAACCCCGGCAGTCTATTGTGTTCAGGTGCCGGTTGAAACAGTGGGCGATCTCGACCTCAAAATTACCCATCGGTTAATTATTATCCCGAATGTAGAAAAACAAATCGATAACACTTATATTATAATATTGTTGTACATTTTATTACATGGTTGTAACAGGTTTATTACTGGTTGGTCATGGCAGCAAGAAGCCATATAACAAGGAACTTATTGAAAAAACAGCAAAAATGATGTCCGAAAAGTCGGGAGATTATCTTATCAAGTCCGCTTTCATGAGCATAAATGAACCCTGTATAGAAGAAGTGCTCGAACAATTCAGGAATGAAGAGATCGACCGGCTGGTCGTCGTACCGCTCTTCCTTGCAGACGGTGTTCATATCAGTGAGGACATCCCCCGGATTCTTGGCCTTGCATCAGGAGAAAAGAAAGGGGTTTTTGGTCGTTCTTCAGGGGATATACCGCTTTATTATGCCGATCCTATCGGCAACAACCCGATGCTCGCGGATCTGATGCTTGAGAGCGCCAGAAACGCCATAGAATAGTCATGAGGGTGCTTGTACTCGATACGATTCATGGCGGAACACTATTAAAAGAGAGATATGAGGCCCTGGGACATGATGTGGATGCCGTCGATGTTTATCGTGGAGAATCCGGGATAAGCCTGGAAGAGGCAAAAAAAAAGAGATATGATCTTATAGTATCGCCGGTTCATCTTGATCCTGCTTATGAGATCTCCTGTTCCGGCGGGAGGCGGATCTCTCATCATGACGCCGTGAGGGATCTTGCAGAAAAAGGCAGTGCCGATCCGGTAATCGAGATTACCGGGTCAAGGGGCAAGACCACGACCGCCCATGCACTTGCATACCTGATGACGGGAAAGGGCGTGCTTCATTCGTCCACCGGCACATGGGAGTGTCCCGGAAACCATCTTCTTTGGAGGCGGAGCGTCACTCCAGCCTCTGTTATTCCTGCCCTTGAGATGGCGTCCGGTATATCCGGATGGTGCATCGCCGAGGTCTCCCTGGGCGTAACGGGAATTTCGGATATCGCCGTGCTTACATCTTTTCAGGATTACCCCATTGCAGGAGGTGAACGAAGGGCGATCGATGCGAAGATATCTTCACTAAACCATTCTCCAAAACTTGTATCTGAGGCACCTGTGGACGGTTATGAGGGAGAAAATACCTGCGTGGATGATGTCACACTTGTTGACGGTGATGCCTGTGCATATGCATTTGACGGTATAGAGGGGGTATTTACAAATCCCCTGCTTACTCTTAGCGGGTATATGATGCCTCTCAGGCTTGCGGCAACAACGGCAATGCTCCTTGGCATAGATCCGGCCCCTCTTGCTTCTTTTGAGGCGCTTTGCGGCAGGATGTCTCATGAGTATGCCGGAAACAGGCTTGTCCTGGATAACTCCAACAGCGGCACCAATGCGGTGACAAGCGATGAAGCCTGCGTATATGCGCGGGTTCTTTCCGGTATCGAAGATATCGTGCTGGTCATTGGCATTGAGGCGAAAAATATCTGCGAAGGCTTTCCTGTTCGCGATGTGGCGGCAGCCGTCAGGGTCACTGAACCAGCGATTGTCATATACGTGGGTGATGAAAAAGATCTTTGTGAACTGAAGGATATGCCCGGCATGAAAAGATACGCCATGTCGAGGTCGGAGTCGCTTGAAGCGGCCAGGAAAACTGCCCTGGAAATTCCCGGGGATATGTCCATCGTCCTTTCGGTGAAAACGTGGAGGTAGAATTATGCAATACATGAACCCGAGACCAAGTTCCATTGTGGCAGCGCTTTATACCGCCCGTGACCTTGGTGTGGATGTATCGATCCTGCACGGCCCTTCCGGATGCTCGTTCAAGCATGCCCGTCTTCTTGAGGAGGACGGCATGAGGGTGATAACGACTTCGCTTGGTGAAAACGAGTTCATCTTCGGTGGACAGAAACCGCTTGTATATGCTCTCAGGTATGCTGAAGAGCATTTTTCCCCGGATCGTATCGCGGTTGTCGGGACATGCGTATCCATGATCATTGGTGAGGATATGCCTTCTGCGGTCGATGAGTCCGGCATATCGACTCCGGCAATCTGTATAGATATCCATGCAGGTTTCAGGGAGAATATTGACGGGGTGATTGCAGCGCTTGAACCTGCGGCCGAAGCCGGGTGGATCAGTGAAAAAGAGCTGGAACGCCAGCGTTTTCTTCTTTCAAAGGCAAATGAGGTGGAGCGCCTGAGGGGTGCGGCGTGCAGGGACTACATTACACCTTCCCGTGGAGATCTGAAGCATGTGGCCGCCGGTTTTCTTCTGGATCGTGCACGGAGCGGTAAAAAGGGCATCGCCGTCATGAACGCCAAAAAAGAGACCGCTTACATGTTTGCCGATGAAATTCTTGCATTGCATGAAGTTGCTCCTGATGCCAATATCACTTATATTGCCAACCTTGGCAAAGACGGGCTTCCCAAAGTGGCAGGGGATGCCACCCGCATCAGGGATGAGCTTGAGTCGAAGGGACTTGAGTTTGAGATATGCGGGTCTCTCGATGAATACGGTGCCCTCGGGGAACACCTGGGTGAACGAATACAGGAGATAAAACCGGACTTTGCATTGATAGTCGGCGTCCCTCACGCAATTCCTTCCTCATATACTGATGGGATTGAGGTGGTTTCAGTGACAAACGGGCCCCGGCAGGTCGAACCCCTGCGGGAGATGGGCCATAAATACGTGCTTGTGGAGATCGACCTTCATCCCCGGACACTCGGTGTAAGGAGCATCGTGGAGAGCGAGTTTGGGATGATCATGAGGGGTATGTGATGAAGTCATTCCTGATCTCAGGGGATCGTTCAGGCAGTGGAAAGACAAGCATATCAATTGCTATCGCCGCATGCCTGTCTGAGGAATACAAGGTCCAGACCTTCAAGGTGGGGATGGATTATATCGATCCATCTTATCTTACCGGGGTCACCGGAAGGGCGTGCAGGAACCTGGACAGTTTTGTCCTTAACTACGATCAGATCAGGGAGATCTATTCTAACTCATGTTCAGGCAACGATATTGCGTTGATTGAGGGTGTCAGGGGACTCTACGAGGGTGCGGACGCCCTGAATGACGAGGGAAGCACCGCATCGGTTGCAAAGGCGCTCGATCAGCCGGTTGTTCTGGTCGTGAATGCAAGAAGTATCACAAGAAGTGCGGCAGCGATTGTAAAGGGTTTTGCTGCGTTTGATCCGGATATCAACATTAAAGGTGTGATCCTCAACCAGATTGGGGGAGAACGGCACAGGGAAAAGGCGGTTAAGGCCATCGAGCATTTCTGTGAACTGCCTGTCATCGGTACTGTTCCCCGGGCCGAAGAGATGAAACTGACCATGCGCCACCTGGGTCTGGTGCCGTATCTTGAGGGCAGGGCAGATAGCGAATTTCTGAACCGGGTTGATAAGGTAAAGGAGGTCATCGGGAGGCATCTTGATTTTGATGCGTTGCTTGATGCAGCCGCTGATATTCCGCAAAAATCCAAAACAGGAGATCTGCGCCGTTCTGATGAGTGTAATGATATCAGAGTGGCGGTGGCGGTGGACGAGGCGTTCAATTTCTATTATGCTGACCTGTTTGACACCCTGAATTCCTGCGGGGCGGATTATGTGACATTTAGCCCCATTCATGATCGCCTGCCGGATGCGGACGGATACATTCTGGGCGGAGGATATCCCGAACTTTTCGGGAACGAATTGATGGCGAACGATTCTGTCAGGGAGGCGATCGCCGAGTGTTCGGCAAACGGCGTACCTGTTTATGCAGAATGCGGGGGTCTCATATACCTGATGGACAGCATCGTACTGAAAGATGGCTACCTGGGATCAACCGGGGAACGTTCCTTTGATATGTGCGGCGTATTTTCAGGTGAGGCACGGATGCCCGCCCGCCGCATTGTCGGCTATGTTGAAGGAGAGTCCTGCGGGGGGGTACTAGGTGATTCGGCCTTCAGGGGGCACGAATTCCATCATACCGATGTCCGTCTTTCAGGGAACCCGAAGTTTGCATACAGGCTTTCACGTGGGGAGGGAATAATCGACAATAAAGATGGTGTGTACGTGAAAAATACACAGGGATCTTATACACATCTTCACCCGGTTGCATCTGCACTGATGCTCTCTCATTTTGTAAACAAATGCCGGTTTACCCGGGTGCACTGATCTGCTTCAATGCGTAAAACATAGATTATCGTAATGCAAACATATTATCATGACCATCTACCTTGACGGAAAATTTGTCCAGGAGGAGGATGCGAAGGTATCCGTGTTTGATCATGGGCTTCTATACGGAGACGGCGTATTTGAAGGGATCAGGGCCTATAATGGCAGGGTATTCATGCTTGACGAGCATGTTGACCGTCTGTTTGACTCTGCCAGGACGATCGATCTACAGGTGCCGGTATCAAAGGATGATATGAAGGAGATCATTCTTGAAACCCTCCGTGAAAACGATCTTAAGGATGCATATATCAGGCCCATAGTAACACGTGGTGTTGGTGACCTGGGTCTGGATCCCAGAAAATGCCCCAAACCCTCGGTGATCTGCATCACTGTGGCATGGGGTGCGATGTACGGGGATCTATATGAAAAAGGCCTTAATGCCGTGTCAGTTTCCGTCAGGAGAAATCCGCCGCAGTCCCTCCCGCCGAACGTCAAGAGCCTGAACTACATGAACAATATACTTGGGAAGATCGAGGCGAACTACAAGGGTGCGGACGAGGCGATATTCTTTGATGTCAATGGCTATGTGTCGGAAGGTTCCGGGGATAACATCTTCGTAGTCAAGAACGGCGAGATTGTAACGCCGCCAACCCTGAACAGCCTGAAGGGCCTCGTTCGTGTGGCTGCACTTGCCATCGCAGGGAAGATGGGCATTCCGGTCAGGGAAGAGAACATCGGGTATTTTGATCTGTATACCGCGGATGAAGTGTTTGTCACCGGAACGGCAGCTGAGGTCGCGCCGATTGCAAATATCGATGGCCGTGTGATTGGAAATGGCAGACCGGGTCCTGTTACCGTACAGATCATGAATGCCTTCCGCGCCAAAACACAGGAAGAGGGCACACCCATCTACAAATAATCATTTTTCAGCTGTAACCGCCATAAGATATTTATCCGTATCAATGCAATTTTTTAAGGCACAAATCATTTTGCTGCTATAGTGTAGGGGCCAATCATGTCGGCCTTTCACGCCGACGACTGGGGTTCAAATCCCCATAGCAGCATACTAATAGAATGTCTAAATCAGAGTAGCTTTTTTATATTACCAAACTTCCTAGACTACATTATGCGAAAAACAGCGTCTACCAAAGCTGACGGTTCTTCAAATTCCTCAAAGAGTAATTATGTTGAACTATTTCATCTAAACTTTTCATGATGCAGAATAGTCAATATACATTCGAACGCTTGCCGATCTTTATTATTCCAATAATCTTTATTCCCTGATTGACTTCATACAGTATTCTGTAATATCCGACCCTGATGCGGAAGATCTCTTCTTTTGTTCCTTTGATTCTTATAGCGCCACGGGGTACAGGGTTTTCTTTCAGGTTCTCGATTTAGGAATAGATCCTTCTTCTGGTCCTGAGGTTGAGGTCCATTAGAAATTTGTATGACTGAGAGGAGAACCTGATCTGATACATTCAAAGACCAAGCCCGGTTTTGACTTCGGATTCTGAGAGCAGCTTTCCTTTTTCCATCCGGTATTCCTGGAGGCAGATATAGTCTTCTTCAGTAAGGATAGAGTCAGGATCGATCATATTCGATTTGATCTTTTTGATCTCCTTTTTCAGGATATCGATCTCTTTTTTCATATCCTCAATGGAGATAGATTCGGCACTCATTTGAACGTACTATTCATCTGTTAGTAATAATATTTTTTGATGATTGCGGTGGTTTATAATTTCATTCCACCGGTAATCTTTTTATTAAATGACATTAAGGCAATTTGGATAGGGAAGGCCAATATTGATGAAGATATTCTCATGCAGATTCTGGACACCAGAGTTGAGGGCGGTGGTGCAACCAAATCAGAGACAATTTTCCAGTTTGTTGCAGAACCTTCAGATCTTAAAATGTGGGTAAAAGTACCCGATTACCAGGACTGGGTTCTTGTTGATGTGGGAGAGTTGTTTACAGAACAAAGCTGATCTTACTGGAAGGGGGTGCTGCTTTTCATAATTACAATGCACCAAAAAATCATCAGCAACACCTTTTCCTTCTGCCCCGACTTTTCCGGCGATCTCTACTGAGCAAAAATAAGGTTTATTTTTCAACAGGATATCCTGCATCAACCCATGCCTGGTAATTGCCTTGCAATCTGTAAACGGGGTTAAAACCGGCATTCATGAAGGTTTCTGTCCCCTGAATACTTGCAGCATCTGAGTGGCAGTATATCAGGTAATGTCCTGATTTATCAAGCATTTCAATCTGGTTATCTATGTTGCTCAACGGGACACTTATTGATCCCGGAACATGGCCCTGTTCATAGATCGGAGAAACGTCAACGATTACAAGTCTTGGGTCAGTTTCCATCATTGCTTTAGCTTCTTTCGCTGTTACATCGGTGTACATTGGAGTTTCTACCATGTACCCCGCATTAACCCATGCCTGGTAATTTCCTTCAAGACGGTAAACCGGGCTGAATCCGTTTGTTATGAATGTCTCTGCCCCCTGAATACTTGCAGCATCTGAGTGGCAGTATATCAGGTATTCATAGCCACTGCTGAGATAGTTTATTTCATCATCGATAGTGGCAAGCGGCATGTTAATAGCGCCCGGCAGGTGACCGGCTGACCAGACCGGAGAAACATCAACAATAACAAGGTTATCATTGTTCATCATGGTTTTTGCTTCCGAAGGAGTGATATCGGTATATCCCTCCGTCATTTGTCCTGCTTCAGACTCCATCGCTTTTTCATACTGATCGGTACAACCTGCCGATATTATCAAAAATAAAACCGTGATTAGTACTAAAAATAGTTTGGTTTTCATATCAACCACCTTTAAATAAACATATTTGGCATAGTTCTGTGTATATAAAAAACTTACTGAATGGGATCTTTCAGAAAGTGAGGATGATTCTCTGGTTATACGATTATTTCGTTTAATTCAAGCCAATTATCCAATGACATGTCACTTTTTATTTTTTATTAGTACCATCCAAACGATTATTACGCCATACACGTATGTCAATGTAAAGGGGGATTTCAGATGGTAAAAGTACTTGACTTTTATAAATGCGATGACTGCAAGGTTGTCCTGATGGCGACGCATTCGGGCCCGTGTGAGACGATATCGTGCGACGGGCATACGCTGAGAAAACTACCTAAGAAAACAACAGAGCAGGAGCTTGCCGAAAAACACGTGCCTGTGGTGGAGAAGACTAAAAATGGGATCAGGGTAAAGGTTGGTTCGGTCCCGCATCCCATGGTAAAAGAGCATTATATCCAGTGGATATCGGTGAGACAGGGTATGAACCTCTATATTCATGCCTTAAGACCTGGTGAGGCGCCAGAAGCGGAGTTTCCGATTGATGACACCGATGTAAAGGCACTCATCTATTGCAATGTTCATGATCTATGGACAGATAAGTAATTCTTTTTGCAGGATTATGTATTATAATCCCTGCATTTCATGCCGGGAT
>Ga0272441_10008625_pt1 | contig 16081 bp, 16 predicted proteins | sample SSMProp6N_FD_193582 | JGI IMG/M metagenome (GOLD analysis project Ga0272441, IMG submission 193582) | Marine sediment archaeal communities from Little Sippewissett salt marsh, Falmouth, MA, United States - SSM-Prop-6N | ecosystem: Environmental > Aquatic > Marine > Wetlands > Sediment ... | reverse complement strand
CCAAAGACCGCTGCCGGGACTTGGAAATGGCTTTGTCCAATGCCCAGGCCGAGACCAAGTCGCATTTAACCCGTATCCAGCAACTAGAGGAAAAGCTTGCGAAAAGCAAAGCGAATCTTTCAACCCGACAGGAAGAACGCCAGACAGCCGAACAACTTGAAAATGACGAAAAAGAAAAGACAGAAGAGCTAAACGAACGTCTGGACTTGGCAAAGAGTGAAATCAAGTCCAAGGATCAAAAAATTCATGATCTTGTGGATTCGTTAAAAGATCATCCTCCTGAAAGCAAACCAGAAGAGCCGCCTGAACCCCCGTCTATGCCGGAAAAATCTCCTGAACCAGAAGAGAAAACTTCAGAGATCGATCAGGAATCCCAAGAATCCGGTCCAAAACCTTCGGCCGAGCCAACGGCCCCAACGGATGAACTACCGGAGCCAGAACCACCTATACCTGAGGGGCCTTCTTTAGAGGATAAAATTTCAGAGGTCGAGCCCGAATCCCAAGCTCGCAGCCTGAAACCTAGTGTTGAGCCAACGGCCCCAACGGATGAACTACCGGAGCCAGAACCACCTATACCTGAGGAGCCTTCTTTAGAGGATAAAATTTCAGAGATCGAGCCCGAATCCCAAGCTCGCAGCCTGAAACCTAGTGTTGAACCAACGGCCCCAACGGATGAAACATCAGAGACTGGGGAAGACGTAGATGAATCTGAAGAAGGAGCCAACGAAGATAAGGTGAGTCTGGCCCCGGATATTCTTTCAGATATCATGCATCAACAAGAACAAGAGATTGAGGAACCCGAACCCGATAATCAGGAAATTAAAGAAACGCCCGATCAAGACCAGTCAGATGATGACCAACCGGAGCCAGAACCACCTATACCTGCGGAACCTTCTTTAGAAGATCAAATGTCAGAGGCTGAGCCCGAATCCCAAGGAAGCGGCCTGAAACCTACTGCCGAACCAACCGATTCACCAGATGAACCATCGAAGCCAGAGCCCGGGACCTCAGAAAAAACCGAGGAGCCGCCACCACCTGTAACCACACTGGAGGATAATGAACAAAAACCTACTGAAACATCTTCTCAAGTCTATATAAAACCCCCTGAATCAACGCCATCACAAAGAGATCAACCAAAAGAAGCAGATGGTGAGAAACGGGAAAGCCATTCAAAACTGACGCCTCAGGAAAAAAAGGCTATTAGGGAGTATTTGATTGAAGAATCCCAAGAACAGTCCAAAAGTAAATCGGATAAAGAGATCAAAGAAAAATCTCAAAATAAAATAGTTGATAAGGAAACAAATCCAGACAATCTGGAATCAAAGCCCCCGGAAGGCCCCAAAACCGATCCCAATTAAGCTCAAAATATCGTTATCGCACACCCAATGATTTTATAACTTAAATGTAAGGAGGATAATAATGCGCTATTCACTTCCTGTTTTAGCGACACTCTTTCTAGGCTTGTTTTGTTCTTGTGCAGGATCTCAGGAAGAAACAGCAAATGTAAACCCGGTAGTTATCCTGGAGACGAATCGCGGAAATATTACGGTTGAATTATTTCAGAAAATAGCACCTAAGGCAACAAAAAACTTCGTGGAACTGGTCAAACAAGGTTATTATGATGGTATTATTTTTCATCGGGTTATCCAGGGTTTTATGATCCAGGGAGGGGACCCAACGGGAACCGGGAGGGGCGGTAACAGTATTTGGGGGGGTAAATTTGAGGATGAGATTGATCCGGGTACGACATTCAATCAATCAGGTCTCTTGGCAATGGCAAACGCCGGCCCGAACACAAACGGGAGTCAATTTTTTATTACGGTTGCTCCAACTCCATGGTTAAACGGGAAACATACAATTTTTGGTCAGGTTATTGAAGGATATTCAGTTGTCAAAGATATTGAAAATACTCCTGTGGGACCAGGAGATAGACCTAATAGTGAACAAAAAATTCTTAAAGCATATCTTAGGTAATTATTAAGAAATATTCTTATTGCTGTTACAGAAAGAATGCTGCCGACCATTCATCGGTTTATCACATATCAAAATCCTCACCTAAGCATGTCGTTGATTATTACTCAAATAATTCATAAATAAATTAAATTAATGGATTTATGTAATATTTCGCCCCATATCATAGTTAACATAAGATATATTATAGGAAGTTGCTAGTAAAATAAAAAAAGGCACTGTTTTTAAGGTCCGTGCCGCATTTCTATCATCTCACTGCTCCGGCGTGCCCAACCGTTCTTCCATATCCCTGGATGCCACCTTTTTAGATTTTAGATTGCGGGAACCGTGGACAATGCCGGCTGTTTTTGCCTTAAACGCCTGCAGCTCTTTCTCCAAGGCTTCCTGAGTAAATTCTGCCTTACGTACGCCGACCTGCACATCACCCATACGTATCTTAACAATCTTGCCCATCACTAATGCTTCAGCAACCTTTTTCCTGGCCTCCCTCAAAATCCTCCCGAAACTCGGCCTGGAAATCTTCATCGCCATAGCACCCTCGTCCTGATGGAAACCCTGAAAATCAGCCAATTTTATTGCCTCAAACTGATCTAATGTCAACTCTATCTCATCCGGTCGGCCTGGTCTTCCGCGCGGACTAAATTGAACTACTTTTGGCATTCTTTGTATATACCTAACTTTTTTAGGGCGTCCCCGGACTGCAGAGCTCATGATTAATCCTTTTTTTATCTATTTTAATATAAGCATAGTCTCAAAACAATGCCGTATTTAATATAAGCATATGCTCACATTAACTATACCGTTACCAGGCCGAGCTGTAAATAGTTTTTTTTTAAAAAATATGAATAATGAATGAGAAATTTTATACGTTATGAAGAGCTGTAGAAATAAGAAGTGACAGATGCTGCAGATTCTTTTCGTCAAACTCAACCTGGGCCTTTTCCGCCTTGGTATGTACGTTAAGCACCCCAAAGACACGGTTCTGGACCGTTAAAGGCACAACCGCAGAATGCTTGATTTCTGGTCGCCTAAGTAAAGGTTGGATCCGATTTTCCCCTTGCATGCCATTAATGACAAAAAAACGGTTTTCCTGCGCGGCCAAGCCGGCAATCCCCTCACCTACCGGAACGGCCTCGGCCTGGGCCAAACGCTCCTTTTCAATCCCGCGCGCCACCTTGATATTCAATTTTGTGCGATCCTTATCCATCAGCATAATCGAACCGCACTCAGCACCTGTGCATTTCAAGGCAACATCCAAAACAGTTACCAATAACTCATCCATATGAATATCAGCATAAATATCCTGAGCAGCCGTCATCAGGCCTTCTGGTAGGATGTCTTTATTGAAACGCTTCAAATGCAGACGCTTGTTTTCCAGGCTGAGCTCAACAATATCTTTGGCGATCTGAGCCAATAAGTCCAAGACAGCCTTAATGGTGACAAACGAAACAACGCGAATCTCATGAAGCACATCCGTCAAATCATCAATCTCGATCCCGACCTCTTTGGCCACCTTCGTATATGCCCCGCTGTCCCAACGCCGGTTTAGTATGACCGGCCCCACAATCATATGGGCAATGATATGGCCATCCTCAACCTTGACCGGAACGGCAAACGTATACAGATCAAACTGCCCCCGGGCCTCCCAATACGGCCCGTGCTGCTTAAACTTTGACAGGATATCCGGTTCGGCTGAACCAAAATCAAAACCCAGGGCCGTGTTTAGAAAACGGGCCCCATACCGGCCGCGATTATTCCGGTCTATAACCGGAGGAATGATTACATGCCCCGCGGTATCAACCGTAAAGATATTAATCCGCAAGACATCGACAAAGCGCCCCAAGGCCTCGGCCCATTTATCACGGCTGATTAAGGTCTGCGATAATTTTTTGATTTCGTCCTGATTCATGACTTTGGCTTTTTGAAAGAGATGCGGAATTTTTTCATTTTATTATACAATGTTGTCCGGTTGATGCCAAGTGCTGCAGCGGCTTTATTGCGATTCCAGTGACATTCATCCAAAACCGACACCAGCAGTTCCTTCTCCGGCGTTTCCAACACCTTCTTTAAAGACTTCCCCTTAGTGGATTTCGGCTCGATATGGGAAAACTTAGCGGCATTGGGTATATCCCAAACATTGATCACATCCGTCTTGGCCATGATCACCGCACCTTCGATTGCATTTTCAAGCTCGCGGATATTCCCCGGCCAGTTATATTCTTTAAACATTTTTGTGACTTCCGGGGATAAGGATTTGATCTTTTTACTGTTTTTCTTGGTATACAGCCTGATAAAATGCTCGCAAAAAAAGTCGATATCACTCTTGCGTTCCCGCAAGGGCGGCAGATGGATCGCAATAACATTGACCCGGTAATACAAATCCTCCCGGAAATCCCCCTTGGTGATCTGCTCGGTCAGGTCGCGGTTGGTGGCAACGATAATGCGCGCATCGGTCTTGCGGGTCACATTATCACCCACCCGTTCAAAAACCCCATCCTGCAGAACCCGCAATAACTTGACCTGAAGATTCAATGAGAAGGCATCGATCTCATCCAGAAAAACCGTTCCGTTCTTGGCGTATTCGAAACGGCCTTCTTTATCCTTGATCGCGCCCGTAAAAGATCCCTTGACGTGTCCGAATAACTCACTTTCAAGCAAAGTCTCCGAAAGCGCACCACAGGAGACCTCCACAAAAGGCTTGTCGCAACGCCCCTCATCCACCTCATGGATCGCGCGCGCCACCATCCCCTTCCCGGTCCCGCTTTCCCCGGTGATCAAGATCGTGGCATTGGACCCGGCCACGGACGAGATAATATGGTAAACCTTCTGCATCTTTTCACTTCCGCCGATCATCCCGTGAAAAGATTTCGGCTGCACCCGGGCGACAATCTTGCGCAAATTCCTATTTTCTTTCTCGATCTCTTTGCGGTATATAATGTTACGAATAATCAACTTAATCTCATCATCATTAATCGGCTTGGTGATATAATCATAGGCGCCCTTTTTCATGGCCTCCACCGCAGTCTCAATTGTCCCGTAACCCGTCACCAAAATAACATCCGTTGCCTGCGAAATCTTCTTGACCTGGTCTAATAACTCCAAGCCGCCCAATTCAGGCATTTTCATATCGGTCACAATGATATTGAAATTATGCTCCTTTATCATCTTTAAGGCCTCTTTTCCGCTGGAAGCCATAAAAGCATTATAGCCCTCGATCCTCAGGATCTCATAAAGCGACTCCCGGATAAGAGGCTCGTCATCAACGATCAAAATCCGATATTTGGAGTTGATCTCTTTATTATCGGCAAGAAGCTGTTCCATATTTTTATCTCGGCAAAGGTAAATAGATGTTAAAAATCGTCCCCCCCTGCTCAGGGGATTTGACCTCCACTCGGCCATCATAACTTTTTACAATTTCATCGACGATTGTCAAACCCAAACCACACCCCTTCTCAATATCCTTGGTGGTATAGAAAGGATCAAAAATCCTATCGATCACATTTTGAGGTATGCCGCAGCCGCTATCCTGGATCGATATCATGATCTCCGGTCCTTTAATCTGGCTGATCAGCTGAATGGTCCCCTTGTGGTCGATGGCATCGATGGCATTCTGGAGAATATTGGCAAAAATACGCTCCAACCCCATATCGATTAACAAAACCGATTCTTCACAAAAATCCTTCTTGATCTGAATATCCTTGCGCAGCAATCTTTCCTGGCAATAATACACCGCCTGTTCGATCGCCTGGTTAACGTCAACCTCGGTCTGGGTCGGAATCGGGTTGCGTGAACAGGCCAGCAGATTGCGGACGATCCCGGCCATCCGGTTCAAACCATGCTTGATCTCCAGCAAATAACCCCGAAGGACATCATTCTCTCCGGTTTGCTCCAGGCAAAGATTCGTGTAGCGCATAACCCCATCGAGAGGATTATTAAACTCATGCGCTATGCCACCTGCCAATTTACCGATACTGGCCAGTTTTTCCTGAACCACAACCTGCTTTTTCAGGGCACTGGCCTCCTGGCTGCTCTTGCCGAGTTCGTCCTTGAGATTTTCCGACTCCTTAACGATCACGCTGAATTTCTGATAGATCTCCATCCGGCGCACGTTCAAAGCGATCTGAGCGGCCAGGAAATCCAACAGCTGCAACTCCGGCTTGACAAATCGGCTGCCACTGACTTTATCGGTGATGTTAATGACCCCGATCAACTGATCCTTGATTAACATCGGAGCGCAAATAAACGAGCCGGTCTTATAACTGCCCTGCGTTGAAAAATGACTGAAGCGCTCGTCCTGGGCAATATCTTCCACGATGATCGGCCGTTTCCCTTGCGCCACCTGACCGGCAATGCCCTCCCCCAGCTTCTTAACCAAGGCCTGCTCCTCGGTCACGGCCATGCCGTAGGAGGCCTGCAGGATCAATTCCCCGCAGGTGTCATTGAATAAAAAGACCGAACCGCGCTCCGCGCTGAAAAGACTCATAATTTTTTGCAGTGAAATTTTGAGCATCTGTATAACATCGGTCGCGGTATTAACGGTGTAACAGATGTCATTGATCTTCTGAAATAATTCAGGTTGCGTCAATTCTTCCAGAGATCGATCAGCTGTGTTCATTAACTAGCGGATTCCTGTTCTTTTGCACCGAGTGATTTGAGCTTGTCAATGAGCTTGTCTAAACCCAGCTTAAAAGGATGCTGGGGGTACTGATCAATAAATTTCTTATAAATACGCACCGCCCGGTCGGTGTCCTGAAGCCGTTCGATCGCCACCTGATTAATCGTCTTAATCAAAACCGGGCCCTGAGGATCGGATGCCTTATGCATGCGCGGAAAATCCAACAGAAGGCGTTCAAGCACATCAAGGCTCTGCTCCCAATTCTCCTGCGTGAGATAAGACGTGGCTTGAAATCCCAAGGCCATATACCCGATCCGGCTCTGGGGATATTGTTCGTAGATATGCTGATAAAAATCTACCGCCTTCGCATAAGCCTGCTGCGCCTGGGCGCCCTTATTTTCCCGTTCATAATAATTCGCCGTATACAAAGGCATCTTAATCCCGGTCAGGGTTGTGGGATATTTCTCCTGAGCGGTCTGATACATCTTAACCGCCTGAGGAACATTACCCTCAGCCTCATATGTCTTCCCAATCTGAAAGAGAGTTTCCGCATTAAGCGCTTCATCGTCCGTATAAAGCTTCAAGATCTTTTCAAAGGCAGCACGTGCTGACTGATAATCCTTCATGAGTGAGTACACCAAACCCTTTTGCAAAATAATCTGTCCCCCCAAAGCCGTATCCGGATTCTCGGTTATGAGCTCGTCATACCGGCGTGCCAAGGCCTTGAATTCCTGTTCCGGGGACGATTTGGGATCATTAGCCAGGCTTATAAAATCTTTTTTCAGATACCAAAACTTCTTTTCCAACATATAATCGCTGCTGTCGAAGAAAGAAAGCGTCAAATAAATCCCGATCAAGATAAATAGCAAAGAAACAAGCACACGTTTCATTGGGAAGCCTCTCTATCAAATAGATAATAGGTCGTTACGGCCGCGACCTGTAAGGCATCCACAAATAACATGACGATCATACCCATGACCGGAATCACAACCCATAGCTCGGGAATCATAATCGACTCATACCATTGCCGGTAGGTCTTAAGCAGGAGGATCGGCACGTAAAGTAGGCTTGACAATAAAATCACAGCAAATATTGTACCAAAGGCCTTATAGTACCGGGCGAAATTCAAAAAAAATGCGCTAAAAACATTTTTTCTTTCCAAAACAATCAACGGAAAAGTGAAGGCCAGCAAAGTCGTGGTCAGACAACTAATCAACAGTTTAACATAAGGCCATCCCTGAATAACAAATTGCTTGATAAGAAAAAAATGCCCGGTTGTTGAACGGATTTGAGCCGCACGCTGAATCAACAAACCATATCCATGCGATAACCCGTAAAGGACCCCCACCAATATAACCGAAGCCATGACCAGATGGACATACCTACCCAAAGTCCGACGGAAAATCTGGGAAATACGGACCTTTTGATGCTCATTAATCGCATGAATAATGACGATAACAGAACCAATCAAGAAACTGTTTAAGAGAACAAAGACAGGGATTTGCAGGTTGCCCGAGGAATACCATCTTTCCAAAAGCACAAAATTATAAGGATAATGCAAATAGATATCATCCGCAAAACGGTGAATAAGCGGCCCGAAGAAACTCGCTAATGGTTCTCGGGGTGCGAAAAAAAGCAACTCAAGGATCAACAACTGAACAAAGCCCATCAGACAAAACGGGAACAAAACAACCGGATGAAGGCTAATCGTGCCCAGGGCTGAGCGTAACAAAGCAAAAGGGTTCTTTACCATTTTCTTTCTCGATTTCAAACAGGCCAGTGTTTTAACTTATATAATCTCAATAATTTAGCCAATTCTACCACAGGGTTTTTCCCTAGTCAAACGCTATGCTCATAAATTGCGGCCTGATCATCATTCATTCTTCAACGGATAAAAAAAATAAGACAGGCCTGCTCAGACCTGTCTTATTTATGGAAAATTTCACACTCCGTACGGTCCTCCCTGTGTTTTGCCGATTAGCAAGCTGCTTTTTACTTAGAACGACGGCTTAAAAAACGCAGTGCTAAGATCCCGCCGCCAACCATCAACATGGTCGCGGGCTCAGGTGCATGCAACGCGCCTGCTCCACCGGAAATCGGAGTAACCAAGGCTGACGATCCGCCGCCGGCACTTGAACCGACAGTACTAGCGATATCGCTGATCGCGGATCCGCTGGCGCTTTCATTACACCCGGCAAGGCATGGGAGAAATGCCACAAATACGGACAAATTAAAAAGTCTTGCAATAATGTTTTTAAACATATCTCTTCTCACTTATCAGATAATCATGAATCCAGTCAACCCGGACTCGATTTGTATATTAGCGGGCGCCTTCTCCAGTCAGGACAACCCGAAATGTTCTCATCAAAATCAGGATATCGGTCCAAAAACAAACTTTCTTGATATACAGCAGATCATATTTAATTTTTTTGCGAACATCGGCAATGGTCTCATCATACTTATGCCAAACCTGAGCCATTCCGGTAATACCCGGCTTGACGGCCAGACGTTTTTCATAATCAGGGATTTCTTCTTTAAATCTCTGGACGAACTCGGGACGCTCGGGCCGGGGACCGATCACACTCATCTCTCCGCGCAGGACATTGAAAAACTGCGGGATTTCATCAATATGAGTTTTTCTTATGAATTTACCGGCCGGGATTAATCGCGGATCATTGGCCAAAGCCCAAACCGGTCCGGTGTTCTTTTCCGCGTCAACATGCATGGTGCGAAATTTGAATATTTTAAACAACCGCCCATCCTGGCCAACCCGCATCTGAGTAAAAATAACCGGACCCCGGGATGTTATTTTAATTATTAAAGCCGTTAATAAAAATAACGGGGATAAAATAACGATCGCCGCGACCGAAAGGATGATATCAATGATCCGTTTGGCAATTCGGTAGGTTTTTCGAACAAAACTGATAATCATCCCGACTAAACCGCTGCCGAATAATGCCAGGGTTGATGGCTCTGGTGCCCTTGACTTGGATTTGGGTGACGGAATTGCCGCAACCTTCCTCCCTGCTCCTGCTGTAAAAATTTGCATTTCCTGAGCAGCGGACGCTTCTTGATGGGAAAAAGCTGTCCAAGCTGTGGCTGTGAAACCTATGCCAACCATCAGAATACCGATCAAGATTGCGAATCTGCGATGTCGACGAATGATTTTTTTCATTGAATTTGGCTTTACCTTCTATATTTATGGACTTGACTTGATTGCATCAGTTAACTCGTGTTATATGCAGCAATTAACGTGCCAATAAAAATTGAAAAATTCAAGTATTATGAAGATATTTAAATTATTGTATTATATAAACTTACAAAAAATTTATCACTTACCAATACATGACATGCCGTGACATACTATGACAAATATGGACAAACATACCCTGACCGATGTCTAATTAACCCACTCCTATGTTTATATATCTAGACACAGGAATCGCCCTGGACTTTTCGGTCGTCCGCCAAAAACAAAAAAATAAACCGTACCAATCACTTAACTACGGAAAATACTGGCTCAAAAGCGGGAGGATTTCTGAGGTAAATCTGCTCACAATATTAAAAGATTTTTCCGGTTTCTGGCTGTTATACGGCAAGGTAATCCTGATCATGGCGCTACCTTGATGCTGCCCCAAGAATGATTTGATCGAAACCAGGATTTGCTGATACCAATAATTCGATGTGTATGTATTTCCTACTTTAAAAAAATAATACATGGCCTGCTGTGCGTGTTCCATTTCAATAATGAACTGGTTGGCCGGAATAGCCCTCCCCTGCTTGGTGATTAAATGCACACGGGCATTATTAACAATCGTAGCTCCGCCACCGGTATAACAGATCTCAGGCGGATGAAAAACCTTGCGATTACTTTGAGAATAAATAACAAAAAGATATAAGCGCTCTTTGCGGCTGTTGGTGTATTCACGACTAAAGGCATTGCGGGTTTCCAGAATATCATATTCTTCTTCTTCGATCACGATCTCCCGCGAGGTCCAATCTCCGAACTGCCTGGGAAAGGCGAGAATGTTAATACTGTCATCGGAGCTGAACTCCTGCAGGACGACCTTGGTCGATATCGTCCCAGCTATAAATAACAAGAAGACTATAACAAAAAAGGATTTATGTTTCAATAAAAGATTCATCTTCCGGTCCTTGAGATTCGATCAGTTTTGAGACGACCAGCAGGAAAAAAAACGCCAAAGCAAACACTAAAAAACCCGAGATATCATGCACGATCCCGGTAGCGACCTCCGATCCCCAGACCTCGCTGACAAACGCCAGAAAAACCACGCGACCGACATTGGCGATCACGGAAATCGGCACGGTCGAAAGCAAAACAATCCCCTTGCGGATGCCCCCGCCCCTCAACCAATGGGCGAACAGGCTGCCCAAGGCCGCCAGGGAAATCAGCGAACGCAACCCGCTGCAGATATCGTCGACAATCACATACGAATGCTGCATCGAAATAACACTCCCCTTGCGCACGGCCAGCAGGCCGATCGAATTTAAAATCCGCGTGGATATATCCGCAGCAAAAAGCTTCATCTGGAAACTGAGATTCACAATGACGACCAGGGGCATCGGGATCATAAAAAATAAAAATAGCACCGGAAAACAAACCTTCCGGAAAAAATCCCGGCCGTAAAAATGCAAGATCAGACCGCACAGGACGAACAGCATGGAAAAGGCCGAGGTAAAATAAATCCTCAAGATCGAACTGAAGATATGAACCAGGATGCCGACCACGATGAGGGGCAATCCCCAGGTCGAACGCGACGGAACGATCGCGGCCAGATCATGGCGCTTATTCCAGACCAAATAAAGGCTGACGAACGGGATCAGAACGCCATGGCTGTAATAAGAATCCCGCGCGAACCAGCGGTCCCACATCCAGACAAAACTGGGGACATAAGCGTAAATGAGGGTCAGGGCCAGAATGACCTCGCGAATATGATTTTTGAGTATCTTGGGCATAATGTTGATCCAGGGATTACGCCCCCTGCCGGCGGGCCTTTTCCCATGTTACACATTGTCGTCGGGTTATAAAACGCCAAAACCCGATCAAGGCGGCCAAATTAAGCAGGCAAAAAACATACGGAATAGTGGCGATCTTTTTAAGCCTATCCAAAATATCATAATTCTTGTCTTTTGCCAACCATTCTATCAGGGCCAGGAGATAAAACGCCATCTGCATCAAAAAGATAAACAGATAAGCCGGACGGTCCATCAAAAAATAGTTCGCCACCAAGATCGCCATCATCAAAAACGGCACCATCAGCCTCAACAGTTTGTGCGACCAAAGTTGAAAGGCAACCGGACTCCTCATCGGATTGAACATTTGCGGCATCAATGCCAGAATCTGATAATTGCCCGACAGGGTGCGGACTTTCCGGCGGAATTCTTCGCCCGGATCGTGGGCCACGCGGTCATAGGCCTTGGCACTCCCGTCGAAAACCGCCCGAAACCCCTTAAGGATAATGTGTAAAGGAATAAACATATCGTCGAGGATAACGGATTCCGGCAGTGGCATGTACAGCGAACGCCGGATGGCATATATCGCGCCGGTCGCCCCCAGCATGGAGTGGATCCGGCTTTCCCGCGCCCGCAAAAATTTTTCATATCGCCAATAAAGATCCACGCCGCGGGCCGTGCTGCCCTCTTTCTCCGGTAAAAACTCAAGCTCTCCGCTGACGCAACCCACCGCCGGATCCTCGAAGTTCCCGGCCAATTGACGCAACGCATCCCTGGCAAAGATCTGGCGCGCATCGGTAAAGACGATGATCTCGTTTTTGGCCAAGGCGGCCAGCTCGTTCAGCATCGCCATCTTGCCTTGGCGTTCGTTGCCAGTCAGGATGCGCAGGCGCGGGTCGCTGAACCCCGCCAAAATCGCATCTGTGCCGTCGGTAGAATGGTCGGACCCAACCAGAAACTCAATCTGGTCCGCCGGATAGTCCAGCGACAACAAATTGACCAGCTTGGATTCGATGACGTCCGCCTCGTTCCAGACGGATAAGATAATGGACAAAGAAGGAAATCCCTCGGTTTTTTTAAGAATGGGCCGGCGGAGAAAAAGAGAAACGATGAAGATCAAGATCGGATAGCCGAAATAACAATAAAGGATCAGGCCCATGCTGACCCAGAAAAAAAAAGCACTCATGAATCGGTTTCCTGATTAACCGCTCGGGTACGCCAGCGGTCATACCGTTCCGCCCCCAGGATGCTGATCAGGGTATCCTTGAACATGGTCAGAGCGATTTCCGGCCACGGGGTTTCACCGTCGACCGCCTGCCGGAACCGTTCCATTGACCAGGACGCCTTCACCGGGACCCGACCGACGCACCCTTCAAATTCCGCCGTCGGTCGTGAGGTAAAGATATAGCGGTAACCCGCTTCACGGGCCTTCTCGACGATAAAACGATTAACAAATCCGCGCGGGATCGAAAAACAATCGATCGTGATATGCATATTTTCCTCAAGCATCCTTTTGGATTCCTGCAACTCCCGGACCGTCTCTTGGGGAGACAGCCCGGTCAGGATTTGATGCCGCATGCCGTGCGAACCGATGCTCATCCCGTTGTCCTGCAATTCCCGCAACTGATCCCAGTTCATGTAGCCCGGCTGCCCGATGCGACTGGCCGTGACAAAGAAATACGCCGGGAAATGACACGCTTTCAGGACCGGCCAGGCAACGGTAAAGTTATTCATCTCGCCGTCATCAAAAGTCAAGACCAGCTGCCGGTTTCCCTCCATGTCCGTCCGGCCGACCAGGCTGGAAACAAACACGCCCTGTTTACACAACCAGTCCATCTGCCGCCGAAACATATCCACGCCGACATCATACAGCGCCGAACCGGGTTCCCGGCCCGGAGGAAGGTCAGCATCGGAGGCCCGGATGCCGTGATACATTAAGACAATCGGTGATGACACTTTTGCTTTCATGGAGATTGTTTGTGTGACCGTTTTCACATTCAGGGATTATTATAACAAAATCAGGTAAGGATAGAATTATTTTATTAAATATCTGTGAGCTGAACAGGCGGGAATTCTGAGTTAAAAAAGGAAGAAAAACGCGGATCCGCTTCGGCAGGATTCTTCATTTAATGACCAGGTCGCGCACGGATTGCAGGGAAGCGCGCAGCATATACAGATTTTGCAACTGCTGCGTGTTCTGGTCCCGGTCGGGCTTCGTCCGGGCCAAGCGCTCCATTTCCCTGATCCGGACATCCAGCCATTTCATCTTCTTGGTGTATTCCTCGTCAGCCTGGGAAGCCGGACGAAACGTGCCGGCCTGTTCGATGGCATGCTGGACCTCGACATGCCCCAAGAGTTGCTCCATCTGGATATCCCAGGAAGTGGTCGTCCGATCATCCATGGAAATAAAGGCCGCACCGTCAATCTCAGGGACTTCGGCATCGGTCGAGACCTGCGCCTTACGGCGAACCGGCCTGGCCTTTGCCTGGGGTAACCGAGCGGATTGGATCCGGGCCAAGTCTTTCCGAAAATCCCGAACATTTAAAGAGCGGTTGATCCCGAAATTCATTAGGATGATCGCACCGATGATGACGCCGATCGCAAACATGATTTTATGTGACAGTTTCAACATATCAGATTTCTTTCCATAGATCGGGCGTGTCCCGGTATCCGGAGGCCCGGCTGCCGATCAAACCTTCAAAGCCGGGCGGCAAACGGCCGTCGCGGATAAAATTTTTAAAATTAAACGTCTTGGTCGACCAAACTTCCCCGACCGAGATGCCACCTTCGGCAATTACGCAGCCATTGGTGACCGATGTGTCATGAATATCGTCAAAACGGGCCTTGCCTTTGGTCAGGATCAATCCCTGATGCGTGCTTGGGAATATCGCCGTTTCTTTGTATCCCGACCAGGCAATAATGTTTAAACGGGAATCGCCGCCCATGATCCCGCCTTGGTTAAAGGTGACGTTTCCGGTGGATATCACGGTGATATCCTGATCTTTTTCCCACACGCCGCCGAACTGGATCACGACATCGCCGCTCCCCTCATCCCCTTCGACATAAACGATTTTTTTTCCCTGCAGGTCACTGGCCGGGGTCAGCACCAGGGTCCGGTTGCCTTGGATATAAGCGACTTCCTCTTCGGAATATTGATCGAGCAGCGCACGGTTGTAGGCCACGAAATCCGCGAATTCGTCGGGCCGTCCGTTATGATTTGTATCCGGATAAACAACCGAAACCCGCCCGGTGTTCAATCCTTCCCGCGTATCTTCCTGAAAGATACTGGCGAAATACGCCTTATTGATGACCTCTCCGGCCAGCCGGATCCGGTCGTTCAGCGCCAGGACCGCCCTTCGGCCATCGATCGTGAGATCCCCACCCGTCGATAGGGCATTCTCAAAAACCTCGGGATGTCTCGCCCCAAAGACAAGTTGGATCGTCCGCTTGGAGCCCTTAACGACGCCGGTTGCGCTGATGACGCGACGGTCCGGATCGGAGTCATCCCGAAACAAACGAACCGTGCCTGCGGAAAAAGAAATTTCTTGGTCGTCTTCATTATCGAACACATCCGGATTTTCCAGAAAACGATTGATGCCCGCTTGGGCCAACCAAAAAGCAGCGGTACGATTTTGAAAGCGCTGGGCGCTGCTGAGCTCACTCACCAGCGACAGGGCAAACCCGGCCGTCAACATCAGGACAACAAAAAGACCGAGACAGGCGATCACAAGCACGGTACCGGATGTATTTTGTATTCTCGACATCGATGATAACCTCAAGATAGGCGTTCTTGAAAACAACAACCGCTTCAGCGGACTATCCCCGTCGGAACCAAAGCCTGATCCGTTCGATTAAACCACGCCACCAATGGACGCATCGCTCAAAGAAATTTAAAGATTCTGTATCCATCGGCTCGAAGGACACGCCCGGTTCCAAATCGCCAATGGTTGGGACCGTCCTCGGCCGCATCAGCGCCGGGATATCCCCTTGTTCAGACCTATGCATCATCGCGACTTTCTGCTGAGATTCCCATTCGGAAGCCGAGACTTCCTTAGTAGGACTGATCCCGGCAGAACCCGACGTTGTTACGGCAGCTTGTTCCCCGGATGCCGTGGCCGCCGACCGGACTGAATCGCCGCTGGTAGCGGTCGCAGTGCTGACCGTCTCCTCGTCTCCAGTATTGGTCGAAAGCCCGGTATTCCCAGCCGTGTCGAAGGAAGTCCCGCCGCCGGTTTCAGGGCTGACATCACTCGTCCCGGATCCGCCACCTGCCCCCCCGCCTGATCCTGCATCCTCGTCATCTTCACTATCATCCGGACCGATCATCGTTGGCACCGGTGTGGGCTTCGGTGTCGGAGTTGGTTCAGGTTCCGGTTCTGGCTCCGGTATTGGCGTTGGCGTCGGCGTCGGCGTCGCCGGTGGTTCCGGTATCGGCGTTGGCGTCGGCGTCGGCGGTGGTTCCGGTATCGGAGTTGGCGTCGGCGTCGGCGTCGCCGGTGGTTCCGGTATCGGCGTTGGCGT
>Ga0272441_10008624_pt1 | contig 16081 bp, 13 predicted proteins | sample SSMProp6N_FD_193582 | JGI IMG/M metagenome (GOLD analysis project Ga0272441, IMG submission 193582) | Marine sediment archaeal communities from Little Sippewissett salt marsh, Falmouth, MA, United States - SSM-Prop-6N | ecosystem: Environmental > Aquatic > Marine > Wetlands > Sediment ... | reverse complement strand
TCTGCATTCAAGAAAATTCTGGTCGATTCCGGGTCTCCGCAACCCGCATTTCTCACCCAAGGAAGCTCTGAATAATTCATCCCTGAATTATCAGAGCACGGGAAACAAAAAATGCGATTTTCTGTTTCCCCCCATTTTCAATCGCTTAAGGCGATCAAAAATGCGCGTTAAGACTATTCTACGGGCAACTTCTGCGCATAATAACGCCTGAGGAATTCATCGAAGTCGATCGAGTTTTCTGCCTCAATCGTGCGTTGCTTGGCCAGTGATTCGGCTGCCGCCCATTCGAATAACTGCTGCCGTTCCGAGCTCAATCGTAGCGAGTTGAAATAGTGATAGTGCTGCATTGACATCCGTCTCGCAAAATGAAAGAAACCTTCATTGTGTTCACGCATTTCATTCAGCATTCGCGCTGAAGTGGTTCTTGCTGGATCGAGGACACATTCCTGTTGGCTGGCAAGGCTGTCCTTATAAGCTGTGCACTGATGCGCATCGTCTAACAGCTTTGCGACGGGCTGCATCGCAACAATCAGCTCTTTGGCCCATTGCGTCAATTCTACCGCTTTATCGTTGCGAGCAAGGCGAAGACCTGGTTCACGCCCCATGTGCGCGACCTGCACCAGATTCATATCAATTTCGTTGATTTCGTTCGCGGTCAGCAGCGGACTGTGCTGCAGCAAACAGAAAAGCACAAAAATCTCTAGAAAATAAAGCTGATCCTGGTTAATTCCCAAAGGATCAAAGGCATTGACATCGATCGATCGAATCTCCAGGTAACGGATTCCGCGCTGCTTCAAGGCCTTGATCGGCATTTCATGATCATTCAACAGCTGTTTTGGGCGAACGGTGCTGTAATACTCGTTTTCGATCTGAAGAATGTTGGCATTGAGCTGACGATATTCATTGCCAACCTTGACACCTATCTCCGCGTACTCGTCAAACGGCGTTGTGATCGCACAGCGTAGACTCTCGACATACTTGTCGAGACTATCGTAATTCGCCTTGATCCCCGCCAGGCTCTCTTTGTTGTTGGTGTAGCCGATGTCACCCATGCGCAACGAAGTCGCATAAGGTTCGTACGCTGTGTTTTCGTTGAAGGCCGTGAGCATTGATGGCTTGCCATGCAGGAATGATTTGCAGACCGCTGGCGAGGCGCCGAACAGATAAGGAATCAGCCAGCCATGGCGCAATATGTTCCGTATCAGTCCCATATACTTTTCCGAGATAAAAGTCTGTTTGGGCTCGGCGTTGTTCTCGATAGCCTGGAGCATCTTCCAGAAGCCTTCAGAAAACGAATAGTTGAAATGAACACCGGCAATCACCTGCATCGTACGCCCATAGCGATAGCCAAGTCCTCGACGATAGACGGTTTTCATCAGACCCGCATTGGATTTTCCATACTGTGCGATTGGAATACTGTCTCCGCTTTCAACCACGCAAGGCATGCTCGTAGCCCAGAGGATCTCCTCCCGCAAATTTTGATAGACGAAGACCTGAAGGTCATTCAGGAACGCCAACGCTGATTGGATCGAATCACACGGTGGGGTGATCAGCTCCAATAGCGCCTCGGAAAAATCCGTGGTGATATAGGGATTGGTCAACGGCGCGCCCAACGATTGCGGATGAGGCATCTGCGAGATCCCGCCGGTTTCGGCAACCCGCAGGCACTCCTTCTCCAGTCCCACCTGGGATTCAGCAAGGCTGGCAATACGGCCTGACGCCTCGATCGCTTGCACCCTTCGTTCGAGTTCGTTGAAAGTCACTCTTGATCCTTGGTCAATTCAAACCGAATATGGCAAGAAGGCGGACACATACTGTTGCGAATGCATTGTGATTTCAGTCATACAAACCCAGATCAACAACTTGCCGCACCGCCACGGTTTGTCCGTTGAATTCAGACGATTTTTTTAACGTCCAGGCCGGAGTGAAACGCTTTTTCAAGATTCCTGAACTCGATTTACGGTGCGCGCACGATGCCGTTTCTCAGCCTACGACGTGCGCTCGATGTTCTTGCCTGGTTCGCACGTGCGCCGCCTCGTTGAAGTCAACCGATTTCCCGGACGAGTTCCGCGAGCGAATGCGCGGGTTCCTCCAGATCCATGATTTCTCTTCCGAGCTGCTTGCTGATCTGACTCGCGGAAAACAGCCCGCTGATTAAACCCTCGTCTACCACAAGCAGATAGTACTCCTTGATTGCGTGCAAAGTTGCGACCACGTGACCCACTTTCGCGTCACGCAAGTGACTGAATTCGAGCACCTGTATATGGCTGCGTGGCTCCATCAACATACCCACAGTGATACGACTCCTAACCACTCGATCTGCCTCTTCCAACCTGACCGGTTTTGCACCCAGTATTTTGTATGCACTGATCAGGCCGATCATGTATTCCGATTCGTCGACGACCAGCAACAGCCGTACTCCCGCTTCCCTCATTCTTTCCAGTGCAATGTCAATCGATACGTCAGCGGTAATGGTGATGGGCTGTACGCGACGAAAATCGGTGAATACAAGCATCGCCGCATCATCAAGGTGGACGAGTTCCGGAAGCGCTTCCGGATGCGCAATCGAAAGGTCGGCGGGCAAGGTAATGGTTTGCCTTGGACTATAATCAGGTAACATCGCTACTCTCCTCGCTGGCCCAGATCACTACAATTTACGCGGATTTGATACAAATTACACCAGGGAAACTCTGACCAATTCAGAGTTTCCGCGGCGCATAGATGCGCCGCAATTCTTGATCGCCTCAAGCGATTGAAAATAGCGGAAAACAAAAATCGCATTTTGTGTTTTTCCTTGCTCTGGAGCGAAAAGCATAGCCATAGCTATGGTTTGAGTGAAGAGGCCGTAGGGTGCGCCATGCGCACCGCGCATCTTCAGTTCGGTGGCCGGTTCTGGTGCGCACGGCGCACCCTACGATCTTGGGCAGGCGAAGACCAGCCTGAACCGTGATAGGCACTGTTGAAAAACACGGTGTATTTTCGATCATTCGAGTTTTCTCATAAGAGCCAATGGCTTATCAGTTCTCTACGCCACCTGGTGAGAAATGCGGGCTAGGCGCAGCGATGCAATCAGCTGACCAAAACCAACATGCATCACGGTTCGATGCTCAATTGTGGCCTGCTGTATCGGATCTACGGAATATCTTTTGGTGCCCTGAACCATCCGGTAGGCAACGCTGCTCGCCGGACCGCCGCTGCAGCAGGGGTTTAGTCAAGCATATGCGAAACCAGGCCATCGGCAAGCTTTGGCTCGAACCAGGTGGACTTTGGCGGCATCACTTCGTTTGCATCAGCCACGGCCATCAACGCCTCCATTCGAGTCGGAAACAGAGAAAAAGCAACTGCCATTTCGCCACTGTCGACCCGCCTCTCCAATTCTGTCAGACCTCGGATGCCGCCGACAAAATCGATCCTTGTGTCGGTACGTGGATCCGCAATTCCGAGAGTCGGTTCGATCAAGTGGTCTGCCAGCAAACTGACATCAAGGCTGCGCACAGGATCATCTGGGATCAACGCAGGACTGATCTTGAGGCGGTACCACTGGCCCCGAAGATACATACCGAACTCACCTGGACGGGCAGGCCGGACCGCAGCGTCTTCGGCAGCCACAGTGAAAGACGCCTCGATCTGATCTTTGAATTCCTCTGGCGATAGCCCATTGAGGTCGGCGATAACGCGATTGTAATCCAGAATCATCATCTGGTTGTGAGGGTAAATCACCGACAAAAAGTAGTCGCTGTTCTGCTCGCCGTCACCGCCCTTGGTTTTCGCGACGCGCGACGCAGCAGCCGAACGATGATGCCCGTCGGCGATGTAAATCGCGTCCATCGCATCAAACCCCTCGGTCAGTTTCTGGATGATGGCATCATCCTCAATCACCCAGAAACTATGTTGGACACGATCATCTGCAGTCACGTCGACCACGGGTGCCTGTTGCGTCACACCCTCGATAGTCGCGTCCAGCTCCTGCTGTGATTTGTAGGCCAGCAACACCGGACCGGTCTGCGCGTTCAACGCCTCGATCTGACGCACTCGATCGTCCTCTTTCGCCGGGCGGGTGTATTCGTGCTTTCGCACGCGGTTGACGTCGTAATCGGCGACCGACGCGACAGCGACCAACCCTGTCTGCGTGTGGTCTCCCATGATCAGCCGGTAGACGTAATAACAGTCCTTGTGATCGCGCATCAAAATACCCTGATCCATCATTTTCGCCAGATTCTCGGCAGATTTGGCGTAGACGGCAGAATCATAAGGGTCGGTTTCCTCGGGCAGATCGATTTCGGCCTTGGAAATGTGCAGAAAACTCCATGGTCGGCCGCGCGCGCGCTCGCGGGCTTCGGCAGAATTCAACACATCATACGGCGGTGCGATCACATCGGCAGCGTGTTCTGGAACAGGCCGCAATCCGGCAAAGGGGCGTATCAAGGGCATAGAGCGTCAGCGTTGTCGGTTCTTGTCAGCCCGGTATTATACAATCCCAGCAGGCCCGTGGCTGCACTAATCAGTCTACGCCGGCTGGTGAGAAATGCGGATTAGCCCGAATGGCACTTACTTAAGCCAATACGGGTTGCTTCTGGAGGAAATGTCGGCGGCAGGGAAGCCGCCGTCGAGCCTACACGGACGTATTCACGGCGTTTTCCGGAAGAAGTAACCCGTGTCGGCCCGGTCGATTGCCCGACCATAGCTGTTAAGGAAGTGCCATTCGGGTTAGCCCGCCTTGGTGTCATATCCCGGCCGTTCAAGCCAGGGCAACAATCGGCGTCGAAGCGGTTTGATCGCGAGAATCAACAACAAAATCGCGGAACCCCAACCGAGGTAATCCGGCAGCATCATGTGCGTCTCGCCAAGCCTCACATCGATCACCAGCCCGGTCGTCCGCAGTAGAGCTTCGAGCAGCAGGCCCATGCCTAGACTCATAACGGCTAACCCGCCCAGATAAACCAGCGTCACTTTGATGCCAAGCTCCTTGCTGACCAACGCAAGCCCGGCGATGTTCGTCGCTGGACCCACCAGTAAGAAAACCAGCACCGCACCGGGTGAGACACCGGCGACAATCAGTCCGGCAGCGACCGGTGTCGACGCCACCGCGCAAATATACATCGGTATCCCAACCACCAGCATGATCAGCATCGCAAACACCCCCTGACCCCAGTGTGCCAGCCAGTCAGCGGGAATGTAGGTCAGTATGATACCGGCGACGACGATGCCAACGACCATCCACGCGGCGATATCATCCAGCAGATCCACTGCAGCGTAGCGGATCGCGCTGAACAACCGGCTTTGCCGGTTTCCGACGACCTGTTGCCCACAGCAACCTGGCTCAGATTCGGTATTGCCATCGCCGCAGCAAGATTCGCCGGCGGATACTGGCCCGCTGGCACAGCAGGAGGCGGCGGTATCCTTGTCCGCAGCCTTTGCATCATCATCCTTGCCGATCAATGCAGTCATCAAACCCGTCACAATCGCACTGAGCAGAGCAGCGACAGGTCGATAAACCGCCATGACCGGACCCATCAGAGCATAGGTGACAGCGATCGAGTCTACGCTGGTCTCCGGTGTCGAGATCAGAAAGGAAACCGTTGCCTCCTTGGACGCGCCGGCACGATGCAAACCTATCGCTGCTGGAAGCACACCGCAAGAACATAACGGCAACGGCGCGCCAAACAACGCGGCACGTGATACTGCAGAGAAACCGCTGCCGCCCACCCAACGTGTCAGCGTATCCTCGGCCAAATAAGATTTGATCAAGCCTGCCGCAAAAAGACCCAACAGCAACCAAAAGGCCGTATCCAGGTAGACAGTCCATGTATTCTGCAAAAGTTCGAACATTGGAACAGTATACGCCTGGACCGTGTGTCAGATGAAGCCACCCCGCAAGGGCTGGCGTCAACGCACGATCATCAACAGGCAGTCAAGGCTGTTGAGATGCTGTCTCAAAACTGGTGTTTGCAGGAATGCGCTTTCACGCTCGACGACCAGCACAGCGCTGTGGCTTTCTCTCAGAATTTCCAGCAAGTCCGCGAGCGAGCCGTCATGCAGCCGAATGAAGTCAGCATGTCGCGCTTCGCCCAGCTGATGACTGGCCGCCAACTGCAGACGCCGCATTGATTCGTCGTCGTCAGCGGCTATTACTACGCTGAGCTGCTTTGGGGGGTCAGTCGCGAGACTGACTGCGGTCTCCAACGCGCGTCGTGATGCCTCGCTGCCACTGAACAACACGCTGACTGTCGTGGACGGCGTTGCGATCGCCCGGCTCCTCGACAACGCCGCGCCAAGGCGCGTCAGCGCAAATACGTCCGCCTCGACATCCGCCGCAAGCACATCCGCGTCGATCGAACCACGCCAGATTCGAAAAGACCAGGAAACATCATTTTGCTCGGCCTGTTGGCTGAGCATCCGTTCTGCCCGGCGTGCCAATGCCCGGAATTCCTGCTCAATGCGCACCAGGTTGATCGCGCCCTCCGATCGCGAAACGGTCCTGACTTCACGGAGAAACGGCAGCTCAGCAACCTGAAGCAGGTCAATATCTTCGATGAAGATGCCTTCTAGCTGCGCATTCATTAGCTTGGCCAGCCGCACCGCCTGTTCCAGCGCCTGCGTACTCAGCCCAAACGCATCAATGGTGACAGCGATCCGCCTGATGCGTTTGGGGTCAATCGGCACGCTCATTCGTTCGCTTCTTTTTGACTGTTTCCATTCTTTTCTGACCGTGCAAACTGTCTCAGCTTCCTGGAAAAATGAATCAATCGATCCTCGACCATGCGGTTGATACCGCCCGCAGGGAATTCACCGTTGGCGTCTCGTTCACCCGCGCTGACGCCCGTCAGCAGTTCAATGCCCTCATCCACCGACGTAACCGGGTACACCGCAAACTTGCCATCCTGAACCGCGGCCACGACATCGCCCCGGAGCATCAGGTGCTTGACATTGGCTGCGGGTATCAACACGCCCTCCTCGCCAGTGAGCCCTCGGCTGTTGCAGATATCGAAAAATCCCTCAATTTTCTCGTTGACACCACCTATTGGCTGAATTTCACCGTGCTGGTTGACCGAACCCGTGACAGCGAGCGATTGCCTCAGCGGCACCTGGGCCAATGCCGAGAGCAGCGCATAGAGTTCAGCCGACGAAGCACTATCCCCCTCAACACCACCGTATGACTGTTCAAAAACCAGGCTGGCCGACAACGATAATGGGTAATCCAGAGCATAGCGCGCCGCCAGGAAATGGGAAAGGATCAGCACGCCTTTCGAATGAATTGGCCCACCTGTCTTGACTTCACGCTCTATATCGACCACATTGCCTTTACCGAGGCGTACACGCGCACTGATACGCGAAGGCCGGCCAAAGCTGAAACCACCGAGCATCAGAACCACCAAGCCATTGATCTCACCGACCTTGCCGCCGCTTGTTTCGATCATCAGCGTGCCGCGCTCAATTTCCTGGTGTATGCGCTCACGTAGGCGATCGGCGCGTCGGATCTGGGCGTCGATCGCCGTTTGCACATCCGCATCACTGATGATCGACTCGCCGCGTTGGCGCGCCCAGTAGTCACTTTCCTGCATCAAATCCTGAATCGAGCGCATGTGGGTCGTCAGCTTTTCGTTATCGTCAGCCAAACGCGCACCATGGTCGATCACACGGCCAACGGCATGGCGGTTGAACGGCAGCAAATGTTCCTTGCGCGCCAGCGTCGCCAGCAAACGCGCGTACGCCTGCTGGCTCGCCGGCGTCCTGTCCATCTGCCCGGCAAAGTCCACTTGTACCTTGAACAGGTCAGCGAACTCGGAATCGTAGTATGACAGCAGGTAATAGATGATCGGCTCACCCATCAAAACGACTTTGACATTCAGCGGGATGGATTCAGGCTCCAGTGAGACGGTACTGATCAAACTGGTTATTTGCCCCAGCGATTCGATTTTGACCTTTCGTGATTCCAGCGCCCTTTTCAGCGCCTCCCAGGCAAAGGGCTGGGTCAGAACCTTGATCGCATCAAGCAGGAGATAGCCACCATTCGCACGATGCAAGGCGCCCGCGCGGATCTTGGTGAAATCGGTCAGCAAGGCACCTTGTTGTGCCGTGTGTTCAATCCGCCCGATCAGATTGTTGTAACTCGGAAGCGACTCGTGAATCACCGGCGCACCGGAATCGACGTCATGGGCAAGCAACACATTGATCCGATAGCGGTTGAACCAGTGCCCCTCGTCTTCCTGACCGGGCAATTCGATACCAAACAGCGAAGTGCGGCGCTGCTCTTCGGGTAGAAACTTCCGAAAATTTCTGATGAGGTCCTCTTCGACGGCGTTCAGATAGTCGACCACTTTGGCATGGTCCTGGTAAGCCTGACGCAAGACATCGACCTTGTGGCTGACCACGCCAGCGGCCATCTCGCGGTTGAGCTCAGCGAATTTCTGCCGGCTTTCTTCCTGCCATTTCGGCGCCTTATGCAACGTCTCGCGCAATTCCTCCTGCAACGCACTTGAGTCTTCTTCGATTTTCTTGCGCTCTTCCTCAGGCAATTCACGAAATTCTTTGGGAAAGATCGGTTTGCCGTTGCGCATCGGTGCAAGCGTAAATCCGGTCGGCGTACGCATCAGCATGATATTCTTGGCTTCAGCCTTCTTGTTCAGCGACTCGAATGCTTTGTCCTGACGTTCATTCAACTCCTGATCGATTGCTTCGGCGCGGGTGTTGTACTCATCGCTCTGAAACACCGCTGGAATCGTAGCCCCGAGTTCCTCCACCAGCGTGTTCATATCATTATGCAACTGGACGGATTTGCCCGGCGGCAGCTCCAATGCGGTCGGCTTGCGTGGATCATCGAAATTGTTGACATAGCACCAGTCCGAGGGTACGCGTTCGGCGGCAGCCCGGGTCTCAATGTAATGCCTTATGAACGCCATTTTGCCCGTACCCGCCGGCCCCAATGCGAACAGGTTGTATCCATAGCGCTCGATGCCGACACCGAAATTCACGGCTTCAACGGCTCTGGGCTGGCCGATGAGCTCGGTCAGATCTTCGAGATCCGCGGTTGTCTCAAAATCGAACTGGCCAACGTCGCAACGACGATAGAGCGCCTCTGGTTCCAGTCTCTTTATCGGCATCAATACCCTCTCCGGATGGTTACACTGCTCGTTGAGCCGTCAGCTGTTTTTGCCGGATTCAAGCAGCAGGAAGAATGCTAAAATCCGTCGCATGAGAACGCCTTCAGCCAAAACAGAACTGTTGAGCCCGGCTGGCACGATAAAGAATATGCGCTACGCGTTTGCCTACGGCGCGGATGCAGTCTATGCCGGCCAGCCGCGCTATAGCTTGCGGGTAAGAAACAATGATTTCAAGGACAAAAATCTCGAAATCGGCATCAGCGAGGCCCATGCCCTGGGCAAAAAGTTCTATCTCACCTCGAATCTGATGCCACATAACAGCAAGGTCAAGACTTATATCAGCGATCTGGAGCCGGTCATCGAGTTCGGCCCCGACGCGTTGATCATGGCGGATCCCGGACTGATCATGATGGTCAAGGAAAGATGGCCGGAAATACCGATCCATCTGTCCGTCCAGGCCAACACGGTCAACTATGCCACGGTGAAATTCTGGCAACGCGAGGGCATCGAACGCATCATCCTGTCCCGGGAATTGTCACTCGATGAGGTCGAAGAGATTCGCCAACAATGCCCTGATATCGAACTTGAAGTTTTCGTTCACGGCGCCCTCTGCATCGCTTATTCCGGACGCTGCCTGCTGTCCGGCTACTTCAATCGTCGCGATCCAAATCAGGGGACCTGCACAAATTCCTGCCGGTGGCAATACAAGATGCTCGACACCGAACAAACCGCCGAGGGCATTTACAGACCAACGCAACGCGCCGCAGCGCCCACGCATGCGGCCATCGGTAACGGCAAGCGCCACGCGCTGGCTGACGCTGTCTACATGCTTGAGGAAAATGGCCGCCCCGGGGAACCCACCACGATCACCGAGGATGAGCATGGCACCTACATCATGAATTCCAAGGATCTGCGCGCAATCGAGCACGTGAATCGTCTGGTCAGCATCGGTATCGACTGCCTGAAGATCGAAGGCCGGACCAAGTCGCATTATTATGTGGCACGCACGACCCAGAGCTATCGCCGGGCCATCGACGCGGCCGCACGCGGCGAAGGATTCGATCCTGCCTTGCTCGGGGATCTCGAAAACCTCGCCCACCGTGGCTACACCGACGGCTTTTTCCAGCGGCACCATACTCAAGACTATCAGAACTACCTCGACAGCCATTCAAAAAGCAGGCAGCAGTGTTTCGTTGGTGAGGTGCTCGCCTACGACACTGCAAGCGGTATCGCTGAGATCGACGTCAAGAACAAGTTTTGCGTCGGCGACAGGCTGCAACTGGTAACACCCGAAGGTAATGAAGACATCGTCATTGAGGACATGGAAGATCAGCATGGCAAACCGGTGGAAGCGGCGCTGGGCAGCGGCTATGTCGTACGAACGGAACTGCCGCCTTCTGCGAATGATCGCAGCCTGCTCGCGAAGTACCTCTAGGTAAACACCTTTTTCAACGCAAAGACGCGAAGGCGCAAAGGACGCGGAGGTTTTTCCTGTTTACCTGCCAGCCGCGAGTTCTCGCCACGTACATCTTTGAATTCGCGAATTGAGACAGTATGTACCGAGCTGAAAGTAGCAGTCCCCCAACTTCAAGCCAATCCAATTCTACGACAGACAAAATACTTCTTTATTCTCTGCGTCCTTTGCGCCTTCGCGTCTTTGCGTTTAATCACTCGGGCCGCAGTTGGGAATCAGTGACGTAGCAATCGATGAATAAGCACACCGTAGATCAGCAAGTTGATCACGATCACGCTGGTGCCCAGAATCAACTGCACATCTCTGGTCAGACCGATCGGATACACCAGCGGCAGGATATAATTTTCGATAAAGCCCTGCGCATAGCCCTCCTGCCCGGCGAGCTGCCTCAGCTTGTTCTCCCACGGTGTCAGCGGGCAGATCCAGCCCTTGTATTCAATCACCGCGCCCCAAATTGCTGCGGGTACGTGCACAAAACCCATCCAGGGCAACTTGTAGACGGACAATCCCCCGGCAACCACGAAAATGATGAAGATCAAATGCAGCAAAACCAGGGCGTCTGCAGCGATGCGGTACAGCATTATCCTTTACCTTTTCCGATGGACGACAGATCTATTTTAATCGTATATCATCGCGCGCATGACCAGACTTAAGAGCACCACTGCAGTCAGGCAACTGAAACACACAACGTTACGAGAACAGACGCCTTATCAGCAAGCAAACGAATAATCTGCGCATCCGGACTCTTGCCTCCTTACACCTGTTTCTGGCAGCGGCTTTGACCGAAAGCGCCGCCGCTCAACCGTTGAGCGTCAGTACTGAGGCCATCGAAATTCAGTTTGCACCGCGCACGCCCAGTCAAATGATGTCCTTTTACGAGGCTCGCGGCTTTCCGAAAGAGATGCTCAACATTCTCAAAAAAGAATGCTTTATCACGGTACGCATTCACAACAAGAGTCGCGAGATCATCTGGCATGATCTGGCCAACTGGCGCTTCAGCCACGAGGACAAACCTCTCAAGCGTGAACACCGCGAATACTGGCTGCAGAAATGGCATTCGATGCAGATACCGCTAGCCAGTGTTTCGACGTTTCGCTGGACGTTATTACCGGAGAAACTGGACTATCTGCCGGACGAGGAAGAAGGCGGCAACATCATTTTGCCGCGGGTAAACGGGCCGATTGCGCTCTCAGCCACGTTTGCCACCGGTGATGATCAGCGGGGGCCGGTCATCACGATCACGCATGACGCCCTTAGTTGCGCCGAGGACACGGAATGAAATTCGCTCGATATCTGCTGCTCGCTATGGTGACTCAATGGCTGGTCGCGAACATTCATGCTGGACCGATCCAACCGCCCAAAGGCATCCGCCACTACGAGATTGGTCCTGCTCCGGGATTCACCCTGGTGGATATCGATGGTGATAGATTCACACTCGACGCCTTCAGAGGTCGATGGGTTTTTCTGCATTTCTGGGCCAGCTGGTGCGGACCCTGTCGTGAGGAAATGCCGACGATCCAGCGTATGTCTGAGGGCTTCAGCGATGATGAATTCGCTGTCTTACTGGTCAACACTGCCGAGGACGAGGATACGATATTCAGTTTCCTGGCTGAAATCGATACGGACCTGAAAAGCCTGATGGACGCTGATGGCCAGGTTACAGAAAAATTTCGACCCCGAGGTTTGCCGACGACCATACTTATCGACCCGCAAGGCCTTGTCCAATATCAGGCCATTGGCGGGCGCGAATGGCACCAGCCTCAGTATACTGATTTTCTGCAAGCGTTGATCGACCATCAATAACTGCATGACACCTAGCCCGCATTTCTCACCAGGATCACGGGAGCAGGCGCAGGATTCGTGTTCGTAAGCGCCGCTCTGGAGCGAAAAGCGTAGCCATGGCTACGGTTTGAGTGAAGAGATCGTAGGGTGCGCCATGCGCACCGCGCATCTTCAGTTCGGTGGCCGGTTCTGGTGCGCACGGCGCACCCTGCGATCCTGGGCAGGCGAAGACCAGCCTGAACCGTGATAGGCACTGTTGAAAAACACGCTGTATTCTCGATCATTCGAGTTTTCTCAAAAGAGCAAATGGCTTATCAGTTCTCTATGCCGCCTGGTGAGAAATGCGGGCTAGCCCGCATTTCTCACCGGGACCACTGGAGCAGGCACAGGATGGAGCCCGCAACATTCGGGCTGAAAGACCCAAGCCAACAAATGCCAAAAAAAAACCCCGCTGTTTACAACGGGGCTTCTGCTCTAACGGCTCGGCTGGAGCAACTTACATCATGCCGCCCATACCGCCCATGTCGGGTGCACCTGCAGGCGCTTCTTCCTTCGGCAGCTCTGCAACCATACACTCGGTTGTGATCAGCAGGCCCGCAACCGAAGATGCGTTCTGCAGCGCCGAACGGGTGACCTTGGTCGGGTCAAGGATACCCATCTGCACCATGTCACCATACTCGCCAGTCGCGGCATTGTAGCCAAAGTTACCTTCACCATCAGCCACTTTGGCAAGCACAACCGAGGCTTCGTCACCGGCATTGGCCACGATCTGGCGCAGCGGATCTTCCATCGCACGCAGCGCGATACTGATACCGATGTCCTGATCGTGGTTTTCACCCTTCAGATCCTTGATCGCCTGAATAGCACGCACGAGCGCTACGCCACCGCCGGGCACGATGCCCTCTTCGACAGCGGCGCGGGTTGCGTGTAACGCGTCTTCGACACGCGCCTTTTTCTCTTTCATTTCAACTTCAGTCGCTGCACCGACCTTGATAACGGCAACGCCACCAGCCAGTTTGGCCACGCGCTCCTGCAGTTTCTCGCGATCGTAATCGGACGTGGCCTCTTCGATCTGCACGCGGATCTGCGCGACACGCCCTTCGATCTCGGCCGGTTGGCCCGCACCGTCGACCAGTGTCGTGTTCTCTTTGCTGACCGTCACACGCTTGGCATTACCCAAATCCTCGAGCGTTGCTTTCTCAAGCGACAGACCCACTTCCTCAGAGATCACGGTGCCACCGGTGAGAACCGCGATGTCCTCGAGCATGGCTTTGCGGCGATCACCGAAGCCTGGCGCCTTGACGGCTGCAACCTTTACGATGCCACGCATGCTGTTGACCACCAGTGTCGCCAATGCTTCACCTTCGACATCCTCGGCGATAATCAGCAGCGGCTTGCCGGCCTTAGCGACATTCTCCAGCACCGGCAACAGATCTCGAATGTTGGAGATCTTCTTGTCGAACAAAAGGATGTACGGGTCTTCGAGTTCGGCACTCATGTTGTCCTGGTTGTTGACAAAATAAGGCGACAAGTAGCCGCGATCGAACTGCATTCCCTCGACGATGTCCAGCTCATCAGCCAGCGAGGTGCCTTCCTCGACGGTGATGACGCCTTCCTTACCTACCTTGTCCATTGCATCGGCGATAATCTTGCCAACAGCGCTGTCCGAGTTGGCCGAAATGGTGCCGACCTGGGCTATGGCCTCACTGCTGTCACAGGGCTTGGACTGACTCTGCAGTGATTCAACGGCCGCGAGCACGGCCTTGTCGACGCCCCGCTTCAGGTCCATTGGATTCATGCCGGCGGCGACCGACTTCATACCCTCGCGCACGATGCCCTGGGCCAATACCGTCGCGGTTGTGGTCCCGTCGCCGGCGACATCAGAAGTCTGCGACGAGACCTCCTTGACCATCTGCGCGCCCATATTCTCAAACTTATCTTCAAGCTCGATTTCCTTTGCTACCGAAACGCCGTCTTTGGTCACGGTCGGCGCCCCGAAAGCTTTTTCCAGAACGACATTGCGGCCCTTAGGACCCAGTGTGACCTTGACCGCGTTAGCGAGTGTGTTGACACCTTTGATCATACGACTGCGGGCGTCATCACTAAATCTTACGTCTTTAGCTGACATTATGTTTTCCTCTTCACTCTCTCTGATTTAAATTACGCTGCAAGAACACCCAGGATGTCTTCTTCCTTCATGATCAGCACGTCTTCACCATCCACTTTGATTTCTGTACCGGAATACTTTCCGAACAGAACCTGATCACCGACTTTCACATCCAGTGCGCGAAGTTCACCACTGTCTGTAAGCTTTCCGTTGCCTACAGCCACAATTTCTCCGCGTTGGGGTTTTTCTGCCGCCGAATCGGGGATCACAATCCCGCCAGCACTGGTACGCTCTTCTTCCATACGCTTGACCACAACACGGTCGTGTAAGGGACGTATATTCATTGAGTTATATCCTCTTCAAAAATTAGCACTCTAACCAAGTGAGTGCTAATGATAACGACGAAAGTATCACAGTCAAGACCCTTTCTGCTCTGCAGAGGCGTCTGTTGCCATGAATGCCAAAAACAGTGGGGTCGCGAAGAAGAATTACAAGGCCTGATATGGAATTTTTGTGCGCGGGTCGATCGTATTCATCGAACAAACCGAAAAACGGCCACAGAAACGCGGCTCAGTCATCGCGATGGAATTCACCCTCGATCGTGCGTCCTCGCTCGTTCGACTGGTCGCGAAAGCCGGAATCGTACTCATACGGCGACTGACGGTGGAAGCCCTGCACATGGACCGAGGAGTGACTCAGCAAATAGCGTATCATCGCCCGTCGGGTCAAGGGTAGCAAACACATGAAACCGAACGTGTCGGTAATGAATCCGGGCGTGATCAACAAGGCGCCACCGATCGCCAGCATGACGCCCTCCATCATTTCCATCGCCGGCAGGGTGCCCTTCGCCATATTCTGGCGTGCCCGATTAAGCGTACTAAAGCCCTGAATCCTGAGCAAACTCACGCCGATCACGGCGGTCAACAGAACCAGCAATACGGTCCACAAAGCGCCAATAACGCCGCCAACTTCTATAATGAGATATAACTCAACCAGCGGTACGACGATGAAGAGAAGAGGCCAAATTCGTAACATAATGATTTTACTCTGTTAATATTCCGTGCGCTGAGCGACCGCGCAGCGGGCAGTCTAACCAACGGATCTAACTAACCCCTACTTTGTCATAAAACAAGTCATGAAGCGCATAAAAACACAATTTCTAGCCTTGCTGCTGGCAGTGGCAACCTTCTGTATCTCACAACCTGTACTGGCCGTCGAGGACTTCCTCGATGATCTTGGGCTCGGCGGCGACGATGATATCCTCGAGGTCGACGAGGCATTCCAGCTGAGTACCGAATTCGATTCCGATCGCGTCATTGCGCGCTGGGTAATCGCGGAGGGTCATTACCTCTACCAGGACAAGATGGACATCGTCTCTACCATGGATGGCATCAAGACTGCCCCGCTAGAGATGTCACCTGGCGAGGAGAAGCACGACGCGATATTCGACAAGTTGCTCTACGTCTATCACGATCAGGCAGAGGTCGCATTACCGATCATCGCTACTGATGGCGTCGAAGACGCGGTTTTCAAGGTCAAGTATCAGGGCTGCTCGGAGATCTCCGGGATCTGTTATCCACCACAAACGCGCGAGGTCAAACTGCGTTTACCCGAGGT
>Ga0272441_10008623_pt1 | contig 16082 bp, 14 predicted proteins | sample SSMProp6N_FD_193582 | JGI IMG/M metagenome (GOLD analysis project Ga0272441, IMG submission 193582) | Marine sediment archaeal communities from Little Sippewissett salt marsh, Falmouth, MA, United States - SSM-Prop-6N | ecosystem: Environmental > Aquatic > Marine > Wetlands > Sediment ... | reverse complement strand
CTCAATATGTTCAGAAAGCTGCTTATTATACTTATCCTGACCACCTGCATTTAATGAGAAGATGAGCAGTATCAGGACTATTATGCTTCTATATATATGCATATCATTTTAAACATTGAACCTGATATGGAGTATATCCCCATCATTCACAATATAGTTTTTTCCCTCCACATAGAATTTTCCGGCCTCCCTGCATGCCTGTTCTGAGCCGAGACTTATGAAATCATCATACTTCATAACCTCAGCCCTAATAAATCCCCTTTCCATGTCAGAATGAATTACTCCGGCTGCCCTGGGAGCCGTCATTCCCTTTCTCACAGTCCATGCCCTTATTTCCTTGGGGCCGACAGTGAAAAAAGTATGCAGGTTAAGCATCTTGTATGCAGCTCTGACCAGTTTGTTTACACCGGGTTCGGAAAGTCCTGAATCATTTAGAAATTCCATCCTGTCCTCATCGTTTTCCAGTTCTGATATTTCTGCTTCCAGAGCCCCGGAAATAACTAGGATTTCTGTGCCGGTACCCTTGAAATGATCATTTACGCTATCAACGAACTCATTACCGTTAACGGCTGATTTCTCATCAACATTGCATACATATATCACCGGTTTAACAGTAAGCAAAAACAGGTCATCAATAAAATCTTTTTCCCCGGGCTTGAAATTAAAATCACGTACATTCCTCATTTCTTCGAGATGGCCGGCAATTTTTCTCAAGATCTCAATGCCTTTCCTCGCTTCTGCGTCACCTGATTTAGCCATCTTCTGAAGTCGTTCAGTTTTCTTTGTAATTGATTCGAGGTCTTTTACCTGCAATTCGAAATCAATATTCTCAAGATCTCTCAGCGGGTTTACTGAACCATCAATATGAGGAAGATTTTCGTCTTCAAAACACCTTAAGACGTGAATCAAAGCATCGGTATTCCGGATGTCGCCAAGAAACTTATTACCCACTCCTTCTCCCCTGCTCGATCCTTTAGCCATTCCGGGGATGTCGACAAATTCAATACTTGTTGGTACAACTTTCTCAGTTGGCTGCAATTTTTCCAGCTCATGTAATCTGTAGTCAGGAACTTTTATTGAACCAATGTTTGAGCGGGAAGCACTGAACGCATAAGTATTTGTCTCCACCTTGGTATCTGAAACACAATTGAAGATTGTAGATTTGCCTACGTTAGTGATACCTATTATACCGCATTGAAGTGACATGGAATGATTATTAAAATTATTAGAGCAAGCAAATTTATCAAAAAGACATGTAACACTTATATAAATATGCTTATACTTACGTTTATTATTTATGTAAATTTGATCAGTTTATTACACAGACAATTATTTATGAATATTAAGTTGCTTGGCAGGATCACTTTTTTTGCACTTATTATTACCCTTTTACCATCCAGTTCAGTGGCCCAGAATCTGGATAAGGAAAAAACCAGGATACTTTTTATACTTGACTGTTCTCAAAGTATGTCAGGCAGATGGGAAGAAGAAAGGAAGATAGATTTAGCCCGCAGGTTCTTATCGAGAACAGTCGATAGTCTCAGCGCATTTGATAATGTTGAAATGGCTCTCCGGGCTTATGGGCACCAGAGTGTAGTGCCTCCACAGGACTGTAATGACACCAGGCTTGAAGTACCTTTTTCTGCAGATAATGCCTACAGGATCAAGCGCAAAATGCGAAGTCTTGCACCGAAAGGTACTACACCGATAGCCAACTCCCTGGCAGCCTCAATTAATGATTTTGGCGACTGCACGAATTGCAGAAATATAATAATACTTATAACAGATGGTATTGAAGCCTGCGACGGAGATCCATGCGCAGTGTCAGTTGAATTGCAGAAGCAGGGTATAATCCTGAAGCCGTTCATAATAGGCATTGGACTTGCTCCTGAATTTGAAGATGCATTTCAATGTCTAGGGAATGTATATAATGCCGGTACCGAACAGCGTTTTGAAGAAGTACTGGACATAGTAATTACTCATGCTCTCACCGAAACCTCCCTGCAGGTCAATCTTATGGATGGCTACGGTTTCCCCTCGGAAACAGATGTGCCAATGTCATTCTATAACCTAAAAACAGGTCGGTTAAAATATAGTTTTATCCATACCATGAACCGCAGAGGTGTGCCCGATACTCTAAAAATAGATCCCCTGCTGGATTACAGGATAAAGGTACACACTATACCTCCGGTTACGCTCGACAGCTTCCAGCTCGCACCCGGCAAACATAATATCGCAGCCATTGATGTACCACAGGGTACACTGCAAATAACACAGGAAAGAGGTAGCCAATATAAAGACCTTCGTTTTATTGTCAGACAAAACAATAAAATGGGAACCCTCTGTCGACAAAAGATGTATGATAAGAAGAAGTATATAACAGGTAAATATGATATTGAAATACCAACTATTCCTGTAACAATGATAGAGGCTGTTGAGATCAAATCCGGTGAGCATACCAATATAAAATTACCTCAGCCCGGCATAATTACCATACTGGTTGATAGTCCGGGCATTTGTGAACTGTTCGTCGAGAAGGATTATGATCTGGAGTGGGTCTATACGATCGACACAGAAGAAAAAGCCATACCTCTCGTGCTTCTTCCTGGCAATTATAAGGTTATGTATCGTGCCCGGTATGCAAAAGCTACTCATTATACGATTGAAAAATCGTTTAGAATTGAACCAGGCAGATCTTCATCATTGCGCATTTTCTGAACAGTGGATTAAACTATTCCATTATTTGCATATCAAATAGTAAAAAGCGAATAATTTGAACCAAGATATACCAGACAAGCTTATCCTGGAAGAATACAGGAAAAACAGGGATCAGGGTTTTAGATTGCTGTTCGACAAATACCACAGAAGGATATATTTTCATATCAGGCGACTGGTTATTCTCCACCAGGATGCCGATGATGTCTTGCAGAACACATTTATTAAAGTCTGGAGTAACCTCGACAGGTTCAGAAGTGAAAGTTCACTTTATACATGGATTTATCGTATCGCATCAAACGAGTCTATGGCAGTAATAAAAAAGAAAAGGAATGAGACAGGACTGAATCTTGATGATCTTTCAGATTTTTTCAAATCATCCGATGAGGGCGATAAATGGTTCGATGGAGATGAGGCTGAAAAGAAACTTCGTAATGCAATTCTCCAGTTACCGGATAAGCAAAAGCTGGTGTTTAACCTGAAATATTATGAAGATATGAAATATGAAGATATGAGTAAGGTACTCAAGACATCGGTTGGAGCCCTTAAAGCTTCGTACCATCATGCAGTAAAAAAGATTGAGGATTATTTAACCAGGGATTAAACCATTTAGAGAAATTTGAATCAAATATAGTGATGAATAACGAGAGTAAAATAAAGGATCAAAATCCGTTCAGGGTGCCTGAAAACTACTTCGATGAGGTGAAAAGTAAGGTTTTATCAGGACCCTCCGGTAATGGCGGAGAAGAAAAGAAAAGCTATGTCGTGAGATTACTTAAGCCAGCCCTTACGTTGGCTGCGGCCATGCTTGCACTGGCAATTATTTCGTATTCCGGTCTTAAATTATTATTTCCTGAAAATGAACAGGTTAATGAAGTTAGTTATACAGAGTTTATACATCAATTTGATGAAGCAGAATTAATCGATATCATTGTGCAGGAAGAATATAATTCACAGGAATTCAATATCGATTCGGATGAAATAATTGATTACCTGCTTGAGCAGGATATTGAGTATACATTAATAATAGAATTATTAAATCAGGAAATATGAAAAAGTATTTTATAATAATATCAATATGTATCTTTTGCCTGGGAACTACCATGGCACAGGAAAACAGGAGGGAAGTTATTGCAGCTCAGAAAGTAGCTTTTTTCACCAGACAACTTGATCTGAGCGCTGAAGAAGCAAGATTGTTCTGGCCGGTATATGACGAATTCACCGAAAAGAGAGATAAGATAGTTAATCAGAGAGGTGAAATTGCCAGGGATGTGGGCAGAGACTTCAGGAATATGTCGGAAGATGAACTTGAAGATGCAGGTGACAAACTTATTGAGCTTGACTTACAGGCTGCTAAGCTGAAAGCTGAGTATCACGAAAAATTCAAAGAAGTTTTATCACCTTCCAAGGTTGTTAGGCTGTATAATGCTGAGAACGGGTTCAAAAACTATCTTCTGAAGCAATTAAGGAGTCGCCGGGAAGAACGGCTTAATAACATGAGAAGCCCCCTGCAGTAACTAGTCAGGGAAAGCATACTTACGAATAAAATCTGCTGCTTTCTCTATCTCTGTGTAAAGCACACGATCATTTTCGACAAAAGGTATCTCTTTCCTTAATGCACTGATTATGTTCTCAATATATTGCGATGATCGTAATGGGCGTCTGAATTCAAGAGCCTGGCTTGCACTTAGCAATTCAATAGCAAGAATCTTTTCCAGGTTTTCAGCCACTTTCAGCAATTTTGTTGCAGCATTGGCGCCCATACTAACATGATCTTCCTGCTCATTTGAGGATGGAATCGAATCTATGGATGCAGGTGTTGCATATTGTTTATTCTGGCTTACAATAGATGCCGCTGTATACTGTGGCAGCATGAAGCCACTATTTAGACCGGGATTGGCGATCAGGAACTCAGGCAGGTTTCTCTGACCTGAAATCAACCTGTAAACTCTTCTTTCAGATATACTTCCTAATTCAGCCAGGGCAATGCACATATAATCATAGGCCAGCGACAGTGGTTGCCCGTGGAAATTACCTCCTGATACTACCATATCCTCCTCCGGAAAAATTGTCGGATTATCGGTTACAGAATTTATTTCTGTCATTATCTTGTCAGCCACATGCTCAACTGCCTCGAAACTCGCACCATGCACCTGTGGTATACATCTGAAAGAATATGGATCCTGGACATGCTTTTTAGGCCGGGCTATAATCTCACTTCCCTCTAATATCTTTCGTATAAAAGAGGCTACATGCTGCTGACCTTTATGAGGTCTGATTTTATGAAGGTTCTCAATAAATGGCTCGTATCGCCCGTCAAATGCTTCAAGTGAGATTGCTGCTACTATATCGGCAACTCTCAGTAGTCTGCGAGCCTTACCGAGGACGAAAAATCCATGTGCACTCATAAACTGTGTACCGTTAAGCAGGGCCAGACCTTCTTTCGACTGCAGCTCCACAACCGGCCATCCCATCTTCTCATTTATCTCTGATGATAAATACTTTTTACCCCTATACCTCACCTCCCCCAGGCCTATGAGTGGCAACACAAGATGGGCTAGCGGAGCAAGATCACCTGAAGCTCCCAGCGAACCCTGCTCAAATACTACAGGGTAAACACCTTCATTATACATACCGGCCAATCGCTCCACTGTCTTTAACTGTACTCCCGATTTACCTGAGCTCAGCGCATGAATCTTAAAAAGCAGCATCAGTTTGACAATGTCCTCCCTCACTTCAGGCCCGGTACCGCAAGCATGTGACATTACAAGATTTTTCTGAAGCTGATTTAGCTGGTCATTGCTGATTATCCTGTCATGAAGGGCCCCGAAACCTGTTGTGACACCATATACGGGTTCAGTATTCTTCTGAATAACATTATCCAGGTATTCACGACAGTACCTTATGAGTCTCTCTGATTCTCCATCCAGACTTAATCTGTAATTATTATCAATAATATCGTTTATAAGCCTTTCATCAAAAGGCTGAGGACTGATTTTATAAGTTCCGGGCATAATACGATTCTATTTATTCTCATCGATAAATGTAAGCAGTTCATCCCTGTTAATGAATTCCTGCTTACCTGTAGTCATATTCTTCACGGCTATTTTACCCTTGCTGATCTCATCTTCACCGGCAATAACCACCCATGGAATATTCCTGCTATTGGCATAGTTCATTTGTTTCTTTATCTTGAGTGCTGAAGGAAACATTTCTGATGATATACCTGACTTACGCAAAGTGTTCAGGACCGGGATTATATACTTTTCTCCTTCGTTCCCAAAATTCAGAAAAAGGACCTGTGTATCCTGTTCGGAATGCTCAGGAAACAGGCTCAGCTTGTTCATCACATCGTATATCCTGTCAGCACCAAACGAAATACCCACACCCGAAATGCCATCCATTCCGAATATACCGGTGAGGTCATCATATCTTCCTCCACCACAAATACTACCTATTTCCACCCCTTCAGCCTTTACCTCGATGATGGTACCCGTATAATAATCAAGTCCGCGGGCCAGGCTAAGGTCAAAATCATATTCAGTAAGGATCTCATCATTTCCGAGGTAGTCAAAAAGACTTCTTATTTCAGCCAGACCTTTAATGCCATCGTCGGAGCCTTCGAGCAGGTCATGGAGCTTTTCAAGTTTGCTTTCGTTTGAGCCCTCAAGGAATAATATGGGTTGTAAGTCTTTTATGGCAGATGCAGGTATACCCCTGGCTTCAAGCTCCCTGTTAACATTTTCTATACCTGACTTTTCAAGTTTATCAATGGCTACAGTTATTAGACCCATCTTGTCTTTCTGGCCTATCTTTTCTGCTATACCATTAAGCAATTTCCGGTTATTGAGCTTAATCTTGCATGGAAGGGAAAGGCGGGTAAAAACCTCGTCAATAATCTTGATCAGTTCATACTCATTAAAAATTGAGTTATCACCTATCACATCAACATCACACTGGTAAAATTCCCTGTACCTTCCCTTTTGAGGTTTATCAGCCCTCCAGACAGGCTGTATCTGGTATCTCTTGAAAGGAAAGTTAATATCATTACGATGTTGTACCACATAGCGAGCAAAAGGGACAGTGAGATCATATCGTAGTCCTTTTTCAGATATCATTGATGCCAGATCTGACGATCCGGAATTGATAAGTTCATCGCCACTCAACCTGGATTTGAAATCACCTGAATTAAGTATTCTGAAAAGTAATCGGTCTCCTTCCTCTCCATATTTACCGAGAAGGGTGGATAAGTTTTCCATTGCAGGTGTTTCAATAGGCTGATAACCATACAGTAAGAAAACTGAACGAATAGTATTAAAAATATAGTTCCGTCTGATCATTTCATCGGGACCGAAATCTCTTGTTCCTTTTGGAAGACCGGGGCCTTTCGACATTAATACAGATAGTTTGATTAAGGGGTAAAATTAAGAAAAAACAGGCTAATAATGGAATATTGGATTGATGGAATAATGGATTGATGGTTCATTTAATCCATTATTCCAACAGGAAATAAGACTACCCTTACTGCTGGCAGGCTATGGCATCATTGAATGAAAGGAATGCTGATGGGATACCTGTAGTCTTCTCCCTGTGCAGCTTTGATACTGGCAAGTATCACACATACAAGCTCAACAATAAGCAGGGCTCCCAGAAGTATGAACCCTATAACTATGAACATCAAGGGTATACAAACAATAGTGTAAAGCAACATAGATAGCTGGAAGTTCAGGGAGGATTTACCATTTTGATCAACAAAAACCGATTCATTCTTCTTGGCCGACCAGCAGATCAGTGGTCCAATAATGCCTCCAAAGGGTATGATTAAAGCTGAAAAAGTGCTGAGGTGGCAAAACATAGCCCAGTTTCTTTCTGACTCTGACAATACTCTGATATCATTCATATTTCAAGTTTTATTTAAAAGACGGTTAAAACAGCATCATGCTGCATTCTCAGAATCTACCGATACGTTTAAGATCATTGATCAGTAAACCGTTTGGTCTTCGGTCAGATATTTTATGTTCTCCATAGAAATACATCCTTGCATCGTCAGTTCCAAGAAGCATTTTAAAGCATAAGCCCCCTTTTTCAGCCTTAACAGGCCCAACTTTATGCAATACCAGGGTTTTTTCTGCTTTTTCTCTGATGGCCTGATCCACCTCTTCATCACTTACTACCTTAAGGTTCTGGGGGTAATACTTCTCAGCCGCATCGGCTGTTCTGAGTTCTGGTTCCAGGTCTTTTTCGGATACCATAATGGTTCTATCTATTGCTTCAGGTACAAATTTATTGTAGTACTTAAGATATTTCTTGCCTTTGAGAGAAGGATCCTCCTTTATATGATCAACATGGGCCTGTAAAAACCTCAAAACAATACCCAGCTTATGTGAGTATTCCGTATCTTCAGCTCCCTGTATCGAAAGTGGTATAGCACAAAACTCCGGCATTTCTTCTATCCTGCCCACATCCTTTCCCAGTAAAAGATTGATGAAATTAAAGAACGTTCCTGACTTGTCCCGGTCAAAACGTGTTGCTGTCAAAACAATAAATGAAAAAGCAGGGTCAGTCCTTTTCTGATTGAATTCGTCAGTACTAATAAAGTCATATTCAGTGATCTCCCAGTAATTCTCGATTGCATCTTTAATAAAATAGTTATATTCCGAGAACATATTATCCTCAAGCACTACAAGCGTTTTCGTGTTATAAAACCTGTCTACCTCCCCGGGCTCAGGGAATGGCGCCTGAGAATACGTTACAGAAAAAGTCATCAGGAAAATGGAGAATAATAATAGCCTGTTCATTTTATTTCTATTTTGGTAAGTATAAAGGATGCTTCTCGTTATATTTTCTCAGGTAAAGAAACATTTGCTGTTTCTTTTTTTTCTTACTGAGTTTCATAAACTCGTCATACAGTTCGGGATCTTTCATTAGCAGTAGTTCTACATTCTTCAGATCATATTCAATAAGTTTACCCGTTTCAAACTCAATCATATACTGAACCAATTCATTTCTTGAAACAGTAGTTGGTCGGTAGGGCATATAATAGGGACTGTAATACGGGCTATAATAATTATAAGAATATGGTGAATAGTATGGGTCATAATAGTTATATGGTGACCCATAATATCTCCTGTCATAAGTGGTGATATCTGCAACGAAATGGCATATATTACCAACATATGTTATCCTGTTAAACCCTCCCTGTATCTGCACGTACAGTATACCGTTTCTTGCATAACCCCATATATCTTCAGTACTGACCTCCTGCCTTATTCCCAAAGCATCATAGAAGAATATATTATCGTTTGCAAATACCTGTTTAAAGAAGTCCCTGTCATTATAATCCGCGGAGGTGAGTATTTTGGCCTTGGATAAGGGCTTGTTCTCCCTGACCTGCTCAAAGGTCATGAAAATCCCATCCCTGAACCTGAAGTCGGGTGTAAACTCCACCATCTCTCGTTCTGTGTCCTGAGCAAAAATACCTAAGGTTAACAGCGCGGTAAGTATTACTATAATTCCTCTCCTCATAATATGTTATTTTTTATCTAATAACACCTTCAAATTTCATACCGTATGAACAAAATTAAGCTTTTACGAGAAAGGTAAAAAAGAATTTTCATATCTTTACTCCTGTCGAAATAATTCCACACTATAAGATGGGAGTCAAATCTGCTGGAAGCGACAATCCGGAACGTACTAACTTACTGGCTACAATTAAAAAGAGTTTTAATAATAAGTCAGCAAATTGGTTTCTTATTATTTTATTGTTCGTAGCCTTAATTTTTACTATTGTTTTCAGGTACTGGTTAAGTGCCTTGATAATTAGCGGCATAAGCCTGGTATTAATTATTTACACTTTTCTGTCTACAAGGAAACTATTTGCGAAAGCAAGCTCTGAGATTAATGATCTTCAGCAGCTTATAGAGAATAAAGAGAGCTATATCTCTGATTTCTCTCACAGGATCAGAACTCCCTTAAATAATCTTCCTCTGATAAATGATCTGCTAGGGGACCTCGATGTTAAAGGAAAACAAAAAGAGCTTCTTGAAACGCTGATTTCCTCAACTAATAATATGATATCTGCTCTTAATGATCTTACTATGAAGTCAGCTGGTGAGATTTCAATTGAACCCAGGAAAAATATCAGATTTGATCTCAGGAAGACGATTGAGAATACAGTTGAACTTCTTGATATCGAAGCTGCCGGTGACATCATACTTGATATTACATGGGACGACAGGATTGAGAGTGAATATATCGGAGACCCGATAGCAATAAAGCAAATAATCATAGATATTTTCAGCCTCTGGTCATCCGTACCTGAGAATGCCCGTCATGATATCAATATTCAAATAAAGTTAAAATCATCCCTGGAAAAAAATGATATTATCGATTTTGCCCTGGAAACAGAAGCATCCCCGTTGAATATTTATGAACAGATTACTGAGGAGACGATTAACAAAAGGCTATCGTCCAGGATAATCAAACTCATTGGTGGTACCTACTCTTATAATACCGAAGAATCACGGGCAGTTTATTCTTTTGCTCTGCCTTTGACAAAATATTTGGAAAGACAGACCGTGACTCCTGTAGGTGAGAAAATAAGGAAGCTTGATACTGTAATAAGACAGAAAAAACGATTGTCAGATGCTAATGTTTTGATGGTTGAGGACAATATTACCAATCAGAAGATAGTAACCATATCACTTGGTTCAAAGGTTAAGAATATTGACACTGCAATCAGCGGAAAGGAGGCATTGGATAAGTTTGGCAAATCAAATTATGATATTATACTGATGGATATTCAGCTACCGGTCATTGATGGGATAACAGTAAGTAAAAAGATAAGGGAGATTGAGGCCAGTACAAGCAAGCACACACCTATAATAGCCATCACCGCAAATGCCATGATCGGAGATAAGGAAAAATGCCTTTCAGCAGGTATTGATGATTATCTTAGCAAGCCCTTTCAACCTCAGAAACTACTTGAGATGATAAGCAAATATATTGAAGGATCCGATAATGCCTGATCTTAAGGCTTTATTCCTATTACCAGCATATCGTCAACCTGTTCTCCATCACCTATCCAGCTGACTATTGAATCATTTATTATAGCTTTCTGCTCCTCGAACGGGAATTTGTGGATTGTTAGAAGAAGGTGCCTGAATCGACGGTACATGAATTTCTTATCATTGGGGCCTCCGAATTGATCGGCATAACCGTCTGAAAAAAAGTAGAGAATATCGCCGGGATTAATCACCATGCTGCTATTCCTGAAAACGGGATCTACCCCTGTTCCTATGGTTAACCTGTCACCCTTGATCTCCATTAGAGTATTATCCCTAATAATATACATGGGCAAAAAGGCTCCCGAATACTGCAGCTTATGCTTACCTTCATCAATGGCACATAAACCCATATCAATGCCATCCTTTAACAGGCTTTTACCTTCACTGTCGATATGGAATGTCCGTTCAATACCCATGCCCAGTGCTTTAAGTATATCTGCCGGACGCTCTATACCCTGGTCAAGGATGATCTTATTAAGCAACTCAACTCCTATCATCGACATAAATGCCCCGGGAACACCATGCCCGGTGCAATCGGCGGCCACTACATATATTATTCCCTTTTTCCTGGCTATCCAGTAAAAGTCACCACTGACAATATCCTTGGGTTTGAAAAAAATAAATGAATCCGGTACTATACTCCTGAAATATTCCTCGGAAGGCAATAATGCTCTTTGCATATAACTTGCATAGATCAGACTATCGGTTATACTGCTGTTCTTATTCTCAAGTTCCTGCCTTTGCCTGGCAATTTCTTCATACGCTGTTTCTTTTTCACGCAGCAATCGCCTGGTTTTAACAAGTGAACTCGTCTGGTACCTAACGATAAGGTATACCAGACCAGTTAACAAGGCAATATAAGCAATGTAATGGTAAAGAGTTTCCCCAATCATCTCGATACCGGGGATAAACCCAATATCCTTTATAATAAATTCAAACAATCCCGGAACGTATTATACAGACCAAATATCGCTGCTAATTTAGATCAAACAGCTTAATTACCAAAATAATCAGTGTGTAATTGGTTAATCGACTTGTACGGAAGCTCCTCCACCATAATCCATATTTACCAGTCTGCCTGAGGGAGATGGGATAAGTTCACCACTCCCGAGCCCGGCCATTATACTGTCTATCTTATTAATTGTCTTTTTATCTGAAACTACAATATTTGGCCATTTCCTGCTGAAATTATCAGATGAATGGGCTTTGGAAGTTGAATCTATTAGAATATTACCATCCACTATCTTCAGATCGCGGTAAGGATCGGTATTTGAGAGTACCTGCCAGAATAATATGAGATTATCATCCAGATCAACAGTATGGTCGACAACAATCAATACCAATCCTGTTATCTTGTAGTTCAGCTTCAGTAATTCATTGAAGGTAATTACATCTTTTGATATGCCAGTAAAAACCACAGGCAGGTCGGTAAAAGGCATTTTGAATCGTACTTTACCCTTTAAAGGTTTAAAAACAGACAATAATATAGTCGTTCTAAATCCACTCATGACATCTCTTACTGATTCCTCGCTCATCTTTTCGGTAGCGTCTATGCCCATTTTACCACCAAACGAGAAATTATCGGATGAATGATCCAGAACATCCAGTGGTCCTCTTGTGATTATAATGTCAGTGTTCACATCCGTATTTGAAAATACCTGCCTTGCTACTGCCTCGTAATCCCGTATATCTATATTACCGCTGACCACCACAATTAGTTTACTGAACATCATCTGTCCTGCTCCGAAAAGTGAATTTATCACCTTCATCCCCTGTCCCGGATAATTTTTATTGATCCTTACAAGTACGAGGTTATGAGCCACGCCAACATAAGGCATGTGCAGGTCGGTTATCTCGGGTTGCAGGGTTAACTTAATAGGTGCAATAAACAACTTCTCCGTCGCCTTCCCTATCCATGCATCCTCCATGGGAGGTATACCGACTATCGTTGTAGGATAGATAGCCTCCTGCCTGTGAGTAATACAGGTTACATGAAATGAAGGGTACCAATCAGCCAGGGAATAGAAACCTGTATGGTCACCAAATGGACCTTCCCATACCAGGTCTTCATCAGGATCGATGTAACCCTAAATAATAAAATCGGCATCTTCCGGTACATAAAGATCATTGGTAATACACTTAACCATTTTGACCTTTTTCTTCCTCAGGAATCCTGCCAGTATATATTCATCTATACCTTCCGGAAGTGGTGCCGTAGCTGAGTATGTATAAACCGGGTCGCCACCCAGTACTACCGATACCGGCATTCTCTCTCCCTTCTTCTTCCATGCTTCAAAATGATTGGCCCCTGTTTTATGCCTGTGCCAGTGCATTCCTGTTGTTTTTTTATCCAATATCTGCATCCTGTACATTCCGGCATTAACTTCAGCCGTTTCAGGGTGAACAGTGTGTACTATCGGTAGCGTAATAAATCTGCCTCCGTCGTGTGGCCAGCATTTAAGCACTGGCAGTATATCAAGATCGGGATCACTAATAATATTCTTCTGGCAGGCTCCCCTGCCACGGATTTTAGAAGGCATATATGATGCTATTTTAGACAGTCCCGGCAATATTTTTAGCTTGTCGATAAGACCCACTGTGGGTTTACTTATTTTCTTGAAAATCGTTTCAAGCTCCTGGGCTGCATCCTCAAGATTGTCCCGACCTATGGCCATACTCATTCTTTTATCCGAGGCAAACATATTTATAATCAGGGGAAAGGAGGTGCCGGTATTCGTAAACAGGATTGCTCTGCCGCCTGTCTTGACATATCTGTCGGCCAGTTCTGCTATCTCAAGAACGGGATCGACAAATTCACTGATTACCTGTAGTTCGTTCTCCTCCTGAAGGCTAAGCTTAAATTGTGTCAAACCATTATAAGGCATATAAGTCAAAATTTAGTACAAATATACCTAAAGCCCGGAATATTGGAATATTGGAACCGAGGATTCTGAGTTTGCTGAAAGCAAACGATGGAGACGAGCTCGACGAATCCCGAATTCTCAGGATGAGTCAATGATGGATTTAATTCGCGGTAATTCGATAAAATTCGAGTCAATTCGTATAATACAAAAATGGGAATCATTCTTGACGAATAATTCCCATTTCACTAAAGGCTACCGAAGTAATCTTCAGTGCCAGGCTACTGTTATTATGACTGGCTGCCTGGTGGCCGAAGCCATTCATACAGCCCTGAACCCTTGGGTACTACCTGTTACAGTACTATCTTCGGGCTGCCCATTCGATTACCCGAAAGTAATCTTAGCGGGCGCAGTGTCATTTCTGACAGAATCATCTAAAGAACGCTGGGCGGCTTTAGCGACTCTCCGGAAATTCGGCGAACCTCTTTTCCGGTCTGCGGCTCCTTTCTGAAGCAGGCCCTGGAGCCTGTTCGAAGTGTACCAAATCACAATTAAGTTTTTTAATACTCTTCCTTCTTTTGGGAGCAGCCTTTTATCGCTCACCTGGTAAGACAAATATATATCAGTACTACAGTCCTGACAAATTTTTAACCCTGTATATATTAACCTTGTATAAACAAATGTTATTAACAATTGTTAACAACCGGATTTCAATCATATTTACAGGCATTTACGGAGTTTCTATATACCGTATGTTGATGTATCTCCGAGTTCTTCCTCTATCCTGAGAAGCTGGTTATACTTTGCCATGCGGTCGGAGCGACTGAGTGATCCTGTCTTGATTTGTCCTGAGCGGGTTGCAACAGCAATATCAGCTATGGTTGAGTCCTCAGTTTCACCTGAACGATGCGAAGTAACAGTTGTATATCCTGCCCTGTGAGCCATCTCAATAGTTTGGAGAGTTTCGGTAAGTGTACCTATCTGGTTTACCTTGATAAGTATTGAATTGGCACATCCCATTTCAATACCCTTTTTCAGGTATTCGACATTGGTAACAAAATTATCATCTCCTACCAGTTGTATCTTATTACCTGAGAGTTTTGTGTGTATAACCCAGCCATCCCAATCGTCTTCTGCCATACCATCCTCAACAGAATCGATAGGATATTTTGAGATAAGCTCATCAATATATTCCGCCTGCTCCTGGCTGGTTCTTTTCTTACCCTCGGGACCTTCAAATTTTGAATAGTCATACAGTCCGTCGACAAAAAATTCGGAAGCAGCACAGTCAAGGGCTATAGTGATATCCTTACCTGCTTTATAGCCGGCATTATCAATTGCTTTGAGTATTGATTCCAGAGCATCTTCAGTCCCTTTAAGTTCTGGAGCAAAACCTCCTTCATCACCAACAGCAGTGCTGAGGTTTCTGTCTTTGAGCACTTTTTTCAGGGCATGAAACACTTCAGCCCCCATTCTCAATCCTTCCCTGAACGAATCGGCCCCTACCGGTCTTATCATAAATTCCTGGAATGCTATAGGAGCATCAGAATGAGACCCGCCGTTAATAATATTCATCATTGGTACAGGTAGTACAACTGAACTGACACCTCCTATATATCTGTATAGCGGTAGTCCGTGATACATAGCGGCTGCTTTTGCTGCTGCCAGAGAAACACCCAGTATTGCATTGGCGCCCAGATTGCTCTTATTAGGCGTCCCGTCGATACCCAGCATTTTCATGTCCAATCCTACCTGGTCAGTGACATCCATTCCTCTTATTTCCTCGGCGATTACATTGTTTACATTATGGACAGCCTGAAGTACACCTTTACCAAGGTACCTGCTTTTATCACCATCCCTCAGTTCCAGTGCTTCATTCTCACCCGTTGAAGCACCTGAGGGTACGGCAGCCCTGCCTAAATAACCACTTGCAGTAATAACTTCAACCTCTATTGTTGGATTTCCCCTGGAATCCAGAATTTCACGTGCATGTACGCTTACTATCTGACTCATAACCTTAATTAATATAAATTGATTTAACAAAGCTGCAAGATACAAAAAAAGGGATAAAGATTTTGTATTTCCCTATCCCTTATTGCGCTTCTCAGCATTTACTTACTCTTTTTTATCTTCCTCTTTATCAGTGTCTTTATCCTTGTCCGCTGTAGCTTCAGTCTTGGTGTCTTTCTTTGTCTCGGATTTCAAATCCTCGACATCGGTGGGGGTTTCCTCAACATCGGTGGGGGTTTCCTCGACATCGGTGGGGGTTTCTTCTTTAGTCTCGGATTTCAAATCCTCGACATCGGTGGGGGATTCCTCGACATCGGTGGGGGGTTCCTCGACATCGGTGGGGGTTTCCTTAGCCTTAGCCTTAGCCTTAGCCTCAGCCTCAGCCTTCCCTTTACCCGATCCTCTTCTCCTCCTGCTTGATTTGGTTTTA
>Ga0272441_10008622_pt1 | contig 16082 bp, 14 predicted proteins | sample SSMProp6N_FD_193582 | JGI IMG/M metagenome (GOLD analysis project Ga0272441, IMG submission 193582) | Marine sediment archaeal communities from Little Sippewissett salt marsh, Falmouth, MA, United States - SSM-Prop-6N | ecosystem: Environmental > Aquatic > Marine > Wetlands > Sediment ... | reverse complement strand
AACATAATCACCCTCGGGCAGAGGGGCTGAGCTTGTCGAGATGTCGTAACGGGCGAGTCTATGAAACAAGAACCGGATGCCCCCGACTTCAGTCGGGGGAGGATGTCACCGTATTTAAGGGATAAGGCCCCATGAATGCCTAAGTACCGCGTCCCTCTCCCTTGAGCAAGGGGCGACGGCGAGATATGTGGTGATTATAGTTGCGACCTCTGGAGTTTTCATTAAGCAAGATCGAGAACCTGATGCAACAGGTGAGCTTCGATCCCGAGAGGATGGAAGGCGAGATCATCACCAACACCTCGGTGGTGGCAGCAGAGATGCTGGGCCCCACCCTAAAGACGTTGAGAGATGTGGCCAATAGCGGCCTTACTGTAAGTCCTTTCGTCAAGGTCGATTATGATGGAACCCTAGCACGGATACGGACCGCCTGTAGCATCACCATCGATGGAGTTCTCCTGAAAAGCGGCGTTCCGATCAGGCCCAAGGGTGGCGGGGTCATCGAGGTGATAGAACGAGAGCCTGTGAGGTTCACAGACATGTTGATGTACTGGGCCACAACCATCGATCCAATAGACGTCCTCATATCTCAAGATATCACCAACGTCACAGGGATGATGCGAACTGGAAACGGCAGGATCCTTGGGAACTTTCAAGAAGCCCCCATGTCAGCAAGGGAAAAGGTTGAAGAACGACTCGAAGCACTGTCCGAGGCAGAATTTGCAGGCGTCTTGGAGCTGGGTGAGCCAAACATGGACGTTCTAGGCGTGTCTGTGGAACGTGATCGAATCGGGATTGTTCTAGTAGGCGGTACCAACATCGTGGCAGCAGCCATCGAACAAGGGATAACTATCCAGAACGAGTCGATAAGCGGCCTTACCGATATCAGGGAGATGACTCACATAGATGACCTGGTTTGAGATAGAAAGAAAACTGGAGATCATCCATCTTTTCGTCGCTGCTAACAAGGTCTCGCCTGCCAGATCCGTTCTCGCCTCAGCATAGTTCTTCTACATTCCCGCACACATATTTTTACTGATATATAATATACGGCAATCGCCACTTTTTGCCCATCACTTCAGAGCCCGAATCGCGATTGATCCATCACGACCCGGCCCGTCGAATTCAAACCCCTCACCCCACAACGCCTCTTCTAACACTATATAATCGAGAACCAATTATAGTCGAGAACCGATCAGATGAGTCTAATCGGTTCTCGCAAGATTAGTGCTTAACGATACGAATAGGACAAATCCCAAACTTTTACGAGTTAGAGATTTGTCCGAAAGGTATCGTTAAGCACCATAAAGCGAAATTTTATAACCTGAGATTCAAAAACACCTTTCTCGTGAAGAACTACGAAGTTGCGCGCCTTCTTCGGGAGATTGGCGATCTTTTGGAACTGCGCGACGAGACCGGGTTCAAGGTGGCCGCCTACAAGAAAGCTGCAAGGTCTCTTGAATCGATGAAAGAAGATGTGGAATGCGTCTGGAGTGATGGCCGCTTGATGTCGATACCAGGCGTCGGAAAGACCATAGCCAAAAAGATCGAAGAGTACCTCGAAACCGGCCAGATAGAGACACACAAGCGGCTCGTTGAGGAGACTGTGCCAGGCCTTGTCGAGCTTCTCCAGATATCCGGGATCGGACCAAAGACGGTCTTGCTTTTGCATCAGAAGTTGAATGTGTCCAGCATAGAAGATTTGGAAAGGGCTGCAAGAGAGCACCAAGTTCGCCGTCTGCCGAGGATGGGGCCTACATCCGAAAATAATATTCTAAACGCAATCGAGCGGTACAGGAAGCGAAGCGACCGAATTCCTTTAGGAGCGGCTTTGCCGCTGGCAGAAGAGATCCTCAACTACCTTGGCAGGATCGAGGGCGTCGAAAACCTCCAGGTTGCAGGCAGCCTCAGGCGGGGTCGGGATACTGTAGGCGACATCGACGTGCTCGCCACTTCGTCTTTGCCACAGAAGGTGATCGATGCCTTTGTCAAGATGCCTCTCGTCCAGGAAGTTTTGGGTAAAGGCGGGACAAAGGCTAGCGTGATCGCAGGTGACACAATTCAGGTGGACCTCCGGATAGTGGATCACAGGTCTTTTGGAACCGTCCTTCAGTATTTCACAGGATCCAAAGATCATAACGTCAAGCTGAGGAACCTGGCGTTGGAACATGGTTACTCTCTGAGCGAGTACTCGCTGACCCGACTCAAAAGTGGCGAGGAGCTTTTCTTCGATCGTGAGGAGGACCTTTATGGTCGGCTCGGCCTTCCGTGGATTTCGCCAGAGCTTCGAGAAGATCGAGGCGAGATCGAAGCGGCCCTCAACGGAACTTTGCCCCGACTCGTCGAGCTTTCGGACATCAAAGGCGACCTTCACGTTCACAGCGATTGGTCTGACGGCAAGAATTCGATAGAAGAGATGGTCGAGGCGGCACAGGCTCTTGGGTACGAATACATGGCCATATGTGATCATTCGCCGGGCCTTGGGATCGCCTCGGGCCTCTCTATCGAGCGACTCGCCGAGAAGATCCGGGTCATAAGGGAGCTAAACGAGACCCTTGAAGGGTTCACGCTACTTGCGGGGACCGAGGTAGACATCCGCGCCGACGGGCGGCTTGATTATCCCAATGAGGTTTTAGCAGAGTGCGATCTGGTGGTGGCATCGGTCCATTCGGCCCACAACCAGTCAGAAAGAACCATGAACAACAGGATCGTCTCCGCCATGGAAAACGAGCACGTGGACATAATAGCCCACCCCACTGGACGGAAAATCGGTGAACGAGGGCCGTATCAGGTGGACATGGAGCTCATTTTAGAAGCTGCATTGCGTACCGAGACGATCATGGAGATCAACGCTCATCCGGCGAGGCTCGATATGAACGACCGGTGGGCAAGAAGGGCCAAGGAGATTGGGGTCAAGGTGGCCATAAACAGCGATGCTCACAACATTCAAGGGCTGAAGGTCATGAAGTTTGGGGTGAAGACTGCCCGGAGAGGCTGGCTTGAACCCGAGGATGTGGCCAACGCCTCGGATCTGAAGGGGCTGATGAAATTTATTCACAAGATTTGAGGGCTTTGTCGTCAGCAACTCTCGACTGAAGTCGGGAGCTTGTCCCCAGAAGGATTGACGTTCCGAGACAATAGGTTGGTCGACCACACGGTCGGGCTTCAATATCCACCTATGAATCTAAAAAAGCTGTTGAATACTCGACAGAGAACAGCTTCGACTACGATCTTTTGTAGCAATTATATCAAAAATATTATTTTGATCTTCTTCGTGATCGATCTGAGATAAAACAGGTACACTTAAATATAGGAAACTAAATTTGGTCTTACAAAGCAGATCTGCCCAAAGTGGCATATTCTGATTGTGTCAAGCCTTCAAAACCCTAAAATTGCCTGAAATCACGCGGTACTAAAGTAAATGCGCGAAAAAGTGGTCGAATGATATTCGCGTACTTGATTCCGATTTAATCGGATAAAGGGTTGCTGTAATATGTAGAAGTATACTCAATCGACCCCAATATGATATTATATGATATTGGTGTGAGTTATTATTACAAAAGAGGCCGCCACACGGCTATGTTTATATATCAGAGATTTCCATGGAAGTCACAGCGATTACTTCAAACCTCGGAAAGGGGATGAATTATGAAAGATGTAGGGATGATTACGAAAGCAGGGGTCGCACTGGCGATGCTATTTTTCTTGGCAGCTCCGGCATGGGCCGCCGATAATCCAGATGGATATTATCAGAAATACGAACACACCTTCAAACAGGATGTCGAAGGTGACGGTTACGCCATGGTTTACCAGAAGTTGAACACAGAGACGCTCCAGCTCCAAAACTATATGCACGGTAGCGGTTCTATGGACGCGGCAACTCTGATCAACTCTAGCCAAAAGTCCGTCAGTTACAGATATTTCAACGGAACTGCCTGGCCAGAAGAGAAAGCTAAGGAAGGCAAGATAAACTTCATAGAGCAGAATGAGATGGTATACTCGCCTCAGGTATTCCCCTATGGAACTGGATACTATGAAGCAAATCCCATCGTATACAACTCGAAATTGAAGGAGAAGACCAGCGGGAAGAGCTATCAGATAGGGTCCTCCATGCACCACCAGATCGAGTACGCCAGAGGGTTCAACAAAGACCTAGAAGTCAATCTTACCTGCAGAGCACCAACTGCTGATGAAAATGGTCTGGGATACGCCCAAATGAGGATCGAAGAAGATGTCACAGAAGGTACTGTGCACATCGGCGAGCTTCTCACATATAAAAACGGTCCCGGAAATAATACCAAAACATCAGATGATGAAACTCACCGTTGGAGAGATCCTTTGGTCGACATCGAGGAAGATTACATCGGCACATTCAAGATAACCAAGGAAATGGAAGTTTGTACCACCGATGGCAAGACAAAGAGTTCTGACTCGAAAGACTGGCTTTCCTGCTGCTTTGGCGGTTACGGCGGCATGGATGACCATGACAAAGTTGGTGTAGAAGACTGCTTCTTCAACTGTCAATGCTACGACAACGCTCTTGCAGACTACGATCCTGAGTGGGGCGGAGACTACCGGTACGGCAATCAGACCGAACAGTTTCCCATGCTGAACAAGTAACGATAACCTATGACAAAGATGGCGCTGGCCTTTCCAGCGCTAGCTCCCTCCAACTTATTTTATCTGCCCATCTGACGAACAGAGACGAGACCCACATCTTTAGCTATTTTCTGACCATCATCACCGAGGACAAAATCCAGGAACTTTCTCTCACTTTCGTCAGGCTCGTTCCAGGTTATCAGATGGAGCGATCTGGATAACGGGTAAGTTCTGTTTTCGATGCTCTCGATAGAGGGTAAAACGCCCTCATAAGCGACTGAGCTGAGATTGCCCTCTTGGACGTAATTCAAGCCCAGATAGCCAATGGCTTTGTCGCTTGCGGTTATGGCAGTCTTCATCTCAGCGTTAGAAAGGACGTTTACATCCACTCCTGGGGCTTCGGTCGCTAAATCGCCCATCACCAGCTCGTTGAAAAGATCACCAGTTCCTGAACCCTGAAGCCTCGCCACGGCGAAGATCTCTCGATCAGGCCCACCCAGATCCTTCCAGTTCGTGATATCGCCCTCGTAGATGGCTTTCACCAGATCCTGTGTGAGGTTCGTAACGCCCGCGTCGTATATCGATCTGCTCACGGCAATGCATATTGCATCATACGCAATCAGAACCTCTGAGAAATTGTCGCCATAGATCTCGATCTCTTCGGGCCTTACCTCTCTTGAGATCATTCCCACGTCTGAAGATCCCATGGCCACGTTCTTGACGCCTACGCCAGACCCTCCAACGCCCGCAACGCTAACCACGATATCGTATCCCATCATGTTAAACTCTTCAGCACAGATCTCAACGAAGGGCATGACAGTGGTAGATCCAGTAACGGTCACAGTATCCAAACCAAACCCAGTTCCTACGAGGAAGAATTCCAAGAGGAGCACGATCGGCATGATGGAAGATAGCTTGCTCATCTAATTGAACCCCTTAGCAGAAATGCAAGTACTATATGATAATTGTTATGATTGTGCTCGGTCCCGTCATATTTCAATCTGAACATCTCATGAAAACAGATGGCCCAAAGAACAAATTCGATGTCGAGACTTTATTAAATTAAAAAAGTATTATAATTTCTACTCCGCAAATGACACCAGGATCCATTCGATGAGCACCTTATCCCAATCTCCGGTAAAGAGTATCCCGCTGAATCGGCCTTTTTCCCATCCCTTCGATGAGACCCTTTAGCTCAACAGATGTCATGCACTGAGCCTCTAACGATCCTGCAGTTCGCGATATGTTCTCTTCCATCAAGGTTCCGCCAAGGTCGTTTACGCCCCATTGAGTGGAGCTGGCGGCCAGATTGCGCCCCATCTTGACCCAGCTTGCCTGAATGTTTGTGATGAGTGGATGGAGAAAGACCCTGGCCAGTGCGTGCATCTTCAGATGTTCAAGATAAGTCATACTCTGGGCACGAGGCCCAAGCTCATTGTTGTGCGACATGAAAGGCAAAAGTACAAACTCGGTAAACCCACCAGTCTCTGCTTGGATCTCGCGCAAGACTTCCATATGTTGTATCCGATCCTCAAAGCTTTCGACATGACCATAGAGCATGGTGGATGTGGAGGGAACGCCTAACCTGTGCGCAGTGACAATCACCTTTCGCCACTCTGAGCTTGTGAGCTTCGAAGGGCAAATATCCCGTCTCACACTGTCTACCAAAATCTCGGCCGCAGTTCCCGGCATCGATCCAAGCCCCACTCTTTTCAGCTCACTTATCGCTTCCTCAAAGGAGATGCCAGAGTTTTGGGACATGTAGAACACTTCCATTGGCGAGTAGGCGTGAAGATGTATCTTTGGAAAATCCGTTCGGATAAGCTCCAGAAGATGACAATAATCTTCAAGGACCAATCCTGGAGCAAGCCCTCCTTGAAGACAGATCTCGGTCGCCCCGAACCTCTCGGCTTCAGCTGCCCGCGTCAAAATCTCTTCGTCGGTCAACATGTAGCCATCTGAACGCCTGAAGGCGCAGAACTTGCAAGACCCTACACACCGATTGGTGAAATTGATGTTTCTGTTGATCACAAAGGAGACATCGTCACCACAACACGTCTCTCTGAGGGCATTGGCCATCCGAAACAGGTGCAAAGGCCGCTTCCAAAGCTCAGTCGCCTCATCAGAAGTGATCCAATCCCTCGGTTCAAAGACGCCATCAAAAAGAGCACTCTCCTCGACCTGTGATATCATTTTTCACACCTCAAAGGCAGATTCTCGATCCCGCCTTCTGCGATTCTCCGTTCTTTTGGCAGCTGTGACACCAGCATTCCATGAGTGTAAAGGCCACATCCTAAGACTTCGCCCCCATAACGCACAACGACATAACCATCTTCAAGATCAGCCTCTAGAGACTGACTTAGCCCCGCTATAAACTTCCCGGCATCTTCCCAGTCAAGATCAATACAGTTCTTGGTGGCGTAAGGCCCGAAGATCTGGAGCGCATAGGTGCTGGGCTTCCAAACTTTTCCTTTGGTGGAGATTGAACGAACGCCCAACGAATCGCATCTGAGATCAGGGATCTTGGAGCTGGAGAATATCCAGATGTTTTTTCCCCTCTCGTAGAAGTAATAGCCTTCAAACGCCTCAGGAGGGATTCCAAACCTGGATCGCCACATCTCAGCCACCACTTTTCCGTCCAAAAGCTTGAAGGAAAGCTTATTCCCTGATGAACTTTGAGACAAAGAAACCACCTGTATCGTTCTGGTGAGGATAATATCTAGCACATCGCTCCATCTCGGGCCCGTAAACTTTTCCGCCCCATTCCACGATCCCGGGACTGTTCTCAAGACCTGGAATTTCGACATTCACTAACCTTGCACCGCTCACCTGGCTTACCACCCCTTCGTTCTCTTCAGGTGCAAAGGTGCATGTGGAATAGACGACTGTCCCCCCAGGCCGGGTTAGATACAATGCCCTCTTCAGCAAGCTTGCCTGGAGGCGGCAAATACCAAGAGAACGTTTCAGGCTCCACCGTTGGAGCACCGACGGATCCTTTCGGGCCATCCCCTGGCCCGTGCAGGGCGCATCCACCAAGACCCGATCGAAACTGCCTTTCGGAAAATGCCGGCCATCGTACTTGGTCACCATGACGTTCAAAGCCCCCATCCTCTCGCAGTTGGCCCGAAGAGAGACGATCCTTTGAGGCGAAGGGTCGTTAGCCACAACCACGCCCCGGTTCTCCATAATCTGAGATATTTGAGTGGTTTTGCTTCCGGGAGCCGCACAGAGGTCTAGGACGGTCTCGCCTGGCTTTGGATCCAGCACCAACGCTGGAACCATCGAGATCTCTTCCTGGACGTGAATGTGACCCATCAAACTCTCGATCAAGTTTCCAGGCTTTTCGACTTCCAGTCTCAGCCCGAAAGGATACCATCCAAATGGCCAAAATTTCACACCACCTTGATCGAGCCGGTCCAACACCCCATCTCGGCGGGTCTTGAGGGCGTTAATCCGGACGGTCGGAGGAATTGGCCTCATGATGGCCTCTTGAAACCGCTCGAAATCGGGTATGATCGATGCATATCGGTCCAGATGATCCATGCGGCGGGAGTTTCCGCTTTTATAAGATATATCTTGCACCCTTTGTCCACACCAGAATAGAGACTTTCGATGATGATCCCAAGATCTGAGATGAAATACAAACTTAAAATATATGTAGATTACTTTATGCGAAGGTTTGCAATAGGCTGCAAGGTCTAAGCATCACGAAAAAGGAGACGGGCCCACAAGGCAGGATCTATATTTTAAAATATATATTTATTAAAAAAATGTCAAGCAGGGCAGAACGTGCCCGCTATCTCTTGAGAACGTCTTTCAGGTCTTCCAGGAATAGATCCACGTTTTCGATAGTTGCGTGTGGCATCAGTATCAAACGTATCGCCTTTGGATCTCGAGCCGTCGAAACCCTCCAACGCCGTTTGATCAAGGCATCCCTCACATCTTCTGGCGAGTCAACCCTGAGGGTGACGACGTTCATCACAGGTTCGATCACCGGCTCGATCCCAAAATCTCTTGCCCCGGCCACCATCCTTCGAGAAAGCTCCATGCAACGGGCAACCTCTTTAGAATACCCAACTTGACCCAAATGGGTCATCACGGCCCAGATGGCAGCAGCGGAAGCGCCACTTCTCGTTCCAGTCAGCGCTTTTTGCCGTGCGACGGTAAGATACGGCGCATAAGCTTCCAGACCGTCCATATCACTAGAGTATCTGAACAAGAGTCCGCCACCAGGGATGGTGCTCATGCCCATCTTGTGAGGATCTATGGTGATGGAAGTAACCCCTTCGACCCTGAAATCCCATTTCCAGTCGCCTTTTAAGAAGGGGAGGACGAAACCGCCAAAAGCCGCGTCCACGTGCAGATGAAGCCCGTGATCCTGGGCCAATTTGCCCAAACTGTCGATGGGATCTACCTGGCCAAACTCGGTAGTCCCTGCGATGCCCACGATGGAAACCGTATTTTCGTCGATCAGCTTTTCGACAGATCCAAGATCAACCTTCAAGTCCTCATCCAGATCGGCCTTTCTCACTTCGAGGCGGAGCAGATCGGCGATCTTGTCGAAAGAGAAGTGGGCCGACTTGGGCACCACTATGTTTCCTCCTTCGATACCACAGGTGTTCCTGGCAGCTCTGATCGCCTGAATGTTGGACTCAGTACCTCCTGTCGAAAGGTACCCAACAGCGTCCGAACACCCTAAAAGGTCTGCCATCATCTGGACTGCCATCGTCTCAAGCTTGGCCGATCCCGGGAAAAGCCCTGGATCACCCAGGTTCGTCTCCTGAAATAGCTCGTGCGCCTTAAGAGCGATCGGGTGAGGCCGAGTACACATTGAGGAAAAGATCCTATCGTAATCCAGGTCTAAGTTCCGCATCTCAGAAAGCGATCTTAAGACCTCGTCCTCTGGAAGACCTTCTTTTCTCAACGTCTACCGCTCCCTGAGCGCCTTGAGCATGAGGATGCGCTCGGCTCTGGCCACGGTCTCCCTCACGGTCTCCACCGCATCGATGTTGGCAGAAATGCTGGTTATGCCAATCTCCACGAGCCGCTTTGCCATCTCAGGGTAAGACCCGGCCTGGCCGCAAATCGAGGTGGTCACACCTGCCTCGTTACACTGCTCCACCACGTACTCTATCAGCTTCAAGACGGCAGGATGGAGTTCGTTATAGAGGTATGCCACGTTCTCGTTGTTCCTATCCACTGCAAGAGTATACTGGGTGAGGTCGTTGGTGCCAAAAGAGACGAAGTCGATCCCCTCTGCAATAAAATCTTCTATGGTAAGGGCTGCACCTGGCGTTTCGATCATTACGCCGATGTCGGTTATATCCAGGTTCAGACCCTCTTCGCGCATGATCTCTTTGGCCTTTTTAAACTCGCTGACGTGCTGCACTAAAGGCAACATGATGCCCACGTTGGAAATTCCCATCTCGTGCAACCTCTTGAAGGCTTGGACCTCCAACTTGAAGTGCTCGATCTCGCCAATGTCGCGGCGGATCCCGCGCCATCCAAGCATTGGGTTGTGCTCTTCGGGCTCGACTTCGCCGCCCTTCATTCCCCGAAACTCGTCGGTGGGCGCGTCCAGAGTTCTTACCCAGACAGGCTTTGGATAAAAGGCGTCTGCGACAGTCCGGATCCCATTGACCAGCTCTCCGATATATTCCTCTTCGCGCCCCTCATCGATGTAGACATGAGGATGAATTCCAAGCCCAAGGATCATGTGTTCGACTCTGAGCAGCCCAACACCGTCTGCCATGGTAGCAGCAGCCTGTTCGGCAGCTTCAGGCATGCTGACGTTCACCTTGACTTCCGTGGCGGTAACGGGCTTGTAGGCGACGCTAGAAACCACCTGAGCTTTTGCCTCGTCTTTTGCCTTTATCCTGCCCTCGTAGACCTGACCTTTCCTTCCGTCTACGGTGATCAACATGCCTTCTTTGAGAACCTGGGTTCCGGTCTTGGTCCCGACAACGGCAGGACATCCAAGTTCTCTGCTCACAATTGCCGCGTGACAGGTCATTCCACCCTCGTCGGTGACGACGGCTCCTGCCCTTTTCATGGCCGGGACCATATCTGGAGTGGTCATGACGGTGACCATGATGTCGCCATCAGTCACCTTGTCCAGGTTCTCTGGTCCCGTGATTATCTTGACATGGCCTGTTGCAACGCCGGGCGATGCGCTAAGGCCGGTTGCCAGAACCTTGCCGTTACCCCCCTCGGACTCTTCGACCTTGGCATCGGCACTTATCGTCGTGATGGGCCTGGACTGGAGTATGAACATCTTGCCTCCTTCAAAGGCCCATTCGATGTCTTGAGGTATGCCGTAGTGTTTTTCTAGGATCACGGCCTGATCTGAAAGCTGTAAGATCTCTTCATCAGAGAGGACCAGCTTTTCTCTCATGTCAGAAGGAACGTCTTTTGTTACGGTCTCGCCGGTCTTTGGATCGCGAACGATCATCGTCTCCTTGGCCGCGATGAACTTGCTCAGGACCTCTTTTGTCGTTCTGTCCACCACGTAGTTGTCGGGCGATACGCTCCCGCTGACAACGGACTCGCCAAGGCCCCACGCCGCCTCGATTATGACCTGAGGCTCGCCGGTGCTGGGGTGAGAGCTGAACATCACGCCGGACTTTTCGGAATTGACCATTTTTTGGACGGTCACGGATATGTTGACCTTCTCGTGCTCGAAACCTTGCTCAACTCTGTAGAAGATCGCCCTTGCGCCGTAGAGAGAGGCCCAGCATTTGACGACTGCTTCAAAGACCTGGTCTTCGCCAATCATGTTCAGGAAGGTTTCTTGTTGGCCTGCAAAGCTGGCATCAGGCAGGTCTTCTGCGGTAGCGCTAGACCTGACCGCCACCAGTACCTCTTCGCCGTCCCTTTTGCAAAGCTCGTTGTACCGGTTTCTGATCGCCTTTTCGATGTCTTTAGGAACCTTTGCTTTGATAACCAGTTCCTTGGCCTTCGCCGCGGAGTCGTTCAGGGCTGATGGATCGTTTACGTCCACTTCCAGGGCTTTGAAGAGGTCCTCAGCGATGCCGGACCTATTGACGAAATCTCTGAACGCCTGGGCGGTGACCGCAAAACCACCTGGCACGGGAACGTTCGCGTTGATCATCTCACCAAGGCTTGCGCCCTTGCCGCCGACTATGGAAACGTCATCCTTGCCGACTTCTTCCAACCAAATAACAGCATCCATTCGATATCCTCCTCCATATTATCTGAATCATAGTGTCCTTTAAAACTAAAAGTATCTGTGAGGAAAGTCTCAACACACCACTTCGTGTCAAATAATATCCCAAAACAAAAGAACATCTCCCACCCAAACCTGAAGAACCTTCGACCTACCAATCTCGGGCGCGCGTACCCGAGTATATCACTCATTGCGCCCATCTGGTGGACTGAAGGGACGTCATTTTCGCCGACCTCGCCCAGCCAATCAACAGCTGACATCCAATATCCACCTTCTGAGAGTGACGTAATTTTTACGTTATAGTGTTTAACGATACTTTTTGGATAAATCTCAAACTCGTAGGAGTTTGAGATTTGACCTATTCGTATCTTTAAGCACTATTGTGGAGAGATACCAATTGGGTGTCGTCTAATTGGTTCTCGACTATATTGAGCAGGATTTCTGCGGGAACATCGGCTGAGACATATATATCAGTTTTCACGAGTATTCGCAAAGGTTGATGTAAAACCACTCATTCACTCACAATGGAGGTCGGGTCGGATCATGTTCAAACAACTCGCCAGCGTATCGGAATCCTCCAGCGCCCTTCTGGAGAGGTGCAGACCGGTCGGACGGACTGAATCAATTTCATTAGATTTGACTCTTGGAAGAGTCCTATCTTACGATATCGCGTCGCCCGTGAACCTTCCAGGTTTCAATCGCGCAGCCATGGATGGATATGCCGTCAGGTCTGAAGACACGAGAGGCGCAAGCCTTCTCAACCCCGTCTATCTGGATCTAGAAGATGAAAGTGGCCAGAGCAGATGCGCGCCCGTAAGGACAGGAATGCCAGTGCCAGAAGCGTTCGATGCCGTCGTCATGAAAGAGGATGTTGTCCTTCGGGGCGACCTTTTGGAGATCTCAGCAGAAGTCCATCCCCACAGGAACCTGGCACAAATTGGTGAAGATGTAAAAGAAGGCGAACTCGTCTTTGAAAAAAGACACGTTCTAAGATCGCCAGATATCGCCCTTTTGGCGTCGTTTGGCATGGACCAAGCAGAGGTTTGGGAACGGCCCCGGGTTGCCATAATCCCCACAGGAAACGAACTTGCCCCTTCCCTTTCCGGCCAGAAACTTCGGCCAGGCCAAGCATACGAAACCAACGGCATCATGGCCGAACTTTACGTGAGAAGCTGGGGCGGCATTCCCTTGCGAGCCCCGATCGTTGAAGATGATCCCGCCCAAGTGAAGGAAGCGATCCTGGCCAACCAAGAGGCGGATCTGATTCTCCTAATCGGCGGGACGTCTGTTGGCGAAAAAGACTACGTTCCTCCGGCCGTAGCCGAACTTGGCGAGATCCTGGCTCATGGTGTGAGGCTAAGCCCGGGAAAGCCCACAGCTCTTGGCCTAATAGACGAAACGCCTGTGGTCTGCCTTCCCGGATATTCGGTGGCAGCGCTTGCGGCACTCTTCCTCTTTGTCAGGCCTCTCGTCAAGAAGCTGGCCCACCTTCGGGACGATCCCTCAAGGGTCAAAGCCATGCTCGCCGAAAAGATCGTCTCCAGGCCCGGATACATCACCTTTGCAAGGGTAATTCTCGATGGGGGCAGGGCCACGCCTATCATGACCACCGGCGCTGGCATCTTAAGCTCAGTTGCAAAGGCAGGAGGGTACGTCCTCGTTCCAGAAGAGATGGAAGGGATCGAAGAAGGAAAGACCGTGGAGGTTAACCTAATCGGGTGATTGGGGCTTGGAAGGTGCAGGGGACTGGCCGTGGCTGAAGAGGAAGACCCCCACAGCGTGCACCCAACCGTGCGCGAGGCCCACCAGGTGATCAAAGACTTTCACGACCGAGGAATCGAGCCCACCGCGGCGGAGGTGGCCGCGGCGAGCGTTCAGGCGGTGAAATGCCACCGGGACGGGGTTCAGGGGCGACGGTACACCTTCAAGCTGAAGGAGAAGATCGCAGAGATGTTTCCGAAATAAATGCTGGTGAAGGATAATGAAAACGACTATAAACGTCCTCCTGGATGAAATAACAAGGAAAGACCATAAAATATTTGAAAATGTAACTTTCACTGGCGATCTAGATAAAAAGCTAATCACGTGGTTCAACTCATATGTACGGGAACTACCAAAAGATGATAAGGGAAAATACGTTATCAATTGCTGCGTAGAAATAAACAATTGTATATTTAAAGGGAATTTGAATTTTAGTAGATTTCACTTCCGACAGGTTATCATCGTTCAAAGTACAACTTTCGAAGGCGATGTGAATTTCACAGATGCCCGTTTTGAAGGCGGCATCTTTTTTGACGGTAACATACTCAGAGGCAATGCTTTATTTTTTCTGGCCCATTTCAAGAATTACGCTCATTTTATGGGTACTAAGAGGCCGTCCAGCAATCCAAAACTGAGTGATGAAGAAGGCCAAATAGGGCTTTAAATCCGAAAAGAACGATGATTTCCAGCGTCAAAGTCAATTGTGAGACAGCCTCACTAAGTTCGATAAAGATGCTATATTCAATGAGGCTGAGTTTTATCCGATTGCCAATTTAAGGTGGGTTCGTTTCAGTGATAACAGGACTTGTCACACGAAATTCGTGAAGGCTATATTCCATGAAGACGCAGCTTTTGAGAACAGCGATTTTAGCCAACATACAGACTTAAGAATTCAGTATATAAAGGGCAACCTAAAACTAAAAGATTCGACCTTTGATCGATTAGAAATTGATTACCCTTACATAAAGAGCCATTTAGATGGCAATGAGCCCGTATACAAAGCCATTCATAAATCTCTAGAGGACTCGGGAAAGTTTGACGATGCTGACGATTGGCTTTACACATATAGAGATAAAATTCGAAAAACAAAGTATCATAGCAGGAATAATTGGAACATTCCTACCTGGTCTGAAGTTACAGATAACATTTCTTGTGCGCTTTGTGGATACGGTACTCGCCCCCTTCATACTATTATTTGTATTTTCATTGTAGTGGCAATATTTTTCCCAATATTCTTAGGGCACAGTAAATCAGCTTGGGAAGCAGTCTATCTAAGCTTGGCAAGCTTAACAGGCAACATGCCGATGGAGTTATTAGACGGCGGAAACTGGAAATATATCGTGATTTTTGAGAGTTTCACTGGATATTTCTTATCGGCGCTTTTAGTGGTCGTTCTAGCCCGCAAGTTCATCAGGTGACGGCTATTCTTATAAGGCGTGGGCGATCGGCAACCGAGCTTGGCTCCCGATCAAGTAAAATTTACTTGTCTTAACGCTCTTGGCGTTGAGTTTTTATATCCCGCGGGGCACCAGATTGATCATGCAAGACTGGATCTACCCTCATTTTGATTACCGGCCCGAGCGGCCCCTCTTCCTCTGCGTCTTATCCAATACCGACACCGGAAAGATCCCTGGGCTTAGCGCCGCAGGTTCGTCCCCAGATCTTACCGATTACACACCAGGAGCCGACGCAGAATTGGTCGAGCTAAACAAGATCGTGACGATCCCAGAAATTCCAAATTCTCCAGAGGGCGCGACCACCCCTGCCGCAGTGACCAGGGCCGCCCTTACACTGGCGAAGATTCCGTCTCTTTTTGTGACCAGCGGACTTCGACAAAAGCCGGTTGTCCCTTACGTTGACATGAACGGCTCTGCTGGAAGAGACATCAGGTTTGAAACTGCAGTTCCAAACACTGCAGATATCATCGACAGGGCCACGCTCTTGGGAAGGAAACTTGCCACACTTTCAGACTGTATCTTCATAGGCGAATCTATTGCAGGCGGCACCACCACCGCGATGGCCGTGATGCAGGCCCTTGGGTATCCAGGAACCGTGAGCAGCAGCCTGCACAAAAATCCTTTGGAACTAAAACAGGAGATCATCGATCAGGCCATGCTTCGTTGCGGCGCCCATTTTGGAAGCATGAAGACAGATCCCTTGAGGGCCATCACAGAACTTGGCGACCCCATGATCCCTTGCGCCCTCGGCCTGATGAAAGGTCTTGAGGAGACGAAAGTGGTCTTGGCAGGAGGAACTCAGATGGCAGCAGTCCTTTGCGCGGCCCACGCCTTGGGAATAGAAGGCGACGTCTCCATCGCCACCACCAAATACGTGATGGAAGACGGCAGCGCCAGCTTCAAGTCAACCGTGGAGGATCTTGGCAGGAAGTGGTACATGGTAGATCCAGGCCTGGAGCGATCTGCCATACCCGCGCTTCAGTGCTACGCGAACGGAAGCGCAAAGGAGGGCGTGGGCGCAGGAGGATCGATACTCGCAGCAAGCCTTCGCGGAGTTACACAACAGCAGATAGTGGAAGAGT
>Ga0272441_10008621_pt1 | contig 16082 bp, 14 predicted proteins | sample SSMProp6N_FD_193582 | JGI IMG/M metagenome (GOLD analysis project Ga0272441, IMG submission 193582) | Marine sediment archaeal communities from Little Sippewissett salt marsh, Falmouth, MA, United States - SSM-Prop-6N | ecosystem: Environmental > Aquatic > Marine > Wetlands > Sediment ... | reverse complement strand
GTCGAGGAGCGCTTGGACCTCAGGACCCGCCGTCACGGACGCTACTCCATCTACCGGCTCGAGAAACGGGGCTGGAACACGCTGGATGTGATACGGGAACTCCGCAAACGGCATGGACTGCGCCAGTTAGGCAGGGCGGGACTCAAGGACAGACACTCTCTCTCGGTCCAGTACCTTTCCGCGACGGGCAAAGGTCCTGCGTTCGTCTCGGGGAAAGGCTACCATCTCAGGCTGGTCGGCATGCGCGACGAGCCTATCAGGCCGGGGATGCTGACCGGGAACAGGTTCACCATCACCCTGCGGTCACTCACCAGTGACGAAGCGAAGCTGGTGGCCAAGGCGTTTCCGACGGTCACCAGGGACGGCCTGCCCAACTACTACGACGAGCAACGGTTCGGGTCTGCACGTCACGGCAAGGGCTTCGTTGCGAAACGTCTCGTCCGCGGCCACAACAACGGCGCGCTGAGACTCTGGCTCGCCACCCCCTCTGCTGCGGACGATTCGAGAACTAGAAGCCGAAAGACCAACCTGGAACGTGTCTGGGGAGACTGGGCACGATGCCAGGAGTACGCCGACCCGGAAGGCGCACCCGTGTTCCGTCACCTCCTGCAGCACCCGAGGGACTACAAGGGTGCTGTTCAGCGCATCCCCCGCGAGATTGTGGAGCTCTTCGTCAACGCCTACCAGGCATGGCTCTGGAACGAGACACTCGCTTCGGTCGTGGAACGTTCTGTCGGCGCGACCGTCAGGCGCCGCTACCTGCTGGGCAGCTTCGTGTTTCCCGGCGCCCCGGCCGCCGGTGAGGTCCGGTACCTGCGGAAGCTCTCGATACCTGTACCAGGACCGGGTGCGCGGTTCACCAGTGACCGGGTTGCTGCCTGCATGGCGTCTGTTCTCGCCCGGGAAGGAGTCGAACTCGGTGGACTGAAAACGAAGGTCCGCCTCAACGGGGGGAGGTTCAAGCCGATACGGCGGCCGGCCCTCGTGCGCCCGATCCGAGCCGACCACTCGAAGCCTGCCAACGACGAGATGCACTCCGGTCGGCTCAGAATGACGCTGTCTTTCTTCCTCCCCTCGGGTTCTTACGCGACGCTGATCGTCAAACGACTGATGCTGGGATGACGTCGCTGCTCCTCTGTCTCGTCCTTGTGGCGAGCGTACCTGGTTCGCTGGACATTGACCCCGCTTTGCGGTGGTCCACCATCACCACCGACCACTTCGCGGTCCACTTCCCGGCGAACCACGGAACGGACAGCAGCAGTCTGATTCTGGCCAGGCGCGTGGCCGGCGTCGCCGAGCAGGTCCACGCACGCACGACGGAAGCAACAGGCTGGACCCCGCGTTCCCGCACACACGTGGTGGTCGCGGACTTCTTCGACTACGCGAACGGCTGGGCTACTCCGCTGCCCGACAACACCATCACCGTCATCCCCACCCTGCCCTCCGGTAGTCGCACCGCGTTTGATGACTGGCTGCGCACGCTGGTGGCCCACGAGTACGCCCACATCGTCCAGATGGACATGGTCCGCGGGTTCCCGGCCGCGCTGCGCAGGGTCTTCGGCCGCATCGCGCTCACGAACCCGCTGATGCCGATCTGGCTGCTCGAAGGCTACGCCCAGAAGATGGAGACCGACCTGACGAACTACGGCCGTCTGCGTGGCTCGGAGTATGACATGATGCTCAGGGTGGCCGCTCGCTCCGGTCGGCTTCTCCCCATCGACCAATGCGGCGGCTACGAGTTGGAACGGCACCCGGCCGGCGTGGCGCCCTACCTGTACGGAGGCATGTTCATCAAGTGGCTGCGAGGACGATCCGGAGCCGCCCTCAACGCCCGGGACAGGTGGAACGACTTCAACCGCGCCCGTTCCGCCGGGATCCCATTCTTCGAAGACCTCTTTGCCGAAGAGGTCTTCGATAGCAGCTTCTCAGAACTCTGGCCCGTCTGGCTAGGGGAAGTGGAAGCTCACGCCGACAGCACCGCCACGGCAGTCAGCGCCAATCCGGTGACGCCGCTGGTTCGACTCAGATCGGCCGGTCATCATGTCGGAAGGAGCTACTGGTCCTCAAAGGGCGATAGCCTCTACTACGTATCGAAACCCGGTACGGAGTACCCGTCCATCAGGACGATTCGCCTCGGAGAAGGAGAGGCGCGGTTGCTGCACCGGGGACGTATCCACGGGACTATGTCTCTCTCTCCCAACGGAAACCGACTCGCCTTCGGACAGCACTCCGTCCTCGGGAGTTACTATGACTACTCCGACATCGTGGAACTCGACCTCACAAGCGGCGAGACCCGCCAACTGACGCAAGGCATGAGGGCCCGGGACCCCGACTACGGACCGGACGGAGAGAGACTGGCATTCGTGGTCAACCATCACGGAACCAACGACTTGATGATACTCGACCTGACGACGCTGGAAGCCAGGCCGCTCACCGGCACGAACCAGCCGACGGGGTATACCAGCCCCAGGTTCTCACCCGACGGTCGACTTCTTGCCGTTTGCATCAACCGTCCGGAGGGCAGGACGGACATCGAGCTGGTCGACCTTGAGAACGGCTGGAGCATACCGGTCACCGACGATCGGGCCAATGACCTCTCCCCCAGTTGGTCGTCGAACGGGAAGCTCCTCTTCTTCATCTCGGACAGGACCGGGGTCTTCAACCTCTACGCATACTCCGTCGTGACGGGACAGACGCGTCGCTGTACGAACGTGATTGACGGGGTCTTTGACCCTTCGGTCTCTCCCGACGGTCTCCGGATCGCCCTCACTACCTGCGGTTCGCGCGGCGAAGAACTGGGGCTGCTCCGCAGGAACGAACGGGAATGGTCGGTAGCAGAACCGTTCGACGATACTCTGCCCTGTCTGCACTACCCGTCGCCGTCCTTTTCCTGTGAACCGTCCCGGTACAGCCCTCTCCCCTCTCTCGCTCCGAAACTCTGGGCACCCCTCGTGTCGTACGATGGTGGATGGCGACTCGGGGCATTCACGTTCGGCTGGGACGCACTCCAGTTCCACCGCTACGTCGTCGCAGGCGGATGGGACCTGTCCGGGAAGCCGTTCCTGTCCTTGGACTACACCCTCAGCCGCTACCGGGTCATCTTCGACCTGAACGCTGAAATCGCGCTTGCTGGACAGACCGCTGTGCTCGCCGCCTCACTTCCCTTTCGCAGTGACCGCCGCGCTACCGGGCTCGGGTTCTCGACGGAAGCGACCTATGACAGCCTCCTCGCGACGCGGTTCGCTCTGTCGGCCACGACTACGACAGCGTTCCAGTATCGATTCCAGGTCGGCCCAACCGAAGGCTACCAGGCCGGCCTGAGCAGCCATCTTGAGGCATCCGCGCTGTCCGGACGGTACGACCGCAACCGCGTTCTGGGCTACCTATACCGCTACTGGGGAGTTGGCCGGAATGCCAGCCTGCGTGCAGGTATTGCTGCGGGGACTGCCTTCGGAACCGACGGGCTTGAGTCCGCCTGGACCATCGACAACACCCCGGGGGTACTGGGAGTACGGGGCTTCCAGACGCCGGTTCCGGAATCGAGAAGTGTGCTCGTCATCAGACCTCAGTTGCGCATGCCGATTGCCTGGGTCGAGCGCGGCCTGGGCACATCTCCTCTCTTCCTGCGCAACCTGAACCTGAGTGTCTTCGCTGATGGGGGAGCAGCCTGGCAGTCGCTATTGCCCGGTCAGCTCGATGGCAATAGCGTACGCGTCGGACTGGGAGTTGAGTTGGGAGCCGACTTGGTGGTCGCCCATGTCGTACCGCTGGAGGTCAGAGCAGGTGTCGCCGCCGGCGCCCATCCGGAACCGGGCAAGGACTGGCAGTTGTACCTTACGGTCGGCAGTGCGTTGCTTGAAGGTCTTCTGGGTAGAGTGGACGCGACCGTTCCGGCCGGATTGCTCTCAGAAGGTCTCTAGACCTCAGTCGGCGCAGACGCCAAACGTCTCTACTTACCGCAGACAGGGCACTTCTCATCGACCCCGGGAGGCGCGACCGGATGGTCCGTCACGTCAAGTCCACCGTTGTTCATCTGCTTGTGGAACATCTGACACTGGACGGAATAGCACTCTCGCATGGAAAGCGTCGTGCGATACCAGAAGAACTCGTACATCTTCCAGTGCGACTTGATCGCCTCTCGGAGGTTGCGCTCTGCTGCGCCCACGAAACGGACTTCCCGCGGGCTCTTGCCCAGGCAGTACACACCGCCCACCCTGGTTGGCACGGATATGTCGACCTGCAGCGGTCTCAGCAGATAGGGACCACGCATTGGCATGCCTCCTGACACATAAGGGGCGCGGCTTCTGCCAACACCCCTCGGTCATACTCCGACGTAACCCGGGCGCGTCATGCGCTCGTACTTCATTGTAGGTCGCCCACCGGACTTGTCAAGCAACCTGCCAGCCAGGGCCCCTACCCGACCGAGGGTAGTGCTTGCACAGCGTAGAACCCGGACTAGAATTCCAACCGGAGGATGAGCATGCCTAAGAATCGGCAACATCATCGCGAACACGAGAAGGAAATCGTGCCCGACGACTACATCGAGCGCGTCCGCCAGAAGGCCTACGAGCTGTACCTTGCCCGGGGCGGCGTCGATGGCCGGGACCTGGACGACTGGCTTCAAGCCGAACGCATTGTGAAGGAAGAACTGGGGCTGGAGGACTGACGCGGTGTACACGGTCAGAGTGAGCCGGCGCTTCAGCGCAGCACACTTCATCAAGGGAAAGGCCGGACGCTGCGAGAACGTCCACGGTCACAACTACCGTGTCGAAGTGGCCGTCAGTTCACGCGACCTCACCCGTCTGGGGATGGTGGCCGACTTCATCGAGATTCGCGACGGGCTTGAGAAGGTCCTGCCGGACCACGTGATGCTCAACGACGTCTTCGAGTTCACACCGACCGCTGAGCACCTCGCGCGGCACTTCTTCGATGAGATGTCGAAGCAGTTCCCGGTGTCGAGCGTTCGGGTTTGGGAGAACGAGGAATCGAGCGCCGAGTACCAGCCTGACTAGCGCAACACCAGGGTCTTGACCCGCTCGGTCCGTCCGCTTCCCTCCAATTGCAGGAACCACGTGCCCGGTGTGAGTCTGATATGACGTCCACCGGGCATGGAGTGTTCGCGACCTGAAACGTCGAACACCCTTGCCCGTCGGCACCAACCCGGCAACTCCACCGAACCCGAGACCGGCAGGCTCGGCAGGAAACGCTCTCCCGCCGGCGCCCGACCGTCTCTGAGGTACAACTGTGTCAGCTGCACGGCTCGCGCCGCGTTGACCAGACCGTGCCCGAAGCTGTTGTCACGTCCGGCAGATCCCTTGTCGATCGCACTCGCATCGACTATCGCTCTGACTCGGCTCGCGCCGAGGCTGGGAGAAACAGACATCACCAGCGCGGCTACGCCGGCAACCTGGGGACATGACATCGACGTCCCGCTCGCATACCCGTAGTTGGAACCGACCCATGTCGACAGTATCTCCACACCCGGAGCCACCACTTCCTGCTCCGAGCCGTAGTTGGAGAAACTGGCCAGTCCTGAGAAAGGATCGGTCGCACCCACGCAGAGGCAAGTACCGAGACCGGCAGGGTACTGGACAGGGCTTGTCCCTTCGTTGCCCGCTGCGGCAACGAGCAGGACGCCTCGGTCAACGGCGTACTGGCAGGCATCGACGACTACGCTTGGTGCCGCGTTGGCACCAAGGCTCATGTTGATGATGTCGCAGCCGTTGTCTGCCGCCCATCGAATCCCGGATGCGAGGTCGGAGGTGTTACCCGAGCCCGAGTCATCAAGGACCTTCACGGCCACCAGTTGGACATTCGCCCAGCCGGCTACCCCCTGTCCGTTGTCGAGCGCCGCAGCGGCGATGCCGGCCACATGCGTTCCGTGGAAGGCCTCCGTCGCCCCCGGATCATCGGGTCTCGGATCGTCATCCCCGTTTACGAAGTCATAGCCGACCTGACCGGTCACGAAGTTGCCCGCCAAGTCCGGATGCCAGTACTCGACACCGTTGTCGGCAATCGCCAGCTTGACGGTATTGCTGCCCAGACCAGAATCCCAGGCCTCGTCGGCGTACATCACCCACTTGCCCCACTGGTCGGTCAGGAACCGGGGATCGTTCGGCAGCCTTGACGCCCGCACGCGGTAGTCACGCTCGAACCACCTCACCCCTGGAGTGCCCAGCGCGTCGTGCGCCAGGCCCTCGAAGGCTTCATCGGAACAGGCCAACCGCATGACGAGGAAACGTCCGGGCCCATCGTGTCGAACGACCTCTCCCCCTCGACCCGAGACCCAGTCACGAACCTCGGGCCCGAACCCGTCATCGTAGCCGATGACGTACTGGTGGGACACGGCATCCTCGCAACCCGACGGCAAGACGACAACCCGGTGCTGTGTCTCGAACACCTGCTCGAGCCGCACCATCCGGGCCAGTTCGGTGGAAGTGACGGGAGGCGCGACGGAACGGGGCCACGCGGCCAGCAGGCAGACAAGCAGCAGTGACATGATCACTCCAATCTGAATCTGGCCCAGCAGCTGATGCTGTCGCCCGACGTATTCAGGAAGACGAGGTGGAACTGGTCCGATACGCTTGCCGGCTGTGCCATCGAGAACGAACTCCTGTTGGCTTCTTCGAGCAGTGGCACGTAGGACTGCCCACCCTGGAACAGGGCGAAGTTGCTGCTATCCAGCCAGATGAACCTGGACAGAACGCCGGCGGTCACACGGAACTCACCCGCCACGGTGTCTCCGGGCTGAGCGGAGAACTGGAGCGGGAAGTAGTACCCGGAGGGCAGGTCGATTCGTCCGTGGAAGATGTCACTGGCGCCGCCCTGCACCACCTGAACCAGGGTCGTTTCGCTGTACCCGAGATTGCCCGAGTTGTCTTCCGCAGTGCAATGCAACTCGTGCCAGCTCAGTTCGTCGAGGCTGCGGGTGTCCCAGTCTGCCGAGAAACCTGCCGTGGAGTCCGTCCCAAGGAGGACCCCGTCGGCATAGAAACTCACCAGCCGCACCCCCTGCGTGTCGGTAGCGGTTGCCTGCACGTTCACGACGCCGCTGACGATCGCCGAATCAGTAGGACTCTTGATTGCACAGCGGGGCGGCGTGGTATCGACTCCGAACAGCCAGTCGCAGGCCGCGAACACCAGCAGGCCGCAAACCGCAGCTGCTATCCAGTGCAGACCCACCTTACAACTCATACTCATCTCCAATATCAGGCACGAAGACCTCCTTCACGCCGAGCTTGAGCAGCGGCTCGACAAGCGCCTCCGCTGCCTCCGGCTCGCCGTGCACGACGAAGACCTTCTTCAGACGGGCGACGTTCATCCGCCCGACGTAGTCGAGCAGGCCACGCTGGTCCGCGTGGGCGCTGAACTCGTCCATCACAACCACCTCGGCCCGACGACGAAACTCGTCACCGTAGATCCGGACTGTCTCTGCTTGCTCCGCGAGCCGACGTCCCAGGGTGTTCGGCGCCTGGAAGGACACGAGCAGTACGAGATTGCGTTCGCTGCCAATCGCGTGCTTCAGGTGGTGGAGCACCCGTCCGGCTTCGCACATCCCGGAGGCTGATATTATGATGCAGGGCTCGTCAAGGGCATTCAATGCCTTGGACTCCTCAGCAGATGACACGTAGGTCAGGCCAGGGAAGTCAAAGAGCTCATGGTGACCGTTCAGGAGCTCCTTGGCCTCCTCATCATAGTATTGGGGGTAGTTCCGGAAGACCTCCGTCACGCGGCTGGCAAGCGGGCTGTCCACGAATACCGGCATTTCGGGAATCCGGCTCTCCTGCCTGAGCCGGTTCAGGTTGTAGACCAGTTCCTGAGAGCGTTCTACCGCGAATGCCGGGATGATGATGCGACCGCCTCTGGCATGAACTCGGTTGACGACCTCCTCGAGTTGCCGGCCGACCTCTGCGTATTCTCCGTGCTGTCTGTCGCCATAGGTAGACTCGATGATGAGGTAGTCCGCCTCTCCTACCTGGACCGGGTCCCGGATGATCGGCATCTTGCGTCGTCCCAGGTCTCCGGTGAAAAGCAACCTCTTGCCATCGACCTCGATATCGACCAGTGCCGACCCTAGGATGTGACCGGCATCGTGCAGGTGGACCTCAAACTTGCCCAACCTGTGCCGCTTGGCGTAGCGGAGCGTGTCGAAACGCTCGAGAGACTGCTCGGCGTCGGCGGCATTGTAGATCGGGGTCTTCGGTTCCTCGCCTTTGGCCCGGCGCTTCTTGTTGACGTACTTGATGTCCGACTCCTGAATGTAGGCCGAGTCCATCAGCAGCAACCGAGCAAGCGCTGCCGTCCCCGGGGTCATAACGACGGGTCCCTTGTAGCCGCGCTTGACCAGGTTGGGGATGTTGCCGCAGTGATCGATGTGTGCGTGACTGACAACGCAGTAGTCGACCTCTCGTGCCTTGAAGGGAAGATGTCGGTTTATCTGCTCTGCCTCTTCACGATGTCCTTGGAACAACCCGCACTCCAGCAGCAACTGCTGCTTTCCGTAGTAGAGCATGTGCTTCGAACCGGTAACCGTCCTCGCCCCGCCCCAGAACCTGACCTTCAGATCACTCAATTCAGCAACCTCCGTATCGCCAGCAGGTTCCTCTTGTCATCTGCCGCGTTCCTTCGAGGAGTTTCGAGGATCGCTGGCATGTGTCTCAGCAGAGGATGATTGACTATCGCCCGGAAGCCCTCCAGACCGATCGCCCCCTGGCCGATGTGCCAGTGTCGGTCCACCCTTGAACCGCACTTGCTCTTCGAATCGTTCAGGTGCAGCAGGTAGAGACGCCCAAGACCGACAACTCTGTCGAATTCCCTGATGACGTCATCTACGCCGCTCGCGACTCCAAGGTCGTAGCCGGCGGCGAAGAGATGAGCCGTATCCAGCACAACCCCGACACGGTCGGAGCAGTCCACTGCATCCAGGATGTCGGCCAGTTGTTCGAACCGGTAGCCGACTTCGGTTCCCATTCCTGCCGTGTTCTCAACGAGCAGCATTACCGACTCCGGTGCAACGGAGACTATCCGGTTGATGTTGGCCGCGACGCACCTGATCCCCTTCGACTCGCCGACGTCTCCGGCACGACCGGCATGGGCTATTACGAAGGGAATTCCCAACCTCGCGCTCCGCTCCATGTCCTCTGCCACGCCCGACACCGAACGCTCCGCGAGCTCGGAGCCGCTCGCGGCCAGGTTCGGCAGGTAGGCAGCGTGAGTGAACAACGGTGAGATGCCGGAATCCTCCATCCTGTCATGGAACCCGGCAACGTCGCTGTCGTCCAGCGGTTTCACCCGCCAGCTGCGCGGATTGCGTGTGAACAGCTGCAAGGTCTCGCACTCAACCTCGTCCGCCCTGGCGCGCACCTTGGAGAACCCGCCCGCAATGGAAACGTGGAAACCGAATCTCACTCGCAACCGAGATGGTAGAGACGCCGACTACTGTGTCAAACACTTTGCGCCGCTTCACCTGGTCTGTCCGGCCAGCACGACGACGGGAACCGGAGATGACCATCCGGATTCGAGCGGTTCGGCAAGGTAGACGTCGCGACACCAGCCGGAAACCAGGTATGTGTCCGGTCTGGTCCAGATGTGCTCGAACTGCACGGTCTGCTCGGAACGGACGAAGTCGCCGTAGTCGCTGGTATCACCGTCACCCCACGACACCAGGACGATCATCCTGTGCCCGTCGGGGTCATAGCAGGTCACGTCGAACTCGGCATTCTGGCCGGCCAGCACCTCGGTCGGCCCGTCTATCGATGGCGGTCTCGGTGCGTGGTTCCGCCAGGGTTGCAGAGGTTCCTCCTCGCAGCCCAGCATTGCACAGATGCAAACCAAGGCCGCCACGTGGAAGAGCCCCGGCAACAACTGGAGTGGAAAGCTCGGAGGAACTCGTCGGGCGAATCGCATGCACAACCCGCTACTCGTTGTCCGCGTGACTCAGGAGCCGCAGCCCTCTGACCCGCTGGAACCATGCGATCACCGGCAGGGTCCCGGTTTCAGGATCAGGCCCCATTGTCCTGAGGAGCGCATAGTGATCGTCCTGGGTGTGCAACGCGATGTGGTTCTCCATCACACTGACATCAACGAGGTCCTGGTAGAGCAGGGAATCGTACTCAGGCAGCGGCTCCTGCCCCTGGCCCCAGAGCAGCAGCATTCCCGAAACGCGCCACACGGCTGACGGGACAACGCCTCCGGGATCATCCGGACCGGTGTGAGGACTGGCCAGGTAGAATGACGGCCCGCTGCTGCCTGGGCTTCGATCGGTGAAGAAACAGTCAGCGGCGGAAGCGCTGGCGCTGTCCTGCATCCGGAGAAGAACGGCGGTCCCGGTCGCTCCGTCCCAGCCTACCGCTGACTCCCCACCTGTGTTCAACTCGTAGAGGGCGGTGCTGTCCAACCGCACCGGTATGGTGGTTATCGTATCGCCTGAGAATAGCTCCTCGGACCCGTCGCGTGCGGAAACGGTGTAGTCTCCAGTCTGACCCAGCGGGTCCACGACGACCCACGAAGCGGTAGTGGTCGCAAACTCCTGGAAGCCGGGTTCCTCATGCGACCGGAACCAGATAACGTACTCGACCGAATCGTGGTTCCGACCGGTCGACCACGACAACCTCACGTTCACTCCCTGCTGCGCGCGTGCCGACAGGTCCTCGGGCGGTTCGAGCGGCCACGTGGTCACGGACAGGCCTGTGGAAACCGACCATGGGCTGGTGTTGCCCTCTGCGTCTCTGGCTCTGGCACGAACGAGGAAAAGCCCGGTCGACCCGTAGGCGTGGCCGTCACGGGCAGGCTCGCCAGGAGACAGCAGCGGCCCCCACTCACCAACAGCCTCACCCCAGTCGAACTGGAAGCTGAGGCTGTCGCCGCGGATGTGTCCGCCGCTTGTCCGAAAACACACGGTGGTATCCACCGGCGTCTGGACCGGTCCCAGCGGCGCGTCAGGCATGGTCGGTCCAAGGAACGCAACCTCGACAGACAGAGGAACGGACCAACCCGATTCAAGCCCTTCTTCGTCACGCGCCTTCGAGACAGCGGCGAAAGACCCGGGCCGCGTGTAGACGTGACTCCGGTAGAGGGTCTCGCCGCTCGCCACTTCGGCCGTCCAGTCATCGGTCGTTCCGTCGCCCCAGTCGTAGAGGAAAGACAGGTTGCCGCCGTTGGCGTCCCGGGATACCGACCAGATACTCAGGGTATCGTAGGGCTGCCCTGCGTACTGCCCACCCAGAACCGGGTTGTCGGGCGGAACCGGCTGCTGGCACACAAGCAGAAGGAGCAGCGCAGGATAGAACAGCACCCGCAGTCCGGTCGACGGACGACCACAACTCAAGGGAAGACTCTCACTGCTGCTGCGACTCTCGTGATACAAACTACCGTAGGAAAGGCTATTCCACCCTCCCGATAAGTCAACAGCCTGGTCGGCACACGGCTTGACGGAACTGGCCCCCGACCTATCCTATGCTACGGATGGGTACTCCGGAGATTGTGGTCCTCGGCGTAACGGCAGCCATGCTGCTTGTTCTTGTCATAGTCACGGGCGTGCTGCTTCGCCGGACCGCGTTAGGCAGGGAAGGCAAGGCGGCAACGGAGGGAACGACTCTGCTCCAGCAGCAACTCCAGGCCCTCCGCGAAGAAACGGCACGGGCACTGAACGACAGCACGAACGCCATGAACCAGCGTCTGGCCGACCTCGACCAGAGGATGAGTTCAACGGACCGGAACATCAGTTCCCGGCTCGATTCCGCCCGGCAGACTGTCGAAAACGTCCACCAACGTCTCGGGATCCTCTCGCAGGCCACTGAACGCGTACTCGAGGTGGGCAAGGACATCGCCTCTCTCCAGGACATACTGCGTGCCCCGAAGCTGCGCGGGATTGTCGGGGAGTACTTCCTGGGCGACCTGCTGAGGCAGGTGGTTCCCGCCAACCACGAACTGCAGCACCGATTCTCGAGCGGTGAGGTCGTGGACGCGGTCGTCCGACTCGGTCCCAGCCTGGTCCCGATAGACGCCAAGTTCCCGCTCGAGGACTTCCAGCGTCTGAGCATGGAAAGTGATGAGCAATCCAGGAGTTCACTCCGGCGCAAGTTCGTGGCCTCGGTGAAGAAACACATCAGTGCAATCGCGTCCAAGTATATCCTCCCTGACGAAGGTACTTTCGACTTCGCCCTGATGTATCTCCCGGCCGAGAACGTCTACTACGAGACGATTATCAGGACGGGACCGGAAGACACCGGCCTTTCGGACTACGCCCTCGGTCTCAAGGTTATCCCGGTTTCCCCGAACAGCCTCTACGCCTATCTCCAGGCGATCGTACTCGGCCTGCGCGGATTGAGGATAGAGAAACAGGCAGAGGAAATACTGCGGCACCTCGGAAGGCTCCAGCACGACCACGCGTGTTTCCGCGAGGACTTCGATACACTGGGCACCCACCTGAAGAACGCCAGGAACAAACACGAGGATGCTGCGAAGAAGCTGGACAGACTTCAGGACAGGCTGGCTCTCAGTTCGGAATTGCAGGTCAGACAGCGGGAGTCCGACAGGCTCCCGGGAGGTAAGGAATGAGGAAACGCATCTTCACTGCAACGGCGGTGCTCGTAGCGTCTGCTTGCCTGGGACTGGAACCCTGGGAGCAACTCGGACCGAACGGGGCAACCGTCTCGGCAATGTCGACCGTCCCCGGCTTTCCTGACGAGGTCTACCTCGTACCCGAAGGACACCCCGCCCGGGTTATGCACACCTCGGACCTGGGCACGAACTGGGACATCTACGACACGATCCCGAGCCGGGTCTACGATCTGGTAGTGGACCCGACCGAGGTCAGCGTGCTCTACGCTGCCGGAGACCGGGGCAAGGTGTATCGCAGCGTCAGCGCGGGGCGCTCCTGGTCCGAGAGGGGCGAGATTCCTGACGGCGGAAAGGTCCGGCGCCTTACGCTGAAGCCGGGCGAACCGGACACGATGTGGGCGTGCACAGAAGTGACGCTTGCCGGCGGAATCAGCGGAATCGGCGCCTACCGTTCCGACAACGGGGGCCTCGACTGGTCCGGTACGCTGGCCGACTCGGGTTTCATGGCCAAGGCACTGCTCCTGCATGCCGACTCCTACCAGACCGGCCGGCTTTTCCTCGGAGGATGTGCGAACAACATGCCCAGACTGTGGAGCAGCCCGGACGGTGGGACAACCTGGCAGGACATCTCGACCGGGCTCGGCGGGACCAGTGTCTACGATATCGGCGTCTGTCCGACAGACCCGGCCACGCTGGTCTGCGTCACCGATGCCGGAGTATACCGCTCGGCCAACTCGGGCGCCAACTGGCAGCAGGTTGAGTCGGCACCGGCATACTCGATCGAGTTCGCGCCGATGTCTCCACACCCGGCCTACGTCGGCTCGGACAACCTGGTGTTCCGCAGTGATGACAACGGGGCGACCTGGATGACGGATACGACCGAGTTCTTCGGTACGATGACGAGGCGACTGGAGATCAACCCGAACTGGCCTCTGGAGTTGTACGCCGGTAGCGGCGCCGGGGTGTTTCACTCCTCGAACGGTGGATTCTCGTGGACCGAACTGACCGGCGGCCTGACGTGCCTGACCGTACCCTTCGTCCACTTCCCCTTCTCGGGGATGGACACGGTCTACGCCTGTCCATTCGGCTACGGCATAATCCGAAGCGAAGACCGTGGCATCACCTGGTCCCCGGTAGAGGGTTTCCCGAACGCCGGCCTGAGTTCAGCGCTGGCGGTCAACCCTCGCGACCCGGACACGGTCGTCGCCACCACGAACTTCGACGCCCGGCTCTACCGAACCACCGACCAGGGAGACTCGTGGGTTTCCTTCCCGCTGCAGGACAACTTCGTCTCGCGCGGCGTCTGCTACCACCCGGCCGGTCCGGATACCTTGTACGCCTGGGGAGGCAAACGCGACTCCCTGTCCGGCCCGCCCCGGTTCCGCCTGCTCAAGTCAACCGACAGGGGCGAGAACTGGGTCTCTCTCCTCTCGCGGGGTACGAACAGGGGCATGTGCCTCGGGTTCCATCCTTCGGCTAGCGGGGAGACGCTCTTCGCCTGGGGTGCGGTCGATGGATTCCGGGCGCTCTATCGCAGCACCACTGCCGGGAACGCCTGGACCAGCCTCTCTTCCGGCATCGGCGGCAGTTCGGCTAGAGACTTCGCGATGGGACCGGTCGGCATCGATGTTTACTTCTGCGCCAGCCCGAGCGGGGTATTCAGGACGCTCAACCAGGGGCAGGCGTGGACCGACCTCGGCCTGCGGGACGTCTCCGCCGTGCTGCCGGACAGTGCCGACCAGGACATCATCCTTGCGGGTACCGACACGGCCGGCGTGTACTTCTCCGACGACGCAGGCATCGTCTGGGACCGTGACACCCTCGACCTGGCAAGCCGGGAAGTACTTGATCTCGGCCGCTTCCCCGGCTCAGGAGTGGTCTACTGCTGTGCCGCGGGTGCAAGCATCCTCGCGCACGGGGTCATTGGCATTGCCGAGCAGCCTCGGGAACGGCATCCCGGGCAGCTGCTGGTTCGACCCACGCTGGTGAACGGCAAGCTGGACGTCTCACTCGCACATCCGACAGCCCGGGGTGCGAGCATCGACCTCTACCGCACGGACGGTACACGCGCCTGCCACCTTGCCAGCCCCCCGGCCGGAACCCGGACCACCGAAGTCACGCTGCCGAAGGGGCTTGCGGGAGGAACCTACTTGCTGGTCGTCAGTTCCGGACAGGAACGTCGGACAGCCAAGTTCGTCCTCACCAAGTAGCCAGACACAGGACAGCCGGGGCTTCGCTGTTCAGCCGGTTTGGCCCGCCGCTATTGACAACTACGCCTGTCAGGGTATGGTTACGGACTTACGCAAAAAGGAGTTCTGACTTGGTCAAGATACGTATGAAGCGGATGGGTATGCGGCATCGGCCTACCTATCGCATTGTGGTGACTGACGCACGCCGCTCGCGCGACGGTGAGTATATCGAGTCACTCGGCCACTACGACCCGCGCACCAAACTGCTCGAGGTAGATCTCGAGCGGGCGAAACACTGGCTCTCGCATGGCGCACAGCCTACCGACACCGCAGGCAAGCTGATTCGACGCTACGAGAGACAGCAGACCGAACCACGGAAGCCGGAACCCGAGAAGAGCCCCACCGAGATTGCGGCAGAGGCAGCGGCAGAGGCCGGCATCATGCCGGCACCGCCCGACCAGGCCGCCGAGCAGGCCGACGAGGCCGAGGCGCCGGCGGAGATGGCGGCCGCGAACGCGTCTGAACCGGACGAGAAACTACCCAGTACGGAAACAGAAGCGGAAGAAGCGAACACGGAAACGGAGACTCCCGTAGAAGGAGGACAGGGTGAAAGAGCTGATTGAGTACATCTCCAAGGCGCTCGTCGACCATCCTGAGCAGGTGGAAGTGAAGGAAATCGCAGGCGAGAAGACGCTGATCTACGAGTTGCGCGTCGGACAGGGAGATCTGGGCAAGGTGATCGGAAAGGAAGGTCGCACAGCCAAGGCGATCCGTTCGATCATCACCGCCGCTGCCATGAAGATCGGCAAGCGGGCACAGCTGGAGATTCTCGAGTAAGCAGCTTGCCGCCCATCCTGTCGATGTCCGATGCGGGTGCACATAGTTTCGGTCTTCCCGGAGTACTTCCGAGGTCCGTTCGGCTGCGGACCGACCCGCGTAGCTAGCGAGAAGAACCTCCTCAGCATAGAAGTCGTCAACCCGCGCGACTTCACCGAAGACAACCACCGGACAATCGATGACTACCCCTTCGGCGGCGGTGCCGGCATGGTGCTGAAACCGGAACCGGTTCACGATGCGATTGACAGTATTCGCGGCCCGGCCTCCCACGTAGTCCTGCTCACCCCGCGCGGTCAGCTCTTCAACCAAGAGAAGGCGCGGGAATACCGAGGAAAGGAGCATCTCGTGCTCATCTGCGGGCGCTACAAGGACATCGACGACCGAGTCCGCCGGGCACTTGCGGACGAGGAGGTGTCGGTCGGCGATTTCGTCCTCGCAGGTGGCGAGGCGGCGGCAGTCGCCATCGTCGAGTCGGTCGCACGGCTCTTCCCCGAA
>Ga0272441_10008619_pt1 | contig 16088 bp, 11 predicted proteins | sample SSMProp6N_FD_193582 | JGI IMG/M metagenome (GOLD analysis project Ga0272441, IMG submission 193582) | Marine sediment archaeal communities from Little Sippewissett salt marsh, Falmouth, MA, United States - SSM-Prop-6N | ecosystem: Environmental > Aquatic > Marine > Wetlands > Sediment ... | reverse complement strand
CATCGATGTTGAGGATGTGCCCTATATCGAGTCGGGACAATTCAATGTCGGTTGATCAACGTTCCAGACGGATATGAACGGGTCAGCCTAGTACCGTTGGGGTACCCAGCAAAGGTGGGGTACGCACCCTAACGCTGCGAATCCACCGTGTTCACCCACGACGACCATTTCTAAACCAACCTGCGGAAACGGGGGAAAATGAAAAGATCTCCCCGGCATGACCCACCGACACCTTTTCCGGACGACCCGTTGCAGGAGAAGGAGGCACTGATCCGTGCCCTTTTTAACCAGGCGGGCACAGGAATGGCCATCACGCTCCACGACGGCCGTTTCATCAAGGTCAATTCAGCCTTGTGCACCATGCTTGGCTATCCGGAAGAGAACCTGTTGGACCGACGCCTGGAAAACATCATGGCACCGGACCAGTGGCGCCGGCTGTCGGAATTATCCCGGGATATGTTGGCCGGTAAACCAGGCCACACCCAGCTCACTCTCGAATGCCGACACCAGAGTGGAAAAGCGGTCCGGGGGTTGCTGAATCTCGCCTTGATCGCTGATCAGGCGGGCACTGCCCGCTACTTCATTGTCCAGATCCAGGACATCAGCAATCTGATCCGCACGGAAAGCGAATTGGAAGAGAGCCGGCAGCGATACCGTGCGCTGTCTGATGCCACCTTTGAAGCGGTGTTCATTTCCAGCAAAGGGGTCTGCATTGACGCCAATCGCACCGCATCCATCATGTTCGATACCCCCCGCGAAGCGTTGATCGGTGTTTTCGGTACCGACATCATCGCACCGGAATATCAGTCACGGGTCAGGGAAAACATGCTCTCCGGTTACGATAAGCCATACCATGCCGTGGCCGTAAAAAAGGGCGGCATCCGGTTTCATGTGATGATCCAGGGGAAGATGATCCAAATCGGCGGACGCGAGTTTCGGGTGACGGTGCTGCGGGATATCGACGCACAGGTGACAGCGGAAGCGGCGCTTAGGGAAAGCGAGCGCCACCTGCGTTCCTTCATGGAAAGCGCCTCCAACTTCGTCCTGTTCCGCCTGCGCCACCGGCCAGAAAGCCCATACCAGCCCTGGCGTATTTTTATCAGCCCGTCCATTACGGAAATCGTCGACCTGAGCCAGGTCACCGATTTTCAATCCTGGCTCAAGATGCTCCGCCCGGACGACCGGGAACGCCTGCTGGCCGCCGGACTGAAGATGCTCGACACGCACAGGCTGGATGAAACGGTTCGGATTCACGACCACTCGGGCAGCGGGTGGCGATGGCTGCACATCATTTCCGTCGCGGTACCCGACGACACCGACAACAATTTGTTTTTCAACGGTATCATTCTGGACATCACCACGGAGATGGACGCAACTGCAGCACTCAAAGCCAGGGAAAAGGAGCTGAAGGAGAGAACCGAAAGCCTGTCCGAAGTCAATACGGCTTTGGAGGTGCTCCTGCAAAAGCGTGAAGCGGATCGCATGGAAGTGGAAGAGAAGATGCTGATCAACGCCAAGAGCCTGATTCTGCCATACCTGGAAAAGCTCAAGGCCAGTCGGATGGATGAGCGCCAGCGGATTTATCTGAACCTGGTGGAGTCCAATCTCAACGAAATCATCTCCCCCCTGTCCCGGCGCATGTCCAGGTACTACCTGAATTTCACACCCTCTGAAATCCAGGTGGCCAACCTGGTCAAACAGGGAAAGACCACTAAAGATGTCGCGCAGATCCTGGGGCTGTCCACCCGAACCATCGAGGCGGTCCGCTATACCATTCGCCGGAAACTGGGCATCAAGAAAAAGCGCTCCAGCCTCAGGTCATACTTGCTCGCCATTGATGGATCCGACACCATTCCCGGCGGTGCCGGCCGGATTCGTTAGCCGTGGGCAGCCATTCTTTGTCGAGACCGTGAGATTTCCTGCCCATCCAGCCTGGCCTTTATGTCAGGCGGCCAGTTCGCGGGTTTTATGAAAACGGATCGTCGGCCACTCTTCCATGGCATTGTCGAGGCGCCACAAGCTGGCGGCCAGGTAAGTCAGTTTACCCTGGGAGTCATGGGCCAGGCTCGCAACCTTCTCCTTTTCAAAAGCCGCCAGTTTTTTTTTGTCCTTGCTGGTTACCCACCGGGCGGCGGCAAATGTCACCGGTTCATAGTCGGCATCGACGGTGTACTCGGCTTTTAGTCGTGCCATGGTCACGTCGAACTGAAGCATGCCGACGGCGCCAAGGATATAGTTGTTTCCCATCAAAGGGCGGAAGAACTGGACAGCTCCCTCCTCGGCCAGCTGCGTAAGCCCCTTGAGGAGTTGCTTGGCCTTCAGGGGGTTTTTCAGCCGTACCCGGCGGAAGTGGTCGGGCGCGAAATTGGGAATGCCGGTGAAACTGAGCGGTTCTTTTTCGTAAAAGGTGTCCCCGATGCTGATGGTGCCGTGGTTGTGGATGCCAATGATGTCACCCGGATAGGCCTCGTCCACATGGGCGCGATCCTGGGCCATGAAGATGGTGGCGTTGGACAAGGTGACCTGCTTGTCGATGCGGGTCTGGAAAACCTTCATGCCGCGGGTGAACTTGCCTGAACAGATGCGTACAAAGGCGATACGGTCTCTATGGGCAGGGTCCATGTTGGCCTGAATTTTGAATGCGAATCCGGAAAAAGCATCCTCTTCGGGCTGGACCTGGCGGGTCGTGGTTGCCCGAGCCCTGGGGGACGGCGCCATCTCCACAAAGGCATCCAACAATTCCCGCACGCCGAAATTGTTGATGGCGCTGCCGAAGAACACCGGCGTCTGGCTGCCCTTGAGGTACTGGTCCAACTCGAAGGGGTTGGCGGCACCCTCCAGTAGCTCCACATCTTCGCGCAATTCCTTAGCCTGGCTACCCAGCATCTCGTCCAGCCGGGGATCGGTCAGGTCAGTAATCAGGATTCCTTCCTGGTGGCGGGTCTGCCCGCCGGGGCTGAACAGGTGAAGCTGCCGGTGATACCGATTGTAGACCCCCCGAAATCGCTTGCCCATGCCGATGGGCCAGGACAGGGGTGCGCATTCGATTTGCAGTTTTTCTTCGATATCCGAAAGGATGTCCAGGGGAGACAACCCGTCACGGTCCAGTTTGTTGATGAAGGTCATGATGGGGGTGTTGCGCATACGGCACACCTCCATGAGTTTTTCGGTCTGCGTTTCCACCCCTTTGGCGCTGTCGATTACCATGAGCGCGCTGTCCACGGCGGTGAGTACCCGGTAGGTATCCTCGGAAAAATCCTGGTGGCCGGGTGTGTCCAGCAGATTCACTTCAAAACCGCTGTAGTTGAATTTCATGACTGATGTTGTCACTGAAATACCGCGCTCTTTTTCAATCGCCATCCAGTCGCTGGTGGCGTAGCGTCCAGCCCGTTTGGCCTTTACGGCACCGGCCATCTGGATCGCACCACCGAACATGAGCAGTTTTTCGGTCAATGTGGTCTTACCGGCATCCGGATGGCTGATGATGCCAAACGTTCGTCGTATTTTGAGTTCTTCTAAGAAATGTCGATCCATATGCAGTTCGTCTTTGTTCGGTTGGCCAAAAAAAACAGGCCGAATCCGGCCCGTTAACGATTGGCTTAAACATCGTGATGGTTTGGGTCTTGAATTACCTGGCGCTGCATCCGGCGGCCGATCGGACCAGTCGATCAGCAAGCCGCGGATCGAGGCAGGTGTCTTGAATGATTCCGTTCTCTTCGATCTCTTCGATGAATGTCTCTACGTACTCTTCACAGAAAAAACGGCGGCAGCCTTCACGAAGGATTTCATAGGCCGTAGCTGCCGACTGCCCCTTCTGATAGGGACGGTCCGTGGTAACCGCATCAAAGCAGTCCGCAATACTGACAATTTTGGCGCCTGGAGGAATTTCCCCGGCGCTGAGGCCGAAGGGATAGCCGTTTCCGTCCTCCTGCTCGTGGTGAAACAGCACGAAATCCACAGCCGGTTTCAGAAAGTCGATATCCTTGATCAGGGCGGCACCAATCAGTGGGTGACAGCGCACCTCCTGCTGAAGATCACTGGGCAAGTAGGTCTCACGATTGGTGAAAACACGATCGCTCAGAGCCAGTTTGCCGACGTCATGAAACAAACCGCCGATACCTACGTTCCGGATTTCTTCAGTGGAACATCCCAATCGCCGGGCAAGGCGCATGGCATAAAGGGAGACCCGGTAGCCATGGGCCTGGGTATACCGGTCTTTTTCCCCAACGGCACGGCAAATTTCACTCAATGTGTGCAGGTGCTGCTCACAAAGCCGTTTCCGGCGTTTCAATACTTGTCGCATGTATGCCAAACTGCCTCCGGGTTAACCCGCGTGCGTGCCGATATGACCAATTTATTAACCATGCCTTGGGCATGGCTTCCAATTTGCCGAAACGACGATTCTATCAATATGGCAAGGTGGAACGACCATCGGGCGGTTTCAAACGCGTCGTCTCGCCTCAGGCGGGGTCGTGTTCAGGTGTCAATCTGAATCAGGTTTTCAAGCGCTGTTTAATATAAGGCAGCACAGAAAATGTGTCAAACGAAAACGGACGGGTAATCGGGACCTTAACGGGCGCGGCGCGAAGCCACCGAACCGATCGATTCGAGATAGGGGTGCAACGGCTATGCGTTTTCATTCCGCAGCGGTTTTGGACCGTTGCTTCAGGCGGTTAAAAACCGCCAGCGCCCGTCTCCGGCTTTCTAGGATGGTGCCGCTGTTGTCGATGACAACCGTGGCTCGCTTGCGTTTCTCCTCGATGGGCATCTGGGACCGGATTCGGGCCATGGCGGATTGTTCATCGATCCCATCCCGATTCATGAGTCGTTTCAACTGAAGGGTTTCGGGCACATAAACGACGATCACTTCTTCAAGGTCTCTTCCCATGTCCGCCTCTATAAGCAGCGGGACGTCCATGATCACCACTGCGTCGGGCGTCTTGGCGGCGATTTGGGCAATCATTTCCGCTGACCGTTCAAAGACCAGTGGGTGAACGATGGCATCCAGGCCTGCCTTTTTATCCGGGTCATTGAAGATAATTTCACCCAACCGCTTGCGATCGATGTTCCCCTCGGGCAGAAGAATCGTCCGACCAAAAAGGGCCAGAATTGCATCATAACCAGGTGTGCCCGGTTTGACGACCTCCCTGGCGATTTTGTCGGCGTCGACGACCTGGGCGCCGGCATCGGAAAGAAATCTGGCAATCGTCGATTTGCCGCTGGCAATACCTCCGGTGAGACCGGCGATAATCACGAGGTGTCCTTTTGAATAGTATTGCGTGTTAACCATTGGATCGGGGCGGAAAGGGACTCCGCCCCGATCTCTGTTATTTAACGGTGACGACGGGGCAGGGGGCCTTTATGATGATATATTGTGCGTTGGATCCGAAGAGCAGTTTGCCTACCTTGGAGCGGCGTTTGATGCCGATGATGATTTCATCAATCGCCTTTTCCTTGGCGTAGTCGACAATATCCTCTCCCGGGGTCATACCGCGTACGAGGAGTTTGGTTTCACACGGGAGACCATCCTCGTCAAACATCTTTTTGGCCAATTCCAGATTTTCGGTGGCATGTTCAACTTCCACGGCGTGAGTGACGCTTCCGCCGGTCAGCGAGGATACGATGACCACGGTTGCATCGAATGCAGCGGCGTGTGTTTTTGCCAGAGCCAAGGCATCCTTGGCCGAATTGGACCCGTCATAACCGACCAGGATTTTCATTCATCTCTCCTTTTCTGTTGCGGTGGCATCATGCACGACATGGCATCATGCCGGAATCTGAGTTTTGGGGCAATTGACAGGGGCATTCAGTTACCGGTGCGCGCAAAATAGCCTGTTTATACGGCACTGTCAAAAACATGTTTAAGATGATCTGTCAAGGAAACTGTCGCCTTGCGTGTGCCATTTCAGGAGGCGATGTCCAACAACCGGATGTATTGGTTTCGTACCGGTTGTATTAGCGCATACTTTTCATCCGTTCCTTGCGACTGACGATTTCGCTGATGCGAATGCCGTACTTCTCTTTTTCGACCACCACAAAACCCTTGGCGATCAGCGTCTGGTTGATCAGAATGTCAACCGGTTCTCCTTCCATCTGCTCCAGTTCGACCACCGCACCCGGCCCCATTTTAAGAACATCATTGATCCGCTTTCGCGAGCGTCCTAATTCCACGGTGACCTGCAGGGGAATGTCCATCACGAGACCGAGGTTTTTGAACTGATCGACTTCGCTGTCAGTGCTGGCCGGACCCACCGGTTGGACGTCTTCCGCCGGTACGCTTTTTTCTTCGGTCTCATCCGCTTTCTCAACGGCAGCCGACCTTTCCCGCTTGACGCCGGCTTCAACGATGATGACGCGCTCCTTATGGGAAAAGAGAAATCGGGCGGGCTTGATCACGCGGGTGGAACTCACTTTGAAGTCCCGCCCGTTGGTGATGGAGGGGGTGGATAGTACGCAGGAAAGCCCTGCATCCACAAAATTGGATTTGAGGTTGCCGCCGATGATGTTGCTCACTTCACGGATGGCATCGTAGACCTCTTCCTCGCTTTCGACTGTATCGACTTCCCTGCCCAGCATGGCCGCTGTCATCTCCTTGCCGAAATCGTCATTGACCTGGATATTGAACATACCGTCCACTTCACCGGCGAAGGTCACCGATCCGACGGTGCGCATCTCTTCGGCAAAGGATTCGGGGACCTGCTGAATGGCTTCCACCTCCATATCCAGCATGGTGTGGAAGACGTCGATGACTGAGTTGACGATGGCCGTCTCGATGTCCACACCGGCGATGCGCTCCAGGACGACCTCGCTGGACAACTCGCTCATAATATCTGCTTTGGTGCCGACTTCCTCCTTGGCGCAAAATTCTATCTGTACATATTCATCTTCTTGCCGGAAGGTGAATTTTACCGGTGGGGCGATATCTGCCGGATCGATCTTGAAATCACTTCCCGATGTGATGGATGGCGTCGATATGGCGCAGGTGAGTCCGGCATCGAGAAATTCCGTTTTAAGATTTCCGGCCACGATGCTGGCCAGTTCGCCGATTACATCGTTGATCTCCTCGTTACTCTTGATTTCATCGGCCTCGATGGCCAGCATGGTGGAAGTCACCGTCCGGGCGAACGCCTCGGAGAGATTGAAACGCATCACGCCCACCACTTCGCCGCCGAAATGAATCGTTCCCACCATCAGGTCCTCGTGAATGCCGGTGGCTTTGCTGTCATCAACGGCCTCCACCGCCATGGACAGCATGGCATCGAAGGTTTCGATGAGGGTGGACTCGATTGACTTTCGAATGGTGTCGTCCGTAATTTTTTCCATCGGTTCCCCGTGCAGATGGTGGTTTAAAATTGTCACCATTTTAATGGTGATTATCAATTATTGTCAATGATTTCCAACAAAAAAGGCCCGGGCGAAACGCCCGGGCCAAAGACTACGGTAACGCGATGGGTAGAATCAGAACAGGCCGCTTACCTTGCCTGTTTCGGTGTTTACGTCGATGCGGCGGAAGGCCGGGTTGGAGCCCGTTCCGGGCATCAGGCTGATGGCCCCTGCGCAGGGGCAGAGGAACTTGGCACCGGAGTAAATCAGCACGTCGCGGATCGGCAGGGTCCAGCCCTTGGGCACGCCCTTGACCGTCGGGTCGTGGGACAGGCTCAGGTGGGATTTGACCATCATGGTGGCGAAGTCGTCGTACTTGGGATCGTTTTCCAGCATCTTGGCCTTGGCCTCGGCTTCGGGAGTCCAGGACACGCCGTCGGCGCCGTAGACCTCCTTGGCGATGGTGGCGACACGGTCGCGCAGCTTCATCTCCAGCGGATAGAGGAATTTAAAGTCGTTCTCCTCATTACAGGCGTCGATAACGGCGTCGGCGAACTCCAAGGCGCCCTCGCCGCCCTTTTCCCAGTGCTTGGACTCGGCGCAGCGGGCACCGGCCGCTTCGGCCGCCTTGCGGACGATGGCGCACTCGGCGTCGGTGTCGGTGTAAAAGCGGTTGATGCAGACCACCGGGTTGATGCCGGCTTTGCGGATGACGCCGATCATGTGGACCATGTTCTCGCAGCCCTTTTCCACCAGTTCGAGGTTTTCCTTGGTGTAGACTTCGTCCATGGCGATGCCCGGAACCACCTTGGGGCCGCCGCCGTGCATTTTCAGGGCACGGATGGTGGAGGTGAGCACCGATACGTTGGGTTTCAGTCCGCTGAAGCGGGACTTGACATTCCAGAATTTCTCAAAGCCGATGTCGGCCGCGAACCCGGATTCGGTGACGTGGTAGTCAAACAATTTCAGACCCACACGGTCGGCGATGATGGAGCTCTGACCCACGGCGATATTGGCAAACGGGCCGGCGTGCACCATGCAGGGGTTGTACTCGGCGGTGCACATCAGGGTCGGGTTGATGGTGTTGCGCATGAAAGCGGTCATGGCGTTGCCCACTTCCAGATCGCCGGTGGTGACCGGTTTGCCGCTCTTGTCGAAGGCCACGGTGATGTTGTTGAGGCGTTCTTTCAGGTCGGCCAGGTCGCGGATAACCGCCAGGATCGCCATGCACTCGGAGCCCACGGCAATGCCGAACTTGCTCTGCATGGTGAAGCCGTCCATGCGGCCGCCTAAACCGATGATGATGTTCCTCATCGCCTGGGCGCAGAAGTCGATGATCCAGCCCATTTCCACGCGGGTGGGATCGATATCCAGCCGCCGCATCCCGGTCAGGCGGGCCAGCTGCTCGTCGTTATAGTTGCGCTCGTGCTGCATGCGGGCGGTCATGGCCACCATGGCCAGGTTGTGGGCGTTCATGATGTCGTTGATGTCGCCGGTCAGCCCTAGAGAGAACTCGGTCATGGGAATCAGCAGGGAGTTGCCGCCGCCGGCGGCGGTTCCCTTGACGTTCATGGTGGGGCCGCCGGAGGGCTGACGCAGGGCACCGCCCACATTGACGCCGCGCAGGCCCAAGCCTTCCATCAGACCGCAGGAGGTGGTGCTTTTGCCTTCACCCAGCGGGGTCGGGGTGATGGCGGTGACTTCGATGTACTTGCCGTCGGGTTTGTCTTTCAGTCGGTCGATTACTTTCAGGAAATCAATTTTGGCCAGACGCCCCATGGGAAGCATTTCCTCTTTACGGAGCCCCAGCTTCTCCTGCCATTGTTCCGGTGTCGGCATATTTTCTTCCGCTGCTTCTGAAATCTGCCAGTCCGCCATATTAACCGCATCGTAAGCCATCTATCCAATCCTCCTTAAGTTAATGATTAACAATGGGGGGCCCTGATGGCCCATCACCAGGTGCCGCTGCACCGTTAGGTCACATGAAGAACGCAATCGAATTGATGTAAGATTAGAATGATCGAAATTTTCCCAGGGAACCAGAAAAACGCGCTTAATCTAACACGCCTAACCGATTTTGGCAAGACTTATATAGTTGATGAAAACCGTATCGAATAGAATTATAACGTACTGAATAATTGAACTAATACGCAATATTCAACCCGGCCTCAAGAACCGTCGGCCGACCCTATTGGTCGTTGCCCTGAAGATGATAGAGCCGGTAATAGAACCCCTTTCCGGCCATCAGCGAGTCATGATTTCCGGTTTCCACCATCACCCCGTTGTTCAGCACCACAAGCCGGTCAGCCGTTCGGGCGGTGGTGAGACGGTGGGCCACAACCACGCAGGTGCGACCACGCATCAGGTTGGCGATGGCATCCTGTAAGTGGACTTCCGTCTGGGAGTCCACATAGGAGGTCGCCTCATCCAGAATGATCATCTCCGGATCCGCTGAAAAGGCACGGGCTACCGAGATCAACTGGCGTTCGCCACTGGACAGGGAGGCGCCTCCTTCCGAGATGCGGGTATCCAGACCGTCCGGAAAGCGGGCGACCAGGTCCCGGCATCGGGAGGCATCAAGGATATTTTCCTGCTGTTGATGGGAAAGGCCGTTGGCAGCAAAGAAAATATTCGCTTTCAATGTGCCGGTGAAAAGGAACGGGTCCTGCATGACCATCGCAATCCGCTTTCTCAGCACTGCCGGCCGTATCTGTCTGCTGTCGATACCGTTGAAGCTTACCGATCCGGCTGTGGGCTCGTAGAAGCGTACCAGCAGATTCACCAACGACGTTTTGCCTGAACCGGTGGCACCGACAATGGCAATGGTTTCTCCGGCTTCGATCGTCAGATCGATGTCTTTAAGGACGGGTTCGCCGGCGTTGTAGGCCAGGGATACGGACGCGAAACGGATTTGCTCCAGCGCCCCCGGGGTATCAAAGGTGCGCTGCTCAGACACGCTGTCGGTCCGGGTGTCCATGAGTAGAAAAATCCGTTCGGCGGAAGCCATGGCATTTTGCAGGAGATTGTACTTTTCCGCCAGGTCCCGGATGGGACGGAAAAACATTTTCATATAGGCGAAAAAGGCAGCCAGTACGCCAATGCTCACGCGCTGATCCAGCACATGGGCACCTCCGAAATAGACGACGATGGCGATGGCGGTGACGCCCAGGATTTCGATGATGGGCATGAACACGGCAAAGATATTGATCTGGCGCATGCCGGCCAAATAGTTGTCGTGATTCAGCTGGGCAAAGGTATCGAAGTTCTCCCGCTCCCGGCGAAACGTCTGGATCACTTTGATGCCGGCGATGGTTTCGGAAAAACGGGTGTTGATCTGGGCCACCTTGATGCGCAGCTCCCGAAAGACGTCTCGTACTTTCCGGGAGAATCCGAAGGCCGTTACCGCCACTATCGGCAATACCATGAAGGTCAGCAATGCCAAGCGCCAGTCCATGACAAGCAACACAATGGCGATGCCTGCCAGCAAAAACATATCTTTGAACACCATGGAGATAAATGAGGTAAACATGTCGTGCATGTTCTGGATGTCGCTGGTCACCCGGGTCACCAGCCGGGCTACGGGATTTCGGGTGAAAAAGCGCAGGGGCATATCCTGGATATGACGGTACAGGCCGACGCGCAGGTCGTGCATGATCCGATGGCCGGCAATCTCCATGATCAAGTTCTGGGCAAAGGTAAAAATGAAAATGGTCACCACCACCCCCAGGAACAGAGCGACAATGCGCAGCAGGCCGGAGAGGTCCGCATGCCGCAACCGGCTCAAACTGAAACGGTCGAGGTGGTTCATGTCCGTCAGCCGGATGACTGCACGATCTCCTCGGATCTGAAACAGCGCTTTCTCCCGGTCAACCACCTCGGCAACGACGGGGTCCTTCAGGTCAACGGACAGCCACCGTCCATCGGCACTTTGCGCAACACCCGTGTCGCCTGCAATTCGGTCACGTGGAACAATGTGGCGGTCGATGATCTCCTTGGTGATGTAAGGAACAGACAACTCCAGCAGGGTAATGGCCACCACCAATGCTACGGACAGCGCCAGCTTGACCCGGTGGGCGGCCGCATAGGGAAGGACGCGGCGAAGCAGTTTTAAATCATAGGGTTTTCCCAGCCGCTGCTCTTCGTCGTAGCCGTAATCAAATCGCATCTTCGAGCTCCTGGAGTCCGTGGGCCCGGGCATAATACCCGCCGGCGGCCATTAATTGCGCGTGGCTGCCGGTGGTGACGATCCTCCCCTTTTCCATCACCACGATTTGATCCGCATGGCGCACTGCAGAGAGCCGGTGGGAGATGATGATCAGGGTTTTATCTCCTGACATGGCCCGCAGCGTATCCACGATGCGGGCGGCAGTGCGTGTATCCACCTGGCTTACCGGGTCGTCGAGAACCATGATGGGTGCGTCATTGAGCAGGGCCCGGGCCAAGGCCACACGCTGTTTCTGTCCGCCGGATAGAATCACCCCCTTTTCCCCAACCACCGTGTCGAATCCGTGGGGCAATTCGTCGATGGTGTCATTCAGCGCCGCCAGGTGCGTTGCCCGTTGAAGGGCTGCGTCCGTTACGTCCTTGCCGCCGAAGGTGATATTCTCTCGGACCGTGCCCGCGAACAGAAAGGGTTCTTGGGGAGAAATTGACATGAGTGACCGCAACGACCTGATCTTCAACTGGCGGATGTCGGTTCCATCGATGCGAATGCTGCCTGAACTCACATCGTAAAGGCGCATCAATAAAAGCATCATCGAGGTTTTTCCGGCACCCGGTGGTCCCACGACGCCCAATGTCTGACCCTTTTTTATGCCGATATCGATCCGGTCGAGAACGTTTCCACGACTCGGGTCGTAAGCAAAGCCGACATTTTCGAATGTCAGCTTCCGTTCAAACGACGAGAGGGAAATGGCATCCTGCGCTTCGGCCAGATCGGGACGGGTGCTGAAGATTCCGTTCAGCCGGTCCAGGGATGCCCGGCCGCGCTGGATGAGATTGGTTACCCAGCCCAGGGCCATCATGGGCCAGGTGAGCAAACCCAGATAGCTGATGAAAGCCACAAAATCACCCGGGGTGATTCTGGCATAAATGGTCTGGCGTCCGCCCTGAAACAGGACGATGGCCAGGCTCAGGTTGGTGAGCAGCAGCATCAGCGGGAAAAATGCGCCGGTGATTTTTACCAGGTCGATATTCTCGCGCACATAGGCGTTGGAGATCCGGGTGATCTCTCTGGTTTCGGCAGCTTGGGCATTGTAGGCCATGATCACGCGGATACCGGCAAAACGTTCCCGGACCGCTTCAGTGAGTTCGCTGAAGGCCCCCTGCACTCGCTTGTAGCGGCGATGCATCCGCCGGCTGAAGAAACGGGTGCCCAAAACGATCAGGGGCATGGGAATCAGCACGTACAGGGTCAGCTCCAGGTTGATATAGATCATGAAGCCGATGGCTGCCGATCCTAAGAACAGGGCGTCATTCAAGGCCACCAACCCCATTCCGGCTGCCATACGCACCTGCTGGATGTCGTTGGTGGCGTGGGCCATGAGGTCGCCGGTGCGCATCCGGTCGAAATAGGCCGGTGACAGGGTCTGGATATGGTCGAAAAGCCGGTTGCGCAGGGCCTCTTCGGTCTTGCGGGCGGTTCCCAGCAGGCAGCGGCGCCAGAAGAACCGGAAAAAGCCGATGCACAGCCCCAGGGCCAGAATGGTCACGGCATGATTCAACAGGCCGCTGTGATCCACCTGCAAGAGGGTCAGGTCGTCGACTACCCGCTTGATGACGCGGGGAATGAAAAGCTGGAGCAGATCCACCACGATCAGACACAGCAGGCCGAACAGGATGCTGCTTCGGTTGGCGATCAGGTAGGGCTGTATCAGCTTGAAGGATTTCATCGGTCCTCATTTACCGGGGTGAATGGTCCGTCCGCAGGCCACCTGCCGGACCACTTGTGGTTGTCACTGCGCGAATGGGCGTGAGGTTCAATGTAAGGCAGGAACCAGGAGAGGTCAAACGGTTGGCGGATACTTGAAATCAGGTCATCAGGCCGGACAAAGGTTTATGGCCTGAATCCGATACCCGTGGGCATGCCGGCCAATCAGATTCATGGCCCCGTGGTCCTGGGCAATGCGAAAGAGGTTTTCCGGCGGCATGCCCAATAGGTGGCAGAGAATCATCCGGTTCACGCCGGCATGGGCCACGATCAATAGGTTCCCGCCGGCTTGATCGACCGCCTGCTCAAAGACCGGGACCACGCGTTGCTGAAGGTCCAGGAAGCTTTCACCCCCACCCGGCGGCCGGAACCGGGCCATCTCCGTCCCGCGTTGTCGAAAGGCATCGGGCCAGCCTTCCCTGACTCGTCTAAATGTCATTCCGTCCCAGCCACCCAGGTTGATTTCTCTCAAGCCGCTCAGCGGTTTGACGATAATGGGGCGGTCGGCGCAAAGGATGCAGGCGGTTTCCATGCAGCGGGACAGATCGCTGGAAATGATACGCGCGATCGGCACGTCGGAGAGCCATTCCTGCCAGCATCGCGCCTGGCGGCGCCCCATGTGGGTCAGCGGAAGATCCGTCTGACCAATGAAGCGTTTTTCGTCGGTTTCGCTCAGGGGTTCACCGTGGCGAAGCAGTAGAATCTTTTTTTCACGATCTGACATCAACCAGGTTTTCAGGATCTTTCTCATGGTTGGCGCCTGTTGGTGATCCCGACCTTGTTCAACAGCTGACCCATCGTCTGACCTGATGTTTGTTCCACTTTGCGTTGGATGGCAAGCGCCGCGCGCTGGCGTTGGTCAATTTTCTCTAAGACCTTCGGGTCCTGGCCATATTTTTTCAGCTTCGCGTCGAACCGCTGCTTCAGGCTCACCAGCGTGGTTCCGGCAACCAGCTTGTCTGCCAGGTAAACGATTTGCGCCTCGTCCAAGGGGGAATCTTGGGACAGGCGCATCTCCATGTGGCTCGCGACGAGGGCGGCCATGGCGGGAAAGCCCATTGCATGCAGCAGACGGGCCCCGGCGGCAGCATGGTTTTTCTCGACCCGTGCTACATCGTGAACCCGGGCGGCCGATTGAACCAGGCGGACGTCAAGGGCGCCACCACTGTCATTGACGGCCCTGGCCAGCGCCGCGGCCACACGCGCCACACGACGGCAGTGGTGGATCAGCGGCCCGGGCAACTTGCCAACCTTTTCCATGAGCACCCGGCACTCATCTTCGGTGAGCCTATCGGACGTCGCCAGCCGGGTTTCAAGATACTTAAAATCATCCGGCGTGTCCGCGTCCAGCAGCACCCCTTCATCGGCCACCTGGACGTCCAGGGCCGTTGCGTCGAAACGACGAAGCAGGGCGCTGAGCCCGCCGCCGCCGTCATGGGATAAGATGGTTTCTTTCAGCACTCCCTTGATGAGGGGCGGGTGACCCCGTTTATCATCAAACACCGGATAGGCAACAGGTGACGGGAGCTGATCGAAAGCATTCATCAGCATCGCCAGGGTGTGCCGGCGCACCAGGGGAATATCCACCGGATGAACGAAAAAGGAGGGGACGTCTGAAGCAAGTGTGTTGATGCCGGCCAGCACGGAAGAGAACATGCCTTCGTCATGTGCCGGGTTGTGGACCACGACCACCGGCAGGGCGGTCAGCACAGACCGAATGGTTTGTGAACGAAAGCCGGTCACCACCCGGATGTCTGTCACGCCGGCGCTGCGGTAAAGGCATACGACGCGTTCCAGCACCGTTCGCCCGCCCAACGCCAACAAAGGCTTGAATCGCTGCATACGACGGGAGTAGCCGGCGGCAAGGATGATGGCAGATGGTTGCCGCTGGCGGGTCATGGACGCCGTCTTCTCCTTGTGGGGTTCACTTCCCTGAGACCATGGCCATGTACTGGTTTTCGGTGAGGACCGTCACACCCAGCCGATTGGCCTTGTCGATCTTCGCGGCACCGACGTTCTCACCGCAAACCAGATAATCGGTTTTCCCGCTGACGGCTGTCTGCACCGCGGCGCCCAGCGCCCGGGCTTCTGCCTGCATCGCGTCCCGGGTGCCGTGAACCATTTTTCCAGTAAAGACGATGCCTTTGCCGGCAACGGGCGTGTCGATGGCCTCCTGCTCCGACGCAAGGGGCGTGCGCCGAAGATTGAAGCCCAGGTCGAGCATGTGGCGGATGGTCCCCTCCATGGCGCCGATGCTGGTCACGATACTCTGGCTGGTCTTGTCGCCAAACCCTTTGATTTGGGCGATCGCTTCGGGATTCATCTCCACAACCTTTTCCAGCGGCACATGGGCCAACAGTTTGCGGCTGTCCCCGGTGCCCAGATCCGCGATGCCGAAAGCGGCCAGAAACCGCCAGTCCTCGACCGGTTTGGTGCGGCTGATGGTGATGGCGTCGGCCAGATTTTTGGATTGCACCGGTCCGAAACCCATGGATATGAAATCGGCTTCAGAGAGCCGGTAGATCGCCTCCAGACGGTCATGGCCGTTGTCGACAAGCCTGCGGATGGTCTTGATGCCCAACCAGTCGGCATTGCCCAGAATCCGGAACCAGTGGCTGATGCGTTGCTCGATCTGGGCCCGACAGGCGTTGTTGGTGCACATGAGAAAATCGTTCTGCCACACCAATGGTCCGCGGCAGGCGGGACAAGCCTCGGGGCGCTCCACCGCTCCCTTGACTTCCAGAACAGCTTCCAGCTTGGGGATGACTTCGCCGCTGCGAATGACCTCGATGCGGGTGCCGATGCCGATGCCTGAATTGCGAATATTGCCGGCGTG
>Ga0272441_10008618_pt1 | contig 16089 bp, 10 predicted proteins | sample SSMProp6N_FD_193582 | JGI IMG/M metagenome (GOLD analysis project Ga0272441, IMG submission 193582) | Marine sediment archaeal communities from Little Sippewissett salt marsh, Falmouth, MA, United States - SSM-Prop-6N | ecosystem: Environmental > Aquatic > Marine > Wetlands > Sediment ... | reverse complement strand
GGATCCCGGTCAATTTGGCCTACTTTACATGAAGGATTTACATCATTCTCAGTATCTGGGTTATCGATATAAGAATAGGCTGCTCCATCTCCGATAATTGCACTTCCCGGATCTGTCTCGAAAGTCAGATTGAAGTCTGAAGCATCAAGGGATTGACTCGTCTTTTCGGTACAATCACCACCTCCTGGAGGCGGTGCACTGCCCGACTGGGTGATGTCGTCTAAATAAAATGTGCCAGCAGTCGTTCCCGGCCCGTCTACAAAAAGGGTCAGCCGCGTGTAGGCTTCTGAGGAAGTGAAATCAAAGGCGATTTCTTCCCAACCGGCGCCGCTGTGGCTGGCTGTGGTTTCGGTAGCCGCGCCTGTACCTTCTTCGAGCTTCATCAGCACATCCACGGGAACCTCAGACCAGAAATTCATCGTAATGGCTTTTTCTGTAGTCAGGTCAATCGCAGTTTCCAGATCGAAAAACAATCCTTCAAAAGCCACTCCGCTATTGGTGATCTGCCCCACATTAGTCTCCTTATCATTGGAACCCGAAAGATCCGGGTTGGCCACAATTTCAAAGGCAGTCCCTTCAAAAGTAGAAGCCTCGTAAATAACATTGGCATCATCGAAAGTAATGGGCAGGGTAATACCCTTCTTAATGTTGAGTGTCAACTCATCTTCAAACGTACTCGAAGCGCCCGCCTGATTTGTTGCTACAAGGGAAACGGTAAACGTACCGCTATCCGAATAGGTCTTTATAGGGTCTATTTCCTTTGAGGTTGTACCATCGCCGAAATCCCACACATAGGTGCGGGCACCTTCTGAGACATTCACAAAGGTCACGGTTCCGGTGTCCTGGTTAACGGTATAGGTGAAGGATGAAACCACCTGGGGCAATCCGTCCAAATCGTCGTCGGAACAGCCCAGAAAAGCTAGTAATACCATCCAGATGGAAAATCTCCTGCCAATACTTAAGATATTTTTCATAGTCTTGATTTATTCGTTTGGTCCGTTATATTTATATGCTCTCACATAATCCACCAGCATTGTCTGGGGGAAGACTGTTTCTTCATTGGGCGATCCTACGAAGGAACCACCAACAGCTACGTTGAGAATCAGGTAGAAGGGTTGATTGAAAACCCAGTTGTCGGGATTCGGAAGGTCCTCCGGTGTAATGCGATTGTAGAGGACGTCATCCACATAGTAATTCACGTAGTCCGGTCCCCATTCAATCCCAAAAATGTGAAACCCGGTATCGAAACGATCGTTCTCCAGGTCATAGCGTTTGGTAATGGCTTCTCCCGCTGAATACCCCGGGCCATGGACGCTTCCGAAGAGGACCGTCGGCTCTTGTCCCCGGATTTCCATGATATCAATCTCACCGCATGCGGGCCAGATCACCTCATCGGAATTCGCACCGAGCATCCAGAAGGCCGGCCAGATTCCCTGTCCGTAGGGTGCTTTGATCCGGGCTTCGAACCGGCCGTACCGCTGTTCGAATTTGTCCTTTGTCAATATCCGGGCGGAGGTATATCCTGATCCTTCAAAATTCTCCTGTCTGGCCGTAAAAATCAGGTAGCCATTCTGGACAATTATATTCTCAGGACGATCCGTATAGTACTGTAATTCGTTATTGCCCCAACCGTCGCCCCGGGTACCGATGTTGTAGTCCCATAAGGAGCTGTCCGGCGCACCGTCGACGTCAAATTCATCCTGGACTGTTATTTCCGTGAAATTGGCCACAACCTGATCTTCTCCATAGCTGCATCCCAGGTTCACGCTCAAGATTCCCAGAAAGGCGGTTGAAATTACCAGGCCTCTAAAGCTGCCTTTACCCTTCCCTTCGGGCGAATGTGGCTTATGCATTTTCATGTTTTTTATTTTCTTAATCATCACTCTTTTTTTTCAATTCTTTACCGCAATTTTATTCTTTGTAGAAATAGATATTGTCCAACAAGATATTTGAAATCGTCGCATCTGAGACAAAGAAGTACAGGGCAAGGTTACCTGTATTCAATCCGACAAAATCCGTCAGCGGAATGTCCAGGCTCACCCATTCTCTGGAGACCAGGGTCTGGTTGTCAAATTCCACAAAAGCCTCTGTATCGTCACCTGTTCCAACGACATTATCAGGCCCGGCATCTACCAGCAAAACGCGGATGAAATCGCCGTCGGAGATTTGCTGGTCTTCCACTACTATATCGAGATGATAATGCGTCATGGCATTGGCATTAACCGTGTTCAGTGTTTTGATAGCCACGAAATTCAAGTCGGTATAGCGGATCACATTATCCCCGCCGATATTGATGTCCGCCCCGCCAAGGGTAGTTTGTCTATCAGGAGTAAAAAATCCGTTATAGTACTCTACAGGGACATTTGCATATGCATCACTGAATACGGAGATGACATCTTCGGGGTTCCGCGCAGGAGGTAGCGGGGCGGTTTGAAAACTGCCTCCCACCTCAACAGTCAGGGACCCGGCTGCTTTTACACCCGCCAGTAAGGCAGTTATTGTAGCTGTCCCGGTACCGACAATGGTGATCACACCCGACTCGCTTACGCGGGCCACTTCGTTATCTGTAGAGCTGAAATCAAAATAGGCGGGGGCGGCCGAAACCGTTTGGTTCCCTCCCGAACCCAGATTAAAGGTCTGGGTCAGCCCCGTGATTGGGATTTGCACATCGAGAAAAGTCGTTTCGATCCGGTCCTCCCCATTGAAGATTGCCGGTTTGGGCTGGCCGAGGGTTCCCAAACGCTCAAATTGCAATTCATCGATCCAGAATGTAAAGCCATCACCATCCTGGGGTCCCGCAGCATAGAAAAACATTCCTTTTTCGACAGTGAGTAAAAATGGATCTGGTATGGGAATGGTGTATTTATTCCATCCAGTACCCAGGCGCAGATTCGGGAGATTCACACGGTATTTATTTTCCCCAAAATCAACTCCAAATCCAATTTCATTAATCGTGGCAGCTTCCGTAGCTTTTGCCCAAAAGGTAAGGGCATCATAGCCAGACAAATCCCGTCCGCCCATATCTGGGAAAACAGCACCTGCAAAAGAACCTGAAGGATCCCCAAAATTGGGTACATCAAAGCGCATGCTGGTTGTACCCGCAAATTTTACATCGGGATCCACTGAAAAGGCATCCAGTTTAGACCCGTCAAAAGGCAAGTATTCCAATCCTCCGCTAAATCCGTCGATAAATACCTCGGGGTTTATCGGAAAGGTTGCAAAGGAGACCTGGTCGGTAACTTCCCGCTCACAAGCCGTTAGCAGTGCGAGCATGCTTACAACTAAAAGCGTATTTTTTAGATAAATAAAGAGTCCGTTTTTCATTTTACTTCGTTTTTTATTTACCAATGTTTATGTGAATGTATGTCCGGATCTCCCACTCCGTCCCGTCGGGGAAGCCTACAGGGCTGATGATCGGGCTGTCTGCGAACTCTAAGGCTCGGTTTGGGGCATACCTCGGAGAGAACTCATTCATCGTTCTCCAGGTGCCCCGAATTCCAATCTGTGTATTGGGAAGGACAAACCAATCCGGGATTCCCAGGGTGGTAGATACATCCAGCATGAGTTGCACGGGATACGTCAGGTTAAAATCACGGTGATAATCAAAGGGTCCCCAGTCATTTAACTTAAAGGTATGCTGCACCTTCAGTTTTTTATAGATCATTCGGATATCCGCCCCTATACGTTCAATTACCCGGGGAGAGTCGCCATTAGCCTGGGCATTTCCAAAATAGACATTGGCCACAAGTCCGAAGTCCGGATTGATTTTTGAAACGATACGCGCATGGGTTTCCCATAAATCCCGGGCAGGGACTGAATTGGGAAAAGGAAATAGGGTTCTGTCATCCTGGAAACCGATGGCGGCATCCATGGTGGTAGGCAAATGCCGGAATACAAAGCCGGCACTGACGGCAAACGGGGCATCCTCTGCGCGGTCATTATCCCACTCGTACATCCAGGTTCCCGGGGTAGGGTCCCAGGTAAAGAGGATCTCCCCTGCCACAGTCTCCCGGTTGGCACGTACCACAAAAGGATCATCCAGGATGTTACGAAGCCTGCCCGGTCCCTGCACGTCGTTGGGCATCGGGCCAACAATGGGCTTTTGCCATAAAAAGTTCGGTGCTACCTGCAGGTTGCCAAAGGAATAAGTGAAACCCGATAGAAAATTGGTTTGGTTGCCGCTACCAGAATCCTTGAGTTTCCATCCGGTGAATGTCTGGGTTTGGTCATAGCCACCCCCCGCAACCAGTCCCTGGACAGCGCCCTGGGCATACCAGTTGAACTTTCCTTTGGAGAAGGTGATTTTTGCTTTTCCACCCCAGTTATCCTCGGAATTGACCTGATCAGTATAAACAATATACTTGGAAGCCCCGTCGGGGTTGGACGGGTCGTAGTCCGGATTGTCTTCCGTAAACTGGAATTCCCTGCCATTCAGGGGTTGTCCGCCCCAAATACCGCCAATTTGTATTCCAACATCCCCAAATTCCCGCTCTATGGCAATCGTAGCCCGCCTCGTCCTGGGTTGGGGTACAGCCAGAGAGGAAACAATGGTTCCAAAGTCGTCAATATCCTCATGGAATACCCCAGTGACATCAAATTTTCCAATCGTCCTGCCGTACTTCAGGAGGACTGCCGGGTTAGCCCCCCACCACAACTGGGGCCCGAAAGCAGCTTTAAGGCCGTCAATAGCCCGTTTTCCATCGATTTCAAAACCCGCTATTTCACCATTGTAAATATCCAGGTTCGGACCGTAATTCGCTTCGGGATACAGGCCGAAAAAATCCCCTTCATACCCCCAATGGTAGTGCCCGGTTCGGTAAAATCCCCTGACATCAAAGTCTTTGGCGTTCCACTCGAAGGAAGCGTTATAAACCCGGACCCTGTTCTGGTCCGTTACCAGAACTTCTTCACCCTCATCGTTGACCACCGTGACAGGCCTTCCGACGTTTTCGTAAAAGATCTCGTCTATGGGGTTTGTCGCTACATTTCCCAAAACGTTGAAATTCACTTCGGCCCGCACATTGGAGGCGGGATTTCCTTCAATACCGAAGAAAAAGGACTGCATATGGTCAAAGCCGAGTTCATCAGGGAACTGGACGACGTCTGGATCGGGACTCTCAGGCGTTGTGATCAGGGAGCCCCCGGTGTTGTAGGTGGTCAAACGAGCCTGTAGGTTACTCACCCGCAACAATTTGCTGCTTTCCCCTACCAAGGCTGCTTTGTCTCCCCTGGCCCTCAGAACCGCATCGGTGAGCTCGATATTGTTGAAATAATTCTCCACAAAGTCGGCAGTCACTCCGGCCTCGTAAGGATCCAACTGATGTGCTTCTTTTAATGCATAATAAGCTGCCCTGGGATACAGCTCATAAAGGCCTCTGGCATCAGTCTGCCCTTTTGCCATAACCCCGAACCACTCCTCATTCATATTGTTTTCACCTTCTGCGAGCAGATCTATTCCATATCCTCCATTAGACCAGGAGGCATTGTTGTCGTGAACATCAGCGTTTTTCCGGTCATCAAAGCCGTATTTCCACCAGCCATCGCTGAATTGGAAGGTAAAACCCCCAATGGAATTTCCGGCCTTGCCAAGCCCGGCGGCATTTGCGTAGATCTCTTTCCAGTTACCCACCATATAATAGGCCTGGGCCTTTTGGTCTTCCTTATTATCAATGGCGTTAAAGGCATCCGCCCCGAACTCGGTAAGCATGATGGGCATATCGAGCTTCTCTTTTACCACGTCAAACATATCCCCAAAGGAAAGCCCTCGGTAGACATTTGTTCCATAAACATCTACATCCGGGCACTCTTCGGCAATTATATCGATAAACAGAACATCCCCATTACAAATAGCGACGGGGTGGTTGCCATCCATGGCCTTCATCCTTTTGGAGGCTTCGTTCATCAGCCGGTACATGGGGCGGCCCCGATTTTCCCCTATATATTGCTTTTCCTCCTCATCGTCCGGAAAATCCTCGGTTTCCGCACCAGCCCAGAAAAGGCCGTAGTTGTTCTCATTACCCAGCAGGTACATCAGGAGTCCCGGGGTGTCTTTGTAGTCACGGACTAAATTCTCCACCTCCGACAACAAAAACTCCTGGGTACGCGGGTCCGAATAGTCCGTAATTTCAATCCAGACCCCGTCGATCGTAAGACCGTAGCGTCCGAAAGAATGGTTCAGCAGGGTATATATGCCGTAATTCTCATATATATAACGAATCCACCTTGCGGGAACACCCGTATACTGCCGAATGACATTAACGTTCATGTTTTTCAGGAGGGACATTTCCGTATCGAGTCCAGCCTTGATAACGTCATCTGATTTTTTCCAGAATTCTGCAGTTATGGTATTTGTCCCAATCGGAATATAATCCCAGTTCATCCCATTGATCATGAAATCCTCTCCATTGACCTTCAAACGCATCCCATCCGAATCCCTGGAAATGGATACCTGATCTGTCTGGGCATAAGTACCCGCCGTAAAAAGGAGGAGAATAAAACCAAAAATGCTGTTCTTCATAATGCAAAAGTTTGGATTAGTGCCATGATGTACTTCTTTATTCAACCAAGTCCTAAGTCACTAAATAAAGCACCCGAAAGACATAAGGGCCATACGTACCATTAACACAATCCTAAATTTATTCCATTTGAATTAAGTTATCCGCAATAAAACCCTATACAAAAAACATACATCGCAATTTAATCGCGTTAATTTTTTAAAATCGCAATAAAATCAATGGTTTTGAGCCCTACTTTGTTTAAAGTTCCTCGGAACGGAAATTAGAAATAGAGTTCAGATGTAGAGGTAATGTTGAGTTTTATTAATCGTACTGTAGGGCCGACTAAAGGGTCAGGAGGTAGTTTACGAGGTTCTTATCGCGTTCCAAGCCCAATTTCTTACGCAAACGATATCGTTTGATCTCCACGCTGCGGGGTGAAATATTAAAGAGAGGCGCAATTTCCTTTGAAGTGAGGTTCAGGCGCAAATACGCACAAAGCCGGATATCATTAGGGGATAATTCAGGATGCGCTATTTTCAGGGTATTCAGGAATTCACGGTCGGAATGGGTGAAGGCCGCTTTAAAAAGTTCCCAGTCATCTTCCTGGTTCAGGCTTTCATCTATAACTTGAATAATGGACTGTGCGGATTCGGTCTCCTTGAACCGATCCTGAATCTGTTTGCGAATCCGGTTCAGGATTTCGTTCTTTTTTATGAGGCTCATGGTAGATGCTGCAAGCTCGTTGCTTTTCTCCTTGAAGTCTTTACGGAGCTGATCATTTTTAAGTTTGACGATTTCCTGTTCATTCCGCGCACGGGCCAGGTCCAGCTCTCTCTGGTTTTGTTCCAGGAGCCTGTTCTGTTTTTTGCGGTAATAGTTCCGGTACCGTGTGTGGATAAGCCATCCGGCAAGCCCCATCATCAGGGCGTAAATGACCCACATCATCTTTTTTTGGTACCACGGCCTGCCAATCACAAATGCATACTCGGCAGTATTACTGGAGAGCTGATCTCCAATTCGAGACCGAACCTGGAATGTATAGTTTCCTGGTGGAAGATTCCTGAAGGAAGCAGAGGGGCTTTCGGACCAGGGGCTCCACTCCGGATAAAACCCATCCAGACGGTATTGGAACATCGGTTGACGGAAAGGAAAGTATTCCGCGGAGAAAAAAGAAAAATCCAGGTTGTTTTCTTTGTGGGAAAATTCACCGGTGTTTGCGATTTCAGCCAGGGAATCCGAACCGGGTTGCAACTCTCTCCCTACGCACCGCACACGGGCCAGGGTAATATTAAATTCCCTTGGGGTATAGCGGTTCAGGTCCATAACCATATACCCTGAACCCGTCCCAATTAAATAGTTTCCCGCTTCGGGAAGTTCCGCCAGGCTTTCATAACCCACAATACCGTTGCGCTCCTTTTCAGCAAGGGGGATGACCTGGATTTTGGGATTTCCCAGCAAGTTCCCGGAACTGACCGAATAGATGTTTGAATCCCCGAAGAGCCAAAGGCGCTCACCAGATTCATCCATATGCATCCGCCCGGAAAGATTTTCTTCCTTCTCGTAGATCTCCTGAAGGGTAGTGTCTTTTACGAACCGGTCAGACCCGGGATCATACTGGAATATTCCTTCCGAAGAGGTGTAGAGCAGTTCATTATCGAATTTCAGGATTCCCGAATCATAACCTATCAAAGTAGTGTCCACCGTAACTTCTATTGTCCTGTTATACCCGGGGTCCGTGATCACCTTAAAAATTCCCTTGTATTCGTGATTTACAAAAAGGGTTTGGCCGAATACCTCCACAAAACGCGCGGAATGCTCAAATCCATCGATTTTGTTCCTGACTTTCCACAACCGGCCTTCCTGTTCCAGAATGCTCAATCCATCGTACTTACCCTGAATGAGCCGCTTGGGACTTTCCGACAACTGTGCCACCTTCCAGGTACCCGAAGTTGCATCGATACGCAATGCCCGTGTACCCTCTACCACGAATGTACCTGTATGATGTGCGCAAAATAGTGTGCCGTCAATCTCGTCCAGAGACCACACCTGGCCTTTGGTTCCTTCGACGAGCTCAAATTCAACGGTTTTGCCGAGCGGTTTACAAAAAAGTCCCTGATTGGAACCCAAATAAAGAAATCCATTATGGGACCTGGCGGCATAGACACTGCCTACAACACCTTTTTTATCGATGAACAGGGTAAACGGGGATTCGGGGTTGATATAACTCACCCCATTGTCAAGCCCAAGCCAAATATTTCCATCCCGGTCCTCAAAAAGCGCCAGGACGGTATTGTTACCCAGTCCATTGAGCTGATCATAGTGTCGGATAAGATTTCCTTCTGGATCCAGGTGAAACACCCCCCTTGAAATCGTGCCAACCAAGTACCCGCCCTGCTTGAGCTGCAAGGCACTGTACGCCCGGGAAGTGAGAAGGGTGGGGTTGGCGGGAATGTCCCAGGGGAGCAGGCCTTCGGATCCCAGCCTGTAAAAACCGCTATCACTGGTCAGCAGGACTAAACCCTCCTGACTCTCAAAGAGGTTGATCACCTCTTCTTCCAGGAGCTTCTGGTGGCTGCTCACCAAAACCTCAGAGCCATTTTCGAATCTGAAAAGCCCACGTTCCATCCTTTGGAAATAAAGAACCCCGTCCACTTCAAAAATTTTCGGGATTGAGGTACGGGCTTCTATGACTGCCACGTTTTCATCCACGGGATTATATATATAGATCCGGTCGAGTGACTGAAAGACTATATAACCTTCGATTTCCAAAATAGTCCAGAACTCTTCATCAGGGACCATATCGATACCCAGCCTCCTGGTTAGGGACGTATAGCCCAGCCCCCCATAGGAATCCCGCTCCCAGTATCCAAATTCCATATAGAAACCACCGTAGATACGATCTCCGATAGCCTTTACCGATCGCATAATGGTTTTGTTGGGGGAAGGGTTCAGGGACCAGGACGACCCGTTGAATACGAGCAGGCCCCTGTTATTGGATATATAGATGAGCTTATCACGCCCCTGGGTAATAGCCCAATTCTGGTTTTCTGCCGCGTAATCCGCGGGAGTAAAATTCCGGATAGGTGGTAAATCCTGGCCATAGAGCCTTCCAAACAGGATAAAAAGTAGAACAACTGTAATTCTCACGGGTCGGGAACTAATATTAGGATTATTAAAAATACAAATACTTTTAGGAGAAAAGGTAATGGGGGTTTCCCTTCTCAATTCCGGGGAGTGGAAATAAGGTGCTGACTATTCCAATCAGAGCCTTTAGAAACAGGATACCATACCCTTGCGGAAAAAGTTCCCCAAACTATTGTAAAAGTAAGATTACTGAGCAGGCATAATAAGACCTCTGCTGTACGCGGATCTTAAACATTTCCAGTCCCTCAAGGTCTAAAAGCGAGCCCATGCCGCCTCCTAGTGTTAATATTGTTGTAAACCGTATTATTTTGTTTAACTATTTAATTATATTCGTTAAACAATATTAAACACCTTCCATTATGAATCGTCGTTTGTGCTCTTTCGTTTTTCTAACTCTTTTGCTTTTTTCTTTTGCTTCCGTCCGCGCCCAGGATTTCCAGGGCCAGGCAGTTTATTTTTCTAAAGCCACTATGGAATTGGGGAGTTGGGGTGCCCGGATGAGCGAGGCCCAGAAAAAGCAGGTGTACGCCCGACTGCAGAATCGACTCGAAAAGACATATATCCTGAACTTCAATAAAGAAGCATCCGTTTTCAAAGAAGAGGAAAAACTAGATGCCATGTCGGGAGCTACCGATTCCTGGGGAAAAAACTTCGCCCGTGGGGAGCAGTATAAAAATGTCAAAGGGAACCAATTGGCCCAAAGCCAGGAGTTTTATGGAAAATTGTTCTTGGTGAAAGATGAGTTGCAGGCCATCAAATGGGAGATGGGTTCCGAATCCAAACAGATAGGCCAGTATATGTGCTTTAAGGCCACAGCCAGCGTTCCCACCAATGAGCTCACCTGGTTTGATTTTTCCTGGGGTCGGCTAAGGCAAAACTCTCCGGATACGGCAGAGGGCGGCGACACTGAAGTTGCCGAACCCGTGGTGGAGATGACACAAATTGAAGCCTGGTACACCCCGCAGATACCTGTAGCCCACGGCCCGGCTGAATATTGGGGACTCCCAGGCCTTATCCTGGAGGTCAGTGCCGGGAATACCACCATGCTCTGTTCCAAGATAGTCATGAACCCCGAGGTGAAACTCAAAATTGAGGCCCCCGACAAAGGGAAAGTCATCACCAAAGCGGAGTATCAAGTTACCGTAGCCGAGAAAATGCAGGAAATGCGGGACAATCGCGGACGCCGAAGGAGCCGATAACCTTAAGTCTTGACCGAGACCTTACTACTTTCCAAGCGGGATACTTTTATGAAAAACATTTTATGTTTGGCGCTGCTGCTGGCAGCGGGGGCCACCTACGGCCAGATCCGGTTTGAAGGAGTGGTAAAGGACAGCCTGGGAACTCCCCTGGAACTCGCCAATGTCATCGCTATAAACCAGGAAACCAAGGGGATGGAATCCTATGGTATCACTGACGAACAGGGTGTTTTCAAATTAGAACTGGGCAAGAACGGTACTTTTGAAATTCAGATCAGTTATGTGGGAATGACGACTTTTAAGGAGGTGCTGACCACAGGGGAAAGCGATCTTGAAAAAACCTATACCCTGGTTTCCGAAAATGCTCTGGATGAAGTAGAGCTCGTCTACACCATGCCGGTGACCATGAAAGGAGATACCCTGGTCTACGATGCTGATTCGTTTAATACGGGCACGGAACGAAAACTGGAAGACGTCCTGGAAAACCTCCCTGGTGTAGAAATCAATGAAGACGGACAGATTGAGGTAGAAGGAAAAGTGGTCAATAAACTGATGGTCAACGGGAAGGATTTTTTTGATGGAGACACCAAACTCGCCACCCAGAATATCCCCTCCAAAGCCGTGGATAAAATCCAGGTGCTCCGCAACTATTCTGAAATCGGCCAGCTCAGGAGTGTGACCAACAACTCGGACAATGTGGCTTTGAACATAAAACTGCGGGAGGGTAAGGAGAACTTTTGGTTTGGGGATATTACCGCAGGTGCCGGGGCCTCACCGGATAACGAGCTCTACATATTGCAGCCGAAGTTATTCTATTACAGTCCTAAATACAGCCTGAACTTTATTGGGGATCTCAATAATACAGGAGAGGTAGCCTTGACCCGCCGGGATATCCGAAACTTTGGCGGGGGCTTTCGTGCCCCGAGTCGCGATAGCGGGACGAGTCTGAACCTCGGGGATAACGGCCTGAATTTCCTGACCAACGAGGCGAACGCCCTGGAAATTGAAAACAAACTGGCTACGGGGAATTTCAGCTACTCCCCTACCCAGGCCCTTGACCTGAGCGGATTCCTGATCTACAACAGCAGCCGTGTCCTCTCCCGGGAAACGAGTTTTATACGTTATACAGATCCGAGTTTGGGGATTCCCGATGAAGCAACAGAACAATCCAGCCGGGAGCGCTCCAACCAGGCCTTGCTTAAACTGAGTGCATCATTCCAACCCAATTTTAACAACCAGCTGGATTACGATGTCCTGGCCCGCGTTTCAGATGATCGCCAAAACCAGGATGCTTTTTCTTCCGTCATCGGCACAACCACCCAATTTGACGAAGTCACCCCCTACAGCATCAACCAGAATCTGAATTACTACTACACCCTTAACGAGGACCACATCTTCGCTTTTGAAGCCCAGCATCTGCTCAGAAATGAGGACCCTTTTTACAATGCGGTACTCGAAAATGATCCGGACGACGGGACGGATGCCTTTGACAATACGGCCCGTGAACTCGGCCTGGACACCACTCAAACCGCCTATGACCTCGGGCAGGACCGGCGTATTAAATCCAACCAGTTAGATGCCAAACTGGACTATTACAACATACTAACCACCAAAAGCAACCTGAACCTTACCCTCGGGGTGATCCTGAGCCGGCAGGAGTTCGATTCGCGTATTTTCCAATTCCTCGACGACGGCTCCGAATTCGATCCAACCCCTACCATAAACGACGGGCGGGCGGAGAATGACACAGAATACAACTTCAGTGATTTTTATTTGGGTGCGAGGTATCGCTTTAAAGCTGGTAAATTCACAATTACTCCCGGGCTTTCAGTTCATGCCTATGGCAACCGGAACATTCAATTCGGGGAGACCTTCGAAGATAACTTCTTCAGGCTCCTCCCCGAATTTGAAACCCTGATCCAACTCAAGAAAAGTGAATCCCTCACCCTGCGGTACAACATGCGAAACCAGTTTACGGATGTCACCCGCCTGGCCGAAGGACTTGTACTCAATAATTTTAACAGCATCCAATTCGGGGAAGCTGAGCTCCAAAATGCCCTATCGCACAATGTAAGCCTGCTCTACAACAGTTTTAACCTGTTCAACTATACCAATGTGTTTGCCCGGGCGGCTTACACCAATAATATCGATCAAATACGGAGTCTCACAAACTTTGACAATGTGATTCGAACCAGCACTTTTTTTAACTCCAATTTTGCCGATGAAACGGTTTCTGTTTTCGGGCGGGTACAGCGCACCTTTGGTAAAATCCAGGCTACTCTGAACGCCAGTTTCAATTACACCAAAATTAACCAGTTTATTCAGGGCCAGCGCTCACTGAACGAAGGGTTCACCCAAACCTATACCCCGGGTATCCGGACGAATTATAAAGTGGCGCCCAATTTTACATTCCGATACCGATACAGCGTAACCAATAACAACCAGGGGGGTGGGGAAACGAAATTTGTCACCAATGCCCCATCGGTGGAAGTCGATGCCTATATCTGGAAATCGGTAACCTTCCGGAGCAATTATACCTACACCAACCAGGACCTCGGCAATGGGGATTCCCAGTCCTTCCAGAACTGGGATGCCTCCCTATCCTACCGGAAGGACAGGGATTCCAAGTGGGAGTTTGAGGTTCGGGCCACCAATATCCTGGACATCGATTCCCAGGTGCGCAACAGCGCCAATAATTTGTCTGTTTTTGTCTCTGAAACCTTTATACAGCCCCGTTTTCTGACCTTCCGATTTATATATACGCTTTAAGGAGTTTGAAGCTAACGCTATTCAGAAAGCCTTCTTTTTTGCAGTCAATTTCTCAAAGCGCTCCTTAAAATCAGGCGTCTCTGTACCCATCCAGACATCCCAAAAGGTAAAATAAAGCCCGTAGTTATAGTTGAACTTTTTATGATGGTCGTCGTGGTGTGCCGCCCCGATCAGCCATCTCGCGAGTGGGTGCCGGGCCCATTTGGCGGAAAATATTTCCACACCCCCGTGGCTGATAGTGGCCGAAAGCGTCATAAACAACAAGATGCCAAGGATGACCCCAATGTGCAAAGGCAACCACAGGACCAAAACCGGGATAACGAGGGCTTGTAATAAAGATTCCAGGGGGTGAAAGGAGAATGAGGTAAAGGCTGAGGTCTGTAAACTCATATGATGTGCCCTGTGCACCCATCTGTACACCCCGGGCAGGTGCATCCAGCGATGGAGCCAGTAGTAAAAGGTATCCTGGATAACAAGCACAAGAACTACGCTCACTACAGAATACCACAGAGGATAATCGTCAAAACTCGTATAAATGGCCGTGTGTCCCCGCTGCCACATAATGATCATCCCCATTCCCAGAACCGTAAAGATGGCTGCACTAATCGCAGATCTGTGTACCTCCTTTTTTATTTGTGAATTTCCCAGTTTTGAAACACTCAGAAAGCGATGCCGGTATTTATCCCCCAGCCAATTGTGGAAGAAATGATGGTACACCCCGGAGAAGATCAAATAGCGCACGAAGATAACCCCAAAAAGGACCACGGATGACCAAAATACATAGGGGGCATTAAACTGTCCGATTTGTCTGAGATATTCCATACTTCTCTAAATTAGAACTATTTTCTTCTCTACCATAGCCTTTTGAGTTTAGGGACACATCATTCTCCAAAAAGGACTCCGGTAAGTCCGGTTTTGTGAGGAGCGAAGTTTTTACATCATTTGAATGAATTACCCAAAAGGTCAACACTGAAAACCTAAAACGCCACCTGCCAGGCGAGCTCCACAGTATCGTAGTCATTGCCCACGGAGGCGGTGACCCCGGTCGTATCCAGCAGTTTGATAAAATATCTTCGTCCTACGGGTATGGAAAGGGCAAAGCCCACTCGGTTGTTGCTATCGGGATCGAGCAGGTCCCCATCGTCCACGGTGACCACCCCTCCGGGGCTCTGGCGGGTGGAAGCGGCGATCCACACCCCCCCCACGAAACTCATAAGAAGCGTGCAGTTGAAAGGTGTAAAGTGGCTCCTGGGAAAGTACCTGATCCCCGAGAAATGCGGTGTTATCCGTAAAAAACCAGACCCCTGCGTAGGCCTCAAGGGTAAAGTGGCCAGCCACATGCCACACCCCAACTTGCGGACTGAATACCCACCGGTTGGAGCCCAGGTTGATGATTTTTTCGGGGTCATACTACCCCAGGGGCAGGGTCATCCGCATGGTAATGCCTACAATTGTCTTTGGCCGGAATCCTGCAAACTCCTCCGGGGACAAGGCAGGGGCCCCGCTGATAAAATATGCAAACCTCAGCGACGGGTCACCCGTGCCAAAACGGGAGGTCTGCTCCATCTCTTCGAGTACCTGCCCCTCCCAACGACCGGATACTATAGGCACCGCTACATCGAATCGGCCTGCTTTGCCAAACAGGGCCGTAGACCGGGAGTATGCAGCGTTAAAACTGTTGATATCCGCCTGAACATTTTCTATGGGGATGGTCTTGTCGAAAAGCATGGCCCCGGTAGAGTATGCATACCCCAGCGTAAGAAGATTTAGCCCCGTAGGGCCGGCGCATAAACCCTTGGCTACACATCCTGTGCCAGCAGAATCACTTGAGCAAATGCCAGGAACCCTAAAAGCAAATTCTTTCGTATACGAAGGCTATTCAAATCAACTTTACTTTTACGTATAATTCTTCCCGGTTATGGCATGCGCTTCAGGGGCGGCAGTTGCCAGATCCCGTCCAGGGCTTCCGCCTTCGGCGGTTCCCAGGTTTTTATTTTTTCATAATTCCGTTTTTACTATAACCGGTTATTGTATACCGAACACAACTTTATGCAATTGTCCTTCGGTAAACTTGAATAAACCCTTATAGGCATACTCTGGACATTCACATTTCGAGAAAACTCCCCGTGATTGATATTCAGATTGTTCTGAAACGGCAAACTTATTAGGTCAGCCAATGGGTTTGCCGCCTGCTGCGATAGGTTTTCCTGGGCGTCAGTCTGGGCTTCCATCGGCATACCCACCTTCTAAACCACTTTTCTTTCAATGCCATAGAATCCTATACTATACATTTAGTCCTCCTTACCTGAGAACTCATGTGACGGGTTCATTTGTTAAAGGCCCGACTATTCATACGTGTTTCAACCTATTCACCCTATATAGACATCAAATACTCGTGTAATCCGCCAACCACAGGACCTTTGAAGTACATGTTTAAGGGGGAGTTCTGTCTTAAGTCTGCTACGGCATTTAGGGGTATTTTT
>Ga0272441_10008617_pt1 | contig 16089 bp, 14 predicted proteins | sample SSMProp6N_FD_193582 | JGI IMG/M metagenome (GOLD analysis project Ga0272441, IMG submission 193582) | Marine sediment archaeal communities from Little Sippewissett salt marsh, Falmouth, MA, United States - SSM-Prop-6N | ecosystem: Environmental > Aquatic > Marine > Wetlands > Sediment ... | reverse complement strand
CGACGCACTATCGAAGATTTTCCGACATGCTCCGGGGGGCTGGCACGCTCGCTGACCGAGCTATATTACAATACCTGTTTCGAGATGCCGCCGAACCCGGCGCAGAAATATGTCGAGCACCTCGTGCGCTCGGCTTCTGCCGAAAGGGCCGACAACACGACCGCGCAAATTTGGGCCCGGCGATCCTTGGCCCTCTTGAGTGAGCAACACGCGGATTTCGATCCATTTATCTTAGAGCATTGGGAAAAATTCATCGACCTCTATGAATCGCGCAACGGCGTCAGCCCGCGTGTTCGAGCGCTCGTTTACGGCCGACTGGGAGATCTTTTCGCCGAGGAAATACCGGATGACAATCCGTTTTCGTTTTTTTTCTTTCGCCGGCGCCGGAAGGAGCCGAACCTGAGAAATATCGAGCTGGCCCGCCATTGTTTCCAGGAGAGCGTTGATGCCGATCCCGAAGCCTTCCAGCCGCAGGTGGCACAGGTTGCATTTCTCGAGAAAATCGGCGACACCTCTCGCGTCAACCGGCTGCTGGACCGGTTGATCCGTCAGTTCCCCGATGAAAAAGAAGTTCTTTTCAAAGCCGGCGTCCGGTGCTCCGACCGCAAAGCCTACGTCAAGGCTATGAACTACCTCGAGCGCACCCTGGCACTGGACCCCATGGACAAGGTAGTCCGGGAACAATTTATTTTGACCTGCATCGTGGCCGCGCTGCAATACGTCCGTAAAGGCAACCCGGAAAAAGCGCGGGCGCTGCTGCCCCGCGCACTCGAATGGTCGGACACGCATTCGGACGATTTCAACCGCGGCCGTGCCTACCTGTATGCACGCTGGACGGCAATGGCACACCTGCTGAACGACCAGGCCGATGCCGCGCAGCTCTGGGACCAGGCCACGGCCCATCGGCAGGGCAGCGAGCTGAAACTGCATTTCTTCTACTGGGTTGTGGCCGGCTCTTACGGCGTTGCGCGGCCTCTGTCCAAAGAAAGCGAAGCGTTTGTCGAAAAAACCCTAAAAGGCGCGTTCTCTGCCGACACGGCTTTGGACTGCATCCTGACGCTGCAATATGCGAATCTGTTGCCAGGCTGGATTTCTGGCCTGCGGCGCAAGAAAGACCGCGTGGAGCGCTATCTTACTCGCGGCGCGACCGCGGAGATGACGCGGCAGCAGGCCGGAACCGTGGTGAGCTTCGCACTCTCCGAGGAGTGCAGCCGCCCGGACATCGCCGGCGCCTACATTCGCCACGTGCTGAAACAAAATTCCGACGATGCGCTTTTCCGGTATTACCGCTACCTCGCCCGCACACAGGCGTCACCGGGATACGGCCACATCGACGATGACATGCATGAACTGGAAACGATTTTGCGTCTGGCCCGGGAACAGCAAGAAGCGACGGTAACCCTGGCGGTGCAAAAACTGCTGCGAGAAATCGACGCGATGCCACCCCCCGGCGGGTTCGGTGGAAATCCTTTTTTCGATATCGACGACGATCTCGAAGAGGAAGACATGGAGGCGATAGATGATATTTTTTCCGCTTTCTTCGGACAGCCGCCGGAAAAACAAAAGCCCCCCAAAAAACATAAGGGGAAATCCGGAACCCAGGGACCGCAACAATTGAATCTGTTCTGATGCCGACGAGACAACCGCATCGAAATGAAGGAGGCTGCTTGAATCCCTACGACCGATTGGGAATCGCCACCGACGCGAACGACGAAACAATTCGAAACGCCTACCTGGAGGCCGTCAAGCGTTTTCCACCGGAACGGTTTCCGGAACAATTCACCGCCATCAGCGAGGCATACCAGGAACTTAAAGATGAGGACAGCCGGCTCCGTTACCTACTGTTCGAAAAGACGCCCGGTGTCGCATCGCCCATGGACGCCGTGAAAGCCCACTTCGATTGGAGCGACCGGCGCACACCGCCCGATTTTGAAACCCTGAAGGGTTTTCTCCGCAAATGCGCCGTGCGGTGACTTCCGGTGTCAGAATTCCCTAAACTTACGCGGCGGTACTCCGCCGCGGGCTGACGAACAGGAATGTCCTTGGAAGACTGGAAACGAGAAATATCCGAGCGATTCCAAGAGTGGCTGAACCGGTTGGACGAGGAAAGGGCCGCGGAAGAGGAAACGCCCCAGGAGCGGGTGCCGGATCTGTATTCATTTTACGAAGCACTTTGCGTGCTGGGCGGCGACGTCCGCAAGAGCACGCGGCGCAGCCACGAGACGTTTGTGCGCTTCGGAGAAACCCTGGCGGGTTTCGAAGCCATGCTGCAGTCTCTGGTCGAGCGTCTGACAGAGGAGCGGCAGCAGCGCGGCCGACCGGAACTTACTGCGCGCAGAGAATTTTTAGCCCCCTTTGCGGAAATGCTGGATCGCTTGAACAGGCTCGAAAACAGGCTGGAGCGTCCCCCCGATGTGGGCCTGCTGTCCGCCCGACGCAAATGGGCCGAAGCCTGGTTGTCTTTGCGGCAGGGCTTCGCTCTGCTGCGGGAGCACTTCGAACTGCTGCTGCGTAAAGAGGGCATCAGGTCCATGGAAGCGGTCGGCCAACCTTTCGACCCGACGAAAATGAAAGCCGTCGCGGTCGAGGAGAACGATACCCTTGCGCACAATACGGTCGTCGAAGAACTATCCGCAGGCTACTTCCACAAGGGGGATGTGTTGAAATTCGCCGAGGTCAAAATCTCGGTTCGAAAAGGAGGTCGTTGATGGGTGCCGTCATAGGAATCGATCTGGGCACGACGAATTCGGAAGTCGCCGTGATAAGGGACGGCCGACCGGAAATCATTCCCGTCGACGGCGAACCGATCATGCCTTCCTGCGTGGGGCTGGACAGCCGGGGAGAGTTGCTCGTGGGCAGAGTCGCTAAAAATCAAATGGCAGCCGCTCCTGAATCAACGATTCTGTCCATTAAACGCAAGATGGGCCAAACCGAGCGGGTCGCGATGGGCGATCGGTTCTTCAGCCCCGAGGAGATCGCCTCCCTGATCCTCGCCAGCCTTAAAACGGCTGCAGAAGCCCACCTGGGTGAAACTGTGACCGAAGCGGTCATCACCGTTCCGGCCTACTTCGACGACGCCCAACGCAAGGCGACCCAGAATGCCGGACAGCTGGCCGGGTTGGATGTCCGGCGCATCATCAACGAGCCGACGGCGGCGGCCCTGGCCTACGACGCCGACCAGACCAGCGATCGCACCGTGCTGGTCTACGACCTGGGCGGCGGCACCTTCGACGCATCCCTGGTGGTGGTTCAGGACGGGGTGGTGGAAGTCAAGTCCAGCCATGGCGACACGCATCTGGGCGGTGACGATTTCGATCACCTGCTGATGGAACATGTCGACCGCATTTTTTTCGAGCAGCACGCTGTCCATCCCCTGGCCGACCTCAAGGCCAAAAACCGCTTGTGGGCCGCCGTCGAAAAAGCCAAGCGGGAGCTCTCCGATGTCCCCTACACACGGATTCGCGAAGAATACCTGATCGGCGACCTGCATCTGGATGTGGAAATCGAGCGCTCGGCATACGAGGACATGATCCGTCCCCTGCTGCGAAAAACGATGGACTCCGTGCACCGCTGTTTCAAGGACGCCCTGATGCTGCCCGGTGCGCTGGACAAGGTAATCCTGGTGGGCGGGGCGTCCAGAACGCCGCTGGTGGCCGAACTCGTAAAAAAGGAAATCAACATCGAACCGCGGCACGAGATCCATCCCGATCTCATCGTCGCCATGGGAGCCGCCATTCAGGCCGCAGTCATCCAGGGGCAAAAAACAAAGAGCATCCTGGTGGATATCACCCCCTATACCTTCGGAACGGGTGCCGTGGGGGTCTACAACGGGCAATTGCATGAAGATGTCTTCGTTCCGATGATCCACCGGGGCACGGCGCTGCCGGCCCGGAAAGGCAAGCGGTTTTCGACGATGCACGACGGCCAGGAGGCGGTCGATGTGCGCATCTACCAAGGCGAAGCCCCTTTGGCCGAGGACAATATTTTTATCGGCAATTTTCTGGTCGAGGGTCTGAGTGATGTTCCCGCTGGAAACGAAATCGTTCTCACTCTGGCACTGGATCTCAACGGCGTCCTCGAAGTCACCGCCGCCGAAAAGCGCACCGGCCTTTCCAAGACGGTGACCATGAAAACCGGAGACGGGACTGCAGCGTTCGACCTGGAGCAGGCGCGGGAGCATTTGGGCGACTGGATTGAGACCGAGTCCGAGTCGGCGGGGCCGGCCCCATCGGTGGACGCGGCAGACGAAAAGGAGCAGGTCATGGCCGCGGCCAAGGACCTTCGTAAAAGATCCACGGCGCTTTTAAACGACATCGATGCAACCGACGCATCCGAGCTGCGCGCGCTGCTGGCCGACAGCCAAAAGGCCATCGCCGAGGGCCGGTATCAGAAGCTGGCCGAATTGAACGAATCCCTTTCCGACATGCTGTTTTATCTGGAGGATTGAGCCGGCCATGGAAATGGTCTGTCCGGCCTGCAACAAGGCCAACACCGAAGAAACGCACTGCAGCCGCTGCGGTGCCGACCTGCTCGCGTTGGTGCAAATCCGACGGTCGGCAGCCCTGGCGCTCAATAGCGGGACGCGGTACCTGAAACAAAACGACGGTCGCAACGCGTTGCACCAGGCCGAAATTTCCTGGCACCTGAAAAAATCGGCCGAGGCGGCCCGCCTGGCGTTTTTGGCCTGCCTGCATCTGCAGCGTTTCACGTCGGCCACCCGTTGGTACGAGCTGGCGGCATACCGGGAATGCGAACCGGCATTAAAGGTCCCGAACTTGAGCCCTTTTGGGGAACGAACCTGAATAATACGCGCTGATAAGGAGGTTAAGGTGGCAGCAACTTACTGGCAAATGGTGGCGGAAAAAATTGCAAAGGGATTGGGCCCCAAAACTATTGGCAGACTGGGCACCGGCGGAAGATTTCTTGCCCGGGCAGGCGGTGTTATCGGTGTGGGCTTATTGGCATACGAATTATTCAGAAGCTACAAGGACAATATAGAAGGTGAACCGGCGTACAGGGAAATGGTCATACTGCAACAGGAACTGGAGAAGTGGGGCAGTGCGGTTTCCTGCATCGGCCGGAAACCTTACACGGAGGAAGAATACGGTGCCCTCGATGAGGGCGGGGCAATCAATGCCCTCCACAAAAAAATGCTTTTGAAGGGCAAAGAAACGAAACCGGCAGACCCGGAAGAAGCGGCCAGGCTTATAGAGAGGGCCATAGGGTACATAGGGGAAACGGAAAATTTGCTTGATGATGAGGAATTTGATGCAAAAAGATCTGATCTCATCGAACGGTTAGAAAAATTACGCCGGAAAATAGCGGCACATGACCCCTATCCGCCAATTCAGAAAGAACTGTCCGAGATTGTGGCCGTGCTCAAACTGATTGAGTCCGCCTATGGTTCCCGAATTTATGACTGCAGCAGAGAAATCCAGAAAAAACAAGGATCGAATGCGGCTTGGGCGGCTCTGTCCATGGTGACGATAGGCCTGGTGAAAAAACCCAATGATTGAGCGATAAATTCATCCTCCTGCAGGCTCGCGAGCAGTCGATCCGCCAGCCGAGCACTTCCATAGGTGGCATCCTCGGTGTCGGACACTGTTTTCATATCCCCGCTATTCCGCTATTCCAGGAATTCATCTCTGGTCAACCAGAGCTGCTCCATGCGGTACATGTGCCAGTGGTCGTGCAGGAGAATGTGCCGGGCTTATAGCGCCTTTTTGCGGTTAAACAAAATCATTATGTCAAAAGAATTGAAAGCGAAGGCACCTTATCGACAAAGAAGCGGCTTCTCGTTCACAAGGCTTTTGGGGAGTATTGGGAGACGGGCGGTTTCCCCGAAGTCGCCGGCCTTGGACGAAACCTGCGAATCAAGATCCACCAGGAATACTTTCACACCATCCTGTTCCGAGACCTGGTCGAGCGCCATGACGTTTCGCATCCGAAAGCGGTGTCCGATCTGGCGCATTGGCTGACGGACAACACGGCTTCGCTTTACTCCATCAACAGCCTCACGGGCTATCTCAAGTCGCTGGGCCACAAAGCCCCCAAGTCCGCTGTGTCGGATTACATGACCTGGTTCGAAGACGCTTATTTCCTGTTCACCGTACGGATATTCGATGCATCGCTCGCGCGCAGCAACACCAATCCAAAGAAGATATACTGCATTGATCACGCCCTGGTCACCTCTGTGTCTTCAGGGATCCTGCTCAACTCCGGACACCTTCTGGAAAACCTCGTGTTCATGGCGCTTCGGCGTCTTTACCCGGAGATTTACTATTACAAGACCAAATCAGGCCGGGAGGTCGATTTCGTCGTTCCTCGGCGCGGCCATTCGCCGATGCTGGTTCAGGCGTGCGCATCCCTGTTGGAACCGCAAACACGGAAACGAGAGACCGCGGCGTTGAGCGAAGCGATGGCTGAACTCGACCTGGATACCGGAACCATCGTGACACGGAACGAAGACGAGAAGATTGATACCCGGAGTGGGACCATCGATGTGGTCCCTGTTTGGCGATTCCTCCTCGATCTGCCGGAATCGACAGAGTAGCCCGCTGATGACTTTTAGGGCCGACTGGGCTCTGACCGTCAAAGTTGTTTGATCTTTAGAGAAATATGGTCCTAATTATATTTGTGTTCGGGGCCTATATCGCCCTTTTGAGGGCTGAAATCGGCAATATGGGAAGCCTCCCTATCTCTGAAATAGTGGCCTCAAGGCATTAAACGTATCTGAGCGAAAATTCCCTTTTTGGGCAATCTTTGCGTGAAATGCCAAACTTGCCTTGTAAATCTATATGTCTCGGCCGGGGAACAGAGGTGTAATTCCAATTGCCCTCTTTTTGGCGCTGAGAACATTATCATAGCCCCGAATTGAGACCATTTTTGAAAGCTAATGTTCATTATATTCGTTGCTTATTGCGACCCCAACTCACCAACTGAACCCGAGCACCCCAGAATTTCAACCTTTGACAGCATACTCTGAGAGTGCTACTTTTTATCGAAATATCACGGCACTAAATTATCATACCAAATATGCACACAGAAAAAGTCGCAATTACAATTCCGTCTGATCTGATTTCGGTGATCGATGACATACGCAGCACGCAGGGTGTATCGCGCAGTAAATTCATCACCCTTCTTCTGCGAGAAAAGATCATGGATGAGCAGGCTCGGGAAATCCGGGAAGCTTACGATGGCGTTTTTTCTGATGAGTCCATCGTTCAGGAACAGCTTGATGCAGCGGCTTGTTTGGAGGGATCCAGGTTGGCGATCTAATAAAACTCTCTTTAGGAGATTCTACCCGCGACATGTTAAACCTGTCCGGCGAGGTAATACGCATTGGCCCTATCCAAAGGGTGGATTCCTACAATCCTCTTCTTGCCATTAAAAACCGCAGTATCGCCCACAAATCGAACCCAATTTTTCAACCAATCTAAATAATTTTAGCCGGATACCACGGCTCAACCCCCAAATAATATGACCACCAAGGATTCTACTTGGAAAGGGGATTGATCCACTTCAGCTTGGGAAAACGAGCGAAATCAGAATCCGTTGAAGCTATCGCGCAACCATGTTCTATTGCAAGTGCCGCCAAATGCGCATCTGTAACTAAATTAGCGACAGCCTGTCCACCGGTAAGCATCTGCTGGAATATAGTCCAATGTTGCTCGGTGGGTCGAATAACTCTTGTACAAGGCTGTTCAAACCAGCTTTGTATCAGGGCAAGGGCTTGTTCAAAGGAGAGTGGGTGCTCGGAAACCCGAGGATTTGTCCCGATCCGAATAAATGCAGACAATACCGTCCAGCACAGGCAAACAGGTTCGCTCTGGGAAAGCAGATCATCCCACCACAGACGAGCCTTTTGATGAAGTGACGATAGTGAGTCCTGCGCGTATAATAGTATGTTGGCATCAACGAGAGTCCTCGCCTTCAATTAGATACTGTAATTCCTGTATGTTATCTAACTTAAGTGCAACGATGATTCCTATTCTGCAATGTCCGAAGCCCGGAGACCAGCCGCTACAGTTCTGAAAAGGGCAGCGCTGTCACGTTCGTGCCTAATGGAAGTCGGACGTCGCCCGGGTGGACCACGTAGCCGGGCATGACCTTTTCGCCGAAATCTCCCATTAACGACGCGATGGACCTAGCCATGGCCGGACGAGGTGTAGCGGAAAGCTTCACTTCGATGGGGACGAGTCTGCCGCCGGTTTCGATGACAAAATCAACCTCCGTTCCGGCAGAGGTCCGCCAGAAATAGATCTGTGGATCGATTCCGCAATGGGTGAGTGTCTTGAAGATTTCAGACAGCACCGCCGTTTCCATGATCGGCCCGCCCATTGGGCCGGAAGCCGCATGTTCGGGATCCTTCAAACCGGTCAGGTAGCACAATGTTCCCACATCGGCAAAATAGACCTTCGGTGTCTTGACAAGCCGCTTCCCCACGTTGGCGAAATAGGGCCGCAGGACGATCACCTGGTAGGTCGCCTCCAGCACGGAAAGCCACGCCTTGACCGTATTTAAGGCCACGCCGAGGTCGCGGGCCAAATCGGTCAGGTTGAGAAGCTGCGCGGAGCGTGCCGCCAGGGCTCTCAGGAAGCTCTGAAATTGGGAGAGATCACCCACCTGACGTAACGTGCGGACGTCCCGCTCAACGTAGGTCTGCACGTATCCGCTGTGCCAAAGATGGAGATCACGCCCCGGTTTGGCGACCAATTCTGGATAGTAGCCGCGCAGAAAATCATTCCAGGTGCCCCTTCGCGAGGCTTTCGGATCCGTCCGATGGTTTTTCCCAAGCTCCCAGGGTAAACGCGCATGAGGCCGTCCCTCAGCCTCCCGGCACGAGAGCGGCAACAGGCGCAGCATCGCCGCCCGCCCGGCCAGAGACTCGGTTATCTTTTCCACCAGCAGGAGATTCTGCGAACCTGTGAGAAGGTACTGTCCGATCCGCTCTCGATGAGCGTCGATTCTTTCCTTGATGTAAGGCAACAGATCAGGCGTGTACTGCACCTCGTCAAAAATGACCGGCGGCGGGTGCATTTCAAGAAAACCGCGCGGATCTTCCTTACCCACTGCCCGGATATCCGGTGGTTCAAGGGAAATATAGTCGAATTTTTTGCCAAAGATCGTCTTGAGAAGGGTCGTCTTTCCCGACTGTCGCGGACCGGTCAGGACAACCGCGGGGAACTCGGATACGGCTTTCTTTAGAACCGTTTCCAGCGATCTTTCGATGTAATTGGAAACCATGTGAGACCTCTTAACTTGTAATTATGCATTTCTAATGCAAATTTGCAAGTAAAATCGGGTTCCCACCGGCCGATAACGACGTATAACCTAAAAAAACGGAAACTTGTCAAGACGCAACTAAACTGTATAATATTATTTGGCTACCGCGGCTCGACCCCAACTCATGTAAGCAAGGAATTTTTGCATTCCCTCGGTTTTATTTTTCATTTGTGCATAGCCAAAATATTGACGTTACCTGAGAATTCAGCAGCCTGTCTTCTCGACCCGCGTTATTTGGTTATCCGCATCATATTCGTTAGAGGGCGGCAAGATCGCGTTCCATCCGTGAACACGTCATATGCGGTTTTTTCAATATCATGGGCCAGCTTCAATAACGCTGATTTCAGATTGCCGAACGCTGGAAGGCAAACTGGTAACATGCCAAAATCAAACAAGCGCAAAGGATTTTTTATAGCCATAAGTTCCTGATTAAACGTATATTTAGTCTCTCGTCCCTTAAATTTGAAGCGGCCAAAATTGAGTCTATTCATGAAACTAATCTGAATCATATTCGTTGGATATCGCGACCTGATCTCAAATAATCTTCTAAAAGTTCCCTATAAGGGAACTTTTTATTTGACATTTTTTTGGGAACGAATTAGATTATGCATGTCATAAGTCGAAAAAAACTGATCGAATTTTATGAACAGCCGGGACGACAGGATGCCAAAGGTCAGATTGAGGCGTGGTACTACGAAGCCAAGCGCGCTCAATGGGAGTCTCCAACTGATGTAAAGGCTCAATATGGATCGGCCAGCGTTATCGGGGACAACAGGGTTGTCTTTAATATTGCGGGCAACAAATACCGGCTGATTGTCAGAATCAACTATAATTCAAAACCTGTGTTTGTGCGTTTTGTCGGAACGCACCAAGAGTATGACAAAATCGATGCGGAGGTGATTTAAATGATAAGCCGCCTGATAAAAAATGATGAAGACTACAAAAAGGCGTTGTCCCGCATTGAAGAGCTTATGGATGCGCAGCCCGATACGCCTGAAATGGATGAGCTGGAATTGATGACCGCTCTGGTAGAGATGTATGAGGACCGACATTACCCGATCTGCCCTCCTGATCCTCTTGAGGCGATTAAATTCCGTATGGACCAACTTGGGCTGACCCAGCAGGATATGGTCCCTTACATCGGCACCAAGAGCAAGGTGTCCGAAGTTTTAAACGGCAAGCGCCCGCTCTCATTGACGATGATGAGATCGCTCAATAAATATCTGGGCATATCAGCTGAGGTGTTGTTAAATGAGCCGGGTGCTCGTTTTCCGGATGGCATGCAAAACCTGGAATGGGATAAGTTTCCCGTGGTTGAAATGGCCAAGCGTTGCTGGGTACCAAATGTGAAAGACCCAAAGGAAAATGCCGAAGAGCTGATGCGCAAATTAATCATCCAGGCCGGAGGGGTGGAAACGGTTCCATTCGCCCTTTTCCGCCAGGGCAAAAGTGCACGCTATAATTCGAAAATGGATACCTACGCCCTAACGGCTTGGTGCATTCGGGTGTTAGCTCTTGCTCGGGAAAATCCCCTGAAAAACAAATATAAGAAAGGTTCCCTCAAGCCCAGTACTTTGCAGGAAATCGCACGTCTGAGTTACTTTGAAAATGGTCCCTTGCTAGCCAAAGAGTATTTGGAAAAACAGGGGATCTATCTGATTGTCGTTCCTCACCTGCCCAAAACCTATCTGGATGGTGCAGCAATTTTAATGCCGGATGGAACTCCGGTTATAGGCCTGACGCTTCGCCATGACAGAATCGATAATTTCTGGTTTTGTCTGCTGCATGAGCTTGCGCATGTAGCCAAACACCTTACAGAATCAGATCGGATAATCATCGATGATTTGGATCTGAGAAGGCATGACGCCGAATCCGAGGATAAAAACGAGAAAGAAGCCGATGAAATGACCCGTGACGGGCTGATTCCCAAGAAGGTGTGGGAAAGAAATCCGATCAAGGGCAAGGTGACAGTTGCAAAGGTATATGCGCTGGCCGAACAATTAAAAATCCATCCCGCAATAATCGCCGGGAGAGTAAGGTATGAACAGAACAATTATAAATTGCTGTCTAAATTTGTCGGAAGAAAACAGGTGCGTGGCCTTTTTGAGGTCGGGCAGCCATAATTAACCGTTGTTTTTGACGGCTATGGCGCGAAGCACCCCGACAGCACCTCGCAGCAGGTTTTTGGAAAGGTTGGTCCGTTTCAACCTGAAGTTGCCGAGTACGAGGTCGAGATCAGGTCGCGGCAGCCTGGGTTGCCGGTTCTGCTTGGGTTCCTGGCGAGCGCGGACCCATTCGGCGGCTTCGGCCGTGGCATCGTCGACCTGAAGCGGGCTGAAACCGACGGCCTCAACCAGAGCGACCATATCGGCCATGGGGATCAGAAAACTGAACGATCCATCCTCGGCCCAGGGCACCGGGTAGGTCAAATCGGGCTCAGCTGTTTTAAAAATTTCCCACAGAACCAGTTTTCTCCCCGGTTTCAACACGCGCCCGGCCTCCACAAACAAGCCTCTTTTGTCGGCGATGTTCATGTTCACATGGATCATGAAGGCCGCATCGAATTGGTTCTCCTCGAACGGAAGGTTCAGGGCATCGCCGTGCCGGAAGTCGACCCTATCCGCCAGTCCCACCCGTTTACTCAACACGAGCGCCGCATCGACATACTCTGCGGACAGATCGACGCCGGTCACGTGGCAGCCGAATTCAACGGCCAGGGTGCGGGCCGATCCGCCCAGGCCGCTGCCGATGTCGAGAACGCGCATCGCATCCGTGAGGCCGGCCAGTCGACCTAATTCAACAGTGGCCTGGCGGCCCATGACGTGCAGCTCGTCGAAGGTAATCAGATCGGCAGCCGACAGCCGGCCGAGGTCATACCCCACCGCCTGCAGGCTCTCGAGCAGCCGGTCGGCCAGACGAACGCTTCCATAGGTGGCATTCAGTGTATCGGTCGCTATTTTTCCGCGCATTATTTCCACGATCTCCGGCCTCAGTTTTGCACTTAGTCCCACAACTCCGGCAGGCTCATTTTGCCGGGTCCGACGATGGGCGCCGGCCCCACTTCCTGCAGGGCTGTTTCCTGGTATACCCGAAAAACGTCCACCACGAATCTCTCCCACTCCACCGCCCGCCGCCTTGAACCGGGATCCAGCTTTTCAAACGGCGGGTCGGCGGTCAATTTCCGGGCACGCCGGCCCAGATCGGCGATATCGGCCTCCGGAGCTCCGTTGAGAAGGTCGCTCAGGAAGCGATCGGGCGGGTAGAACGCCGCAGCCCGTCCCAGGTCGCGAAAAACCTGCATGAGGAGCACGTTGCGCGGTCCTTCCCAAAGTTCGTTGACCGCCGCGTCGCGGAAAACGCGCGGCAGGGAACAGAAGTCTTCGATGACCCCGTGGCCGCCGAAGATGCTGATCCCCTTGCGCAGGGCGTCGACCGCATCGAAGGCGGTGACCAATTTCTGGATGACGATCAGCTCTCTGAGCACAAAGCGCTTGCGGCGGATCTCGAGGGATTCGTCCGAGGAAAGGCCGGGCTGAAGACGTCCGCCCAGTTCCTGGAAGAGAGAATAAATCTTGCACACCGCGGCCAGGCTCCGCTGGGACTCGTGCACCAGGTCGCGCACCTGCTGGTTGGCCAGGGCCCACTGGCCGATCTTGGAACCGAAGACGTCGCGGAACTCGGCGTAGAGTTGCGCTTCGCGGGCGGCCCGGGTCATGCCCGCCGCGCTGGAGATGCCCACCGTGATGCGCGACAGGGTCAGTACGATGCCCACCACGTTGGCCACACCCCGATCCGTGGGGCCGACGGCGTAGCATAGCGCGCCGTCGTATTCGATCTCGCCCGTGGGCACCTCGGCCGTGCCCATCTTCCATTTGATCCGGTTGATACGCGAACCATTCCGGATTTCTTTGGCCTTTTTTCCCGGCAGCCAGGTTGGAACGATGAAGGCACCGACCTCTTCACAGTCGGAGATTTTGGCCGTGACCACGGCATAATCGGCGTGAACGACCGAAGTGAAAAATTTGGTGCCGTGAAGCCGATAGTGGTTCCCTTCCGGTGCGGCCTCCAGCCGGTTGGAGGGAATGTCCGAGCCGCCCTGGATCTCGGACACGAACTGGGCTCCGACGCCGAATTCGCCGTTTATGCCCTCGGTGCAATGCGTCAGCACGGCTTCCAGCGCCGCGGACCGGTCTTCTGGAAAATGCCGGATCAGAGCCACCAACCCCTCGGTGCAGGCGATGGGACACATCACCCCGAACTCGCCCAGCTGGTGCAGTAAATAGCGTTTGGCCAGACTCTCCCAGGGTGTGACCTTGGGAGAGAACAGGCCTTGACCGAAAATCTCCTTTTCCAGCTGCACGGTTTCCGCTGCTCGAACGACGCGGTCAATGCGGCGGTTGTAAGCGTCGAAGTGCTCCACGTACGGCAGCTTGCGGGGCTGGCCGCCGGTGTCGGTCAACGGCCGCCAGCGAAAGGAGACCTTGGCCGAGAACGCCCTTATTTTGCCGTCCAGTTCAGCAAATTCCGGGCCGGCAAAGTGTTTGAGGGTCCTTTGCAGAAAAGGGTCGTCGGCGTAAAAGTCAAAACCGTGCAAAATGTCGAGCAAGGCGTCGAAGGAATAGGGATTGTGGCGGTCCGGAAGACTCATGGGCGCCTCCGCTTCAATTTAGGCTTGTAGGGTTGGAGAAGCCTCATCCTATGAATCGTGTGCAGGCGGTCTGCGCTGTCCGAAAAGGGTTTCTCGGAAAGTATACGCCCAACCCGTTATGTCGATATCGAATAGCACATCCTGAAATCAACATAAACCGGAAAACCGGTTGGATAAAACCAGCGGATGGATTTCAAAGGCGGTGCCGCACACATGAGGTGTCTATCAGATCATCCGGTTCCCGGGAATTGATAAAAGCGATTTTCGATTTGAATTTTTTTAATGGCCGCCCACTCGCTGCGCTCGTTCGACTGACGCAGACAATATCCGGCCGACCCCAGAGAAACAGGCTACGCGTTTCACGGGGCAGGCGTGGCCGGATATTATTCCCGTTGCCCTTCGGGCAAATCTAAAACCAAACGTTTTATTGTTCATTTTGAATTATCATTCGCGAAGCGATGGTAACTTGAGTCCGGCCAGACCTGCCCCGTGAAACGCGCAGCCTGTTTCTCTGGGGTCGGCCGGACTCAATGTCTGCGTTTGTCTGCGGCTGATTTTTCACATTATATAACGCCGATTATGCAGTGCTGGTGTTTTACACACCAACTTTTTTGGAGAAGAGCCGAATATAAGGACGTTTCCACCAGCGAAATCCCGTACAGACCAGATGACCCGCATCGACCCGGTTGGTCCCGCACTGCAAAGCGAGATGCTCGATCCCGGAGTTTCCCGACGGTCATTCGGGCACAAAAAAATGGGCAAACCCGGGTAACCGGATTTGCCCACAATAATTGGATCCTGAAGTGATTTTCGGTCAGTCTCGAACGCTCCGAAAACCAATTAAGTCAAGAAGATTTTCGTATGTCTTCTTATCGATTCATTCTGTTGCAAGATTGTGAATGCCGGGACCCCATCCGTTACCGATTCCCCGCAAATATCAAACCGATGTTGGACAAATAGAACGCCATCTTAAAGCCAGCCGGCCGGGGTTAGCGCACTTCCGGATCCTGGTATCCAAACCCGGCTACGCCGGGTATGCCTAATGTGAAGCGGAACCCGTGCATCGCCTTACCCAGGGTGCTGGCCTTGACCAGCAGGACATCGCGATCGAGGATTTGGGTTTCCTGCACCTCCTGTTCCTTTAGCCCCAGCTCCAGCACTTTGCGTTCGCCATTGCCCAGATTGCGGACGAGAATGACCTTGTCGTCGGCATAGGGCCTCAACCCGCCGGCTTGGGCAAGGGCTTCGAAAAGCTTCGTGCTTCGGCTGATCGGGTAGGCCCCGGGCTTGCGCACCGCACCGTCCACGAAATAGACACCGGCTTCAGGCACGAACACCACATCACCGCCGTTGATCTCGATGTTCAGCTCGCTGTTCCCTTCACGGATCATCCTATCCAGATCTACCAGGACGGTGTTGGCAGAATCCGACGACGAACCAATGCGCCGAATTTGGGCGGTGCGCCCAGCCTGTTCGGTCAGCCCGCCACCAAGGGCCATGACATCCATGAGCCGCATTTTGGTCATCAGATCGAAGGTGCCAGGGTTTTTAAACTGGCCCATGAGCGTGACCCGCTGGCTGAAATGCTCCTGAACGAAAATGCTCACGTGGGGATCCTGCAGATAACGCGCCTTGTAGGCCTTCTCGATCTTTTCCTCGGCTTCGCGGGCGGTCAATCCCTGGACCGACATCTGCCCGAGTAGCGGCAGGGTTACAAAGCCACGCGAGCTAATGCGTACGGTGGTGTTGAGCTTGTCACACTCGAAAATGGTGACTTGCATGAGGTCGCCGGCGCCCAAGAGATATTCGCTCGGGTCGGCATTGACCTGCGCGGCAGAGAAAATCTGATCGTTGAGGGCATCTGTTTCCTCGCTGCGCAGGTTGCCCACCGAGTAGGCATCGATTTCAAGGGCGCGGTATCGTTCGCCACTGGCGCAACCCGCCAGCGTCGCCCATACGGCCAGCAATAGCCACCCCCACACCGGAATCTTTCTTAAATGTACCATGGAATCACAACTCCAATGATGATAACACCTAAGTTGAGCAATTTAGGTAGAAGTAAGTCAGCCGTATACCTCCGTGAATATCTCCAGTACAAAAGCGCAGACCACCCATCACGGGGCCGCAGGACTGAACGGTAGCAGATTGTTGTCGGA
>Ga0272441_10008616_pt1 | contig 16089 bp, 15 predicted proteins | sample SSMProp6N_FD_193582 | JGI IMG/M metagenome (GOLD analysis project Ga0272441, IMG submission 193582) | Marine sediment archaeal communities from Little Sippewissett salt marsh, Falmouth, MA, United States - SSM-Prop-6N | ecosystem: Environmental > Aquatic > Marine > Wetlands > Sediment ... | reverse complement strand
TGATTTTATATCACACCTGGCCCATCTTGTATCTTCAAGTAATATTGCATGAATACCTTTTAGGATCCGCTCTTTCTCAGGCTTGAATGAGCGGGCGAAAGCATAAACCGTAGGTTTGGTACCGGGTGAGGGGAAGGCATGTGAACGTCTGGCTGCACCTCTGGTAACCTGTAAATAGACAAGTACAGGAAGCTTGTTCAGGTTATTGCGTGTGATAAGCTCCATTGCTACAGAGGGGAACGAATCCACATCGGGCCATTCCAATTGTATTTCCCTCAGGCTTCTTTTGAGTCTTGCCATATGTCCCTCCATGTCATAGAAAAATCCTCCGTACCAGCGTATCACTTCGTAAACACCGTCGGCAAAAAGAAATCCACGGTCGTCGGGACTGATATGGATTTGTTCATGTGGGAGAAAGATTCCGTTAAAGTATGCTGTTTCCATAATAATTTCGTTTTGCCCCCCATCCCCCCCTGAAGGGGGGCTGTAAACCCATTTTCAAAGCATAATTCTGGATGGGTCTCAACCCCCCTTTAGGGGGGATGCAGCTTTAGCGGCAGGGGGGTCATTCAGGTTCAATTATCTCTGTATTATATTCAATTCTCTCTCTTGCTTCTTCCGGTGATGAGGCATTACCGCAGGCAGCTTGTACAAAAAGTGATGCGCCGAGGACAGTTGTCTCTTTCTGATCGATGATTTTTACCGGAACGCCGGTATAATCGGCTCTCAATTTGTTCCACAACCTGTTCTTTGAACCTCCTCCAACACAAAGGATACTCTCAGTTTTAAAACCACCGGCTTTTTCGAGGGCTTTTTTACCCTCGTTGAGTCTCTCCGAAAGGGATTCAAGCATTGCCCTGTATATCTCATCACGTGTTGATTCCATTGTGAGTCCTAGTATCTGTCCTGCCGGCTTACCTTTCAACTCTTCATAGAATTTCGGTATCACTTTTACACCGTTGCATCCTGCAGGAACCTTTTCAGCACCGGAAATCATTACCTCATATACATCATTTTTAATGTCACTGTATAGATTTTTTCTTGCCCATTCAAGTATACCGGAAGCAACCCATTGATTGCCTATGTTATACAGATCGGGGCGTGAATCAAGTTCTGTGGTTATCAACATTTCAAGTTGTTCTTTCCCCGATTGATATTCGTCTGACCTCACCATCAGTATCTCCCATGTTCCCGAGCTTAATACAGGCTGGTTCCGTTCTGCTCCAGAGCCGAAAATAGCATACTGGGTATCGTGACCGGTAGCTACGACAGGTGTTCCTTTCGGTATACCGGTAACTGCTGATGCCTGAGAATGGACATTACCCGTAATTGTACCCGGTTCCACAATATTACCAAATTTACTTGCCGGAAAACCTATTGTATCAGTTACGGATTCCGAAATTTTACGGGTAGACAGACTCGTCATCATTGATGTTCCTGCCATAGTAACATCGTTGGCCATCTCGCCTGTAAGAAGGTATGAAAAGACTGATGGCAGAAACAGGAACCTATAGCTTTTTTCAGCAAGATCAGGTTTGTTTTCCAGAAACCATATCAGCTTGTTTATTGTATTAAATGTAAAGGGAAGAACACCGCACTCACCGTACAGATCAGCAAGAGGAATATACTTATCGATATTTTCCATTATTGGGTTGGTTCTTTCGCACTGCCACGAAATGACCGGGTAAAGCATGTTCCCTGATTTATCAAACAGTGTCCCGTCAACACCAAATGTTGTGATTGTTACCCCAAGGATATCATTGTGTCTGATCCGGCTCAACACTTTTCGGGAAGCTTTACACATTTTGTCCCATATCTCCTCCATATCCCATATTCTGTAATCGGGATACAGAGGGTCAGGCTTTGTGTTGTTGGGGATGGATTCGGAAGCTATTATTGATCCATTGCTGTTTATGGCAATAACCCTGACGTTTGTAGCGCCGCAATCGAAGACTATTACAAGATCACCTTTATTCACTGTCAACCGATATCCTTTAATAATGCCACTGATGAACCCAGGACAATAAATGTAATTATATATACTGCTATTGCAACAATAACCAGTATCCCGAACCAGGTAAAAGAATACCTGAGGTTCCGGAAGGCTGTTGTTACTAATTTTTTGTCAGTTGTTTTTACTGCATCTGATATGTTTTTTGAAAAACGGTAAAGGTATAGTACAGGCAAAAAATTCAGGACGGCTGATGCAATCAAGACTGAACATATATACCATCCCGGGTAAATGGTAGCAGTATCTCCTTTATTGAAGATCCAGAAAAACACAACTGCAAATATTCCTACAATCAATAGTACTCCTGATACTATGAATCCGAATATTGCAAGAAACATTGCCCATTTTCTTGTTTTATCAAGGTCATTAATACATTCCGGCTCCAGACCTGTTTTATCGTTTTCCTGTGTGTTATCCATGTTAACCTGATCCCTTAAACCACTATACCGATAAACCGTTACACCGTTATACCAGATTATTTATATAACGCCCCGTAGTTTTTACATGCCAGGTAATCCGATCCTTCCTTATCCATTCCGAAAGCATTCCACGAACTGGGTCTGAATACTGTATCGTCTGGTACATTGTGCATGCAAACAGGTATTCTGAGCATTGAAGCAAGTGTTATAAGTTCAGCTCCTATATGGCCATAGCTTGATGATGAATGGTTGGCTCCCCAGTTAGCCATAACAGAATAGACATCTGTAAATGGTCCTTTCCCTGTAAGTCTTGGTGTAAACCATGTGGTTGGCCAGGTCGGGTCAGTCCTGTCGGTCAATATCTTATGGACCTTTGCAGGCAGTTCTACTGTCCAGCCCTCGGCAATCTGAAGTACAGGTCCGAGTCCTTTGACAAGGTTAACACGTGATATTGTAAGCGGCATCACTCCCTTGGTATTAAACTGGGATGAAAATCCTCCGCCTCTGAAGTAGCCTATGTTGGCAGGTTCCCATAAGGTTGCTTTCAGGCATTCAAGGGCATCCTTTTCGGTTATCTCCCAGTATGGTTTGATACACGACTCCCCTTTACGTGTTTCCCTTCCTGAGAAATCAAGAGCTGATGCACCTGAGTTGATGAGGTGGATAATACCTTTAGCCGCAAGACCTGTTGGTTTAACACCTGTTACCCTCTTTATGGCATCGGGACTCCAGTAAGTACGTATATCGGAAAACATCTGGGCTGTATTTGTAAGAAGGTATCCGAAGAGCATTGGCACTCCGTTCATTGCGTCATTCTCGGTAGCAACAAGATAGGGTGGTCTTATGCCATTCCAGTCGAATGATGAGCAAAGGATTGCTTCCATGAAATCGCCGTTAGGCATATGATCTGTCCACTGACGCTGTCCCTGGAATCCTGCCAGTATGGCATTATGTCCGAGAGACTCCTCTCCGAAACCAATTTTTTTAAGACGTGGATTCCCTACCATGAGGTCACGGGCTATCATGGTCATCTTTACCACTATTTCCCATTCTTCATCCTTCCTGGCTCGTGATTTGGGTTTTGTATTTATATCCTTACCCTCCAGGCAATATTTTTTTGTCCAGGCAAGAGCCTTTTTGAATTCTTCCTTATCATAGATATCCTCATTAAGCCTTCTGGTAAATTCACTCATATCGATATATTCATTTCTCATGCCAAGGTATTCCTGGAAAAAATCCTCCCTGACTATGGATCCGGCAATACCCATTGATACAGATCCCATTGATAAGTACGACTTACCCTTCATATGTGATACTGCAAGACCTGCCTTAACAAACCGGAGTATCTTTTCCTTTACATCATCAGGTATTGACTTATCACCTGCGTCTTGTACATCATGGCCATATATGCCGAAAGCAGGTAATCCTTTCATTGTATGTCCGGCCAGGGCAGCAGCGAGATAAACAGCACCTGGACGTTCGGTACCGTTAAATCCCCAGATTGCTTTTGGCATAACGATATCCATATCGATTGTCTCGCTTCCGTAGCACCAGCAGGGAGTGACAGTAAGACTTACACCGACACCCGATTTTTTGAATTTTTCTGCACATGAGGCAGCTTCAGCAACACCACCGATAGTGGTATCAGCTATTACACATTCCACGGCCTTGCCGTTTGGATACTTAAGGTTTTTGGATATCAGGGAAGCTGCATTTTTTGCCATATCCATGGTTTGTTTCTCGAGTGATTCCCTAACCCCCTGTTCACGGCCATCAATGACCGGACGAATGCCTACCTTGGGAAAATCACCTATAACCGTCTGATAGTCAGAGTTTATTTTGAGTTCACCAGTTGCCATAATAGTTAAATTTTAAAGTTAAAGTAAGTGGTCTAACAAATATAGTATTTTTCTCTGTGTAACTCTGTGTGCACTCTGTGTAAAAAGACCTCATCCCCCTAACCCCCTTCTCCCTGAGGGAGAAGGGGGAACAACAGGTATTTTAGCTCCCCCTCCCTCATTGGGGGAGGGGGTTGGGGGGAGAGGTATAATAATAAATATGAAGGAGGATTAAGATTAGGTACATACCAATATAAAACTGATATTTTGTACCTTTGCAGGAATTTATTTTTGGGATGCAAAAGAGCAGACGATTACCGGAATGGCTTAAGATGCAGAGAGCAAGCGGTGAGAATTATTCAAAGGTAAAAAGACTTGTCTCAGCTAACCGTCTTAATACTATATGTACAAGCGGTAATTGTCCCAATATAGGAGAATGCTGGAATGCAGGTACAGCTACCTTTATGATCCTTGGTGATATATGTACAAGGGCATGTAAATTCTGCAACACCTTAACAGGTAAACCACTGCCGCCTGATGAAAATGAACCACAGCGGCTTGCGGAATCGATCAGATTGCTGGGATTAAAACACTGTGTTATTACCTCTGTCGACCGTGATGATCTGCCTGACGGAGGAGCTTCTTTCTGGGCAGAGGTTATCAGAAGAATAAAAAAGGAAAATCCGGGGATAACGATGGAAACCCTTATACCCGATTTTGACGGGAAACCGGAAAATATAAAAAAAATTATTGATGCAGAACCTGAGGTGATCTCACATAATGTCGAGACAGTACGGAGACTTACTCCTTTAATAAGGACAAAAGCAAAATATGAACGGAGTCTTGACGTTATAAAATATATTTCTAAGGAGAAAAAAATCTCCAAATCGGGACTCATGCTCGGATTAGGGGAGAAAGAAAATGAGATATATGAAACCATGGATGACCTTAGAGATGCAGGATGCATAATCCTGACACTGGGACAATACCTTAAGCCATCTCAGGACCATATGGATGTAGTTGAATATATCACTCCGCAGAAATTTGAAGAGTACAGGATAAGAGCTTTTGATAAAGGATTTGAGTTTGTTGAAAGCGGACCCCTTGTAAGATCTTCTTTTCATGCAGAAAAACATGTCGGGGCTCGCTAATTTTCATTATATTGTGAAATAAAAACCAGGGAGAGAGACTTGAGCTATAATGTTAAATATGAGGATATTGGCCTGATGGATTATAAGGAAACCTGGGATTACCAGGCAACTTTGTTCAAAGAACTTATTGTTGGCAAAAAGGAAAGCGAAAATATAGGTGATACAGCGACGAAACATCAACCAGGCACCCTGATTTTTGTGGAACATCCACACGTCTATACCTTAGGGAAAAGCGGTTCTGAAAGAAACCTGATGCTCGACTACATCCAGTTGCGTGCCAGGGATGCAAAGTTTTTCAGGATCGACAGGGGCGGGGATATAACATATCATGGACCGGGACAAATAGTAGGATATCCGATATTTGACCTCGAAGTAATGAAAATAAGTCTTAAGGAATATATATACCGGCTCGAAGAGACAATAATAAAAACATTAAATGAATATAACCTGCCGGGAGCAAGAATGGAAGGAGGCACAGGTGTGTGGATAGAACCTGACATAAAAGAAAAGGCAAGAAAAATATGTGCCATAGGAGTAAAGGCAAGCCGGTATGTTACAATGCACGGATTTGCATTTAATGTAAACACCGACCTTGAATATTTCAATTATATTCACCCGTGCGGATTCACCGATAAAGGAGTGACCTCACTGGAAAAAGAACTTGGAAGCCAACAGGATATAGATAAGGTAAAGGTTGTTGTAAGAGAAAAGCTCAGAGAGGTATTTGACCTTAACTGGACTAATTTGAAAAACTGATGGAAAAAAGATGGATAATAAAGGAGAAAGGCGATATTGCTACTGTAAAAGCACTTTCTTCTGCATTGGGTGTTTCTGAATCGTTGGCAAACCTGATGGTTCAAAGGTCTATTACAACTCCTGAAGAGGCTCATGCATTTTTTAATCCCAGTCTGGATGACCTTCATGATCCTTTCATGATGAAGGATATGAATATAGCTGTCGACCGCCTGTCGACAGCTATCAAGAAAAATGAAAAAATACTCGTATACGGCGATTATGATGTCGACGGTACAACAGCAGTAGCTCTTGTTTATTCATTTCTGAAAGAACAAAATTCAAATGTCGATTATTATATACCTGACAGGTATAAGGAGGGTTATGGACTTTCGATAAAGGGTATTGATTATGCTGTACAAAATAAATGCAAACTGATAATCACCCTCGACTGTGGTATTAAAGCAGTTGAAAAAATCAAGTATGCCAACGCTGAGGGACTGGATATAATAGTGTGTGACCACCATTTGCCGGGAGAAGAGATACCTGGAGCACTTGCCGTTCTCGATCCCAAGCAACCGGGATGCAGCTATCCCTATAAAGAACTGTCGGGTTGTGGTGTAGGCTTCAAGCTGATACACGCATATTCAAGGATACAAGGAATACCATTTAATGATATAGTCAACTACCTCGACCTTGTCGCAGTAAGCATAGCATCCGATATTGTACCCATAACAGGAGAGAACAGGGTGCTGGCATATTTCGGACTGAAACAGCTTAATGAATCACCACGTACAGGACTCAGGGAAATTATCAGGGAAGCAGTAGTAACAAGAGCACTTACGGTTGAAGATGTTGTATTTAAACTGGGACCGAGGATTAATGCAGCAGGAAGAATGGATACAGGCAGCCGTGCTGTTGAGCTTCTTATTTCAAATGACACGAAACTGGCAACGGGAATCAGCAAGGAGATAAATAATTATAACAATGAACGACGAAATGTCGACAGGCTGATAACTACCGAGGCCATGAAGATGATATCGGAGAATTATCATTATAAGAATGCAAAAACGACAGTTTTATACAACCCGTTATGGAAAAAAGGTGTCATCGGTATCGTTGCCTCACGTCTTATCGAGACTTATTACAGGCCAACAGTGATCCTTACAGAGTCGAATGGTTTTGCCACAGGCTCGGCAAGATCGGTTCAGGGTTATGACCTCTACCAGGCTATTGAATCATGCAGCGATCTCCTCGAAAGTTTCGGGGGACATATGTTTGCCGCGGGACTGACTCTCAAAAAAGAGAATATACAGCCTTTTATAGAAAGGTTTGAAAATTATGTCAACAGCACTATAACAGAAGAACAGATGCTTCCGAGATTGTTGATTGACACTGAATTATCCTTTTCTGAGATCAATGAGGAATTTTTCAATGTCATGAGCCAGTTTCAGCCTTTTGGTCCTGAGAACATGTCGCCGGTTTTTGTGTCAAGGAATGTTACCGATAGTGGTACGGGCAGAATGGTTGGAGCAAACGGTGAACATCTGAAACTGGATCTTTGCCAGGAATCGTCAGGAACAAAAAGTATTTCTGCCATTGCATTTAACCAGGCAAACCACTTTGAGTATATCCATAAAGGCCAACCTTTTGATATATGCTATTCACTGGAAATGAATGAATTTCGGGGTAACAGAAATCTTCAGCTCAATATCCGCGACATCAAAACACCTGAATAATACGGCAACCAACATAGAATCCAGAATCCGCAATCCGCAATCCGCAATCCGCAATCCTAAAACCGGATCCTGAACTGGAACTTCAGCTCATCATTTTCGTCATAAGTATTGTAAGATATCTGTTTAGAGGCAATCATGTATTTTACCCTGAATTCGGCAATATCACCCAAAGCCCATTTCACCATCAGATAGTTGCGGCTCCCAGTACCCGATAAAGCAGGAATACTGAAGCTGTATAATAGATCATTCTCATAAGTATATAGCCTTGAATCCCAGTCATCTGTTTTGAATATGCAATGTCTGAACCATATTGTCAGGGGTATTTTGCTGAACCTGTAATTTATATCCTGCAGCATCAGCAGACCCTTGCTGCCATTTGTTTCAATAACCTTATAATCGAATCGTGTTATCAAAGTCAGATTTTCGAGAGGAGAATATCTTATAATACCTTTATATGTCGTGGCTGTTTGTTCCGATATTCCTGCCATGCCTGTGTCATTATGCATATCATACATTGAATACCTGTTGTTATATAGTATCTCAATACTTGTTTTATCGGAAGGAATGTATTTGATACGTATCTCTTTTCTTTTTGCCCGGGAAGGGAAATCACACCTGTATTTCAGCCAGGGGAAATATGCGATATCACAACCTGCACTGATAAAAAGATACCTGGCGGCTTCAAAGGTAAAATTACCAAGCAGGCCATATTCATTCGCCGTGGATGAATTCTTACCGGGAGCCCCGGAATGGAAGCTTATATACTGCGGTGAATAATGCCTGTACAGAAAATTTATCGTCAACCTGTCTGCAGGCCTGGCAGTAATGCCCTGTAAAAATGCAAAATTCCATGATCTGTCGGCAGATACTTCGCCGAACAACAAGATTTTGTTTATCAGTGTATTGTAATAAGCCGAAAGTACACTGTTACGAACTCCCTCAAAGGCATAAAGGTCACCGGGACCGTTTCCTTTAAAGTTAAGTGGAATGGAAAAGGTATTCCCTGTCCATGTCATCCCAAATCTGACTGATGAAATATTGTAATTGACATTAATACCATAAAACGTCTCCTTTACAACATCTTTTTTAAGCAAAAGCTGAGAGCTGTTATGCAGTCCTGCACTGTATAGGTTTGAAACATACAGGCTTGTATAATCTGTTGATGTGCAAAGGCTTGCATCAACAGGTTTTTTTGAATAAAACAGGGAGAGATCCAGATTACCGATCGACAATTCGGATGCTATACCCCTGAAGAAATTGTTTTCATCAGTGGAGGTATATGGTTTAATGTCATTTCTGCCTGAGATATAACCTGATGATGTTAAGGTTAATGCTGTATGCATCCTGGAATTCACATTCGTTCCGTATCCGAATTTTGCAGAATAGTCGCCGGCAATTATTTTTTTTACAACACCCTTCCCTGACCAGGCAATATGGTATGAATAAAAATCAGGCAGTTTTTCGTTGGCAGGGAGGAATTTTTCCCCGGCATCTTTTTCAACACTTATCCCGCCGATAAATGATCCGGCAGTGAATTTATATTTGGTAAGAATTTTCCATGCTGATCCTAACGATGATGTGTCATTTTCGCCAGGTTTAATGATGAAATTGGAGAGGAGGTTGTTCCTGAGTTTAAATCTGACGGGTTTCTCATTAATGATTTCCGTTAGGGAAATAAAAGGTTTCATCATTTCAGCTGTCTGCCGGTCAAAACCGGGGATAGATGCTATTTCATATATGGAAATGATATCTCCTGTTTCTTTTATATGGTCGGGCAATGCTTTTAGTTGAAATTCAGAAAGAAAGAACAGACGGGATAATTCAGATTCATCAGCCGTATTTATCATTACAGGCTTTTCTGCAAGTTCATGGAGGTTTTCTATAAATAATGTAACAGTCTCATGATCATCCTCGTCGGCAGCTAATTGTTCAGCGGTATTTACAATAATGTCTGAAAGCTTTTCATCCTGGCAAAAAACCGGATAATAATTAAAAGATAATATTAGAATACTAAGAAAAAATTTAACCGCAAAGTAATTTGTGACAGGTCGTATGATCTTATTACACAGAGCTACACAGAGTAGACACAGAGTTACACTGAGATTAAAGAATATATCTTCTGATTCCATTTTTAAGGACAGTTACATTGAAATTTATTAGTAAGCCAAATTTCATTTTTGAGAATTTCAAATAAGTCAAAATCTGGGCTATATGAACAGGATTGAACTCATCAACTACCTTAAGTTCAATAACCACAGTATTTTCAACCAAAATATCAATCCTATAGCCACAGTCAAGTTTGATTTCTTTATATACAACCGGTATAGGCTGTTGTCTTCTAATGCTTAATCCCTTACTGGTTAATTCGTAAGCAAGGCATTCTTCATATGCGGATTCTAGTAATCCCGGACCAAGTTTCTTATGTACTTCAATAGCACATCCGATAATTTTTTGTGTAATTTCATTTGTTGTCATTTGTATGTCAATTATTTATTCAACTCTGTGTAACTCTGTGGATTCTCTGTGGTACTCTGTGTAATTTTTAAAAATATTTATCTGTTAAATACTATTGACACACTTGAAGTAACTCCCAGTTTTTCGTGGGTTGCGAAACCGAGATCGAGTTGCAGTGATTTGAGCATATAACCCAGTCCGAAACTGAAAGATGTACTCTCAGTACAGAATCCTCCCCGAAGCCTGAACTTGTTAAATACCTCATATTCAAATCCTGTTCTGATAATAATGTTCCTGCCGCTGCTTATTTCTGCTTCTGCACCTGCAAAAAGAACCTTATTAAGTTTTATACCTGCACCGGCACTTAAGGCTGCAGGCAAGAATGATTTTCTCAGTGAGTTTGGCACAGGATTAAAAATGTGTATACCCAGGCTCAGGTTTTCAGATGGAAGTATTAATAGCCCGGCTTCGAATGTGACAGAATGCCGCCGGTAGTATTCTGAGGTTGTTATCTCTGAAAAGTAGTCTATCTGTACTCCGGCGGCAATCTTTTCCGTAAGGGAGATCCCACAGCTTATTCCTGCCGTCTCCCTGCGGAAATGATTATATCCGAAATCGGAATAGAGAATGCCGAGGGAAGTGTTACCCGCAGGAATGATAACCCCTGCTGTTCTTGTTCCCAGCTCCCTTATATTGAATCTGTTTTCATAATTGATACCGGCTGAAAAGGAGTTGTTATAAACCAGCAGGGCAGGGTTATGAAAGGAGGTCCAGAATCCTTTTTTAGTGAGGCAAAGGGATCCCATCCCTGCCTCACCCGCTCCGGCAGGAATACGATAAGGATCTCCTGCGGACAGGTTTGGGCAGATAAACAGTAATAAAACCGAAACAGCTATTTTGTGCAGCGAGTACAAAATGTTTCAGATATATACTATAAAAATACAAAAAAAAACAATCCTTCTATAAAGAATTGATACATTTTTTATCTCTGTGACTCTCCGCGTCTCCTCTGTGTAACTCTGTGTAGCAAAAGAAAAAAACTTACACTGAGAGACACAGAGGAGACACAGAGCTCCACAGAGGGGTCAGTTAATTTGTTTTGTATTTGAATTTGACCTTTTTGAGTTCCTCGTTGGCATCAACGATCTTCTTTTTAAGGCTCTCCTTGTATCTGGCCACCTCTTTCAGGACTTCTTTGTTACCTGCACCAATTATCTGTACAGCGAGGATACCTGCATTCTGGGCTGCATTAATACCCACTGTCGCAACAGGTATTCCAGGCGGCATCTGAAGTATCGACAACATTGAATCAAGTCCTTCAAGAGAAGCCTTTATAGGGACACCGATAACAGGCAGTGGTGTCATGGCTGCTATTACTCCGGGAAGGTGAGCCGCCATTCCGGCAGCTGCAATAATCACCTTTATACCTCTTTTTTCAGCATTCCTGGCAAATTTTTCGACCTCCTCAGGTGTACGGTGTGCCGAAAGGGCATTTATTTCAAATGGTATACTGAAATCATTGAGTATATGCGCTGTTTTTTCCATAACAGGCAGGTCAGATGTGCTTCCCATTATTATGCTTACAAGAGGTTCCATATTTTTTATTTAAATTTAACTTCCTGACATGGACAAAAATAAACTATTATTTTCATATTTTCGCCCCCGGCAGGAGAATCAATGAGCATCTTTATGAATGAAGTAAGAATACTCGATAAAAAATTCAGGGAACTGATCTCTGAACAGGCAATAAAAAAAAGGGTCGATGAGATTGCCCTTCAGATTAACCGCGATTTTACCGGCAGTGAGGTTATCTTTGTGGGAATACTTAACGGGGCATTTATGTTTGCAGCCGACCTGCTCAGGAAAATCGACATGAAGGCTATGATAACATTCGTGAAGCTTGCTTCCTATCAGGGTACCAGTTCATCAGGGGTTGTCAGGGAACTGATCGGATGGAATGAAGATCTTGTTAATAAGAAGGTTATTGTCGTGGAAGATATAGTTGATACCGGGGCAACACTGGAACGCATAGTCAATGAATTGGTTATAAGGAATGTAGCTGAGATCAAAATAGCAACGATGCTTCTTAAACCTGCTGCATATACAAGGGATATACCGATTAATTATATAGGATTTGAAATACCCAATAAGTTTGTTATAGGTTATGGCCTCGATTATAATGGTTTTGGACGTAATCTTCCATCTGTATATACAATGGTTTAATAATTCAAATTAAGTTTTATTATGGTAAATATTTTAATTTTTGGTCCTCCGGGATCAGGTAAAGGGACACAATCAGTGAGGCTTGCCGGGAAATTCAATCTGACACATCTCTCCACAGGTGATATGCTGAGAGCTGAAATTGCTGCAGGAACAGAACTCGGTCAGAAAATGAGTTCAATAATGTCGAAAGGAGAACTTGTACCTGATGAGGTTGTTATTGAAATGATTGCAAATAAGATTGATTCAGCAAAAGAGACTTCAGGATTTCTCTTCGATGGCTTCCCGCGTACTGTGGAACAAACTGTTGCACTCGAAAAGATGCTTAATGAAAGGGATATGAAAATAGACACTATGATGGTACTTGAAGTTGAACATGATGAACTGGTAAAACGGCTTGTTTTAAGGGCTGATCAGTCAGGACGACCTGATGATAAGGATCCGTCAGTGATTGAAAACAGAATAGATGTCTATAAGGAGAAGACAGAGCCCATAATCAATTATTGCCGAGAACATGGTATCTACCAGCCGGTGAATGGAATGGGGACTATTGATGATATTTTTGTGAGGTTATCTGGTCTTCTGCAAAAAATAATATAAATAATTCTGTGACTCTCAGTGTCTCTCTGTGACTACTCAGTGTAACTCTGTGAAAGTTTTTTTGTTACACAGAGAAGCACAGAGGAGTCACAGAGGGACACAGAGAAATTATGCGCAATGCCGGAGTCAAATTTTATCGATTATGTAAAGGTATTCTGCCGTTCAGGGAATGGAGGGGCAGGATCGGCCCATCTGCGCAGGGAAAGATTTGTTCCTAAAGGAGGTCCCGATGGCGGTGACGGAGGACGAGGAGGACATGTTATACTCCGGGGAAACAGTCAGTTGTGGACACTGATGCATCTGAAATATAAACGTCATATTCATGCCGGGAACGGAGCCCGAGGAGGAGCACAACAATCAACGGGTGCTGATGGTAAGGATAACATAATAGAAGTGCCACTGGGAACAGTGGCACGAAAAGCAGATACCTCACAATTCATTTTTGAGCTGACCACACATGGGGAAGAGAAAATACTGGTGAAAGGAGGTAAGGGAGGTCTGGGTAATACACATTTCAAATCCCCGGTAAATCAAACACCCCGGTATGCACAGCCTGGAGAACCCGGCGAAGAAGACTGGTTTATCCTGGAACTGAAAGTGTTGGCTGATGTTGGTTTGGTGGGTCTCCCCAATGCAGGTAAATCAACACTTCTTTCAGTGGTATCAGCTGCAAAACCAAAAATTGCCGATTACCCCTTCACAACACTTACCCCAAATCTCGGTATCGTTAGTTACAGGGATAACCTTTCGTTCGTAATGGCCGATATTCCCGGGATAATAGAAGGTGCTCACAAGGGTAAGGGGCTGGGAGACAGGTTTTTGCGACATATAGAAAGGAATGCTGTATTACTATTCATGGTCCCTGCCGACAGCAATAACATCAGGGCAGAGTATGAAACACTGGTTAACGAGCTAAAAATGTACAATATCGACCTGCTCGATAAAAAAAGAGTCCTGGCAATATCAAAATCCGATTTGCTGGATGAGGAAATGACAGACGAGACAAAAAAAGACCTGCCTGATATACCGGGGGTTTTCATCTCATCAGTCACAGGACAGGGAATAACAGACCTTAAGGATATGCTGTGGCATGTAATGAATGATTAAAACTATGCTTGAACAACTTGACCAGCAGCTTTTTCTTTTTCTTAACTCATTGAATACACCTTTCTGGGATAAGGTAATGTATGCAGTAAGTGATAAGCTTATATGGATTCCGCTCTATCTGGCAATACTGATATGGCTGGGATTCAGATATAAAAAGAGGTTCCCGGTAATAGTGCTTTTCATAATTCTTGCCGTTGCCCTTGCTGACCAGCTCTCGGTTCATCTTTTCAAGAATCTTATTATGAGACTCCGGCCATGTCATGAGCCTGACCTGCTTGGTATGGTACACCTGGTAAATGATAAATGTGGCGGTTTATACGGCTTTGTATCATCACATGCCAGTAATTCCTTTAATGTTGCACTGCTGAGCCTTATGCTCATTAAACGACGATGGTATTCAATTAGTATTATTTTATGGGCGGCAGTTATCGGTTACAGCAGGATCTATCTGGGTGTTCACTATCCCGGCGATGTGATATGCGGGTCTCTGCTGGGAGCATTGATAGGATGGGGGGTATATAAATTATACGAAATAACTGATAAGAAACTTGCTCTGTCTTAATCTTAATACAACCAATCCTTATTTCAACCTGGCAGTTGATGAGTTTCTTCTTAAGAACAGGAGAGATGAATATCTTATACTGGGTATAAACAGTCCTTCGGTGATAATAGGAAAACATCAGGTTGCCCACAGGGAAACCGACACCCGGTTTGTTTCTGAAAATGGTATACCCGTAATAAGAAGAATATCAGGCGGTGGAACTGTATATCATGATTTTGGCAATATCAATTTTACATTTATTGTTAATAGTGTTCAGGGTAAGCAGGTTGACTTTAAGAAATATACACTACCGGTATTGGAATTCCTGGCAGAAAAGGGTATAAATGCGGTACTCGAGGGTAAAAGTGACATAAAAGTAAATGGCATTAAAATTTCAGGTAATGCTGAGCATGTATACCGCGAAAGGGTATTGCATCACGGCACATTGCTTTTTAATACAAACCTTGACGATTTGCAGGGATCAATAAGAAAAGACCAATCAGCCTATTCGACCAGGGCAGTACAGTCGAATCCCTCAAAAGTAATGAACCTCAAAGAGCTTGCAAGCGGAATAAATAACACAATAGATTTCAAATCAGAAATGCTGGGGTTCTTTATAAATAAAAAGGAAAATAAATTTATTGAGCTTACAGAAGAGGAAAAAACAGAAATCAGTAAGCTTGAAAGCTCTAAATACAGGACATGGGAGTGGAATTACGCTTATGGCCCTGAATATCATTTCACTAACAGTTTTGATTTCAAAGGCAGGAAACATAATAGCAGATTATCGGTAAAGGAAGGGATCATCACTGAATGTGAAATTAAGGGATCGGAAATGATGGCTGAAGCAGCAGAAAAACTTGTTGGCTGCAGGCATATGGTTAAGGAGATTCTGAGTATATTCCGGCATGAAAAGATTATAATCAATGAAAATAATGTGTTTAGTTTTTTCTAAATTAATACATAACAATAGTCCTCTGTGTCTCTCTGTGAAATCTCAGTGTAAATCTGTGTAAATAAGAGAATTAAAAACTTACACAGAGAGACACGGAGGAGACACAGAGGGACACAGAGATGCGTAGTATAATTTAATTTGTAAATGGATATCATTAAGTCAATATTTGTCTGGCTGATAGGGATAACGATGATAGTTGTATTTTTCCCGGTCATTTTTATTATATGGCTTATTGTTCTTCCCTTTGACAGGGAAAGAACCATTGTTCACCGGATGCTTATATACCAGGCAATCATTATTTCTTATCTGGTTCCTATCTGGC
>Ga0272441_10008614_pt1 | contig 16090 bp, 18 predicted proteins | sample SSMProp6N_FD_193582 | JGI IMG/M metagenome (GOLD analysis project Ga0272441, IMG submission 193582) | Marine sediment archaeal communities from Little Sippewissett salt marsh, Falmouth, MA, United States - SSM-Prop-6N | ecosystem: Environmental > Aquatic > Marine > Wetlands > Sediment ... | reverse complement strand
TAGGCCTGGAAAAATTTAGAATCAGCAGAAATATCTTGTTTGCCATTAATATCTTCAATACTAAAATTAACCTCTTTGAGTTGTCCTTCCAGGGTCCCGCGCCAAGCATCAATAAAAACCTGAGCAATGTTAGTGCTATGTTTCAGACATAATTCTGCACCTGAAGCAAGCATTTTATGACCCACAAGAATGGCATTTTCAATACCTTCTCGGATATAGAATGAAGGCTCACCACGACGCATAGGGTCTTGATCAATAATATCATCATGGACAAGGGACGCATTGTGAGCAAGCTCTACACTGATCCCAACTTCAAGCGCCTTCTGATATTGATCAGAAGTTGCATTTTTTAAGCAGACTTTAAAAGCAAGAACAGAAAGGAGCGGTCGCAGGCGTTTTCCTCCTTTTAGAATAGATTGCATTTTAGGATCGATAATCATCTCATTGATTTTACGCTCAATATCATTTGCAGCAGTATCGAGAAACGATTCTAGCGTTAGTGCTTGTTCTGTCATCCTATCTACCCTGTCTGTTCACTAAGGCAGAACGACCTTGATATTAATATCTTAGTAATATACTCTTCTATTATTATTAGTTCCTTTATTTTTTTATCTACACATTATTCTCTCAATGATTTTGCAATACAATAGAATTCTGAGCTACTTTTACGTGATGCTTTTGGTGAAAACCTTTTTACTATATAAAAGCAACTCTTTACCTTGTTTAGAAATGCTTGTGTGTCTTCACCTTCAAAGATTTTACAAAGGAAATGCCCTCCCGGTCGCAGGATGGTCTCTGCAATTGTTAAGGCTTGTTCACACAACCAGATACTCCGTGCTTGATCAACTGAGTAGGTCCCTGAAATATCTGGAGACATATCAGATAGAACCACATCAGCTTTTTTGTTTTCAAGCAACTGAAGAAGCGCCTCACGTGTTTCCTGTTTGGTAATATCTCCCTGAAAAAAGGTAGCCTGCTCCATAGGTTTTATGGGTGAAAGATCAACACCAATGACTCGTCCCATCTCACCGACGATTTCATGAGCGACCTGGCTCCATCCTCCAGGAGCTGCCCCAAGATCAACAACAAGGTCTCCTGGAGATAACAAAGAGTATTTCTTCTGAATCTGCTTGAGTTTATAAGCAGAGCGAGCTCGATATCCTGCCCGCTTAGCTTCTTTGTAAAAATGCTCGTGTTTCCGTTCTTGGTACCATCGCGTCATAGCGATTACAGGATAATATCAATATCCAGTCGTTCGGCAAGTTCTTTGTAACGATTTCGAATAGTAACCTCGGTCACACCAGCAACATCAGCAACTTCTCGTTGGGTTCTGCGCTCTCCACAGAGAATCGAAGCAATATAGATACTAGCTGCGGCAACTCCGGTAGGGCCTCTACCACTCGTGAGTTCTTTATCTGCAGCATCCTTGAGAATTTCAATGGCCTTTGCTTGAACATCACCAGAAAGCTTTAATTCACTACAGAATCGTGAAATGTAATCCTGAGGTGATGTTGGCATAAGTTTTAGTCCTAACTCGCGGGCAATAAAGCGATAGGTTCGGCCAATTTCTTTTCGTGAGACACGCGAAGAAGCGGCGATTTCATCAAGGGTTCGAGGAACATTACACTGCCGGCAGGCTGCATAGAGTGCAGAAGCTGAGACACCTTCAATACTACGACCACGAATCAGATTCTTTAGAACTGCTTTTCGATAAATCATAGCAGCTGTTTCTCTTACGGTTCGAGGAAGTCCCATACCAGAAGCCATTCTATCAAGTTCGGATAAAGCAAAAGCAAGGTTCCTTTCTGTTGCATCACTAATTCTTATTCTTCGTTGCCATTTTCTGAGACGGTACAATTGCGCTCTGTTTCTGGTAGGAATTGATTTTCCATAGGAATCTCGATTCTTCCATCCAATCATCGTGGAAAGACCCTTATCATGGATGGTGTAGGTCATGGGCGCTCCGACACGAGCACGCTTCTCCCGTTGATCACTATCAAATGCTCTCCATTCAGGTCCATGATCAATAAAATCTTCATCAATAACAAGGCCGCAATCATTACAAACAAGTTCGGCACGTGAGTAATCTTTACTCAAATGAGTACTACCGCATTCAGGGCATTGAACAACTTCTTCAATGCTCTGTCTTTTATTCTTTTTTCTTTTCGATTGTACTTGGACCATTATTAATGCCCCCATTTTTCTTTTATACTTTGCGATACGCTTTTAAAGCAAATATTAAAACTTATATATAAATTTTTTCCCTTTGTTATCTTATTTCAATAACTGCCGATTATAAGCTTTTCTTTTTTATAAGGTGTTATACAAGAAGTTTTTCATAATAGGTACAACTCCCTGTTTCAAAGATTTCTCTAATAATCTGCTCCGTAGTTTTTCCGGTACTGTTGAATAGATGGTTGTTCTTTTTTGGTTGTTGAATTTTGGTGGGTAGATGGTTTTATAAATAAAAAATTGATTTAATGACCGAGGAGATGGTATGAAAAAACAACTCATGATTATTGGAATAACGTTTGTTATATTAATTGTTGGAATTAGCGGATGTACTGAGCAAGATTCGGATGAAAATAATAACGAAGGTTATCTAGATAGTAGATTTTTTGGTGATTGGAAACATGCTGATGCTGAATATGGAGCCAATATTACTTTTTCTTCTGATGGGAGATATTACACGACTGCTCTTGGATGGATAGGTACATGGGAAGTAAAAAATGGAGAAATTTGTATAACCTTACCAGATTATCCTGGTCTTAGTAGTTGTACTGATTTTACATTTTCTAATAACAATAAAACACTTACTCGGCCTTTGGCAGGAAAAGATACTATTTATCATAAAATTGAATGAGTTTAATGTTGATCATATCGAATTTTAAATAACAGTGTCATAATCTGGTTTATGGAATCCCAGAAAAAATTAACGTTTATTTCGATTTTTCTCTTTTTCTAATTTATCAGAAACACCAATCCACCCAATAAACGTGCTAAAAAAACCAAAAGCTAAAAGAGAAAGCGAAATTTCTAATATTGGGGGATAAATGGTTATAAATAAAATCGATACTCCACCAATTAATAGCATCATTATACCTATTTTTTTAAGACCTTGATATATTTTCATTTCGATAGATGAGCCTAAAGCAATTTTACTATAAAGGCTCATATGTTCAGGTAACCATCCTTCCTCATCTATTATAGTAGCTCCTGAGTGGATTACGTGGATTGACATATTGTTGAATAATTCTTTTAAGTTTTCATTTTTAAATCTGGAATGTCTCAGTTTATATTTCCAATTTTTAGTTTTTATAATAATTATTGGCGTTGTGACAGTGCCACCCATCCAAGCGCGAGTGTTTCTCAGTTCAACAATATCGGACCATGATGCCTGTTTTTGTTTTTTTCCAATTGTGACCTTAATTCCTTGACCGTCTACTTCAATTTTTTCAGGGATCAAATTTTTAATACCTACTACTAATAATAATATAGCAATTATTAAAAATAAAAAAGATACATAAATCATAATTGAGTAATCAGTTTGAACGAAATAGGTATTATGGGATTCCCAATCTTCAGTATATAGGGTAATAAAAAAATAAAACATGACACATGCAAATATAAAATAAGAAATTGTTGAAAATATCATTTTTCTGTTTGTTGTAGACAATACATATTCTAATCCTGTATTTTCCAAAGGTCATCCCATCCTGTCTAATATGAAATCTTTTATTAGGTTTTATATTTTAGGTTAAATAGGTTCTAGAATAGATTGTTAATAATATTTTCTTAAATTATAGAATATCTTGATTAAATTCTGAGTTATTTATTGCTTAAAATTAAGTGTTGTTTTGTAATAGACCTTTTTATTGCTAAATAAGTCAGTTATCATATATTTTATAAACAATTCCATGTTTACAAATTGTGAGGAGATGAGATGAAAAAAGATAAAAAATCTAGATATAAAGAAACAATTGTTTTGGGTGTTGTTTTCTTAATAATCGGAATATGGATTACAGTTTTGTCACTAATGCCTGGTGGTGGAATTATCGGAAGACATGGTAATGCAATAATTGTAACAGGTATCTGTTATTTTCTAGGAATAATTATGATAATTGGCGGAATTTATCAGAAAACGAAAAACATACAAGATTAATAATTGAGGAGAGATGGGATATGTTTGATTATAATAGAGGAGCAAAAGCAGGTGGTATCGCAGGAATCATTATTGGGGCAATTGGAGCGATATTGTCCTTTGCAATTGTGATTTTATTTAAAGATTCCTTTCCAGAAATATCTAGAATAAATATAGATACAACAGGGTATATGGTCGCCTTTATGGTATTTTGTTGGGATAGAATTATTTGGGGAATTGTAAGTGGCGGAATATTCGGTATTATTTATGCAGCAGTATATAATAAATTGCCTGGTTCATCGAGTTTAAAAAAAGGTATTGTGTTTGCAATTATATATTGGATAATAATTGGAATTATAGTATGTTTTCTCTTAACATCATCCCAAGAGAATATGTATGAATTTTATGTACAAAGTGTTGGATTAGGTTTGGTCACTTCTCTAATCTGGGGTGCATTAACTGGTAAACTCTGGGATAGATATGGCGGTGGTGAAAAACAACCACTGATATAATCATCAATTCTTTCTATTATTTTTCTATTTACTTATTTTTTCCAGATTTTTTTACAGATTGTTTTAATAATTTCTCCCATTTGTTAAAACCAAGATTAAGGTTAATATTAGCAATCTCCGCAGGTGTGTTTCCAAATAAAGATGCGTGTGGTCTAATAAAGTTATAATAAACCTGATGTCCCCTTATAAAAGAAGAATATTCGTATTTCAATCCTCGCTGAGTTTTGTTACGTTCACGTATTGTTCCCTGAAGTCGTTCAACAATATTATTATCAAAATAATCTTCTCCATTCTTTTTACCCCTAATACCAACATTTCCGATATGAATTGTTTTATTTCGAAAGGAAAAAAATTCTCCCTCAATTGCTTGATCATATGATTTTAAACCATCAGTTATTATAATTTCTGGTCTGTTTCCATAATTTCGTTTTCTGGCAGTACGTAATGCCATTCGCGCATCATCTATTGTTCTTCTATTACTGACATAGCTGACAAGATGAAATCGAGTTGCATCATCCATCACATTCCATAGATAGAACCAATCTCCGTCAATCTTAATCATCATCTCATCCACATTCCAAATGCCACCTAGATTAGGCTTAAATTGACGGACATATTCATCCATAATGATCACATACTTTCGTATCCAATTAAAAATAGTTGTGAAATGAACATCGAGGTCATAGAATTGTCTTAAATGATCGCTAATCTTACGAAGGGAGATTCCTTTAAAATATAAATCCAATGTAGCACAGATAATCTTTGGATTTGCTTTCAGATATTCGAAATATTGATTATCAACAAATTTTCGATTACAATCCTTACAAAGGTAATTTTGCTTGCCATTTCGAACTCCATATTTAATGTAATTTTCACTTCCACAGAACTTGCAACAAAAAGGCTTAACTTCTTGATTCTCATTTTCGCTTGGGGTATTGATATTCATACTATCGGTACTCCAGACCTTGGGAAGTAGCCGCTTCCCTTGGTCAATTAATTTTTAACCAAAATCATCATATTATTAGATGCAAATTTGTATCTGTTACAACCCTTATAAGCACTCCTGTAGGATGGGTGAAAGTACTCCTGTTGGCTAAGAGAAAAAGATCACATGCCAACCACTTTTCAACAACCCGATTTAAACAACCACCTATTAAACAGAACCTTTTTTTATAAGGTGTTATACAAGAAGTTTTTCATAATAGGTACAACTCCCTGTTTCAAAGATTTCTCTAATAATCTGCTCCGTAGTTTTTCCCACTCCTTTTATTGTCTGCAAACGACTTTTCATCGTTGACAAAGGCTCTTTAAGCTGGACAAGTGAATAGGCAGCATATCCAAAGGGAGATGTTTTTCCTTCAAACTGAAGCAAATAATCCAGATGCTCAAGAATAACAATGACACGATCGTTCTCACTAACAATATCCATAAATAAATGTGGTGGAATTCGCTTGGGAATCCTATATTTTTTGGAAAGAGTATTGAACACACGATGGAGTTCTTGGTAATTATACTTTGTATTCCAAAAACATTAAAACAAGGGCCTAATACTTATACTTTATAAGAAACTTAATGTTTCAGAAAAACACTCTCTAGAGAGAAATGAACGCCAGGGACGTATATGCAGAAACAGAAGGACGGATATCCAATTGTTTTAACAGCTTCTAGGGCAGAGGCAAATGAGTATGATAATAACCCCTTTGCAGCCTTTATTTGCACTTTTCCCAAGAAGATTTCTGGTTTTGCACTCAAAGACCATTTAGAAAACTTAGAATCCAATCCAGATGGTTCAGCTAAAAGAACCATTTATGGATTACGAAAAGTGGAATCCTTGCTTGTTGATGCTTTTGGTGAGGACAAAGTAGTCGTCTCCCACTATGATCAACTTGATAAATTTATTGGAAAACAAACAAAAATTGTCGGCATTTCTTCTATGGATCCTATGGGTCTTGCTTATGTCTCTACAACCTATAATTCTCTGATTGGTTTTGGTGGAGAAGCTTTAAACGCTGCAGAATTTAAGAAACTCATAACACACCCTGCGATACAGCAGTATCATCCAAAAATTGTTGTAGGTGGAGCAGGTTCCTGGCAAATTAGTGAGGTGCAAGCACAACAAAACTTAGGGATCGATGTCTTATTCCAGGGGGAAGGAGAGGACGATCTTGTCACAGTGTTTCAACAACTGTTAGAAGGAAAGAAGGTCGCATCCTATATTGAAGCAAAGAAACCAAAGAGGGACAACATTCTCCAAATACGTCACAGCGCCTGTTATGGCATGGTGGAAATCACAAGAGGATGTGGACGAGGTTGTCAGTTCTGTACTCCTACCAATCGGACAAAGCATTCGTTTCCTCTTGATCATATTATGAAAGAAGTGGCTATCAATGTCCAAGAAGGATCCTCTTCGATATTTACGGTCACCGAAGATATCTTTCTTTATAAATCGAAAGAAAATTTTATTCCCAACCGAAAAGAAATCGTAAAATTATACAAATCAATTGCAGCATATCCTGGTGTTGAGTATATTTTGCTTTCCCATGCATCTTTTGCACCCATTCTGTACGATCCACAATTACTGGATGATTTGTCACCTATTTTACTAGAAAAGACCAAGTGGCATCCAGGCACCAGCAGACTGTATAAAAAGCCTTTTGTTTCCGTGGAAGTCGGTATTGAGACGGGCAGTGTTCGTCTTATGAAGAAATACATGAAAGGAAAAGCACTTCCCTACAGTGTTGATCAATGGCCTGAACTTGTTGTCAAGGGCGTTGGATTAATGAATGATCATGACTGGTGGCCGTTGTGTACCATTATGACAGGTCAACCTGATGAAACCGAAGAAGATGTCATAGCCACCCTCAATCTTATTGATGATTTACGGAATCATGACGCTAAGATGTTTTACACCCCTGTCTTATTTATTCCTTTACGAGAAGCAGTGTTGGGTGATTCCCGAAGAACCAATTTGAAAAATCTTACAGAGCTGCAATGGGAAATCTTAGCAAAATGTTGGAAAAATAATATTGATTTCTGGGTTCCTGATATGAAATGGAAATATAATTCTTTATTTTTCTTTTCCCACTGGTTCTACTATCGCTGGAAACATGGTAAAAAGACAACAGGACCTATGATGCACCTAGCTGGATTTCCCCTTTCCCATAGAGTGGATAAGCTCTGTGATTTATCCTACTGTTTAGAGCATCAAGACGAACTTTTTAATGAGATGCATAGACGCCCATGATTATTTTTTTTCAAAAAATGTTTTATACGCAAGATAGGAAGAGTAGATATCAACCTTGCTCGTAACTTCATAAGGGGAATGCATCGAAAGAACAGGTGCTCCAAGATCAATAACTTCCATTCCAAGACGTGAGAAGTACTTTGCTACAGTCCCACCTCCACCAGTATCGACCTTACCAAGTTCTCCTGTTTGCCAAGGAATCTTTGCTTGGTTGAGCATCTGACGAATTTCAGCAACATATTCTGCAGATGCATCGTTAGCGGCATATTTTCCACCATGGCCAGTGAACTTAGACATCGCAATGCCGCTGCCTAAAGAAGACGCATTTTTTAATTCAAACACATCTGTATAGTTTGGTGTTACCGCTGAATTCACATCTGCTGAAATGACTTGTGACTTCAGCATGACTGCATCGACGTCAACCTTGGGATCCAGTGTTTTAATAAGAGTTCTTAGAAACGTTGCAACTTGAGCTGCTGTATTACCTTCACTTCCAATCTCTTCTTTATCAACAAAGAGAGCAAGAGAGGTGTAGGCAGGCTTAGTAATCTCACAAATGGCTTTTAAGGTTGTATAGGAAGAGACACGGTCATCTTGTCCGTAACCGGCGACTAACGAGCGGTCAAACCCTAGATCACGAGCAGGAAAGGCAGGGACTGCTTCCAGTTCTGCAGAAATAAAATCTTCTTCGATAAGACCATATTCTTTATGAAGCGTGTCTAAAATGGCGGTCTTGATTTTTTCTTTAAAATCTCCTGTTGCAGGTTGACTACCAACGATGATATCCAGTGATTCCCCTTTAATAGCCTCTGACATTTTTTTGCTGTCTTGGGTTTCCTGAGAAAGATGGGGAAGTAAATCAGGAACAGAAAAGATAGGATCACTTACTTTTTCACCTACAGCAAACGAGAGCTTTTCACCATTTTTTTTAATAATAACTCCATGGAGGGCAAGAGGAATGACAACCCAATGAAATTTTTTTATCCCCCCGTAATAATGGGTTTCAAAAAGGGCAAGATGAGAGTCTGTATCTTCGTACAAGGGAATCTGTTTTAAATCCAGTCGAGGAGAGTCAATATGGGCGATGACTATGTGCATTCCTTGGCTGATGGGTTTTGTACCAGGGACAAGAACAGCTGCTGCTTTTTCCTTATTGATAATGATTTTCTTATGTGCTTTTCGTGCTGTCGTTGCGATGTACTGAACAGCTTCACGTTCCGTCTTTACTGAATTGAGAAATTTCTTGTAGTCTTCAGCAAACGATAGTGCTTTTTTAATCTGTTCTTTAGAAAAAAGCTCCCATGCTAGTTTTTTCTTATACCCTAGCTTACTTTCTTTTTCACCCATAGTGTATCAGCTCAATAGGTCATCTGCTCTAAAAATAAAAAGATACCGAAGAAAAAAGAAAAGAAAAGGATTATCGTCGAACGATAACGACAACAACCAAGGTTCCTATAACAACAATAATGGCTATGACGGCAACAAAGATGAGAATGGGACTGGCTTCTTCTTCACCCTCTCCGCTAATGATAATGTCTAAAGAATCAGTGGCAGTGCCATCAATACTATCAGTAACAGTAACCGAGACAGTATAGTTTCCTTTTTTCTCAAAACTATGAGTTGGATTGCGTTCTGATGAGGTGGAACCATCATCAAAATCCCATTCATAGACAAAATCTGGTAACCCCCATGATACTGAAGCATTGAACTGTATTTCCTTATCGACTATACCAACATTAGTAGAATAGATAACTACTTGGACATCCGGGTTAGGAACGGCATCGGTAAGATAGACAACAATTTCTTTCAACTCTTCAGGATCAATATCTTCTAAATCCTCTATTTTTTCAATTTCCATTAGTTTTTCAGCATCAATTTTTAAAAACGTACTGTTAGCATGCATCAATACATACTCTTCTTCAGCAGAGTTTAATGCAAAGGTGACTGAAAGCACACTACCATTAACAGAAAAATTTGATTCAGAAACATTTATTAGTTCAATATCTTGGGAGGAAGCATACTGGCAGGTGTTATTCATATAGGTAATATAATAGCTATCTGTCGTTGTTTCAATGGTAAAGTCATAGTTAACTATATCATAATTGATATCTGTAAAACTGCCTCTATTTTCAATTTCGTTAACCACTTCTAAGGTTACAGTGACCGTCTTGTCTATTCGTGTATAGGTAGCCTTTTTAATATCAATATTTTCAACATTGATATCATCATGTGAGGTTACAATTTCCGTTACATAATTTTCTGTAATAACGCCAAAATAATCTAGAAAATAGACATCATTTTGCCCATCAATTATTTCTTCTTGTTCATCTAATGCAACAGTTGGACTAACCGCAGCAATCAGAAATCCACAGACTACTAGTGCAAGAATTAAAATTTTTTCTATTTTCATACTATTCACCTACGGTATGTATCACGGGGTTTATTTCATACTCCTATTTAAAAATATTGCCAAATCTATACCAAATTAACTTTTTATAAAGAAAAAAGAGGAACGTTTTATTTTAATTTCTTTTTTAACTCAGTCATGGTTGTCGTGATTTCATCAAGGGTATCTTCTAATGTTCCGAGCGTGTCATGAATATGTTCTGTGACAATAGCTCCTTGAGGTGATGGCTTAATAACACCACTGTTTTCTAGCGTCCGCAATGAATATCGAATCATATGTTGTGGTTGTCCTGTCATTTGTGAAAGACGAATGATGCCTATGGGTCCATGTTCTTTTACCGTTTTTAATACATCGATATGACGACTCAAGAGATTGATTTCTTTTTTTGCCACACTACTGATTTGCTCACGAGTTTTTATTCTTTCATCCAACTATTTCACCTCCGGGTTAATTGTTAACATATGTAAAGCACAGGTTCTATATAAAGTTAATTGTTAACATATGACTAACATTAACAAAGAGAGAAGGGATAAAAACAAAGATTAAACAAACGCCATAAAACGAAAACCATTTTTAATGTAACCAATATCTCTTCGAGCTGCAGCACGAGCGAACTGATCAAGGAGATAGGAAGGACGTAAATAAAACCGCTTGAAGGCAAGAGCGCAGTATCTTCTCAACTCTTCATAGGTAAAATTACCAACACCTCTTTTTGAGGTAACAGGAGTAAGATAGTCGTCTTTCGAGATGATGTTTTGTTGTACAGCTTCATCCCACAGCTCAGATCCCATATGATAATGAAGAACACCAAAAATGGCTAAGTCAAGGGGTAATGAACAGGCAAATTTTATCGTATTTTCAAGATGGTTTTTGTCCTCGATGGGCGCTCCCAAAATAAAGGTGGCATTGGTAAAAAAACCCATGCGACGGGAAAGTTTTACTGCTTTTCGAATTTGTTCGATAGTAATATTCTTTTTGTAGTAATCTAAAACATCTTGATTTCCTGATTCAATACCAAATCCAACATAGCGAACACCTGCTCTTCTCATTTTTCTATAGAGTTCTTCATTGGCTGAATCAACGCGAGCACCCATGATAAGTAATTCAATACCGCTATTCATGGCAATAAGAGCATCACAAATAGCGTGCGCTCGTTTGATATCTGCTAAAAAATTATCATCGACAATCATAACCGACCGATATTGTTTATCTAACTCTTGAAATTCTTTGATGACGCTAGCGGCAGATCGTTGGCGAAATTTATACTTATTAATGACATTTCCGTAGCGAGCGCAAAAGCGACAATGAAAAGGGCATCCTCTACTTGTCAACATGGAAGTAAATTTTTTCTTAAAAGAATCTCCGCCAGGAAACTTTCCGTAGTCATATTTTTCAACAAGATGCCGTGCCGGAATAGGAAGGCTATCTAAATTTTGAACAACTTGAAGCGACTTTCCAAGTTTAATTTGACCATTCTTTCGATAGACGATACCATGGATGTCAGCAAGATTCTTTTTTCCTTGTAGATAACGAACAATATGAAGAATAACATGATCTCCTTCCCCAATGACTCCAATATCGGCTTGTGGAATCATAGAAAGGGATTGCTTTTTAAAAAAGATACAGTGAGGGCCTCCGATAATCACTGGAATGCTAGGTTTTATCTTTTTGATTTTTTCGATAATATGGCCAGAATACTCATAGTTGTCAGTATAAATACTCATTCCTACTGCATCAACATTTTGAAGTATTTGTTGTAATCGTTCGTCAGATAAGGGTTCGTGGTAAAAGTCGATAACTTCAACTGTATGGCCATCTTGTTCTAGAGCAGCTCCTATATGTAAGAGTCCTAAGGGCGGATACATACCAGAAGTAAAAAAAGGCTCATCTCTTGTCCCTTGCTTCTCTTTATTATCCCCACAACGTAGCAATAAGAACTTCATACGTCCTTTTCCTCCCACTATATTATTTGTCCCTTACAATATATAAATATTATGAAAAATATATGTTATTTCTGTCTTTTCTTCTTCTTATAAGCACGGATGGCTTCATGTAAGGCTTCAGCAGCTAAATTTGAGCAATGGAGTTTTTGGAGAGGAAGACCATCAAGGTGTTCTGCAATCATATCTTTGGTTAGTTGCAGGGCATCATCAAGGTTCATACCCTTGACCAATTCTGTCATCATACTACTGGTGGCAATGGCAGCAACACAACCAAAGGTTTGAAATTTTATATCGGTGATAATGTTGTTTGATACAGTAATATATACTTCCATAAGGTCTCCACAAACAGGATTACCAATCTTTCCATAACCATCAGGATTTTTAATAGTCCCCATATTTCGTGGATGAAGAAAATGGTCCATAACTTTCTTACTATATTGCTCAGACATGCTTTATACCATGTATCAAGATGCGTACCATCATAAATTGATTCTTAATATACTTTTTACTACCATAGGGTTTTAAAGAAAAACCATATGCACCATCCATGCTTTCCTTGGCAACTCAAGTGATCCTTCCCTTTCTTTTTTCAGCCTTAATTGTCATTCTTATTACTATTATTGCAGAAAAATATGGAACGAAGATAGGCGGCATTCTTGGTACCTTACCTTCTACCATTGTTATTGCGTTTCTCTTTATTTCCTATAACAAAGGCGTAGAATTTACTGCTGAGGCAGTCGCTGTGGTCCCTGCTGAGCTTGGGATTAATCTTTTCTTCCTCTTTATTTTTGCACTTCTGGTCCATCGCTCTGCAGTACTTGCGTATCTTGGTTCTATAATGGTATGGATGATACTTTCCTTTTTCTTATATGTCTATCAAGTAACTGACATTGTGATATCTCTTTTATTGTATAGTTCAATTCTCTTCTTCACCTTTGTAATTCTTGAGTTTTATAGAAAAATACCTTCAGCAGAAAAAGTAATTATTCATTACACTACCTTAAAAATTATCCTTCGAGGAATTCTTGCTGGTTTTTTTATAGCTCTTGCAGTCTTACTTTCAAATCTTGATCCTGTGCTTAGCGGAATCTTTTCTGTTTTTCCTGCCATTCTCTCCTCTACAATGATTATTTTTATTAGAGAACATGGACCAAAATTTGCAGCAGGCATGGCTAAATCGATGATTTTTGGTATCTCTAGTGTTTGTCTCTATGCAATTGGTATCCATTTCTTTTATCCTTACTATGGCATTGTTATTGGAACTATTATTTCATACTTGATATCTGCTCTTTTTACTCTCTTGCTGTTTACACTGCGAAATAAAATACGGTAGGATATACAAGGTCGCTATTCTATCAAATGATACAATGTTATTGTACTGGATAGGACGGCGATATTGTTTTCGCCAGCTACATTTTTTGCATCATTATAGGTAATTATATCAAATCCAGGGTCGGCATAGATGGTATGAGCTTTAACATCGATACGTTCTTGTGGATTATTATGAAGAGTATAGTCTACTGTAAAACTTGTTTTTCCGTTAACATCAGTAAATTTACTAGTGGTAAATTTTGTATCAAGTTGATCATGTCCAAATCCATCCTTGTCAACAGTACTTTTCATGGTTTCAATATAAACATTAGTATCGGATCTAGGAGTGTTAAATTCATCGAGAACAAGTACCTCGATCGTGAGAGTAACGTGAATAGGTTCATCTTCGAGACTTTTTAAGGCATCGCAACCACTGAGGAGAACGGCAAGAAAAATAAGGCTTGAAATCCAAAAAAGAGCATGTCTTTTCATGTTCCTCTCTTATCATAAGATAAGAAAGACATTTAAAAAATTTTTCTTCTTCTTGCTATTTACTTCCAAGTGTACCGATACTCAATATTACAACTACCTTCGATGCTTACCATGCAAGGTCCAATGGGGTGAGAGGGTTGACATGCGGTTCCAAAAAGAGGACATTCTTGGGAAGAAATTAACCCCCGGAGTACCTCTCCACAACGACACCCTTTCGGTTCAGAGAAGTCTTGATCCCAGAGGGGTTTTAGTTCATCTTCAAATTTATCACGGGCATTATATGATGTGAAATCCTTCTTTAACTCTAAACCAGATTTTGGAATGGTGGGAAACCCTCGCCATTTGACATCAACACAGTCAAATACTGTTTTCATTGCCCGTTGTGCTTTGACATTTCCTTCAGAATGTACTGCTCGAAGATATTCATTTTCAACTTTTGCTTGTTTGTTGTATATTTGACGGACCAGCATCCATACTGCCATTAAAAGGTCTAAAGGTTCAAATCCAGCAATAACTTGAGGCATCTTATAGGTTGTTGACAGAAACTCATAGGGTGCCATACCAATAATAGTCGAGACATGCCCAGGTTCAATAAAGCCATCAAGTTTTATTTCACCCATCTCAAGAATTGCTTGTAAGGCTGGAGGAATGACACGATGACAACTTAAGATAGAGAAATTAGCTGGAGGATGTTTTAGAAGGACAGACGCAGTTGTTGGTGCTGTGGTTTCAAAGCCAACTGCGACAAAGACCACCTCCTTCTCTTTATGAATGCGTGCTAGAGTAACAGCATCATCGATACTATACACTGTTCTAATATCATATCCTTCAGCATGCATGTGCTGGAGAGAGGCAGATTCTCCAGGTACACGTATCATATCTCCAAAAGTGGTTACCATTTTGCCCTTCCGTGCAAGAAGAAGCATCTCTTCAATTTCTTGAGGTGTGGTGACACACACTGGACATCCAGGGCCTTGCCCAATAGTGATACCGCAAGATTGGAAGAGCGTATCCAATCCATTTTTCACAAGAGTATCTTGATGTGTTCCACAGACATGCATAAACTTCAGGTGAACATCCATCTGTTTAATCTTAGCAATGATATCATTTGCAAGCTTTTTATCTCGCAAATGAAACATCAACTCCCCTCTCCTGCACGAAGCATTTCTCGAAAAAGTTCAAGTGTTTCTTGCGCTTCTTTTTCATCGAGTATCTGAATGGCAAATCCAGCATGTACTAATACATAATCTCCAACAATTGCTTCAACAAGAGAAATATTGGCCTTTCGTTGTGTTCCTTCACCATAATCTACGGTAGCATATTCTTTTGAAGCATCAATATTAACGATTTTTCCAGGGATAGCTAAACACACAGGACAAAAAAGTAAGCGACACATTATTATAAAGTTAACCTTGGAGTTGAAGAAAATAAGAAATGCTTACAGCATATAATCTCTTTATTGTTTTGTATCACTGTAATCGCATCGAGACGTAAAGAGCTATTATGTTGCAGTGTGCGGTTTGCCTTTAATGCTTTTTTCGCCACCAGCCAATTAGTAAAAAGGTGGCAATGAGAAGAACAAAGAATTCAAAACCAGGTTGCTGGGGAGATTTAGTAATTTGTACAAGCGTACTTGTCATATTCATAGCACCCACACCATCAGTAACAGTTAATGATACCGTATAATTCCCTATAGCATCATAGGTGTGAGTTGGATTTTGATCTGTAGAATTAGTACCGTCACCAAACTCCCAAAAATAGGTAAGGGGTTCTTCATCGAGATCATAACAGGCCGCAGCAGAAAATGTAACATCATTTGAAATATATCCAGTATAAGGACCACCTGCAATGGCAATGGGAGCTTGATTTCCACTAGGATTGTTATACAGATATTGTATTTCATTAGGGGAGAGAGCTCGGTTATAAAATCGTAGTTCATCTATTGTTCCATTAAAATGCCTCCAATTTCCATCGCTTGGAGCCCATCTGTTATTACCGATAGCAGCAGTATATGTGCTTTCCGAGTAATCAGTAGAATAC
>Ga0272441_10008613_pt1 | contig 16091 bp, 11 predicted proteins | sample SSMProp6N_FD_193582 | JGI IMG/M metagenome (GOLD analysis project Ga0272441, IMG submission 193582) | Marine sediment archaeal communities from Little Sippewissett salt marsh, Falmouth, MA, United States - SSM-Prop-6N | ecosystem: Environmental > Aquatic > Marine > Wetlands > Sediment ... | reverse complement strand
TCCCGGCGCCCCGTGAATGCCGCCAACATGCGCCTGTCGAGCTTGACCGCAATCTCGTCGCGCAGGTAGTCGAGGAATGCCTGCTCGTCACTGACATCTTCCATGAGCGGAACCATCAGCCGAACGGCCGTCCCTCGGTCCCCGCGCTCGAGGCTCCACGCCGCGGCGAGCACCTCGGGGATGCTGCCGTTCCAGGTCGCGCCACTCGACATCATGAACGACCGTATACCGACGCGCTTCTGTAGCGCACTTTTCTCCGAACAGTCTTCGCTGGCATTGTACTTCCCCCGGATCTTGATGATGCGGGCGGCAAACGCCTCGAGGCTGTCGGGATGGATTTCGACCTTTTCGCGAGGCCACCTCCCGGGTTGTCCCATCCAGTCGATGACCCTGTAGACCTCCGCCTCCTCGCCGAGAAGCCAGCCGCACACTTCAAATTCTTTCGGGTCCTTCGTGCTCACGAGAGTGAACCACACAGCGGGCACGGTGAACCGACACCATGTCGCGCCGGCCGGGACCTTGTCCGGCAAGATCGCCAGTGATGTCTTGAGCCACTGCTCAAGGCGCGGGCCCAGGTCCGTTGACGGATCGTAGGACGGAATTGGCTCCAAGCCAAAGCCTCGTGCCGCGGCGCGCGCCGCCTCACGCACGTCCGCATTGTAGTGCCGACACAAATTTCGGACATGGTTCACGGCGCCGACGAGGCTGCGTTCGCGCGCCTGCTCCAAGGCCATGGTCAGAATGTCGAAATGGCCTTCGGCCTTCTCGGTGATCTCGACGAATACCGCATCGGCATCAGGCGTGCGGATCCGGGTCAGCGCTTCAACCGCATCCTCGCGATGCGCCGGCCATACGTCGTTCCTGTAGAGCCACTCGGCGGCGTCAAAGGCTTCTGCACCATCGCCATGCAACTTCGCCCTCGACACCCTGCGGGCCACCTGCCCCCGCAGTTGGGCGCCGTAGTAGCTTGGCCCGCCGCCAAGCGACATACCGCGCGGCCTCGGGGTGCGCCCGGACCGATCGTCCGCCTCTGTCTGCACGCAGAGCGCGTACAGGTACGCGCCCGCTTCCTTGCGCTTCTGCGGGTCACTGTCGGCGAGTTGAGCCAACATCGTAGCGAGGTGGACCTTATCCGTCCCGCTCTTTCTCGCGTCGCACGCCCTGTAGTACGCGCGAAGATCGTCAAACGCCCGCCGGCCGACCGGCGTGGCGACCACGGGCTCGAATTTCGGCGTGGCAGAGCGGGTTCCCACAAAGCCTGTCAGAAGCCAGAGCGCCACACCCGTACACGCCCCAAAGACGCGCCCCCTTCGGACTGCGTGAAAGGGTCTCATGATTGACACGCCGCGCCTCAGCATGCTGCGCTCCCGCACTCGATCTCCGCTCTCATCGGGAACCATCCTCAGCGTCCAGGCAAAATCTCATCCAGAATAATCACGCTATGTGTCAGTCCATAGCTGTAGCCATCGGCAAAGGCCTTCTCCGCCACGTTCCTCACGTGGAACACGCGCAACGGCGGGTTCCCGCCGTGCGCCAGGAAGTCCGTAATCGCGAGCTGCTGCCCTCTCTTGCACTCGCGTCGGTACGCACGCCGGCAATCCCACACAACGTAAACCGGCCGGCCAGCCGGCGTGTACAGCGTGCGCCAGCGCCGCTCGAATCTCCCTCTCCAGCGCGGTCGTCGGGCAAGCCGCTGCTCGACATTCTCGGGTGGCGTCACTCCGGAAACATGGCCGTACGGCAGACCGGCCACCGAACCGTCTCTGAGCCCGTTGTGCGCTGCGATCGCCTCGACACAGGACAAGTCGTAGTGAACAATCGTCTTCAGGCCCTCCCTCTCAATGCGTTTGCGTTCCTCAATTCCGCCCGCATAACCATCGAGATACGCCTGCTGGTAGCGCGGCTCGAAACTCCAACTCGTTTTCTCGGCCTGCAGATACTCGCGCGACTCACGCGTGGTGCAAACCCGGTCGACGAGCACCGTGTGCGGTGGAATCTGTGGCGTGCGGCAGCCGGCCGCCACCAGCAACAACGCGATGTACGTAGGCCCCTGTATCTGCATCTTCATTCCATCCCGGCCCCCGGCCGCTCCGACCAAAGCCCGCTGCCCGGCATCAGGTCGATCTTCTCCTCCGGCGTCCAGTAATCGCCGGCCGGTAGCGCCGGGCCCTGGCCGGCCGGCCAGAACAGGACCGGCAACTCGCGGCCGTCGCGCACGATGCGCGGTTCGGAGACGTCCGGATTCAGCTCGAGCGAGAGCTCGAACGGCGGCATGTCTTCACGCCGCTCGGCTTGGAGCGTAACGGTCATATCGCGGAACGCGCCGGCCTTCGCATAGGTCAAAAGGATGTCCCACGCGAGGCGCGGCCGCGTCTTGCCCGCCGCCACGATACAAACCGGGCGCCAACGGCCGGGGACCGGCAGACCGATCTCTCCATAACGGTCAACGCGGCGCCGGAAAGAAAGAGTCCGTTCCGACACGTTGTCCCGAAACACCACGGCCACCGTGTCCCGACGCCGGTAACGCGGACGTCCCGGTGCCCTACCCCTCGCGCCCACCGCACCGAGGGGTACGTGCGAACAGCCCGAGTTGGCAAGCGGCCCCAGCACGGTCAGGATGGCCAAAAGCCTCTTCATACTTCCGCGAGTCCTGTATGACGCCCAAGATAAGCGTGCTGCCGGTGGGCTCCCGGCAAGTACCGCAGCCATTCCTGGCTGCGGGCCGACGGGGTTGCCCTCCCGCCGCAGCCAAGAATGGCTGCGGTACTGCCAGAGCACAGGGCGAGCATTCTTATCTTCTCAGTGCGGCAACTACGTCGTGACCCCTAGTCGCCTCTCTTAGCCGAAACGATTCAGTTGTCAATATCCAACAGCCAACAACGAATCTCCAATATCCAACCGAGATGTCCGCCGGCCTCTTAGATTTGGAAATTGGATATTCCTTGTTGGATATTGGATATTCACCCGGAACACCAATGCCGGAGTAATAGCGCCATTCCCTGCTACTCCTCCGAGTCCGGGATGCGCCGATCGAGAAGCATACCACGGCCGGACTCCGGCCGATCATGATCCCGTCGTTCCGGACCCGAGCAGGTGACGCCCACCAGATCGGCAGACACGCCCACCTCCGAATAGGACCGGCTGACAGCCTCGACAACGCGACCCAGACTGCAGCGCGCAGCTTCGACCGGAGCCGGTCGCCGGCCGCCGATTTCCAGCAGCTCGATTGTGCCGCCAGCCCCGATCCGACGCTGGAACCTGACGGTCCGTCGGTCGGCGCCGTGCTTGATCTCAATAACGACGCTATCGCCCACCTGAAGCATGGGGCCGTAATCCACATCCACATCGCCAACCCGCGCGCGGGAGCCCTGCCGCACCCGGCGCGCCACGTTGGGGAACGACGCGCGCAGCTCGGCCGCGGACAAATCCACGCCCAGCACTGTCCCGTCTTCGTCCGCCACCGTGTAGACCGGCCCGGCCGGCGCGCCCATGACCGTGACCATCGCGCCCCGCACCTCGAGATAGCCGATCACCGGATGGCCCGCGCTCTCGCGCAACGGATCTTGCAGCTTCCGCACGGGCTGCGCCGTGGGAGGCCGTGCGACCGCGCCGGAAAGGACAGGACAGCTCGCCGACTCCGATTCAGCCCGGCCCCCTGCGCGCTTGGCCGGCAGCGTCCGGGCACAGCCTGCGCAGATAAGCACAAGACCAACGGACGAAAGAAGCCGGTGTAAAACCTGCCTTGTGAACGCGGTGCAGTGCTTTGGCATGCGTCCCCCAGAATGAGTCAAGCGTCTGATGCAGAAGAACTTGCCGAGCATAGCATTTCCAGGATGTCTTCGCAAGACAGGGGCTGCACATCTCGGTACGCGACGCGAGCCCAGCTTCGTCAAGCGGCCGGTCGCGTTCGTCGTGAACGCCGCCCCGACGTTCTGAAACGCAGGGCGTCGCGCCGGCTCAGAACGAGCCGGCGCCTTGACCCCGGGGCCGAACAACGAAACCGTACCGGTTTCCTGGAGAACTCGTCCTTCCTACGCGCAAAGAACCCCGTTAGAGCAATGTTCGGGTAACCGACCGTTTCCAGTACTAGCGGCCCAGGATTGCATCGATTCCGTTCACAACGGCCGTTACATGCCGAGGCGGCAGCTTCCCCACTCGCTCCGTGAGTTGGGCCCTGTCCAGAGCCACGATCAGCGAGACATTCGCAACGGAATCCTTTGGGAGGCCGGTTGCGCTGGCCTTCAGCAGTACGTTGCCCGGCGCATTCGCCCACTTGAGATTGCTTGTGAGAGGGACGCAGACAACCGTCGCAATCCGACTGCGATTGATCGCGTCGCACTGCATCACAAGAACGGGACGCCGGAAGCCAGGAGCCGACCCGGACGGTTCCCCGAGATCCGCCCACCATATTTCGCCTTGGTAGACTACCATTCCACCTTCCGCAGTGTCCGGCGCGCGGCCCTCCGAGTGAACCCATCGACTTCAGTTCCGACTTCTTCCAGAACCCGATTCATGGCCTCCGTTGTCTTGTCCTCATCGTGCTGCACAACGAAGTCAGCCAGTGCCATCGCGTACAGGCGACTGCGCGAGGTCCGCAGTCGACGGGCCAGGCGTTCGCCCGCTTGGAACACATTGTCAGGTATCGATACCGCAGCTTTCATACCTCTAGTACTACCATGCGGTGGGTTGGATGTCAAGTCCCTCACTTCTCGATCCTCGTCCACAGACCAAACACGTGCGTGAGCCGGCTCGCCGCTGGTTCAGGGATCCAGCCACCTTTCCCCTACCGCTACGCCTTGCTCAAGCATCCTGTGCAGGAACGGGAACCTGGCCAAGAGCTGATCGGAGGAAAGGTCGATCGCCAGCGTCGTCCCGCCTTTTGTCCGGACGGTGTACAGGGGGCCCTCACTTCCGGTTCGAATCGTGATCAGTTTGTCGCGTGTCTCGAGGTGCGCGACCACGGACCCGGCCGCCGGTTGCCTCGTTGCCGAGTTCAGGCGTGATTCGGGCATGGGCCTGAGAGTTGGCCGTTCTCGCGGGGGCGTTGTCGGCTGTGTGAACACGCGCGTTCCCTGCTGCGGCTTCGCCGTACGGCCACAGCCGCAAAAGACGGCCTTGCCTAGGGCCGGTTTCGTCTGTGCCGTCTCTTCAATCATCTGCTTAGCGAACGGCGCCGGTGACCGGACGCGCGGAACGCGCGGTACGACGGGCTTGTTCGGGCGCTCTACTTGACGACGGCGGAAGGGATGTTGGGGCTCTTGGGGTTGACCGTGATTGTCTGACGCGACGGAGTCACCACCAGGTCCATGTCTTCCATGGGCACCGCGCCGAGCAGGACTGACTCGCCGATGACAAGTGCGCCGGTAAAACAGGTCCTGTTGGCGAATCGGATTTGGATTGGCCCCACGTAAGGAACCACATGAGCGCGCTCGTCTGCTGTCGTGACTTCCCGCTTCTCGATCTCGTCCAGCTCGAGCTGAACCACGACATGTTCGGGAATGCAGATCGTCATCGCCCCCGTGTCCACCATCGCCTCCACCGTCAACGGCTTCAACTCCGGCTTGCGAGGGTTGGCCAATTCGATCTTCGCGTTAACCATGCCCATGATAGTCTCCTCGTGCTGAAATCACCGGAAGTATATCCCAGGTGTCCAGAAATTGCCAGACCGAACGTGTTAATCAACAGACCGAGCGGTCCGTTGAGCAAGAATTATTGGCCCCCCGAGAATCCTCTGAAACGGCATCTGCATCAAGGCGATGCAGCGCCTCTCGGCAGATCCGCAAAGAAGTGCCCGATCATTTGCGAGTCCCGCTCTTTCGTTTGCGAATCCGAACGGTCAAGGCATAAGAGACGAAACGACCGGCGCCCCGCAAATCCCGGCCTGTTCACATGGACCCATACGGACTGACACGGACCGACACGGACTGCAGCTTATCGCTGGCGGGCTCAGCCGTCATTGTCCGCGTGGGTCCGTGTCTGTCCGTGTTCGTCCGTGTCCCGAATTGCGGTGCCCGGATCCATGCGGGACAGCCCTGTCCCCCACGTCGATGCACTCAGCCCTCCCAAAGCGCATCGATCGCGCTGTTGATCATGGCGATCAGGCTGCCCTTGACGCCGCCGGGCAAGGGCCGGCTATCCAAAGTGCCGTCGCGCCTGCGCTTGTCTCGGACCACCGCGATCTCTTCGTACTCGTCCGCGTCAAGCCAGACGCCTTTGCACTTCCCGCACATCTCGATCCGAGCATATGTCTGCGGATACTCGAAGGCGCTCATCGGCTTGCCGCAGCGTGGGCAGCGCCGGGTCGAAGATTCGCTTCCGGTCGGGACCGTCAACCCGCGCACAGCCAGGTCCCCAAGAGTGAGATCGAGCTCGCCGGCGTCGAACCAAAGCCCGCCACACTTGCTGCACGCATCAATGTGCACGTCAGTACCTTCGACTTCTCGTTTTTCCAAGGTCGGGCGCTCACATTTCGGGCACTGCATGGCTTCCTGTTCTTTCTTCACCAGCTTCCTGTCGCGCCGCCACCGCCGGAGAAGCCGCCGCCGAACCCACCAAGCCCGCCGGAACTCCAGCCGCTGCTCGAGCCCTGCCCCGCATGTCGCGCGATCGCCGCGAGCACCCGGAACAGCGCCAACAGCAGTATGATGACCAAGCCAATCACGACCCAGCCCCAGCCCCGCTTCCCGTTCCGGAACAGGCTGACGGCGACCATGACCGAGACGAGGATGGCCGCCGGAATGACGACCAGCGACCAGGGAAACCCGATCCGAACGCCGGCAAACTCGCGAAGCAGTGCCCGGACCCCAGCGTTGATGCCGCCGGGATAGTCGCCCTTCTTGAACCTGGGGATGATCGCGCGTTGCATGATCCGCTCGGCATCCGCATCGCGGGTGTGCCCGTAATAGGCGCCGAGCTCGATACGTGCTTTGCGGTCGCGCACCGCGACAAGCAGAAGGACCCCGTCGTTCTTGGGCCGGTTCCCGATGCCGTACGTATTGAAGAGCGCGGTCGCAAACGCCTCGATCGAGCCGTTCTCGGTGCCCGGATAGTCCTTGATCGACTCAAGGATCACCACGATCAGTTCGACCTTGGTCCGGCTTTCGGTCTGCCATAACCACTGTTCGATCCGTTCCTCTTCCTCCGCCGTCAGGATCTCTGCCGCGTCCGTCACATACCCCGCACCGGGCCGCGGGTACGGACTGTAGTCTTTCTGCTCGATCGGCGGCTCTGACGGAGCCTTGGGTGCGACCTTGGGTGCCGCCTGCGCCATCGCGACCGAGACGCAGGCCAACCCCGCCAGCCGAAGCAGCCACCAACGCGCAGTACCAGTCCCTGTCGAGACCTTGCCTTCTTGTGCAAATTTCGGTCGCCAAAGAACATTGGGGAGAATCGCCGCAAGGGAAAGAACGCCGCAAGCTTCTCGCCGACTTCACGGATCGCCGTCTCGAGCCCGTCCCCGAATGGGTCGGCGGCGAACTGTTCGGTCATGGACTTCCTGATGCCGTCCCAGAAGCCCTGCCCGACCTTCTCGTGGATGCCCTGGTCGCCGTAGATCAGGAACTGACGGTTCGTCAGGACCAGCAGGATAAGCACCGCATTGCGCGCCTCGGTTTCGTGAAGCCGGAACCTCCGAAAGACCCGCGCCGCCTTCTGCTCGATCGGAGCCCAGCAGTGCCGAACGATGACAAGCTTGATTTCAGCCGTCGTACGCTTTTCGGCCGCCGCAACCGCAGCCTCGACACAGCCTTTCTCGTCGGGAGTCAGGAAGCGCTTGGGGTCGTTCGCTCGCTTCATCGGAAAATGTCCTCACGGCTCCGCGATCAGATGCCGCTTCACATCGCGACAGTTCTTATCGGAACTCTACAGTATCCTGTTATCGCCATGATCCTCAACGGCCCCCTCCTCTCACGTCCCATCGCGCCCGCCCGATCCGTCGCCGTTCGTCGTACCCTTGTCCGGCACCACACCGACGTTGCCGGAGATGTCCGACGGGTCCAGTTCGGTTCTGACCTCGAGCTTTGCGGCTTTCCCACGCCGCACATAACGCTGCACGCGGGAAATGTTGGTGCAGACGGTCCCGATCTGTTTGCAGCGCCGGTCAAAGACCAGGATATGCGGCAGCGACTCGACCTTATGCTGCTTGGCCAACTCTGAGCCCCAGCTCCCGATATCCACGAACCGCAGGAATACGTCCGGATCCGACGCGGCAAGCTTCTCGATCTGCCCACGCAACGTCACGTTCCAAGTCTTCGTACAGAAGACGAACAGCGTGACCTTGCCGGGTACCGCCGTCTGCGAGAGCGAAAGCGGCATGCCCCCACGCGAAATCGTGCGAGTTGGGTGGCAACGTTCACCGATCTCAAGGCTCTTGAGCCGGGCAAGCGGGAAGAACTGACTACCGCGCCTCGTCTGATATTGGAGGAAACCTTTGTTCACACGCAGCGGCACGCCGTTCAGCGCCGAACCCGCGTTCGGCAACGCCAACCGTGCGCTGCGCCGCGGCTCAAATGCGATCGTCTTGAGACCCGACACCGGCAGCTTGTGCACGTCGCCCCGCGCACTGCGCAAAAGCCAGTGTTCCGGCGTGATCGCCACGACCTCGCCGTTCAGTTGCGCGCCGTTCTGGAGCAGCACTCTGTCCGCACACGCAGGGCACACCAATGCAACACACAGTATCAGCGCGCACAGCGCGCTACCGGAAATCCCGCAACGACCCCTCATCAGATCACCCAAGAGGCAGTAACCGCAACCGTGCCGTATTTTCACGTCCATGCACCCCATCTTCCTGCAGAAGAAACGCACAACTCACAGTCGGTCGGCAGGATCATTCTGCCTGTTTGCACACGCACGGTACCATACCGTACATAGCATGGCCCCGCCCGAAGTTAGGCTGCGTCGCCCCTTTCGCTGTTTCTGCACAACATATGGTAGCCAATCGCTCGACGACCCGGGGCAACGGCATCCCACGCCCTGCGTAGCTCGAAGATCTTTTGTCACCGTGCTTCGTCCGTGTGGGTCCGTGTTTGTCCGTGTCTGTCCGTGTCGCGCGGGGCATGCGCATCCGAGCGAGGTTGACCCTACTTCGTCCCGAGGCGCCAGCGCGCTCGGGACTTCGAAGGGCAGGAGGCGGCACCCCAGCCCTGCGCAGCCCGCAGGGCGAAGAAGGGTCGAAGTGCCGCACTCCGAAGGTTCTCACTCCAACCACACGCGTAACCGGAAGAACATCGGCGCATCGCCACTCGGCTGGTATGCCAGGTCCGTGCCGGTCCCGACGATCCGTGCATAGCCGGGCACAACCAGCCAATCGCCGGCGGCCAGATCAGAGCAGGCCTCCAGCGCATAGCAGCGCGTCCGGCCTTCATAGGCGGCGCCCTCAGCGGCCAATGCCGCGAACCGTACCTGCAACTGCCCGCTCTGTAGCCCGGTTTCAAGTCTCAAGTATCCAGTTCCATCCCCGGGATCGCTGCCGCAGATGTATTCGTCCTGGTTCGACACGCCGTCGCCGTCGGGGTCCCCGTCCGGATCGGCGATACCGGCATCGAAATAGCGGAACTCCCACGCATCATCCAGGCCACTGCCGTTCGCATCCCCGCCGGCGGCGAAGACCGGCGGCGGGTCCGCAGCGGGTGCTGCAGCCGCGGACGCGGCGCCACCCCCATACTCGACATGCAACAGCGCGGCCTGCGCGGGGTCCTTGTCGTAGGAGATCGCGCACCGCCGCCCACTGCCGGTCACGATCAGGGCCAGCGCATTGCCGCTCTGCCAGCCGGGCCGGCTCACGATTTCCTGCACGATTGTGGACAGGTCCGGTGTGCGCTGTGCGCTGCCGGCCTGATCGATAACCCAGGCCGGCGGGCTCCAACCGACGTTCGCGCTCGTACGCGCACGCGTCGAAACCTGTTCCTGCACGAACGTGACCGAGTTATCAACCGCCTCGCCCTCGATCAGCAGGTCGGTCGGGTCCGCATGCGATTCGTCTGCCACAAACTGCACGTAGGCCGCGCGGATCGTCGCGCCCTGCGGCACGGCGAGCGGGCCGAACCGGAGCCCGACGATCTGCTTTCTGCTCGCGTCCATGACCATCTCGATGTCGCTGCTGTTGTTGTACATCGCACCGGTCGCCGCGTTTTCCTCGACATCGCGCGTGCTCGAATTCACGCGGACCTCGGCGACCTCCGCCTGTTGCGGGACGTAACCGCGCAGCATCACGGCGTTCGCGTAGAACCTGCTCGCCGCGTCCGAGACGGTCACGAGCAGCGCACCGTCCGTGCCGGGCTCGATATCCCTGAACCGCACCACATACCCGTTGTCCCGGTTCCAGCCGTTGCATACGACTGTCGACGCGGCGGTGGCCCCCGAAAAACCGGTGCCTGTCGAGCTCTCGTTGCGGAACGCGTCAGCCCCCGAGATCGTGACGGTGCTTAGCCGGTCCGTGTAGCCCGAGTTGTCGCGGTTCCCGAACAGAACCACCGTGTAGGCCAGATCCGTGGTCAGCCCTGTGAACCGCAGCGTCAGATTCTCGGTGCTGTACCCGATTACGCCCGTGCAATCCACGATCCCGCCGAAGACCTCATCCGCATCCGTGCCCGCTGCGGCGTCAGCGCCCAGCACGTACGGGTTGCCGCCGGCGACCTCCAGCGTCACAGGCAGCGCGGCGCCCGTCTGGTGATCGGTCAAGGACCCGGAGTCGCCCGTCGAATAGCGGGTGATGTTCGCGGAGGCCTGCCCAGTGGCCCAGCACAAGTCGTTGTAGGCCGTGAATCCGCCGGGTACGGGCTCGGCCTGCGTCCAAGCGTAGGCCAGCGCCGAGAGCGCCGAGCTGCCTGCCGCATTGTAGGCCCTGGCCCGGTAATAGAACTTCGTCTCCGCGGGCAGCCCCGTGTCGCTGAACGTCGTGATATCCGCGGCTGTTGCCGCATAGCCCGGGGTCCAGTCCACCGTCCCGCTCCGGCGCCGGTCGACCAGGAACCCGTCCTCCTCGTCCGAGTTGTCCTGCCAGCTCAGGTCGATCCCGCTCGAAGACACCCCGACAGCCGCAAGTGCGGACGGCGCGACTGGCGGTTCGGGCGGCGCCGGGAGCGTCCCCTTCAGCATCACGGCGTTCGCGTAGAACTTGCTTGTCGCGTCCGAGACCGTCACCAGCAGCTCGCCGTCGGCACCCGGTTCGATCCCCACGAATCGGACCACGTAGCCGTTGTCCGTGTTCCAGCCGTTGCACACGACAGTGGACGCGTCGGCCGGCCCGGCAAAGTCGGTGCCGACCGAGCTTTCGTTGCGAAACGCGTCCACACCCGATAGCGCGAGGGTGCTAAGCCGGTCGATATAGCCCGGGTTGTCGCGATTCCCAAACAGGACCAGTTCGTAGACCAGGTTCGTGGCCAAACCCGCAAACCGCAGCGTCAGATTCTCCGCGCTGTACCCGATTACGCCCGTGCAATCTACAACGCCGCCGAAGACCTCGTCCGCATCCGTGCCCGCTGCCGCGTTCGCGCCCAGCACGTACGGGTTGCCGCCCGCCACCGTAAGCGTCACGGGCAACGGCGAGCCCGTTTCATAGTCGACCAACAGCCCTGCGTCTCCCGTCGAATACCGTGCAATATTCGCCGCCACCTGGCCGGACGCCCAGCACAGATCGTTGTAGGCCGTGAACGGCGTGCCCGGCGGCAAAGTCCCGCCCGGGTTGTCCGCGGGATCCACGGGGCTCGTGCCGGCCGCGATCTCATCGGCATCGCTGTAGCCGTCCCCATCGGTGTCCGACGAGGGATGCACATGCTCATAGGCGCCCATGTCGGGCGCGGCCACACCGTCGTCGTCGCCGTCAAGAGGACGGGCCGTGCCGAACACGTCGCTGCTCGCGGCAGTCCCGGCATCGCCGCTGTCGATGCACGGCGAGTCCGGCAGCAGTCGCCAATCCCATTTTACATCCACGAAATTCGGTAGATTCGTGATGTTGCCAACACCCGTGATCGCGAGCGACTCGAGGCCAAGGCAGCAGTAATCCATCCGTAGTTCGCCGCCCATCAGCCAGATATCATCTGCAGGCCTGTAGCGGTTATGCCAAACGATCGAATTCTGGAGCGTGATGCTGCTGTCCCAGCCCGTCACGCCGCCGCCCATCGTGTTGCCGAGGATGCTGCAGTTCCGTATGGTCACCGTCGCGTGGTCACAGGCAATCCCGTCGCGGAATCGATCCGACGTCGTGTAGTTCCAGCCCACCACGCAGTCCTCGATCGTGGCCGTATCACGACAACCGATCCCGCTGCCGATCCCATCCGCGGCGCAGTTGCGAATCACCCGGCACCCGCGAATCGTCGTCACGCCCTCGCAATAGATGCCGCCGCCGGCGGGTTCCGCATCGAACCAACCATGCAGAACGTTCAACGCGATGTCGCAGTCCTCGATGGTCGACCGCGCCGTCGTGTAGATCCCGACCCCGAATGCTTCGCAATCCGCGGTCAAACGGAAGAGCTCGTTCGCCACGATCTGGCAGTGCCGGATGATCGTGTCGCTTGTGCCAATACATGCGATGCCTGCGCCGGCGCCCCACACCCCGCTCTCGAGACGATTGGCGCAGACCAGAACATGTTCCAGCACCGGGCTCGCGGATCCGACGCAGGCGATCCCGCCCCCAAGCGCGTTGCCGGCCTCGACCCTGACCACGTTGCCGGAGACGATGCACGAAGCGATGGTCGGGCCCGCCGAATCACAGTAGATGCCGGCGCCCGCTTCCGCCACGCCGTTCCGCACCGTGATCCCCGCCAACACCGAATCCGTGCCCTCAGCGCTGGTGAAGACGAAGCCCCGGCCCTGCCCCGCGCAGTCGACCACGGTCCTGCGCGGCCCGTTCAGGGAGCGCAACGTGACGGGTTTGCCGCCGAAATCGATGTTCAGGTTGCCGGCCCCGCTATAGATCCCGTCCGCTACCACCACCGTGTCGCCGGGCGCCGCCGCGTCGAGACCGGCCTGGATCGTCAGGAACGCTTTCGCCCAGGAACTGCCGTCCGCCGCGCCGGTATTCCCGGAACTCCGATCCACCAACACGGCGCCCGCCGGTGTCGGTGCATAGCCGCGCAGCCTGAGCGCGTTGGCGTAGGAATAGAGACCGGACGCCCGGTCCTGCCGGAGCCGGAGCAGAACCTCGCCGTCCGCGCCCGGATCGATCTCCGCAAACCGCGTGACGTAGCCCGCCTCGTTGTTGTAGCCGGCATTGCAGCTCGTCGTGTCGTCTGCTGTCGAATCCGTCACGAGCTGCACACCCTCCGAACTGATGTTGACGAAAGAGTCTGCCCCGACAAGCGTGCCGCGATGCACTCGCGCCGAGGCGCCGGTATAGGTCTGTTCGTTGCGGTCGCAGTACAGCGCGAGGTCGTAGCGCAGTTCCGGGCGCAGCCCTTCGAACCGCAGCACAAGATCCTCAGCGCCATACGAAACAGTGCCCGCGCAGTCGACGACACCGTCGAACACCGCGTGCGCGTCCGTACCGGATGCCGGGTGCGCGCCCTGATGAGAGTAGACGCCGAGCCCGCCCGTAACCGTCAGCTTGACGTCTGTCGCCACGCCGGACAGGCGGTCGACAAGCATGCCGGCCGCCACTGCGTCCGGGAAGCCGTTGGTCGTCGTGTAGGTTGTGATTCCGGCCTGAGCCTGGCCGTCGAACCATGCCAGATCGTTGTACGCGGAGAATGCACCCGGCAGCGCACCCTCGTTGTCGCGCACCACACACCTGCACGACATGGTGCTGCCCGGCAACGCATTGGTGACAATGCTGAACTTGAACTCGATCGATTCGTCCAACTCCAGCCGCGCGTCGTCCTTCACGAAGAACGCGATAGGCCGGCGCGTCTCGCCCGGCGCAAAGACCACCGATTTCGAGCCCAACTCATAGTCGAACCCTGGATCCATGGTCGTGTCCGCAATGTACAAAGACAGCGCGACTTCCTTGTCAAACGCGTGGCTGAGCGCAATCTCGATCACCGGCTCGCCGAGCTCTTCCGAGCTTGTGACACTGTTCTGCGCAAACTCGACCGTCGGAATCGGAATCGGCGGGATCGGGTACTCGATGTCATACTGAACGGTCAGCACCGCGCTCGGCTCATAGCCGGCCCGCCACGCGATCGCCTTGACGGTCGTGCTGTTCGTTACCGGGATCGGGTTCTCATACAAGATCGCGTTCGTGTCAGGCGTGTTGCCGTCCGTCGTGTAGAAGATGGAGGCACCCGTCGTCGCCGCGCTGAGCGTGACGTCAATGGCGTTCGTGTACGTACCCGGCTCCGGACTCGCCGTCGGGGCAAAGGCGCGCAGGGTCGGCGTCGGCAGCTCGAGGTCGAACTTGAAGTCACTGCTCGATAGCGACACGTTGAAGACCTGCACGGCCATCAGGTTGCGGCCGGTGCGCAGGAAGCTCGGGGCGTCCGGCAGCACGAACGTCTCATAGGAGCCGGACTCGTGCCCCGCCGACGCGACGCTGTCGAACGTCGGCGCGGCGGCCGGCTCGTTCTGAGCCAGCATCTGCTGACCGTTAATCCATACGATGAACCCGTCGTCATAGTCCGCATACACCGTCAGTTTCGCCGTGGCCGCGGCATCGAGACTCCAGAACTCGCGACGCAAGTACACCGTCGTATAGGCGCCCTGCATGTCCGTCAGCTCCGTACCGAACGGGAACTCATGGCCGCCGGGCTCCGCGTAGCCGATCGGCGCATTTCTCGGCGCCCACAGTGCGTCGTCGAAATCGGGCTGCCGCCAGGCGTCGACCGGAGTCGAGCCCTCGGCCGTCCCCTTGCGCATTCGCCATGCCGCGCCCTTTGGGATGTCCGTCCGCATCGCCAATTCGCCTTGAACAGCCCTGAGCATCAACGCATTCACGTACGGGCGATTGCCACCGACCTCAACGCGCACCGCGCCATCCGCGCCCGGCTCAATAGCCGAAAAGCGAGCGACACAGCCCCATGCCGTGTTGTCTCCGACCACCATCCTCGCCGTGTCGTTCGGCACGCTGTTCGAGAGAACGCTCACTCCGAGCGTACTCGCATTCATGAACGCGAGCGCACCCTTCAGAACAAAATCGGACACGCGATCCTCGTACGCCGGCTCGGCGCGGTTGCCGAACAGCACCAGTTCGTAGCGCTGCCGTGGATCGAGCCCGGAGAAGGCCAGTTCCACGCTCTCGGTGCCGTAACTGATCACGCCTTCGCAATCGACAATCCCCTCGAACACGCGCGCAGCATCCGTCCCCGCACGCGCGTTCGTGCCCAGGCTCGCATGGCCGGCCCCGTTCCACGCTCCGCCCGTCACGGTCAGCCGGATCGCTGTCTCTGCCCCGGAGAAGTAGTTCACAAGCAGACCGGTGTTCGTCGCGGCAGCACCCGAATCCGTCGTGATCTGCGTTATCTTCGCGGCGAGCTGGCCGTCGGCCCAGGACAGATCGTTGTAGGCCACAAAAACGGAGGCGCCTTCAAAGGGATCGCCGGGATCCGTCGGGTCCGTGCCGCGCGCCAACTCCAAAGCGTCCGGCCAGCCGTCCCCGTCGGTGTCCGCACCTGAACGAGCCAACTCGTACGCGCCCACGTCCGGCAGAGCAATGCCGTCATTATCCCCATCCAACGGCCGCGGGCAACCGACGAGGTCGGCCCCGCTCGCATTCGTCAGAATACCTGCGTCCACGCACGGGGAACTCGCCTGCAGGCTGTAATCGTCGGAACTGACGAAGTCCGGAGGCAGCGCGATGTTCCCAGTCCCCTGCAGAGGCTGGTCACAGCAGCTATGCGTTCCAACGAGGACCCCGCCCCCGTCAACCTGCCCCAATCCCCAGACGATGCTGTTGACCAAGCTCACCGAGCCGCTGACCATCGCCAGCTGCAAACCGTAGTTCCCCGCCATCGTGCAATGCAGGAACAAGGCGTCCGCATCTTCGCAGTAGACGCCGTCGCCGAGCGTGCCGGACTCGGCGTCGTTCCCCGCAATGACGCAGTTTTCGACTCTCGTCAAACCTTGACACGAAATGCCGGCGCCCATCCCGTAGGCACAACGGTTGTCCAGAATCTTGCAGTTCCGGATGGTGCCCCCCCCTTCGGAGTAGACCCCGCCACCCC
>Ga0272441_10008611_pt1 | contig 16093 bp, 14 predicted proteins | sample SSMProp6N_FD_193582 | JGI IMG/M metagenome (GOLD analysis project Ga0272441, IMG submission 193582) | Marine sediment archaeal communities from Little Sippewissett salt marsh, Falmouth, MA, United States - SSM-Prop-6N | ecosystem: Environmental > Aquatic > Marine > Wetlands > Sediment ... | reverse complement strand
ACCGGTATCGGCATCGCGCCGGACAAGATCGACGCGCTGTTCGATGCGTTCTCCCAGATCGATCAAACGACGACCCGGCGCCATGGCGGTCGCGGGCTGGGTCTGGCCTTGGCCCAGCGCATTACCGCGCAAATGCACGGCGCTATCGGCGTCACCAGCACACTAGGTGAGGGCTCGGAATTTTGGTTTGACGTGCCGGTCCACGGGGCGCGGGCCGCGGCGGCCCATGCGCCTGAGGCCTTCGATGCGCATGATGCCGGCATGACGCGGGCTGCGAGCAGCGGCTAACCGCTACCGGCGTTTGTGATCGGCGCCTTGGCATCGCTATGATGCAGGCGCCCATGGTGCACGAACCCGATTCCCCCACACAGCGCGCGCAACCGGCCGACGCTGCACGCGTGACGCGTGTGACGCGTGTGGCGCGCGTGCCGGCGGTGCCTGTTCTAGTGGCCGCGCTCGACGGTGCGGCCATACTCACCTCCGACGGCGAAATAGACCACGTTGCCGCGGCGGCGGCCGCCGGACGGTTGCAGGCCGAACCCCATCTAATCGTGCACACGGCCTTTACCGCGCGCCGGTTTGGGGTGCGGGTGGCCGATCTAGCACCGCAATTGGACGTGTTGGAGCTGTTTGCGTTTGTGCATCCGGCCCGGTTTTGCACCCCGACACCTGCCGGCCTGGCGCAGGCCTTAGGGCTTGCGCTGGCGGTGCCCGGCGCCAGCGGCGACGACAGCCTGATTGCCGTATCTGAGGCAGCGCGGGTGCTGGTGCGCACCCTGGCCGATGGGGCCTACCCGGACCGTGACCAGGCAGCAGCCTTGGCCCAGACCATGCGCGCGGCAGGCTGGACATGGGGCGAGACGGCAACCTTAGCGCTTGGCCCGCCGGCGCTCTCCCAGACACCTGACGTCCAGAGCCCTGATACCCGGCCCCCTCGGGGCAAAACCCGCTGGCACACGGGTCTTGAGGTATGGCAAGACCTGCCCGAATGGCGCGAGGCGGCGCCGCGCGGGGCGGCAGGCACGCGCCCGGTGGCGCCGGAAGAAGCCATCGGCCGCTTGCGCCAGCTGGTGGGCGCCGATGCCGAGGACCGGCAGGTGCAGCGCGACTATGCCGCCGCCGCGTCGTGCGCGTTTTTGCCGCGGGTGCCGGGCGAGCCGCACGTGGTGTTGGCGGAAGCGGGCACCGGCACCGGCAAGACGCTTGGCTATATCGCGCCGGCGAGCCTGTGGGCGCAGCGCAACGATGCCGCCGTCTGGCTGTCGACCTACACAAAAAATCTGCAGCGCCAGCTCGATCAAGAACTAACCGGACTTTACCCCGATAGCACCGAGAAATCCGAAAAAGCGGTGATGCGCAAGGGCCGTGAGAACTATCTGTGTTTGCTCAATTTTGAAGACGCCGCCGGGCGCGCTGCCGCTGGCGCTACACTGTTGCGCGATGGCGCAACGGGCACGGTTGGGGTGCCTGGCGCGGCGGCGCTCATTCAGCTTGGGCTGATCGCCCGCTGGGTGCGCGCCAGCCGCGACGGCGATATGCTCGGCGGTGATTTTCCCGCCTGGCTGGTGGCAGGGGCGGCGCGCGTGGGGCATCAAGGCGGTGGCTCCGGCCTCACCGATAGGCGCGGCGAATGCGTTTATTCGGCATGCCCGCATTACCGTATCTGTTTCATCGAACGCGCCGTACGCAAGGCACGCAGCGCGCAAATTGTGGTTGCAAACCACGCGTTGGTGCTAACCCAGGCGGCTAACGCGTACATTCCGGATACGGACGGTGAGGCGCCTGCTTTTGATGCGGCCCAACGTATCGTCTTCGATGAAGGGCATCATGTGTTCGATGCCGCGGACAGCGCCTTTGCTACCGCCGTATCGGGCGTTGAAACTGCCGAATTGCGGCGTTGGATCCGCGGGCCCGAGGCGCGCCGCGCCCGCCGTACCCGCGGCCTGCGTGAACGGGTGGGCGATCTAATCGCCGACAGCGATGGCGGGCCGGCATTGTTGGACGAGGCGATGCGCGCCGCCGCAGCGCTTGCCGGGCCCGGCTGGCCTCAACGCCTGCAACGGGGGGAGGCTGTGGGCCCGGCGGAAGGTTTTTTGGCGTTGGTGCGCGCCCAGGTCTTGGCCCGCACCGACGAGGACGCCACCGGCTTTTCGCTGGAAACGCCGGTATCGCCGCCGCTGGCTGAGGTGCCGGACGCAGCCCTTAAGCTGGCGCAAGCGCTCGACGCTTTGGCGCGGCCGCTTCACGCCATCGCCGGGTTGCTGTCGGCGCGGCTCAAAGACGATAGCGACGCGCTGGACACCGCGGCGCGGCTGCGCATCGAGGCGGCGCAGCGCGGCCTCTTGCGGCGCGCAGGCGGGCTCATTCCGGCGTGGATATCCATGCTGCGCGCGATCGGCGGTGAGCCGGACGCAGCGCATGTGGAGTGGTTTGAAATCAGCCGCATAGACGGCCGCGAACGCGACGTTGCCATGCGCCGCCATTGGCTTGACCCGACGCAGCCTTTGGCCGAGGTGGTGCTCGACCGTGCGCAAGGGGTGCTGATTACGTCGGCCACCTTGCGTGATGCGCCGGCGCCCGCTGGGGGACATGAGACGGACCCGCCGCAAGGGCTGGAGTGGCACAGCGCGGATATCCGCACCGGCGCGCAGCATTTAGCGGCGCCGGCCCTCCGCCGCAGCTTTACCTCGCCCTTTGCCTATGCGCAGCAGGCGCGGGTGTTTGCGGTGCATGACTTAGGCCGCGCCCGGCCGGAGGTTCTAGCCGGCGCCTACAAGACGTTGTTTACGGCGTCCGGCGGCGGCGCGTTGGGCATTTTTACCGCCATTGCCCGGCTGCGCGCGGTGCACGCGCACTTACGCCCGTTGCTGGCGCAGCGCGGCCTTAATCTGTATGCGCAGCATGTCGATGCCATGGATGTGGGCACGCTGGTGGATATTTTCCGCAGCGAGCCGGATAGCTGCCTGTTGGGTACGGACGCGGTGCGCGATGGCGTCGACGTGCCGGGGGAGGCGCTGCGGATGCTGGTGTTCGACCGGGTGCCGTGGCCGCGGCCGGATATTCTACACAAGGCGCGCCGCGCAGCCTTCGGCGGCGGCCGCTACGACGATATGATCGCGCGGCTGCGGTTGCGCCAGGCGTTTGGCCGCTTGATCCGCACCAGCAGCGACAAAGGCGTGTTCGTCATTCTAGCGCCGCTGCCGTCGAAATTGCTGTCGGCCTTGCCGGATGGCGTGACCGTGGAGCGGATGGGCCTGGCCGACGTGGCGCGCGCCAGCGCGGCATTTTTGGGCCGCGGCAGCAGCCACTAGCGCCCACCATGCTTGCCGCCTGGCCGTGGATTTCCTAGTGTCCGGCCCGCTTCCCCCACGCAGGGGTCTTACCCGCTCTAACTGAACCCGCGAGGCGCCGCCGTTCCATGCAGTCCACGATCACCCCGCAAACCGCGCTCATCTACGTCATGGTAACCATGGCCGCCGTCGATGCCCGCATGTCGGACAACGAACTGCGCAAGATCGGCACCGTCACCTCGGCGCTGCCGGCCTTTCGCGATTTCTCGCAAGAAAAACTGATCCCCATCGCCCAGGAATGCGCCGCCATCTTGGAAGAAGACGACGGCCTGGCCACGGTTTTGGGGTTGGCTAAGGAAGCGCTGTCTGAGCCGATGCGCGAAACCGCCTATGCGCTGGCGGCAGAAGTGGCCGTGGCTGACTTGAAAATCGGCCAAGAGGAAATGCGCCTGCTGGAGATCATCCGCCACACGTTGGACGTGGACCGCCTCACCGCGGCCGCCATCGAACGCGGCACCCGGGCGCGCCACCAGACGCCGTGACCGGCCATCCGGGCGGCGTGGTCGCGATCCTCGCTGTGTGAACGCCAGGTAATTGACTTCACGGCCGCCAAGGCCGATTTAAGCGGCATGGATGCGCTCTTGATTAGCCATGAAGGCACGGTCCGGCTTGCGATGTTTGCCGGGCTGCTCGTCATGTTCGCCGTGGCGGAGGCGGTGTGGCCGCGGCGCGGACGCACCCAGCCGCGGCTGAGCCGTTGGTCGACCAACGGTGCCATCACCGTGCTGAATACGCTGGTGCTGCGCGTGGCGGTGCCGGTGCTGGCGGTGGGGGCGGCGGCGTGGGCGCAGCAAAGCGGGATTGGCCTGTTCAACCATGTGCCGCTGCCCGGCTGGGCGGCCTTCGCGCTGAGCATGGTTGTGCTCGACGCGGCGATCTATGCGCAGCACGTGGTATTTCACCGCGTGCCTTTGCTGTGGCGGATGCACCGCGTGCACCACACCGACCGCGACATCGACGTGACCACGGCGCTGCGGTTTCATCCGGCCGAGATCGTGGTGAGCATGGGCATTAAAATCGCGCTGGTGGTGGCGCTGGGGGCACCGCCGGCCGCCGTCATCGCGTTTGAGATCGTGCTCAACGGCATGGCCATGTTCAACCATTCAAACCTGCGTTTGCCGCACAGGCTGGATGCGGCGCTGCGCCGACTGGTGGTCACGCCGGACATGCACCGGGTGCACCATTCGGTACGCCGCGACGAGACCGACAGCAATTTTGGCTTCAACCTATCCGTGTGGGACCGGGTCTTTGGCACCTACCGCGCGCAGCCGGCGGACGGCCACACGGGCATGACCATCGGTCTGGACGGCTACCAAGACGACCGCCCGGCGCGGCTTGGTTTTGCGCTATGGCTGCCATTCGTGCGGGGGGGCGTGTAAGTGCGGCGTCTTGTTCTTATGCGGCATGCTAAATCCGATTGGACGGATGATGATCTGGACGATCACGCCCGCCCGCTCAACGCCCGCGGCCGCGCTGCGGCAACGCGTATGGGCGCGTTCTTGTCAGATCACAATATTGCCCCTGAGGTAATTATCTGTTCCACCGCCGTGCGGACGGCGGAAACGCTAACGCGCGTCCTCAGCGAAATGGCCGGCAGCCCGCAGGTCGTGCACGACCGGCGGGTATATCTGGCGCTGCCGGAACACATCATAGCGACGGCGCTTGAGCATCTAGCGCGCCTGCCGGGCACCATAGAGTGCGCGATGATCGTCGGCCACAATCCGGGCATCCACGCGCTGGCAGTTAGCTTGGCGAAAGCGGGCGATGCGGAGCAGCGCCGCCGTCTGTATTCTAAATACCCCACCGGCGCGGTGGCGGTCATCGACGTCGATACCGACCGCTGGGCGGATGTGGTCGAGGGCGGCGTGCTCACACAGTTTACGGTGCCGCGCGACTTAGCACCGCGCCCACAATGAGGTGGCCCGTATTTATGACCGGATGTACGGGCGTTAGGCTGTGTCTTCCGGCGGCAGCAGCGTTGTGAGGGTTGCCAGCGTATCCGCATCGCCCGGGCGCTTATCCCAGCGCAGCCGCGCGATGCGCGGAAACCGCATCGCCACGCCGGATTTGTGCCGGGCGGAGCGGTTGAGCCCGTCAAACGCCACTTCCAGAACCAAGCCCTCGTCACCGGTGTGCACGACCTCGCGCACCGGGCCGAAGCGGTTGGTGGTGTGCGCGCGCACGAAGGCATCGATCTGTTTGAGCTCGGCATCGGTAAAGCCGAAATAGGCTTTGCCCACGGGCACCAATTCATCGCCGCGCCAGACGCCGAACGTATAATCAGAATAAAACGACGACCGCTTGCCGTGGCCGCGCTGGGCGTACATCAGCACCGTATCGATGCTGTGCGGGTCGCGCTTCCATTTCCACCACCGGCCTTTGGGTCGCCCGGCCTCATAAGCGCTATCGGCGCGTTTGAGCATCAGCCCTTCAACGCCGGTGCTCATGTTTGCCGCCCGCGCCGCTGCCAGCGCCTGCCAGCCTGCAAACGGTACTTGCTCCGATAAATCAATTCGCGGCGGCTGGACGGTATCGTGCCAGGTTTGCAGCCGCGCCCGGCGCGCATCGAACGGCAGCGCGCGTAAGTCTTCGCCGTCAAGCACCAGCGCGTCGTATACGCGGATGAACGCCGGGCGCGCGGCTAATATCTTCTTCGACACGGTCTTGCGGTTGAGGCGTTTTTGCAGGTCGGCGAAAGGGCGCACTTGGCCGCCGGACCCGATCAGCAATTCACCGTCGAGCGCCGCCTCAAACGTGAGCGCGTCGATGATGTCCGGGAAGGCAGACGAGATGTCATCGCCGGTGCGGCTGTAAAGGCGGCGCACGCCGCCTTCGCCCACCGCTTGCACGCGAATGCCGTCCCATTTCCATTCGGCGCGAAACGCTGCCGGGTCGAGCGTGGCAAAGTCGCTTTCAGCGATCGGGTGCGCCAGCATCACCGGGCGAAACGGCGCGCGGGCGGCGTGCGCCGGTTTGTCGGTACGGCCTTCGGCCCACGCAAAAAGCTCCGTATACGGCACGCTAAGGCCGTGCCACAGCTCCTCAACGTCCGCCACCGGCAGGTTGCCAAAGCGCGCGACTGCCACCTTTGCCAGGCGCGCCGATACACCGACGCGCAGCCCGCCGGTCACCAGCTTGATCAGCGCCCAGCGGCCGTTGGCGTCAAGCGCGTCGAGCCAGGTTTCGATAAGGTGCGGTATGCGCGTTTTACCGGTGCTGTGCAGCGTTTCGACCACGTCGGCCAGCGCCGGTGCATGGTTGGCGCCGGGCTGCGCCGGCCAAATCAACGCCGCGGTCTCCGCTAAATCGCCGACATAATCGTAAGATAGGGCAAACAGCACCGGGTCGCAGCGCGCCATCACCAAGTCGCGGATCAGCGCCGGCTTGGCGTGGCGGAACGTAAGCCCGCCGGTAAGCGCTGCCAGCGCGTAGCCGCGCTCAGGGTCGGGCACGCTGGCGAAGAAAGATGTCATCAAATCCAGCTTGCCGTTGCGCCGCGGCTCGTACGACAGCGCGTCGAGAAAGTGCGCAAACCGGTTCATGGCGGTGGGGCGGGGCTATCGCCGTCTTCCGGGGCGCGGCTGTCGCCGTCCTCGTCGTCATAGCCCACCAGGTTGAGCGGCTGCGCGGCAATGCCCATCTGCGTTGCCGCGTGCACCAGCGCCTCTTCGCGGCCATGGGTGACCCAAAGTTCCCGCGGCGCGACCTCGCGGATGGTCGCCAACAGGTCATCCCAATCGGCGTGATCTGAGATCACCAATGGCAGTTCGACCGCCGCCTGCCGCGCCCGCGCGCGCACCCGCATCCAGCCGCTGGCAAAGGCTGTGACCGGATCGGCAAACCGCCGCGACCACCTATCGCGCGTGGCTGAGGGCGGCGCGATGACGATGGCGCCGGCTAAATCCTCCGCACAGGCGCCGGCGACCGGCCGCAATGTGCCCAGATCGATGCCCTCGCGCTGATAGAGCGCGCACAGCTTTTCCATGGCGCCGTGCAGATAGATCGGCCGGTCGTGGCCTTGATCGCGCAGATGGGCGATGATCCGTTGCGCCTTGCCCAACGCGTAGGCGCCCACTAAATGCGTGCGCCCGGGCGAGCGGCTAAGGGAGACCAGCAGCTTGGCGATCTCTTGCCGCGCCGGCGGATGCCGGAACACCGGCAACGCGAAAGTGGCTTCGCTGACAAAGACATCGCACGCGACGGGCTCAAACGGCGGGCAGGTCGGGTCACGCTGGCGCTTATAATCGCCGGAGACAACGATGCGGGTGCCCGCATATGCGATCACCGCTTGCGCTGAGCCTAACACGTGGCCCGCCGGCACCAAGGTGACGGTCACGCCGTTAATGGTGGTGGCGGTGCCGTAGGCGGCGGGCTGTCGGCTGGGGGTAAAGTCCGCACCATAGCGCACGGCCATGATGGCGAGCGTCTGTGGCGTTGCCAGCACCGCGCCGTGGCCGGCGCGGGCGTGGTCGGCGTGGCCATGGGTGATGACCGCGCGGGCCACGGGGCGCACCGGGTCCACGTAAAAATCTCCCGGTGGGCAATACAGCCCGGCCGGCGTCGGATGCAGCAATTTGGCGGCGATCATGGCCATGCATGTCAATCTAGGCGAAGATGGGCGCAACCCAAATCTTTGGTCTTACGCTTAGATGTGATTTGCCATGACCGCGCCCGCCGCACCGCTGGCCGATGCCGCTTTGCCCGCTGCTCCCTTGCCTGCTGCTCCCTTACCCGCGGCTCCTTTGCCGGTGCCGTTCCTGCGCTGGTTCGCGGCGCGCGGCTGGGAGCCGCGAGCGCACCAGATCGCGCTGGTGCGCGCAGCGCTGGCCGACCAATCTGCCTTGCTGATTGCCCCGACCGGCGGCGGCAAGACGTTGGCGGGCTTTCTGCCATCGCTGATTGAACTGGCCGCGCGCGGGCAGCCGCAGCCGGGCCAGGTGCGCAAGCTGCACACCCTTTATATTTCGCCGCTCAAGGCGTTGGCGGTGGATGTGGCGCGCAATCTGGAGGCGCCGATCCGCGATATGCGCCTGGATATCCGGGTTGAAACCCGCACCGGCGATACTCCGCAAAACCGCCGCCAGCGCCAGCGCCGCGACCCGCCGGATATTCTGATGACGACGCCGGAGCAATTGGCGCTGCTGCTGTCGTACACCGACAGCGCCCGGTTCTTCAGCGGCGTGCGGGCGGTCGTGCTCGACGAGCTGCACGCTTTGGCCCCCTCCAAGCGCGGCGATCTTTTGGCCTTGGGGCTAGCGCAGCTACGGCGCTTAGCGCCGGCGGTGCGGATGACGGGCCTATCGGCCACGGTCGAAAACCCGGATCGCCTGCGCCGCTATTTGGTCGCGCAAGACGGCACCGACGAGGCCATGGCCGAATTGGTAACCGGTGCCGGCGGCGCGGTACCGGACGTCTCCATCTTAGCCAGCAAAGAGCGCATTCCGTGGGCGGGCCATTCCGCCCGCCACGCCATGCAAGAGGTCTATGATGCGATTGCCGCCAACCAACTGGTGTTGGTTTTTGTCAACACGCGCAGCCAGGCGGAGTTTGTGTTTCAGGCGTTGTGGCATCTCAACGACGATGCCTTGCCGATTGCGCTGCATCACGGCTCGTTGGCGCCGGAGAAGCGCCGCAAGGTGGAAGCAGCCATGGCCAAGGGCACGTTGCGCGCGGTGGTGTGCACGTCGACGCTCGATTTGGGCATCGATTGGGGCGACGTGGACCTGGTGGTCAATATCGGCGCGCCGAAGGGCGCAAGCCGCCTGCTGCAGCGTATCGGCCGCGCCAACCATCGGCTCGATACGCCCAGCCGTGCCTTGCTGGTGCCGTCCAATCGCTTCGAAGTGCTGGAATGCGAAGCCGCGCGCGAGGCGGCGCTGGCGGCAACGCAAGATGGCGACGTCGCGCGCACCGGCGCGCTCGACGTGTTGGCGCAGCACGTCTTGTGCATCGCCTGCGCCGGCCCGTTCAACGCCGATGATCTGTATCGGGACGTGATTTCGGCAGCACCCTATCGGGCATTGCCGCGTAGCCAATTTGATGCGGTGGTGCAGTTCGTCGCCACCGGCGGTTATGCGCTTAAGAGCTATGATAGGTTCGCCCGCCTGCGGCAAAACCCCGACGGGTTGTGGCGGTTGGCGCACCCTTCCATCGCCCAGCGCTACCGTATGAATGTTGGCACCATCGTTGCCGCGCCGATGCTGAAAGTGCGCCTGGTGCGGCCCAGCAATCGGCCCAGCAATCTGCGCGGCCGGGGCGGGCGCGGCGGGCGGATATTGGGCGAAGTCGAAGAATATTTCATCGAACAATTGGCGCCGGGAGATACGTTCTTGTTCGCCGGCCGGGTGCTGCGGTTTGAAGGCATGCACGAACAACAGGTGCTGGCCTCGCAAACCCGCGATGATACGCCCGCCATCCCCGCCTACTATGGCGGCAAGTTTCCCCTGTCCACATATTTGGCAGCGCGGGTGCGTGAGATGATTGCAGCACCGGCGCACTGGGCGGCGCTGCCGGGGCAGGTAGCGCACTGGCTCACCATGCAAGAGCAGCGCTCGGTATTGCCGCAGCCGGGTGAGTTGCTGGTGGAAATTTTTCCGCGCGCGGATAAGTTTTATCTGGTCACCTATCCGTTTGAAGGGCGGCTGGCGCATCAGACCTTAGGCATGCTGCTAACGCGGCGCTTGGAGCGCTACGGGGCGCGGCCGATGGGGTTTATCGCCAGCGAATACGCGCTAGCGGTGTGGGGCTTGCGCGACCCCGGCCTGATGGCGGCGCAAGGGGTTTTTAGCTTTAGCGATTTGTTCGACGAAGACATGCTGGGCGATGATCTGGAAGCCTGGCTGGCGGAAAGCTATCTGCTCAAACGCACGTTTAGAAATTGCGCCGTCATTGCCGGGCTGATTGAGCGGCGGTTCCCCGGCCATGAGAAATCCGGCCGCCAGGTCACGTTCTCTTCCGACCTCATTTACGACGTGCTGCGCGAACACGAACCCGACCACATTTTGATGCAGGCCACCTGGGCGGATGCGTCCGCGGGGTTGCTAGACCTCAAACGCCTGGCAATGTTGCTGGCGCGGATCAAAAATCGAATCGTGATACAGCGTCTAGATCGGGTGTCGCCCTTGGCGGTGCCGGTGCTGCTGGATATCGGCAAAGAACCGGTGGCGGGCGACGCCAATGAAAGCTTGCTGGCGGAAGCGTCGGAAAGCCTGATCGACGAGGCGATGCGTCTTATATAATTGGGCGCCTTATATAACTGGACACCTGATATGACGTGGAGCGGCGTATGATTTCCGTGTGCGGTGAGCGGCTGCTGCCGGACGTATCCGGCGCCGTGTACGTGCCGGGCTGCGATACGCTGATTGTGTCGGACTTGCATCTTGAAAAAGGCTCGTCTTACGCCCGCCGCGGCGTGGCCTTGCCGCCTTACGATACCCGCACCACGCTTAAGCGCTTGGCGCAGGTTTTGCGCAAGTACCGGCCCGCCCGGGTGATCAGCCTTGGCGATAGTTTTCATGACCCGGAGGCGCCCCAGCGGCTCAGCACGGTTGACCGCGGCGTGATCGCCGCCATGACGCAGGCGCACGCGTGGGTGTGGATCGCCGGCAATCATGAAGGGCTGGTGGATGCCCCGGCGCTGGGCGGGAGTGCTGCCGAGGAGATGGCGTTAGGCAAGCTTGTGTTGCGGCACGAGCCGCGCGCAGCGCCTGCCACCGGCGAAATCTGCGGCCATTTGCACCCGGTCGGGGTAATCCGTCAGCGCGGCCGGCGGTTGCGGCGGCGCGGCTTCATGTCCGATGGAACGCGGCTGGTGATGCCCGCCTTCGGCGCCTATACCGGCGGCCTCAACGCGCTGGATGCAGCCTTTGGCGCGGTGTTTGACACAGGCTTCACCGCCTGGCTGATGGGCGATACCCAAGTCTACCCGCTGCCGTCATCGAAGCTATTGCCGGATGAGCCGGCATCCGCCGCTACCCCAGCCGCCCAAGCGCTGGAAACAGGTCGATCAGCCAATAGGCCAAGGTTTCAAGCGATCCGAAAAAAATCAGACCGCCGGTGATGACCAACAGCACGCCGGCGGCTATCTCCACCTTGTGCATGTGTTTGCGGAAGCGCGCCGAAAAGGCCAAAAAGCTGCGCACGCCGAGGGCGGCAAGGATGAACGGCATGCCCAGGCCAAGCGAATAGACGCTGAGCAGCGATACGCCATAGGCTAAATCATCGCGGCTGGCGGCGATGGACAGGATCGCCGCTAAGATCGGGCCGATGCACGGCGTCCAGCCAAAGCCAAACGCTAAGCCGATGCCGTAAGGCGCTAAGGCTTGCGTCACCGCGGCGGCGGGCCCGGTGTCGCCGGCGGCGGCTGGCCCGCCCAGCGTTGCCGGCATTAGGCCCACTTGCCGGTCGAGCAGGGCAAGGCGAAACACGCCCATATAATGCAGACCCATCAGCATAATCACCGCGCCGGCCACGTAGCCGATCACCACCTTGTTGGCGAGGATCAGCGGGCTGATCGCCGATGCTGTGGCGCCAAGCGCGATAAACACCGTCGAAAAGCCGAGCACGAAACCGATAGCGCCGGTCAAGGCGCGGCGGGTGAGTGCGTCATCGCCGTGCGATAGGGCATCGAAGGTCGTGCCCGCCATGTAGCTGAGATAGGCCGGCACCAGCGGCAGCACGCACGGGCTTAGAAAGCTGATAAGCCCGCCGGCGAATGCCGCAAGATAGGTGATGCTGCCAGGGTCCATGAGCCACCATGAGGGTTAAGAGACATATCGACGTGCGATCATACGATGCAATGACCGTCACGTGCCCGTAAAAGACGCGTGATGGATCAGCGTTCGCGGAACACGGTGCCGGCGATCCAGCCCGCCAGCAACGCCATCAGCACCGCCGCTACGCCATAGAAGAACGGCGTCTTCTGGGCAAAATTATACAAGAAGCGGTCGAGGCCGGATTTATTGATGATCAGATTGATAGACCGCTGGCCGGCGATTGCCCCGTCGCGCAGCAAATACACGGTGGCGATATAAGAGCCGACGGGCACATTGGCCGGCAGCGCGATTTCCGCCCGGAACAGCGACGCGCCGACGAAGGTGATGGCGCCGGGGGCTTCCGCGTAAAGCTCTTCGCGGGTTTTTGCCCGCAACACGGCTTGTTTGTAGTCCGCGGGCAGGGGGATGGCGCTGTCGCGTTCTGCGTCGAAGTCGAGCACCGCAAGGCCGATTTGCGCCTCAGCAAAGACCTCCGGTGCGGCGATGTCAGCTAACGGCCGGGTGCTCGATACGTGGTAGAACCCCGGTGCGGCGGGCACTTCCTCCGCATCCGTATTGACCCACACGCCGCCCATTCTTTGCTTGTGGCGGATGATCAACGGTTCATAAGGCCCGCGCACCACCGCCACCACGTCGCGCTGCAGCGCCGGTGTGACCGTGTCCGGCGCCTCCACATTGCCAAACAGCAATAGCCGCGCGCCGGTGAAGTTGGAGGTGATGGCGATCAGTTTTTCGCTCAAATCCAGAACAACCGCCTCGCCGCCGGTTTGCTCTTGCGCGACAGCGTCAGTGTCAGCGGCGGCCTCAGTTTCAGTGCCAGTTTCAGTGGCTGCGGGCGCTGCGTCTTGGGCTGCAGCGGTGGTGGCGATGGCGGCTAAGGCGCACCAGGCAAAGCTTACAGCGGCTATGGCACCCCGGATCATGCGCCCGCCCCTATGGTTACCGAGAACAGATCATCCGGGGTGGCCACGAGGCCCCAGGCCAGCCGCGCGCACACCGCCAGCACCAATAGCGCCAACAAGGCGCGGAGCTGTTCGCCGCGCAACCGGTGGCCGACGCGCACGCCGAATTGCGCGCCGATGACGCCGCCCGCCAGCAGCAGCATGGCCAGCACCACGTCCACGGTCTGGTTGAGCGTCGCATGCATGATTGCCGCTAACGCTGTGACGAACAGGATCTGAAATAGCGACGTGCCGACCACCACATTGGTTGGCATGCGCAGCAGATAGATCATTGCCGGCACCATGATGAACCCGCCGCCGACGCCCATAATGGCGGCCAGCACACCCACCACGGCACCAATCAGCAGCGGTGGAATGGCGGAGATATAAAGCCGCGAGCGGCGGAACCGCATTTTAAGGGGAAGCCCGTGTATCCAGCCATGGGTGCCCGGCCGCTTGGCGGCGACGGTACGCCCGGCGCGCGCGGCGCGGATGGCGCGCACGCTTTCGGTCATCATCAGCGCGCCGATCACCCCCAAAAACAGCACATAGGCGAGCGAAATGAACAGATCGATCTGGCCTTCGGAGCGCAAGGCCCTAAACACCAGCACGCCTGCCGCCGACCCCGCCGCACCGCCGGCCAGTAAGACGCCGGCCATTTTGAGATCAACGGCGTTGCGGCGCCAATGGGCCATAACGCCCGACATTGAGGTAGCGACGATTTGAACCGCTTCGGTGCCGACCGCCACCGCTGGCGGAATGCCGGTGAAGATCAGCAGCGGGGTCATCAAAAACCCGCCACCGACGCCGAACAAGCCGGACAAAAACCCCACCGCTCCGCCAAGTCCTAACAACACGAATGCGTTGATGGAGATCTCAGCTATGGGGAGGTAAATCTGCACCCTGGGGCTTGCCCGTATCTGGCTTTGGCGTGGCGGCTGGATGGCGCGGGCAGGCGTGCCCGGTGCCTATCCTTATTCTCATCTGTTGCAGGCGCTGCGCGCAAACGCGGCGCCCGTTAGCTTGCCTGTTGCGCAGCGCGCGCCGACGGCGCCTGGGACGATGAGTGCCAGGACGCCTGGTTGGCAGCGCGGTCTTGCGGGCGCGCTATGAAGGTGCGCGCGGCAAGCTCGGCCTCAACGAGTTTGGCGGCATCGATGGCGTTTTTAAGCGCCTCGGCGCGCGCCGCGGCATCTGCGTCACCGCCAGCGGCGGCAATCGAAAACCACAAATAGGCCGCGGCCAGATCGCGCTCAACCCCAAGCCCGCGTTCGTACAAGATGGCCAGATTATATTGCGAGTCGGCCAGCCCATGTTGCGCGGCGGCTTCAAAATTGCGCGCAGCGGCGGTGAAGTCCTGCGCGCCGCCGGAGGCTCCGGCCTGCATGACCGCAAGATTGTGCATCGCCTTGACGTTGCCCTGGCGCGCGGCGCGTTCGTATAAGCGGCGCGCCTCGGCGGCGTCGGCGGTCACGCCCACGCCTTTTTCAAACATGGTGCCAAGCCGGTATTGCGCCGGCGCTAAGCCTTGGTCCGCTGCCCGTTTCAGCCATGTTGCTGCCGCCGCCATGTCGCGGGTAACGCCACCTGATCCATTGGCATAGCGCTGGCCAAGTTCGTATTGCGCAGCGGCATCGCCGCCTTGTGCCGCTTCGGCCAGGCTCGGCCGCGTCGGTGCTGGCGCCGGTGCTGGCAGGGTAGAGGTCGTGGGCGTTGATATGTCTGGATCCGAGACGTCTGGCGCCGAGGCTTCTGGAGCAGATGTTTGCGGGGGTGCCAGGGCGGCTGGTGCCGGTTCGCTCAGCGCAGCCACATCCGCGTTTTCTTCAGCCGGTTGGGCAGGCTGGGGCGCGCTGGTGGCGCTCGCTGCAGGCGCGGTTTCATCTGCAGGTGCGGCCTCTGGGGATGCAGCCTCTGGGGATGCAGCCTCTGGAGATGTGGTGCTTTGCTCCTCCTGCGGTGGTTGACCAGCGCGCGATGCCTCCGCCGCGGTGTCTGCCGCCGGTACGGTTGCCTCCGACGATGCGGTTGCCGGCGGGTTTACCTGAACAGCGCCTGTTATAGCGCCATCATTGCCAATGGCTGATACGTCGTCCGGCGCCGTTTCAGGAGCTGGGGCCGTTTCAGGAGCTGGGGCCTCCTGTGGGGCCGGAGTGTCTTGAGGCGTTGCGTTTTGAGGTGCTGCTTCTGGTGCTGCTTCCGTTTCTGCCGCTGTTTCTGCTTGTGGAGCGGGGGCGTCTGCCGGGGCGGGCGGTGCAGGTTCGGGTGCGCTGTCAGCCGGGGCCGCCGTGCTGTCCGGTGCTGGCGCGTCGGGTTGCGGATCGCCGCCGGTGCGGCTGAAAGTCAGCCATATCAGCATCAGAGCCAAAAAGACTATCGCCCCCACCAGCAACGGCCGCCTGCGCAGCAGCGACGTGGTGTCGTCCGTTGTCGCGGCGTCTTGCGCGGTGGGTGTATCGGCAGTGCTCGATACGCCGAGGGCGGCAGCCCGCGCTGCGTCCAGAAAATTGGGCTGCGGCGGGCTAGCTGTGGCCGCGGGGTTTGGCGGCGGTGTCGCCGCTGGTAGCGCTTCTGGCGGTACTTCTGGTGGGGCGAAAGGCGGTGCTTCGGGGGTGGTGTCGCCTAGCGGCGGCGGTGGATAGGCGGCGTCCGTCGGGGCCGGGGTGGTGTGTGCAATATCGGGCACAGCGCTTGCCGATTGCGCCATAGGCGCATCGTACGCGCTTGCTGCAGGGGCTGCGCTTTGAACCGGCGCGGTACCCATCTGTGCGTCTTCCGCGCTGTCTGGCTGCGCGGTATCGGCTGTGCCCATGCTGCGCAGCAGGTCGTGCGATACTTGTTCTGCCTTGGCTAAGGCGGCGGCGGCGCGGTCATCTGTGGTGCGCAGCCGTGCGCCCATATCGTCGATGGCCGCTTCAAGCGCCGCTAAGGGTTCGGCAAAGGCAGCGGAGCCGCCGGCGGTGGCATCGGCGATCGTGCGCATCTCGTCGGTAAGGCCGCCGACGCGGGCATCCAGGGCGCGCAGGGT
>Ga0272441_10008609_pt1 | contig 16094 bp, 11 predicted proteins | sample SSMProp6N_FD_193582 | JGI IMG/M metagenome (GOLD analysis project Ga0272441, IMG submission 193582) | Marine sediment archaeal communities from Little Sippewissett salt marsh, Falmouth, MA, United States - SSM-Prop-6N | ecosystem: Environmental > Aquatic > Marine > Wetlands > Sediment ... | reverse complement strand
CTGAGCTAACGACCCTGCCGAAAAGGGACTGTGGGTCGTGTAGGACTCGAACCTACAACCAACGGATTAAGAGTCCGCTGCTCTACCATTGAGCTAACGACCCAAGCGTGGGGAATGGTACGGAAGGCCATTTGCACTGTCAAGACTTGCTGTCACCCGATCCGGTGTCCTACGATCGCGTATGCAGCCGCTACAGTTCTCCGATCCACCACTGGCTCCTCTTGCGGAGCGCATGCGCCCGATGACGCTCGACGACGTCATCGGACAAGACGAAATCCTCGGCGATTCCGGGCCACTGCGCTCGCTCGTGGAACGAGACGCCTATCGCGCGTTGCTGTTCTGGGGACCTCCCGGAACCGGCAAGACGACGGTGGGGCGCATCGTCGCCTCGCGAGCCCGCGCCAAGTTCGTCCATTGCTCCGCGGCGTTAACCGGCGTGCGTGAGGTCCGGTCGATCCTCGAGGCTTCCCAATTCCGTGTGCAGACGGAGGGAACACGAGATCTTCTTTTCCTCGACGAGATCCATCGCTTCTCCAAGTCGCAGCAAGACGTTCTCCTGTCCTTCCTGGAAGAAGGGACCGTCATCTTCATCGGCGCGACCACGGAGAACCCGTCGTTCGTCTTGAATGCCGCCTTGCTGTCGCGTTGCCAGCTCTTCTGCTTTGCGCCGCTGGGCGAAGACGCCCTTCGATCGATGATCGATCGTGCCGTGACGGACGCGAATGGACTCGGCGGCTCGATCCGTCTGACGGACGCCGCCGCTTCCTCGCTCATTGCGCTGTCCGACGGCGACGGGCGTCGCGCGCTGTCGACATTGGAAATGGCGGCCTCTCTGTCCGAAGACGGCGCCGTCGATGTTGCGCTAATCGAACGTGCCGTCCAGCGGAAGGGATTGCGCTACGACCGCGCAGGCGACGAGCACTACAACCTCATTTCCGCGCTCCACAAGTCCATCCGCAATTCCGATCCGGACGCCGCGCTCTATTGGCTCGCGCGCATGATCGAAGGCGGCGAGGATCCGCGCTATATCGCCCGTCGCCTCATCCGCATCGCGTCGGAAGACGTCGGCCTCGCCGATCCATGGGCGATCCTTCAGGCGACGGCGGCTTGGGACGCAGCGGAGAAGGTCGGCCTGCCCGAATGCGATCTCGCGCTTGCCCAGGCGACCGTGTACATGGCCTGTGCGGAGAAGAGCAACTCGCTGTACCTCGGCGTGTCGGCGGCGAAGCGGGACGTACACGAGGTCCCCGCAGCCGAGGTTCCACTGCACTTGCGCAACGCGCCGACGCGAATGATGAAGGAACTCGACTACGGCAAGGGGTACCAGTACGCCCACGATCTTCCCGGCGGTGTCGCGCGCATGGAATGCTTGCCCGAGGCCCTGCGGGGACGGACGTACTACCGACCGAAACGCGCCGGCGTCGAAGCGAAGATGGCCGAACGGCTTGCGCGGTGGAAGAAGCTGAGAAACGAGACGGAGATGTAATCGCGCGGCAGGTCCGAGGGTTTGCCCGTGGACCTGCCGCGATGTCGTTCTAGTCGGCTTGGTGAAGGTGCCGCTTGATGTCGAGCTTGCCCGACTTCTCGAACGGCTGGTCGACCAGCGTGATCGACTCCTTGTACTTGATCCGCTTGAAGGTGGCGAGGTTTTCGTTGCGTTCCTTGACCTGCTCCCAGATGTGTTCCAACGCCTCGGATGCCTCGGTGATGCCTTGTTCCTTCAAGTACGTCCAATTCGGGTACACCTGAGCACAGACGGCGGGAACGCCTTGGCGCTGTCCTTCGTGAACCATGATCTCTTCAATCGACGGCAGCGTCACGAGCTCCCACTCGATCTCTTCCGGGTAGACGTTCTTGCCCGTCTCGAGAACGATCACGTTCTTGGCGCGCCCCGAGATCAGCAACCGGCCGTTCTTGTACGTTCCCAGGTCCCCCGTGTGAAACCATCCGTCGTCGTCGATGATCTCTGCAGTAGCGCCGGGATTCTTGTAATAGCCGTCCATGACGTTGGGTCCGTACGCGAGGATCTCGCCGACGCCGTTTTCGTCTGGATCGGCAATGCGAAGGTTGACGCCGTCGATGGCTGTCATCCCCGGCTCTTCGGCGAACGCTTCACACATGCTGAGCAACGGCGACGTCTCAGTGAGTCCGTACCCTTCCATGATTCCGATTCCCATTCGGCGGAATCCTCCGGCCATCTCGGGGCTCAATGGCGCGCCGCCCGACGTGAAGAAACGGAACTGCTTGCCGAACAGCTTGTTCTTCACGAGTTTGCCCATGAGCACCGGCGACGATCGATCGATCATGCGCTTGAGCAAGGACTTCTCGATGGACGAACGGATTCGGCCGTACAGGACGGTATACAACTTGGGCACGCCGAGAATGATGGTCGGTTTTGCCTTCTTCATCACCTCGGCGAGGTTGCGATCGACCGGTGTGTACGTGCTGGTGCCTCCCACGACGATCGGAGTAATCAGGGTGATGGTGAGTCCGTAGATGTGGTTCCAGGGAACAATGGACAGGAAGTTGTCGTGCTCGTCCATGGAGACGACTTTGACCGCGGACAGCGCATTGGACGAGATGTTGGCGTGTGTAAGCATCGCACCCTTTGCGTTTCCCGTCGTTCCGGAGGTGTACATGAGGATGGCGAGCGAGGAGGAATCGACCTCCACCCGCTCCAGTGGCGTCTTACCGAGAAGCAAGGCGTCGAGGAAGTGAACCCGCTCGTCCTTCACGCGATCCATCGAGATGATGAAAGGCTTGTCCGAGAGTTGATCGCGGATTGAAAGGATATCGTCGGTCTTGCCTCCCGAGAACACGATGCCCTTGACCTCGGCCTCGCGGAGGATTCGTTCGATCTCGCCTTTCTGCAGCTCGGGGTCAAGCGGTACGACAACGCCGCCGCTCCACAGAATGGAGAAGAACGTGGTCGCCCACGCAGCGCGAGGCTTGGAAATCAACGCGACGCGGTCCCCTGGCTGGATGCCCAACTCCGTCAGAGCGCTTGCGAATCTGCCGACCATCTCGCCAAGGCGCTCATACGTGATCTCGTTCAACACGAGTTGGATTCCCCGACCCCGTTTTCGTTCCTTCGGAATCGGCATTCGAAGCGCCACGCGTTGCGCGTGCGCGCTCACTGAATCTTCGAAAAGCTTGGAAATGGTCGGATACATCACATTCTCCTTTTGATTCCTCGAGCCCGTGTGGCATTTCGGGCTCACGAGCTGGAACGACCCCTGTCCCTCAGACCTCGTCGGCCGTGCTAACCGGCCAGATACTTCTCTGCCTCGATAGCAGCCTTTGCTCCTTCGCCCGCCGCAACGATGGCTTGTGCATATTGGTTCGCGATCGCCCGTGCATCTCCGGCGGCAAAGATGCCGGGGACGTTCGTGTGGAGGAACTCATCCGTGCGAATATACCCTTGATCGTCGAGTTCAATCAGACCGCGCAAGAAATCCGTCTGCGGAGAGTGTCCGATATTAACGAAAACCCCATCAATCGGAAGACGCTCGACCTCTCCGGTCTCGAGGTTTCGCAGCCGGACGCCACTCACCGTCGGGTCGCCTTCCACACCCTCCACGACGCGATTCCATAGGAAGTGGATTTTCGGATTTGCCCGGGCGCGTTGCTGAAGAATGGCCGACGCTCGAAGCGCCTTGGGATCTTTCTCGGAGTGTCGAACTACGATGCTCACCGAGTTGGCGAATCGAGTCAGAAACAGAGACTCGGTCAGCCCTGAGTCTCCGGCGCCGACCTCGATGAGGTTCTTGCCTTGGAAGAAGTACCCGTCGCATGTGGCGCAATAGGATACCCCCTTGCCCTTCAGGCGATCCGCGTTCTCGGCCGGAAGCTCCCTCGGTCGGGACCCCGGGGCGAGGATGATGGTCCGGGCGGTGTACGCGCCTTGTCGGGTAACGACATCAAACCCGGACGGCGCCGGAACAATCGACACGACATCATCCAGTACGATGCGTGCACCGAAACGCTCCGCTTGCGCGCGCACTTGGCGCATCAAATCGGGGGCCGCAATCCCTTCGGAGAACCCGGGCCAATTCTCAATGAGATCGGTCTCATTGAGCTGTCCGCCGGGAAGTCCCCTCTCCAGAACGACCGTTGACAAGAGCGCCCTTCCGGAGTAAATGGCGGCTGTGAGTCCCGCCGGACCGGCACCGACGATGAGAGTATCTACCGGTTCGTTTTGCGCACCCATGGAGCCGATTATGGCTCCATGGCTGCTCGTCGTCAAAAGCAGCAGCCCTGGAGCGCGGAAGCGTCACGGATTGAGTGTGCTATGGCCCGGGGGCTGTTCTTCGTCAAAACATGATGGTTGCCCCCGGGCGCGGAAGCATCACGGATTGAGTGTGCTATGGCCCGGAGCTGTTCTTCGTCAAAACGGAGGGGCAGCCCTGGAGAGCGGAAGCGTCACGGATTGAACGTGCTTTGGCCCAGGATCCTTCTCGTCAACACCGCACCGCCGAGGCGCGGAAGCGTCAACGCTCAGAGCGCTGCCCGCACGCCACGCCCTATTCGAGGTCCATCGGTTCGAGGCTGAAGGAATCGCGTGCACTCTCGACGACGGTTTCGATCCGTACCTTGGCGTTGCTCAACGCCGTCCGGATCGATGTGGCCAATGCGATGCCCTGCTCGAAGAGCGTGATGGCCTCTTCCAGAGGGAGTTCCTCGGATTCGAGCTGTTTCGCGATCTCTTCCAACTGTTTGAGATCCTGCTCAAGATTCATCTTCCGTTACCTCCTCGACTCGTGAGACGATACGTCCGTCGGCGAGCCTCGTTTCGAGTGTTTCCCCCTTGTGCAACCCTGCGATTCCTCGCAACGGGCGCGCGTCTCCCTGTCGATACGTGAAGGAATAGCCTCGTTCGAGCGGCAAGGACGGATCGGACAAACGGAGGATCTCCGCTGCGTGATGGGCCGCATCCCGGCGCCTTCGCCATGCAGCCGACATCGATCGAAGGATCGAACTGAGGCCGAGATCAAGCCGCTGTTCGTACGTCTCGAACCGTCGTTGAGGGCTCCTCATCAAACAGGCATCGGCACGAAGCCGAAACGCATCCGTGCGCGATCTCCAATGTGTCTGCGTCTGCCGGTGCATGCGCCGGACAAGAGATCCGAGGACGGTCAGCACGTCGGCGCGATCGGGCACGGCGACCTCAGCGGCGGCCGAAGGAGTCGGCGCCCGATGATCGGCGACGAAATCACTGATGGAGAAATCGATCTCGTGCCCCACCGCCGAAATGACGGGAATCGGGCAGGCGAAGACAGCACGAGCCAGCGCCTCGTCATTGAAGGCCGCCAAATCCTCGGCCGATCCGCCGCCCCGCGTCATGATGATCAGGTCCAATGGGTTCGCTGTGGTTGAGAAGCGAATGGCACGATCCAGGGCTTCTCGCAACTCGGCGGGTGCAGCCTCTCCCTGCACGGACGAGGGGAACAAGTACACGGCGACGTGCGGCCAGCGACGTTCGAGGACGGAGTGCACGTCGCGAACCGCCGCGCCTTGAGGCGACGTAATCAGCCCAATGGACTGTGGCATGAGCGGAAGCTCGGACTTGGCTTCGGGACGAAACAGCCCCTCCTCGGACAACTTCCGCTTCAGCGCCTCGAACGCGCGCTGCAATGCGCCTTCTCCCAACGGTTGAAGGATCGATACGACGAATTGATACCGGCCGCGCGGCTCGTAAACGGTCAGCGTGCCCTGGGCAAGCACGAGGGTTCCCGGCTCGATCGTCACCGGTGCGAGACGAGACGTTCGCGAGCGGAAGCGGACCGCGCTGATCTCCGAGTCTTCGTCCTTCAACGTGAAGTACAAATGCCCGGACGGCGCGCGGGTAAGCCCCGACACTTCTCCACGAACCCAGATCGTGCCGAATTGCTGTTCGAGCGACGTTCGCGCCGACGCATTCAGTTCGGAAACGGTGAACACGTGATGTGGTTGCATGATTCGCTGAAGAGTGTAACGGAATATCTCCGGAACCGGGAAACGGAGAAAAGCTTGAATCATACGGTGCTTGCGACTATATTTCGTCTATGGCAGGAGATGGCGATGCCCGTTTCCCTTCCACGATGAGACTGAAGAAAAAGGCGGAATTCACCAGAGTTCTGCGTCAAGGGGTTTCGTGGAAGGGCAGCTGCTTCTCTCTCCACGTTCTTGAGCGGACGGGAACGCCGGAACGACCTCCGACGGGAGCTCGATTGGGTCTCATCGTGTCTCGAAAGGTCGGCGGCGCGGTGGAGAGAAACGCAATCAAGCGGAAACTGAGAGAAGGGTTTCGAAAGACCGCGGGAGATCTTCCTGCCGTGGATCTTGTCGTCATACCGAATGCGTCGTGTCAAGATGCGGCCGAGGATGAGATCGTACGTAGCTTCGGCCGCGCCGTAGATCGCGCGCTCGGGCAGACGAAGGAGAAGAGATGAACAAAGAGACAATCTACCTGACCAAACAAGGGTACGACCTGATGCGCCAGGAGATGGAACAGGCGCAGAAGATCCTGTACGAGGAGATTCCTGAGAAGCTCAAGGCCTCGAAGATGAACGGAGGCGACCTGCGCGAGAACAAGGAGTACATGTACCTTCAATCGCAGCAGCAGTACTACGAACGCGAGGTTCGTCGTTTGACGTCCGTCTTGGAAGTTGCCGAGATCCTTCCCGAAGACCAGATCTCCAAGGACGAAATCGGCATCGGGTCGAGCTTCATTCTTCAAGACCTGACACTGAAGGAGTCCGGAACGTTCGCTTTGGTCAGCCCGGTCGAGGTTGATCTCGAAAACGGGAAGATTTCGGTCGCTTCCCCGGTGGGAAAGATGCTTCTCGGAAAGCGGGAAGGCGACGAAGTCACGGCCGAATTGCCATGGGGAACGAGCAAGTTCCGCGTCATCGCCATCAATCGGTAGTTGCGATCTCATGAGCGACGCACTGCAGCAAGCACGCCTCGACAAGCTCAACGCCTTGCGGAGTATGGGAATCGATCCCTATCCCGCACGCGTGCCGCCGACTGATCCCATCGGTCCGATCACGGTTCGTTTCGACGGATTGAAGGACGAGGAACACTCGGGTCACAACGTCACCGTCTCGGGACGGCTGATGGCGCATCGAGGGATGGGAAAGGCGTCGTTCCTGGACCTGCAGGACGGAACGGGCAAGATCCAGGCCTATGCCACGGTTGATCACCTGAACGAAGCGTACGATCTGCTGTCCCATATCGACGTCGGAGATATTCTGTCCGTCACCGGCGAGGTGTTTCGGACCAAGCGAGGGCAACTCTCGGTCGACGCAACGCAACTCGTCTTGCTTTCCAAGTCGATCCGTCCACTGCCGGAGAAGTGGCACGGGCTGAAAGACGTCGAGATTCGGCATCGTCACCGGTCGCTCGATCTCATCAGCAACGCAGCGGTGCGCGAGACATTCGTAACACGGTCCAAAATCCTGGCCAGCGTCCGTCAGACGCTCAACGCCGAGGGGTTCCTCGAAGTCGAGACGCCCGTACTGCTGTTGATTCCGAGCGGCGGCCACGCACAGCCGTTTCAGACCCATCACAACGCGCTGGATGCCGACATGTACCTGCGGATCGCGCTCGAACTGTACCTGAAGCGGGTGATGATTGGCGGCATCGACCGCGTCTACGAATTGGGGAAGTGTTTCCGCAACGAGGGTGTCTCGACCGAGCACAATCCGGAATTTACGATGCTGGAGATCTACCAAGCGTATACCGATGTCGAAGGCATGATGGCGTTGGCCGAACGCATCATCCTCAACGCGTTGGACGCCCTGGGCAACGAGCAAACGGTTACCTTTGGCGACCTGACGATCGACTTCTCGCCGCCATGGCGCCGCGTCACCATGATCGATGCAGTTGCCGAAGCGTTGTCCATCGACGCGGGGGCGCTGCGAACGGAGAAAGCGCTCGACCTCTGTCGAGACCGCGGTATCGACCCGGTGCCGGGGACGCCGGGCGAAGCGATCACGGCGCTGTTCGAACGCTTCGTCGAGGACACCCTCGTCCGCCCGACGTTCGTGACCGACTATCCCGTCGAGGTTTCCCCGTTGGCCAAGCGCTCACCGTCTGACGACGGCCTCGTCGAACGCTTTGAACTGTTTGCCGCCGGGATCGAACTGGCCAACGCATTCACCGAGCTCAACGATCCTGTCGACCAACGGGCACGATTCGACGCACAGGAGGCGCTGCGTGCACTGGGCGACGAGGAAGCCCAGCGCATTGATGAGGACTTCCTGTACGCCTTGGAGCACGGCATGCCGCCCGCCGGCGGGATGGGCATGGGGGTCGATCGCTTGGTCATGATGCTGACGGGCGAAACGTCCATCCGTGACGTCATTCTGTTTCCGACGTTGAGGAGAAAGGACGAATGAGCAACGTCCGCTGTGCCGTACGCCGACGAATGAGCGCTTGGATGGAATCGATTCTCCATTGGGACCGGCGGATGGTCGACGCCATCGAGGAAAGCCAGAAACTCGACAAGTTGGAACGTGCCTTCATGACGGTCACCTATTTGGGAGACGGCTACATCTGGGCTGCGCTGGCCCTCGGGTTGCTGATCTTCGGAGACGCCGTCGACCGCCTCTACGTAGGCATCGGTTTCGTGATCACGGTGGCGAACATCGTGATCTTCCGATTCATCAAGAGCGCGACCGGGCGCATACGGCCGGCGTCTGCGGAAGCCTCACGACTGCGGAATCGCATCGACGGATACTCGTTTCCGTCCGGGCACGCGACGACGGCATTCGGACTTGCGTGGGTCGTTTTCAACTGCTACCCGTACCTCGCGGCGCAAGCCGGCGTGTACTTCGTCGCAGGAACCATCGCCCTGTCCCGCGTCATCGTCCGCGAACACTACCCTCTGGATGTCCTTGGAGGCGCCGTTTTGGGATCTGTCGTCTCCGCCGCGCTTTTCCCTCTTCTCATGAAGCTCGCCTTTTGAGAACCCGGAAACGGACCCCTATAATCCCGGAGAACGAACCATCCAAACGCGCGTAAGGAGCGTCTGATGAAACACCACTTTTCCCAACGGGTATCCGGTGCCAAACGTTCTGCCATCCGAGAGCTTCTCAAGCTCACTGAACAGCCTGACATCATCTCGTTCGGAGGAGGATTGCCGGCTCCGGAAACATTCCCGCACGATGAGCTGGCGGAGATCGCGTACAAGGAGATCAAGGAAAACTACGCCAACGTTCTCCAGTACGGAACCACGGAAGGAAGCCGGACCCTTCGCGATGCATTCGTTGAATGGCTGCGTCCGCAAGGGATCGAAGCAACTCGGGACCAAATGCTGGTGACCACCGCATCGCAGCAGGGCTTGGATCTGTTGTGCAAGGCCTTCTTCGACCCGGGAGACGTCATGTTCTGCGGCTTGCCCACGTACTTGGGTGCGGTGCAGGCGTTTTCGCTGTTCCAGATCGACAAAATCGGTGTGAAGCTCGAAGACGACGGAATGAGCATCGACGATCTGGAAAGCAAGATTGCCGAGGCCAAGCAGTCCGGAAAGACGCTGAAGGGCATCTACGTGATTCCGGACTTCCAGAACCCAAGCGGAATTACGATGTCGCTCGAGAAGCGCAAGCAACTGCTCGAGGTGGCGCGACGCGAGGACCTGTTAATCTTCGAGGACAATCCGTACGGACATCTGCGGTTCGCCGGCGAGCCGATTCCGTCGATCTACAGCATGGATACCGATGGGCGTGTGCTGATGATGGTGACGTTCTCAAAGGTGTTGTCCGCCGGGCTCCGGCTGGCTATCATGCTTTCCTCTCAACCGGATCTTCTCGACGCGCTGGTTCGTGCCAAACAGGCGACCGACCTGTGCACCTCGAAGCTCACGCAGCACCTGGCGGCGCGCTACATGACCGATTACGGATTGGACGCGCACCTGGAAGAGATCCGTCCCATCTATCGCGAGAAGCGCAACGCGATGACCGACGCGTTGGAGAAATACATGCCCAAGAACGAAGGCATCAGATGGACGGAACCGGACGGCGGCTTGTTCGTGTGGGTGTGGCTGCCCGAAGGCATTGACACCGGGAAGATGATCGAACGCGCGATCGAGAAAAAGGTCGCCTATGTCCCCGGCGCGGCCGCCTTCGTCGACGGATCGGGGCACAACACGATGCGCCTGTCGTTCTCGTCGAGCACGGTGGAACAGATCGAGGAAGGCATCCAGCGGCTGGCTGGAGTGGTGCAGTCGGAGATCGCGGCGCAAGCCGTCAACGCGCGGTAGCGAGAAGAACACTGCGCAAGACATGTCTGACGCGGCACCGTGGGATCGCGGTGCCGCGTCTTCGCTTTCTAGAGCACGGCGCCCGGAAGCCTGCGGACCAATTCGGTGACGTATCGACTCGTCTGTTCGAAATCGTTCACCCGCAACGTCGAGATGGGCGAGTGGATGTAGCGGCAAGGAACCGAGACGACGCCGGCCAGCACCCCGCCTCGCGACAAGTGAATGGCGCCGGCGTCCGTTCCTCCGTAGGTCGGCAGCTTGTACTGATACGGAATCCCTGCTGCATCTGCGATCGATTCCATCGCCGTTAAGACCTTGCGTGACACGACGATCGAACGATCGGCGACCGAGATCGCCGGGCCCTGCCCCAGCCGAACGGGCTGCGAGTTCTCGGGTACGCCGGGCATGTCGGCCCCGATCGTTCCCTCGACGGCAATCGCGAGATCCGGTTCGATATGGAACGCCGCCGTGCGCGCTCCGCGCAGGCCGACCTCCTCGCCGAACACGAACGCGAACGCCACGTGAACGCCCAGGTCCTCTCCGGCCGTACGTTCCGCAGCCTCGAGCAGCACGGCACATCCGGCGCGATCGTCGAACGCCTTGCCGGTGACGTACCCGTCGTGAAGCTCGGTGAACGGGTAGTGAATGGTCAGCGGATCCCCGATGCGAACGCCCATTGCGCGTGCTTCGTCCGCACTGGTCGCCCCGATGTCGATGAACATCTTCTCCATCGGAATGGGCGCCTTGCGCTCCTCGGGCGTCAGAATGTGCGGCGGCGCCGTTCCAATTACGCCGGTTTGATAGGCACCCGCACGGGTCTGAATGACGACCCGATGTCCAGGCACGATCCGGTCGTCCCATCCGCCGATCGGTGAGAACCGCAGGTAGCCGTCGCTTTCGATCCATTTGACGATGAACCCCACCTCGTCCATGTGGGCGTCCAGCATCAGCGTGGGGGCATCCTTCGAGGACGCCGATCGAACGGCAACCACGTTACCGAGCGCATCGGTCCGGACCTCATCGACGTAGGGAGACACCATCGAGATGATGAGATCGCGAACCTCGTCTTCAAATCCGGAGACGCCAAAGGCATCCGAGAGCATCTGCAATCGGTCGATCGTTTCCATGTGTGGGACAACCTCCTTCGTTCCGCGGGAGTGTACGTGACGAACGGCGCCGTCCGCCAGACGAGCCAAGCCGCACAGACTACGATTTCAAGCGCGCCAAGATGCGCTCCGCCAGTGTCTCCGAGATCCCATCGATGCCTGCGATATCCGATAGCGAGGCTTGGGACAATCGATCGACGGATCCAAACGCCTTCATCAGCGTCGCCTTGCGTTTCGGACCGATCCCTGGGATCTCGTCCAGCACGGACGACAGGCTACGTCGCGACCGCAGGCGGCGGTGATAGGTGATCGCGAACCGGTGTGCCTCGTCGCGAATGCGACGAAGCAGCAACAGCGCATCCGAATCGTCGGGCAGACGGATGGACTGGGACTGTCCCGGCTTAAACACCTCCTCTTGACGCTTCGCGAGACCGATAACGTCAATCCCTTCGATGTTGAGTTCCTCGAGAACCTCAACAGCGACGCCCAGCTGTCCTTTGCCGCCGTCGATCAGTAGTAGATCAGGCAGTTCCGAGAACTTCCCTCGCGTGATGGTTGGATTGGCCAACTCGGCCAATCCGCGACGGAACCGTCGACGGACGACCTCTTTCATCATGGCGTAATCGTCGGGTTTGCCGGACAGATGAACCTTGAATCGTCGGTACGCATCGCGCCGAGGACGACCGTCCTCGAATACGACCATCGATCCGGTTGCCTCCTCCCCGGATGTGTTGGAGATGTCGAACGCCTCGATGCGTTGAGGAAACCCGGACAACGAAAGACCATCCGCGAGTTCGATCAACGGCGCAGACGATTCCTTGCGAATGGCCGTCCGCTTCGCGTCTTGCAGCAGCGCATAGCGGGCGTTCTCGCACGCCATGGTCACCAACGATCGCTTCGCGCCGCGCTGCGGCGTCTTGATCGACACCTTCTGCCCGCGCAACCCGGACAACCAGCCGGCGAGCGCGTCTTCGTGCTCGATCGACGAGGGCAGCAGCAATTCGCGAGGAACGGACGGCGTGCGGGCATAGTACTGCGTCGCGAATGCCTCGAGAATGTCCGAGTCCGTGACGCCATCGGGCGCCTGTAGGAAGAACGTCTGGCGTTCCACGATCCGCCCGCCGCGCACGACGAAGACCAAGACACAGGCGCGGTCGTCCTCGGTCGACAGGCCGAGCGCGTCACGATCGATGTCGTCGTCGAGCACGACGGCTTGGCGTTCCAGGCTGCGTTGCAGTGACAGCAACTGGTCGCGAAGGTGCGCGGCGCGTTCGAACGCTTCTTCTCCGGCCGCGGCCTCCATCGACCGGCGCAACTGGGCGATCAGCCCCGAGATCCGCCCCTCGAACAGCATCGCAGCCCCATCGACCAACTCCGCGTACGCTTCGGCAGTGATCAACCCGGCGCACGGTGCCGAACACCGTCCGATGTGGTAGTTCAGACAAGGACGCCGTGGTGTCTTCAACGGCAATTCAAGCGAGCAGGTCCGGATGGGGAACAGCTTCTGCGCCAGCTTCAGCGTCGCACGCATCGCCTTGGCGTTCGTGTACGGGCCGAAGTAGCGGGCGCCATCCGGATAGCGGTTGCGCACGATGCGTACGCGTGGGAACGCTTCGTCAGTGATCTTCAAGTACGGATAGCGTTTGTCGTCGCGCAACCGCACGTTGAATCGGGGCTGATACTGCTTGATCAGGCTGTCCTCGAGCAGAAACGCCTCGGCCTCGGTCCCCGTCCGGATGACCTCGAAGTCGTCGATCTCGGCCACCAGCGCCTGCGTTCGTTGATGCAACCCATCGGGCGACTGGAAGTACGAACGGACGCGCGAGCGCAAGGACGCCGCCTTGCCGACGTAGAGAACCTCGCCCTCGGCGTTCTTCATCAAGTACACGCCGGGAGAGCTGGGCAAGGACTTCAGCTTGTTCTCGCGCTCTTGATCGTTCGGCATGATCTATCGCATGGTAGCGGCGTCCTCTCAACCGCTCAAATGGACGCGGGAAGCGGCCTTGTTCGGTTGAAGGTTCTCTGATGGAGACTATAATGGGCATCTCGAAGGTTTTGGGGGTGTAGCTCTAATCGGGAGAGCGCCCGCCTTGCACGCGGGAGGTTGGCGGTTCGAATCCGCTCGCCTCCACCAGACTGAAGACTCGCTACGCGTCGGAGCCCGTCTCCGACGCTTTCTCTTGGCAATGACAATCTCTGGGTGGACATCGACACCCCAACGGGAACTCCTGGTGTACTGACTTGGGTGGATACGACGAAGCCTCGACGATCTTAGGACGTGAACCTGGCAGGCCTTCTTGGATGCAGTCCGGGGAGTCAGACCGAAGCGCGATGAAGTGAATGCCCAAGCACAAAGGGAATCCGGCTTTCAAGGTAGTGTCCGATTCTGCCAATCACTCGCCCACATCAATCGAACTCGCTGTTCTGTAGGTCACGATCCCCTTGAAGCGCCCAGGATCCACATCCATATCCTGGGGCTATAAACACATCAGATCTCACAACAAATAGGACAGTACTTGCCACTACGGGAGAGGGGTAGCTAAACTGATCCTTGTATTGATGTGCGGCTTGCACCAAGGGAGGTCGAATGCAACGACGAATTCACCGTCCAGCGTTGATGGTTCTGATGCTGATCGTCTTCAGCTCGGGAGCATTGCACGCTCAGGACGACGCACGGCTGGCTGAATTGACCCGCTTCGAGATCCTTCAGGAAACCATCGACGTCACCAGCGAGTCTTCCGTAGTGACAGTTGTCGCTGAAGTCGGACATGGATCGGCACCGGTACATGTCCTTCGAGTTCGCTTTGTATCCTCGTCGGGAGAAACGACCTTCGGTGGAGCGTTGAACACGGATACCGGAACGGAGCAGGAAGAAACATGGCAAGGGACGTTCGAGGTTCCGCAGTCCGTGGAATGCGGAACCTGGGAAGCTCTCTGTACTGTAGAACTCGAAGATGATGCTGGGAACTCAGTCCGTATTTCGCCCTTTCAGCTGAGCGCGTTGGGATTCGACTTCGCCGTGCAGGTTGTCTCCCGAGAGGATACGACTCCGCCAATCATCACCCTGAACGGCCCCGACGAAATGACTCTCGAGTGTGGTGTCGACACCTATACGGAACTTGGAGCTACCGTGAGCGATGCCTGTTGCGCGGAGGAGCCCGTGACGGTCAGCGGCGATGAGGTCGACACGCAGGAAACGGGCACGTATATCGTGAAGTACGATGCCGTCGACTGCAGCGGGAATCGAGCCGTCCAGGCCACGCGAACGGTAAACGTCGTCGATGTTGTGAGAGTGAACGGTCCCGCCGAGATGATTCTCGAGTGTGGTGTCGACACGTATACAGAACTCGGGGCTACCGTGAGCGATGCCTGTTGTGCGGGGGAGCCCATAACGATCAGCGGCGATGAGGTCGACACGCACAAGACGGGCACGTATGTGGTGAAGTACGATGCCGTCGACTGCAAAGGGAATCCCGCTATCCAGGCTACGCGGACGGTACGGGTCGTGGAGATTGTGACGTTGAACGGTCCTGCCGAGATGACGCTTGAGTGCGGAATCGACGTATATGTCGAGCTTGGAGCTACCGCAAGAGATAGTTGCTGCGCCGGACCGGTCACGATTTCCGGTGCCGTAGATGCAAGCACACCCGGCACATACACGGTCAGCTACGAGTCAGAAGACTGCCACGGCAACGCGGCCATCGCGGCCATCCGCACCGTTCATGTCGTCGATACGACCCCCCCTGTCATTACCTGTCCCCCTGACGTATGGCAAGACAACGACCCCGGCGTCTGCACCGCGACCATCGACCCGGGCACGGCCACTGCTACAGACGTGTGCTCGGTCGTCGTGACGGGTGAGCGCAGTGATGGCCTCGCTCTGGACGATCCCTATCCGATCGGAATCACAGGCATCCTGTGGCTGGCTGCGGATCCATCAGGGAATTCCTCGTCCTGTATCCAGACCGTGGAAGTGAAGGATCCTGAGGGAATTGCAGACGGCGACACAGAGCCTCCCGTGATCACGTGTCCGACGGATGTCGTGACGACGTGCGATAGGGGTTGCTGTGGTGCGACTGTCGATCCAGGGAAGCCGACGGCAACGGACAACTGCTGGGCCACGGTGCGTGGACGCCGAAGCGATGGCGCCGCGTTGAGCAGTCGTTATCCCGTAGGAAGCACGACGATCACGTGGACGGCAAGTGATCCTGCCGGCAACTCGTCAACCTGTGCCCAGGTCATCACCGTAGTGGACGAGGAACCGCCCACCATCACGTGCCCGGCGAACCTGAACTTCGTCTTCACAGACCCCGGCAAGTGCTTCGCGACCATCACAGACACTACCCTCGGTGCACCCGTGACGAACGACAACTGCAAGGTCGATACCGTCACGAACGACGCGCCCGACCAGTACCAGGTCGGGGACACGGCGGTTACCTGGACGGTGACGGACGTCCACGGGAATACGGCAACCTGCGCCCAGACCGTTACGGTGGTTGACAAGGAACTTCCGACCATCGCTTGTCCGGCAAACATCGTCGTGAACAACGATGCTCGCCTATGCACCGCGCGGGCGGCTGTACCTGCAATTGCGGCAAGTGATAACTGTGGCATCGCTCAAATCGTGAACAGCTTCAACAACACCGCCGACGCCTCCGACATCTACCCCGTGGGCACAACCACCGTGACCTGGACGGTGACGGACATCCACGGGAATACGGCAACCTGCGCCCAGACCGTTACGG
>Ga0272441_10008608_pt1 | contig 16094 bp, 11 predicted proteins | sample SSMProp6N_FD_193582 | JGI IMG/M metagenome (GOLD analysis project Ga0272441, IMG submission 193582) | Marine sediment archaeal communities from Little Sippewissett salt marsh, Falmouth, MA, United States - SSM-Prop-6N | ecosystem: Environmental > Aquatic > Marine > Wetlands > Sediment ... | reverse complement strand
AATCCCTTAGAAGGCAAACCGCTGGAACTGAACGACCCAAAAATGATAGCGATAGAGGCTTACCTGGCCTACGAGAGACGCGGTGTTCCCCTTGCCCCAGGCAAGCATTAGGAATACATGATATCTTTTGCCGGTGGTGGTCCTCCTCCAAAGGTATCGACATGGTCATAAGGATGCATCTGTAAAGGGGCACAGAGAAATGTGCTAATTGGCAGCCTGCCTCCCCCAGCCCCGGTTTTTGAATCATATTGCCATACCCAGCTTGGCTGGGCAGCCACCATTTATCATGCCCAACCTGATCGGGCATCCAGACAGTTAGTCTTTCAACTTCACACATTATCCCCACCAGCTCGGCACCCCTTCATACTCAAATTCCTCATAAAAAAACCGATTTTTGCAAGTTTTTCCCTTTACAATCGCGCAGATTTCTGCTAAGATGATTAAGCGTTTCAGGAAGGTACAATTTATCCGGTACATAACTTCGGTAATATAGTTGGGCTTCTGACCAGTGAATTCCAGCCATAATTGGGAGGTGCAAATCATGAGAACAGGACAATTACTTGTCGGTATTTCATTGATTGTATTTCTATCTGCAGGCGGCTATGTATCGGCCGCTTGCCCCTCTGGAGATCTTAACGGCGACTGTTTTGTAGATATAAATGATTTTATGCTCTTGCTATCTGAACAGTGGCTTACCGGTGATCCGTGTGTCCCGCCTGATCCTTGTGCCCCGACTTACATGGTATATATCCCGGCCGGTTCGTTCCAGATGGGCGATCATCACGGGGATGGATGGTCTGATGAACTGCCTGTCCATACCGTCAGTCTGACAGCTTTTCACATAGGCAGATACGAGATAACCCACCAGCAATATTGCGATTTTCTAAATTCTGTGGATGTCAAAGTAGCCAATACTATTGTTTATGCATCTTCTGACGATCCTTGCAGCTACCCCTATTGTGATACTTATAATCCTGATTCTGAATATCTAAATGTTAGTCAGATAGTATATTCCGATGGTGTCTTCAGTGTCAGGACCAAGAACGGCCAGGATATGTCTGATGCCCCCATGGTCGAGGTAAGCTGGTACGGGGCGGTGGCCTACTGCAACTGGCTCAGTCAACAGGAAGGTAAGGAAACCTGCTACAACCTCTCCACTTGGGTATGTGATTTTAACAAGCACGGTTATAGGCTGCCGACCGAGGCCGAGTGGGAATACGCCGCTCGCGGCGGTGAACATGATCCCTATTACCGCTTCCCCTGGGGCGATACCATCAGCCACACCCAGGCGAACTATTATGCAGGTGGCTACGCCTACGATGTAAGCCCGACATCTGGTCCGCATCCCTTATGGAATAGCTTGATAAATTACCCTCAAGTCTCGCCAGTCGGTTTTTTTAATGGGGAATTGAAGTATAAAATAAATTATAACTGGCCCGCCAGTGACACCAGTTACCAGACGACCAGTGGAGCCAACACCTATGGCCTCTATGATATGGCAGGCAATGTCTTTGAGTGGTGCCACGACTGGTATTCAAGTACCTATTACAACTCCAGTCCCTCCAGTAATCCCACCGGCCCTGCCAGTGGCACCAAGCGTGTCGCTCGCGGTGGCAGTTGGTGCGGCTATTCGACCGGCTGTCGGGTAGCATTCCGCTATGATCAACTCCCGCCGCAATATCACGAAACAGAAGTCGGATTTCGTGTTGTCCTGGACTTATAACAGCTTACCCTTAGTATTTGTTTTGCGCTGGGGGTACCTTCGTTGTCATGCCCGACTCGATCGGGCATCCAGACCGCCAGTCTTCACAACGTTGACTAATTAATCCACACTGGGCTGGATATGGCTTGCTCATTGTTCGACTGGTTGATACTTACGTAATAGTAGCACGGCTTGTCCGCGGTAAAGTCCGGGTCCCGCCATTTAAATTCCACCTTCATTTGGTGAGGTTCTATCACATGTACGGTTTGACTGTTCCTTTTTATTTCCACGCTGGTTATCTCTGCCATACCCGCCGCCATAACAGAAATTACCGGCGTGTTTGAAGTTTTATATTCCGATCCCATGGGATGACCATCCACCTGAAAGTCCAGCAGTATTCTATCTCCCGTAGTTGCATAGCAATGCCTGTCATATAGTGCGGTAAAGATATCTTTCCGTGTTCGTTTCGGAGCATAAACCGCCACCAGCGCCATCCCGATTTCCTGCTCGAAACCCGACAGATCGGAACTGTTCCTCTTCAAATAACCATAACTCGGATTACCGTAATGCCCGTCGGAGCTGGCCATTATCCCCAGACGATATCCCTTGTTTAAAAACGTAGTCATCCAGTCCTCACTGCGCCGATGCTCGCTATAGACCTCGATCAGCCGCTGCACCTTCGGATTATGCCATGACGGATTCCCTGTCCTTCCCCCGTAGTGCGGTATACAGAATACATTTTTATCCTTGAGATGTCTTTTTTCGAGGATATCCATTAAATCTTTTACCTGAGCGACCTTCGGATCATCGCCGTGATACATCTGTAGATTACGACGATCGTAATGGGAAGTGCTCCTATACAAAGGTGGATCTTCTGCCAGCCAGTAAACATTATGATCTCCGCCCACATCACTCATCCCGCTCCATTCATACCCGTTGAATGTTATAAATTTCCCCGGCTGATTGGCTTTGTTTGTCGCCTCCTTCGAATTCTCCCATAGCTTTGCCGGCATTTCAAACGCATGGTCCGAGACGGCGCAAAAATCCAGCCCTTCCACCCGCTGAGCGATCTCATAAAATTCCTCCACCGTATCCCGGCCGTCCGAGTTTAGGGTGTGACCGTGTATATCACCCCAGAGCAGTAAATTTTCCGGTTGTTTTGCGCTTATCCTGACCGGATTGGTTTCGTCCCCAAAGGAATTATTATCTTCAACTTGTAACCTCCCAAAGCCTTCCGACTTAAAGATAATATTGTTAAATCTGTGCACCCCCCTATCATCGGCCGTGAAGGTATAATTATCAGGTAGTTCCTCAGCGCTAGTGTCGGATTTTAAATGTAATGTTCCCCGGTAACTCGTAGCCGGATTACCGAACCGGTCTTCCGCTCGCACCAGACACCATGTCGGCTGACCAACGACTGCATTAGAGGGCATAACCGCTGTCAGCCGCTCGGCTTCGGCTGCCACAACCTTAACCTCAGGATTTTCCTCCAGTGGCAAAAATTCCCCGCGCGCCAAAGCATCAACATAAACCTTAAAAGCAAAGTGCGACTCATCAAAAGGCTGCGTCCTGAAACCCGGCCCCCCTCCCCTCTTATCCCCATAGGTAACGGTAATCGTTTCTCCCGCTGCCAATCCCGGCTCCATAACGATCACCTCCACGATATTTTGCCACGGATGATAAAGGCCGAAAAATTCCTTACTCCAGTTTTTACATGCTACCGTTACCTTGACGGGTGCATCGTTTGAGGTGACAGCGGTCAGATATCCTTCCTTTCTCGGGTCCTCATTTTGCACCGGATTCCAGAGATGGCACATATGCCGTATCCCTACCCGTATCCCTCCCTCTGGTTTTATTCCAGCTTTCCCGGCTGTATAAACGATAGGAAGGGTTTGGAATGAGAATACTTCGATTTCCTTCGGACCTGCCAACTTAGCCGAACCGATACCGATCTTTTCACCAGCTTTTATGGCTTGCTCTTCCGTAGCGAAGGGGAAACCGGATTCACAGGTATCAGTCTTCTGTTCACCTGCCCCGCCATAAGCAACGCTAATCATAATTATAAAACCGGCCCAAATCACCTTTCGGCCATACTTTTTAATATAATTCTTGGTAAAGATCTTCATATCAGCTCCATTTGTTTAAATGTTGTGCTGTTTTTGGATTATCCTTCTTCAATCATTTTCAATCCCATTAGGGAGGCCACATCTTTCATATTATCCAAATGATCCCCATAAAAAAGAACACGATGTAACAGGGTCATCATATCATCAGATAAAACTCCCGCCCCCCAGTTCTCAAATATTTCCCGCGCGTTTTTCACTTTGGTCACCACCTGAGTTCGGCACCCCCGGTCATCGAAATCCCAATCTTCACTTATAATACCGGTGGCCACCAGAATCGTATCCAGGTTTGCAATCTTGCCCCAGGTCACTTTTTGCCCGATATCTCTATTCATGAACACTTCTAAGGCTGCTCCCTTATTATCTTCCCGATGATTTCTGATACGAAAGGGTAGTCGTTCGGACTTTGGCCCACGCATGCGGGTTGAAGCAACACAATGGGCATGTATTACCGCATTTTGGTCCAGATCGATGAGCGGGTCGGTGATAAATCCCGGCAATCCAAAACCGTATCTGATCATTAGCATCGTTAGGGTGGAATCCATATCCGCTTCACAGGCTCCCACTGCTCCTTCATCCAGCAGTTTGCTGAAGCCCAGGCAAGGATACCCCAGAGTTTCAATTGGAATCCCACCTAGACATTTGACTGTGATCGCCTGCGCTGCATTATCGTGCATAATCTTTTTCATAGCCAAATATGTCTGGCACGATTTAATAATCTCTGCTCTTGTAGGTTCGACAATTTCCCTAGCTTGGGATATCCAGGTCTTTTCTGCCTCTTTTTCCGCAGCTTTAACATTGATAGTTTTGTGAATTTTTATAAACTCATCAGGCGTGATTTGTATAACTTCCGGTCCGATTTTCGCCTGGACCTGCTTAAAATCCCTGGCGGCTTCGGTCCCGGCGGCGCAGCCGGGGTTACCCACCAAAATAATTTTTGATTGTTTCATTCTAGCCGGTATCCGTAAAAGGGCAACCAGCCGATCGATCTCACCCATATCTCGCGATGGAGCCATAATCAACCGCAGTCCTTGTTTTTGCAGGCGGGGAGCATACATCCAGTTGTGTCCGCTGAAAGGCTGGAAGTAGATGGCAACGGGCTTGCCGGTTTGGGCTAATATTTTGAATGGCGTGGGGAAACCACATGATAGTTGGATGACCAGAATGCCGTCGCAGGGAGTGCTGTTGATCTTCTGAGCTAAATCGGTTGCGGCTTTGTCACTGTTTGGAATTAAGTCGTATCCGACAAATTCGATGTCGCCCAGTTTCTTTTGAACTTGTCTTAGGTACGGCGCAAATTTCTTTTTAATTTCCCCCGGAACGTCCAATTCTGGTTTAGGCCATGACCCTCCCGTGCCCAGATAGACCACATACATCTTAAGCTTAGGCATTTCGCCCCAGCCGGCCTCCTGGGCTGCTGCCAGTGGACGGGCAGCCAGCCCGCCAGCCAGAAGCATCCCCCCCGCAGCGGTAGTAGTACTTATGAACTCACGTCGGTTAATTTTTCCCATGATGTGTAACTCCTTTATAAATGAATATAATCGCAAAAGTCTGGCAGATAACTATTTCACTAAATCATAGATAAATTGTTATAAAAATTCAACTGCTTTCCAGGCAATTCTTTAACATATATTCGTTCGTTGAGTATCATAAAATTTTTCTACTTTAATAACGATTTTATTTACAGTACAATCCACATTACTTGATTATTATGGAACATCCGATCGAACATGCTGTGGGGATTTATATAGGGCTGCTGCTCTTGGCCTGTGTGGTCGGTATTGCCAGCAAGCTCATCACCCATTTACCTTACACCATTTTTTTGATGCTGGTAGGCTTGGCGATCGCTGTTTTTCGTCTGGGGCCGCATGTCAGCGAGATGGGTTTCGGGCACGAGTTGATATTTTTCGTTTTTCTGCCCCCTCTGTTATTTCAGGGCGCCTTCCACATGGAGTTGAATCGGCTCCTAAAGCACATCTGGCCTATTGTCTGTTTTGCCGTCCCCGGCGTAGTGGTCTCCACATTTCTGGTAGGTGGCTTGATTGGTTGGCTTGGTGGCCTGGGCTCGATGATGGTGGCCCTGCTGTTTGGAGCCCTGATCTCTCCCACCGACCCGGTTAGCGTCCTGGCCCTGTTCCGTCAGGCCGATGCGCCTGAAGATCTTCGGATAATGGTCGAGGGCGAGTCTCTCTTTAATGATGCTACCGGAGTTGTATTATTTACTATTTTACTTGAGATGGTTATAAGTGGGGGTGAAATAAATCTTACCGGATCAATCTGGGAATTTATCGTCGTTTCAGTTGGCGGGATTTTGCTGGGCGGCGCTTTAGGGATGATTGCCTTTGCTGTACTCCGCCGCCTGGAAGATCACCTCTTGGAAAATGCTATCTGCCTGGCCCTGGCCTACGGATCCTTTTGGCTCGCCGAGGTTATCCATTGTTCAGGAGTTATAGCCACCGTAATGGCGGGCCTCTTGATAGGTAATTATGGCAGACGTTTTTCTATGAGCTCCAAAACCACCGAGACCATCGAGACCTTTTTTGAATCCATCGACTTTTTGCTAAATTCGTTTTTGTTTATTATGATCGGCCTGGAACTGCGGGAGATTCCGGATGTCTTTACGCTGGGCCGGGCCCGACTCGTAGTTGTAGCCATTGTTGCCATGCTCATCGGCCGGGCGGTGGTAACCTATACCTTTTATAAGTTATTGAATCTTGCCGGACGAAAACGCCCTAACTCCTGGAAACACATATTGTTCTGGGGCGGCCTGCGCGGCTCCATTCCCATCGCTTTGCTGCTGCAACTGTCCGACCCGCAAATTGTACCGCCGGACAGTACCCTGGCCCGGTTGTATCCGGCTATTCTGGTAGCGGGTTTCGCTTGCGTATCCTTTTCCCTGGTTGTGCAGGGCCTTACTATGCGTCCCCTGATGCGACGTTTAAAAATTGGCATCGAGTCATAAAAAATATAATATGGAAAATTATCCGGGTGGGCCATAGGCTCGTCCCTTTTGGCTGGAACATTATTAAGCAGGATTTTGTATAAGGATTAGACCATGAAAATCAGTGCAAGTTATTGGATGTTTGAAGGTGGACTGGAAGCGCAAAAACCCCTGGCCCAGGCCATGACTGAAGCTAAAGATTTGGGCTTTGACGCAATCGAACTATGTATCGCCGGCGAAGGTGTCTTGACTGACAAGACGACCCAGGCTCAGTGCCAGGAGATAATCGCCCTGGCGAATAAAATCGGTATTGAGATTGCCAGTCTTGCCAGTGGTGATAACTGGAGCATTTCTCCAACAGCTAGTGACCCGGCCGTGCGCCGTAAAATCATTGATTTCACCAAAAAAGGACTCCAGGTCGCCCGCTGGCTCGGTACCGATGCCTACCTGTTTGTTCCGGGTGCGGTTGAAGTATTTTTCCTGCCCGAAGCTGAAATTGTCTCTTACGACACCTGCTACCAACGGGCCAAAGAGAGTATTTCTGAACTGGTAGAAACCGCCGAAAAACTCCAGGTCTCCCTTGCCCTAGAAAATGTCTGGAACAAGTTTTTGCTCTCTCCTTTGGAAATGCGTGATTTCATCGACAGTTTTGGTTCTGCTCAAGTTGGAAGTTATTTCGATGTGGGTAATGTCCTTTTAACCGGTTTTCCCGAACAGTGGATACGCATCCTAGGTAAGCGCATTAAACGCATACACATCAAGGATTTTAAAAAATCTGTAGGTACCGTAGAAGGATTTGTTGATCTGGGTGAAGGGGATGTCGATTTCGAGGCGATTAAAGAGGCTCTGAAGGAGGTCGGTTATGACGGATATGTCACCGCCGAGATGATCCCCTATGCTCCGTCTCGACCGCAAAAAACCGCTCAGAAGATGAAAAAGATTTTTAAGTAGAGGCAATTAGGATCGCGCTAAAACAATGCCCCTCCCCCCAACTTTTCAGTCGAGGTTGGAGGGGCTTTTTTTATAGGGCCCGTAAAATAGGTATTGTCGGCTAAAATTTATTTTCTAGCTTCTAGCTCCTATTCGTCGTCATCCTCTTCAATATCATCGTCATGGTTTATCAATCGCTGATCGATCTGTTCCAGAAAGCCTTCCAGCTTCCGCGATCGCACCGGGTGTTGTAGCTTGCGAATCGCCTTGGCCTCGACCTGCCTGACCCGCTCCCGTGTTACCTTGAATATCCGCCCCACTTCTTCCAGCGTATAGGTATAGCCATCCCCAATCCCGAAACGCAGCTTGACAATTTCTCGTTCGCGGTAGGTTAAGGTCTTAAGCACAAAGTCGATTTTTTCTTTGAGCATCTCATGCGTAGCCGCCAGCACCGGTGATTCCGCCCCATCATCCTCGATGAAGTCACCGAAATAGCTGTCTTCACTCTCGCCCACCGGTCGATCCAGACTGATCGGATGTCTGGAAATTTTAAGTACTCGTCGCACTTCCTGGATGGGCATATCCGCTGCCTCAGCTATCTCCTCGATACTCGGTTCGACTCCCATACTCTGCTGTAGTTGTTTGCTGATATTACGCAGCCGGCTCATCGTCTCAATCATATGCACCGGAATACGAATCGTCCGTGCATGATCCGCTATGGACCGGGTAATCGCCTGCCGGATCCACCATGTTGCGTACGTGCTGAATTTATACCCCCGCTGGTACTCGTACTTATCCACCGCCCGCATCAGCCCCGTGTTGCCCTCCTGGATAATATCCAGAAAGCTCAGTCCCCGGTTCCGGTATTTCTTAGCTATGGATACTACCAGTCGCAGATTACCGCCGCTGAGTTTTCGCTTGGCCTTTTCATATTCGCCATATACCTTGCGGATTGTTTTGCAGCGCTGATCGAGCTGCTCACTATCCTCCATCGTCAGTTCCTGCATACCATCGAGTTCTTCCCGGATGACGATAACATCTTCTTCGTTTAGTCCTTCTTTTTCCGGATTCTTGAGTTTGCTTTCGAGGTCCGACATCTTATTCAAGAGGTTTTCAATCTTCTTCATCATGGGATAGATACGACTTGTACGCAGCGCCAACTCTTCCAGCAAAATAGCCGCCCGTCGCCGACGCCGACGAATTTGCATCTGAACTGTCTTGCGCTGTTCCGCATCAGTAATATCTGCTATACGCTGCCATTCCCGCTGATTTAAATCCATTATCCGGCGTACTGTCGCCAGGTTTTCCGGTATCCGTTTTGTTACCGACGTTTTTGCCGACTGATTCGCCGTGGAAATCCGCAATGTACGATCAAAAGGCAGATTACCTCGTTCAACCTGCTCCAGAATCGAAACCGCCGAATTCATGCAATAGTCGTTTTCCAGTACCTTACGCCTGAACGCCATCCGCGTCATCTCGATCCGCTTGGCCAGCATGATTTCTTCTTCCCGCTTCAAAAGCGGTATCTCTCCCATTTGAGTCAGATACATCCGTACCGGATCATCGATCCGCCGCGGCTCCACCACCAACGTATCTCCACCCTTGCCGTCCTGATCATCAGCTTGCTTGTCGCTTTCCTCGGCATCTCTTTTTTCCAGTTCAGCCTCATCGAGCAGTTCCACCCCCAAATCGTCCAGGGTCATCAAAAGTTTATCCAGACGGTCCGGTGATAGATTGTCGTCCGGCAGCTCTTCGTTCATCTCTTCGTAGGTCAGATAACCACGCTGCTTACCCCTTTCGATCAGGGACTTCAAACTCTCATCTACAACCTGACTTAATACTTCTTTCTTTGCCAAACTTGGTCTCCCAGTAACTCAATCTAACATCTTACTTTCCAGGTATCATTAACACCCCGCTTCAGCGAAGTGTATTAACATCATTTATTGACAATTAACGGTAAACGTCTCGGATCCGGACGATACTTTGCCTGCTTCTCCCGCATCAAGGCGGCCCGCGCCTCTTTACCGTATTTTGCTTCCGCTTCCTTAATCACTCCTCGCTCTTGCTCGTTTTGCTGATCTTCCTTTAAACGATCCAGATTCTTCAGAGCCCCTTCCAGTGTGGCCTCATAATTACCCCGCTTTTCCCCCCGTTCGACCATCGCCATCATGGTCTTGCACAACTCGGTGCTCTCACAGCCGGCCAGAATCTCTACCAGTTCACCCTCGCCTCCTGCCTCAAAATACGCCCATAGTCTCTCTGCTACCTGACGTAGGACCGGTACGGTAAACTCCTCTGCCCCCCCGACCACCTCTCGTACTCGCTTAAAGAAGTCTGCCCTGTTCAGCAATACTTCTAGTATTGCCTGCTCCGAGCGACCTCGACTGTCAAACATCGGTCCAACCTCGTTATTTTCTCCACTAATGGCCGGTTTTTTACTCTTTCGGTAGCGTTCAACGCTCCGCAGCACCTGCTGATTGCCGATACCCACCAGTTTGGCCACTCTGTTTAAGAGATAACCTTCGCTGATCTCATTGAGATTCTCGTTGTCTATCAGGCGTGCTATCAGCATAAGGTATTCCTCCACGGCCCGGCGGTGTCCGCCTACCGTGTCACTTTCTTCAATTTGCTCCTTCGCCGCCTTCCACTTAAATTCTAGCGCTTCTGTAGCACCCTGGACAAGTGCCTCAAAGGCCTTTTTGCCTTTTTCGCCCTTTTCCAGCAGAAAATCACATGGATCCTTACCTGCCGGCAGCGTGACGATTTTTACCTCAATCTGCTGGGAAAAGAACACTTCTACCGCTCGATCCGCAGCCTTGCGGCCGGCCTCGTCCGAATCGAACACCAGCACAATTTGATCCGCGTAACGCGATAATATTTGGGCATGCTCTCTGGTCAAAGCCGTGCCCAAGGTCGCCACAACGTTTGTCAGGCCGAACTGATGGGCCATAATACAGTCGGTATAGCCCTCGACGACGATCGCTATGCGATTTTTCACTATACTGTCTTTGGCCGCGTGCAGCCCATAAAGGGAACGGCTCTTATTAAACAACTCACTTTCAGGGCTGTTAATGTATTTGGCCGGATCATCCCCCAAAGTACGTCCGCCAAAGGCGATGACCCGCCCTAAAGCGTCTAAAACCGGGAACATCAGCCTCTCACGGAATCGGTCATAAAAACCTCCCTGCTCCTTTTCAATCAATAAACCCAGTCTGATCAGCTCTGCTGTGGGCTTATCAGCCTTTTGGGCCGCTGTTTTTAAGCTGTCCCAAGTTGCCGGGGCCCAGCCTAGTCCAAAACGTCGGGCCGTCTCGGGGGTAATCTGGCGTTTTTCTACATAATTCTGAGCAGTTTGGCCTGTTGTGGGATTTTCAAACTGTTCACGATAAAACTTTGCCACCCAACGATTTAACTGTTCCAATTCGTTGCGATCCAGTTGTCCGGTGGGTTTATTTTCGCTGCGTTTTTGCGGTAATTTTATGCCCGCCCGGTCGGCTAAGAGGCGGACGGCTTCGGGGAAAGTTAATTGCTCGCGGAGCATAATAAATTTTATTACGTCGCCGCCGGCACCGCAGGCAAAACACTTAAATATTTGCTTGCTTGAGTTTACGTTCAGGGATGGTTTGCTGTCGTCGTGGAACGGACATAAACCAACCATCTCTTTACCCCGGGGCTTTAGAGAGACATAATTGCTTACAACTTCAACTATATTAACGGCTTGCAGAATTTGCCGGATGTGGGTCTCATCAAAATATGTTGAAAGATTTCTCCCAGCTACTACGTCCACGCTTATAAATATATCCTATAAATAAAGTTAGCTATCGTTAAAAACATAAAAGTATAACACCGAAACGGGGCTGTGTCAAACGGGTTGGTAAAGGAATTTTGCGATAACTATAAAGGGACGGTTCAGTTATGAACACAGGGTATCATGTTAATCCTGACTGTTACAAACCTTAAAAAAGGCATAATTTAACAGCCGATATTGTTTGCTATTAATACTTTATTTACAGGAAGTTATGGTTTTGTGGATGTAAGCTGGGAGAGGATCAGATTGAAAATGGGCCAAGGAGAGATTGAGAGTTGGGAAAGGTGGGTGGGGATGAATGTAAGTCCTTATTTTTCGGGGTGAGAAATTGGCGTAAGTCTTTATTTTTTGTGGGAAGGAATTGATGTAAGTCTTTATTTTTAGCAGGGGAATTTTTGGAAAAAACTTTGGGAAGGGCTAATTTACTATGAATTTCGCCTTAAAAGTGGTGAAGTTTTTCGCGAAAGCGTTTGACTTTTTATTAAAAGTGTGGTATATTTTATATGTTCTTAATGGGGGTAGGCGGAGAGTCACTATTTAAACACAATAGAACACGGATTTCACTGATACGACAGATTTTCGCGGATTAGAACTATATAAAATCCGAAATTCAAATATCGAAATCCGAGACAAATTCAAAATCTCAAATTTTAAAATATCAAAACAAGAGAAAGATATTAAACAGAAGGTAACGAAGGGAACGAAGAAATAAAATATTTTCACGCAAAGGGGCGAAGGGGCCAAGAAGACAAAAAAAAATTTTTCGACGCGGATTTCGCTGAGGATTACGCAGATAAGATATAAAATTCTGAGAAGAATTGCGTAGGCACAGCCCACCCTTGCTTGCTCACCGGCATGAGTTCGAGAATGACATGGCGAAAAACGCCCCAGATAAATGTTATAGTATGGTTTTAAAGTTATGGAGAATATTATGTTAGATTGGATCAGGATGGTATCTTTAACTGTTTTACTTCTCACGGGCAGTTCTGCAATTCGGGCGGTTAACCTGTACGCGCAAACCGGATTCCGACCTCAAACCTCATCGTATCAAAAGATAACCGCGCCGGCTCGACGTGACTACGGCTTACTCTTAAGCGCCCGCGACCGGAACAAACACCAGGCTGGCCCATCCGGCGACTCAAACAAAAGCGAACTGACCGAGGTCCGTGTTTCAAACATACGGCGGGTATTCCATAACGGCGAACACAATGCGTTCACGGATCTGGTCCGGTTCCGAGATCGCTTGTATCTGACATTCAGAAGCTGTCCCGACGGACATGGCATTCACGCGACTTCTTCGATTATTGTGCTTGCGAGCGACGACGCGAAATGCTGGGAACAGGTACATCGCTTTAGTGTACCCAAGCGAGATACTCGCGATCCCCACTTTCTCGTGTTCAAGGAAAAGCTTTTCATATATACGGGCACCTGGTACAGCGGCGAAAATTCCAAACTGTCGCGGTATCTAGGCCTGAATTTCCATCTCGGTTATGCCGTGTGGTCGCTCGATGGAAAAACGTGGAATGGCCCCACGCTGCTCGAAGGAACATTTGGCCATTATATCTGGCGAGCCGCCGCATTTAAAGGAAAGGCATACTTGTGTGGTCGCCGAAAGATCAATTTTGCCGTTGAACCTTGGGATGATAGGGTCAATATTAAATCGCTGATGCTCGAAAGTGACGATGGCCTGATCTGGCGGAAACGCGCCTTCTTCCAGGAAACTAATGGAAACGAAACTGCTTTTTGTTTCGAAGACGACGGCCGCATATTAGCCATTGCTCGACGGAGATCCGATAGTGCGCAATTTTGCACCTCGCGACCTCCCTACGACCATTGGGAGCGAAAAGACCTGGATCGATTCATCGGCGGCCCCTTACTTGCTCGCTGGGGAACGCTTTATATCGTTGGCGGCCGAAAATTAACCAAGGATAGAGGCCCGAAAACCTCAATATGCTGGCTCGCAAACGGCGAACTCCACGAGTTTGCAGAACTGCCCAGCGCCGGCGATAACTCATACCCCGGTTTCATCCCGTTAAGTCCGGAACGGGCCCTCGTCTCCTGGTATTCATCACACGAAAAAGACCAGAACAAACGCAAAATCACCGCCATCTACTTGGCCGACCTCGAAAAATTAAAACCTTCTCAAAAGTAAAACGACCGAAAAATTAAAAAAAATAGGTTGCACGGCGGATAGGGCCGCCGTTTATAATTTCGGCTACGTTTAATAATCTTGGCTTTGGGTAAATCTTCAACACGCGTTATTCCTTGTGTCTTATCTGCTACATAGTCACCGGGTCCAAACATCGCAATAGCCTCCAATATAGAATTCCGTTTCCATATTGGAATATCGGTATACTGACTCAGAAAATATCAAAAATACTCTGTTTTGATGCTACAGTCTCAACATTATTATTTATTTCTTTGAGTTTTACCATTCCTAAGCAGGCAAATTTGCTTTTCGTAATGGCCGTAAAAAAAACAGTAAATGTGCCGTCGTCTTCAACAATAAGTCCCAGTGGAGTTCGCATATAAGACCACCATTTATCAAGGTGCTCCTCCAAGTCAATATAGGTTGCCTTGGACCAAAGAATGCCAGCATCTGACACAGAATACCCAAAAGCCTTTGGACCGCCATCGACCATGGCTATATATCGTCCGTTTTTCATCATCGTAACAACCGGATTTTCGGTAAAGTTTTGGTGAAGTCTGATCGGATTGAGGTCAGAACATCGCTTCCATGGACCTTCCAATTTCGGTGCCTTAGCCAAACCTACCGCCCATTTGGGGTATTTCGGATTTATTTCTTTTTGTGTCTGAGCACTACCATAAAAACCGTACCACTCATCACCTACTTTGTAAGGAAAAAACGAGTCGGTCCCCTGCAAGCCTTCCCACTCATCCGAGTCGGGACCAGGTTGTAGAATAATACCAACATCTTCATAAGGTCCATCCAGCCCATCGTAACCAGCAACCGTTGAGACTGCACGCCAGACCTTCCCTTCATAGCCCAGATACCAACCGGTTGGATCATTTGGCTTGGCTCGATAAGCAATATAAAATAAGTTCCAATGCTCTTGTGATTCATCATAAATTGGCATAGGCGCCCATAATGATGCCCGGGGGTCTTCACCCGTAAAATTACCACTTGATTCATACAGCGTTGATAGCCGTTCCCAACTAATTCCATCAGGACTTTTCCAATGCGCCAGACGCATTTTAATGACGATAGGATCGCCAAAACGCTCAGCAGTCATCATATGATACTCGCCCTTATATTTGAATGCTCTGCCGCCTTCAAATCCATATTTATTGTCTTCAGTTCCGGGATCACCCTTTTTGATAACCGGTCCTTCTCGGCCACCGCAAACTTCAAAAATCCTTTCTTCTGGCAAAAGCTTGTGCATATAACTTGGAGCTTCATCAGCTTGGCATGGGGGTTCAAAAACCATAATACATGCAAGAATTATATTTATTATTAATAATCTACTAATCATTATATCCCCTTTATAAAAGATAAAAATACTCTCTGCAAATTCACAAATCTATATTAAACTGAGATTTCCCATTTAAACGGTTAATGAACATATTTTTCTCCTAACGTCATCAACAATTGTACAAAATTCGCTACCGGAGAGTCAAGAAAATTGCATTCCATATTCTATTTTCCTCAAAATTTCGTTAAAATACGATTCATGCATCTGAACATTGACAGATATTAGGGACAGCCACCTATTAAATTATGTTTTTCTAGGTCTACCAACGGGCAGAGGGCGTAAGCGACGGCCAAGTTTCTTTTCCAGTTTGCTCATCATACTGTCAGTGGTTAACGGTCGGCCGCGATGGGTGTTCAGACGGATACGGTTAATTGACTCGTTCGCTTGCACTTCCTGCAAAATATTCCGCCAATTCAACCCGCCAGAAAAACGACGCCATTGATTCATATCAAGCAGGCCAAAAGGATCGCCGGCACCAAGGTGAGCAGAGGCACTGGACCATTTATATTTCCAGGCCAAACGATGTAGACGGGCTCGCACCGGGTTGCACTCAACATAACGCAGGGCCTCAAAGAAATGGCGGCGGTCCAGTGGACAGGAATAAAAACGATTCTGCCAAAGGTGGCCGCTACGACGGTGCATACGGTTAATATATTGCGTATAAAGAAAATGCGTCCGACCAACCGCCCGGGCCAGAGATTCTGTGCTGAACGGCGTGGCGATCAGATGTATATGATTGCTCATTAAGCAGAAGCCTTGAACGTCAAGATGATGTTTTTCCGTTTGCTCCCGTAGAATTTCCAAATAGACTCGGCGATCATCGTCAATAAAAAACACATCCTGACGGTTGTTGCCCCGTTGGGTTATATGATGCGGCATCTGTGGTATTACTATACGGGCAATACGCGGCATAATAGCACCAATATAAACAGAAACAACCGCAAGGTCAAGCTAAATATAGGTGACTGTGGGGCTGTTGAAAAAGTCCCGCTAATCCTGTATATAGGATATCAGTTCTTTATGTTATTTTCAAGCATGGAGGTTTGATTTTGTTAGGCAGGCATGATCGTTGGCAGGAAGATTTGTTTGTAGCGGG
>Ga0272441_10008607_pt1 | contig 16099 bp, 12 predicted proteins | sample SSMProp6N_FD_193582 | JGI IMG/M metagenome (GOLD analysis project Ga0272441, IMG submission 193582) | Marine sediment archaeal communities from Little Sippewissett salt marsh, Falmouth, MA, United States - SSM-Prop-6N | ecosystem: Environmental > Aquatic > Marine > Wetlands > Sediment ... | reverse complement strand
TCCTGGCAGCTATTTCCCGATGTACGCTCTTTTCTGGAGAATCATTCGCACTATCGGCTAGCTGTTATTTCCAACGCCGAGCAAACCCAGCAGGAAGCAAAGCTGGATCGAACCGGCATTCGTGATTTCTTCGAGCTGGTACTGACAGCCGAATCGGCTGGAATGGCTAAACCGGATCCGCGCATCTTTCACCATGCATGTCGGCTTCTGAAAGTGAAACCGGAGAGGGCTTGCTGTATAGGTAACAATCTGGAAAACGATGTTATAGGAGCAAATGAAGCGGGACTGCGCGGGGTGTGGCTCAATCGATCGGAAAAACCTGTTCCTGAAGGCATTGAAGCCATTTCCAGCCTGGAAAATTTCCGGCTGTAAATCTCGCAGAAAATAGCTGCCTTGCCTGTATTTAAACGGAGATAATCAATGGAGAACCACAGGAAAATTATTCGCTTCACATTATGGTGGGGAATTATCGCTGATCTTTTTGAAACGATCCGGATGATTTTCCCAAACCTGTTCATCACAACTGCGGGGTTGCAGGCAAGTGTAAATCGTGAAATACGTTTCGCCCTGCTCTACGGTGCTCCGGTTATGTTTGGCTGGGTCCTCATCCTGTTTTGGGCAGAAAGAAAACCGGTTGAGCGGAAATGTGTATTTCTCTGCCTGATTCCAGTTATCCTTGCCTATGCTGCTGTAGAAATCTACGGGATCATTTCTGGCTTGTTGGTTATTCAGCAAACAATTCCTGCGTTGATACTTCAGGGGATACTTCTAACACTCACAACGTTGAGCTACTTCTTAGCCAGGAATATCGAAAAATCTGATAACACCTGACTGCCATACATGCCTGCAAAAACAGATCTTTTCGCAAGTGTTTTCCATTAGTAAAATGGCTCAGTCAGCGACAGCTCCGAATGAGCCCGATTTATAAACCCCGGATTCCCCCACAAAGTTATGAGATCTGTCAGGCGGGAAGTATGAACAGGATTCCAGTAATAAACAAAATGTAAATAAAAGATGATGACATGTAAATCGTAGCTATAATAAACAATACAAACGTTATACATGCCTCTTCTCTAAAAAAAAGAGAGTGTTTCAGGGAAAGCCAGTATAACAAACCAGATACATTTTCATCTGGCAAACACAAACCAGGAACCTAACCTATAATAAACATATGGCTATTAAAACAGACCCTGATAATTCTCTTGAAAAAATGGATTTGATAAGAAAGGGTGAAAAAAAGGAATTACACACCTCACTACGTCCTCGAAAGCAATCATACATTTCCGAAAACAAACCTCCAAACCGAGAAAATGGCAGCTTTCAACCTGATCCTGATTTACTACACTCCCTTTTTCAAATAAGCAATAAACTGTCTGAGTCATATGACCCTGACAGTATCATGACGATGCTGGGGGAGGAATTACGTTCTCATAACCTGGACTGTATGATCATCCTGATTGATGAGGACACCAATGATACCTATGTCCAAAATCACACTATAGCTCAAAAGTCCTTATTCACTGCAGAGAGAATTACAAATTCGAAACTTTCATCGATAAAAAGACCTCTTTCTGATTGGCCGAGAAATATACAACTGGTTTTCACATCAGGTACACAATTGTTTATAGAGAATATGAATGCGGTGATTGCCGAATTCATTCCTCTTCCCAAACAGATTAACAAATTGGCATTATCATCCATAGGTGTTACAGCCGACACACACGGCGCTTTTCTGCCGCTCCAAAATCAGGAACGGATTTTCGGATGCCTGTCAATCTGGGGAAAGACTCTGAATGAATCCGAGATGAAGACATACATGCTGTTTGCCTCGCAGATTGCATCCACAATGGAACATGCACGACTTCTTCGTCTATCCGATCAGAAGAATAAGCTTCTCTCTCGTTCTAGTTCATTGGTCAGATCTCTTAATTATGTATCCGTACAGATCTCTTCAACCCAGAACATTGATGCGGTTTTTAATATCCTGGGAGAAGAGTTGGAAAAGCTTGGTCTGCATTGTCTTATTGTTCTTTTGGATGATGATGACGAGGCAGTTTCAATTCGCTATGTATCTTACAGCTTTGATGAAGTAAACAGAATCCAGTCCTTAATTAAATCCAAAATTATCGGCCACAAGATTCCTCTTTCATCAAAAACCGAAGTCATCAGAAAATCACTGGAACAAAACGAACCTCTGTTTCTCCAAAATCTCTCAGATGTGGCAAAGCAAGCTTTTCCACATCTGACAAAAGCAGTAATACAGAAGATCCTTCTATCGGTGGGTATTACCGAAGATACTGCGGCAGTTACGATGTCAATAGACTATCAAAACAGTACATATGGTTCTCTATTCATCTGGGGAGAGTCACTGCGGGAGGAAGACTTTCCCGCCTTCAAGGTTTTCGCCAACCAGGTTGCAAATGTTATTGAATATGTTGAACTTCTGAATATCTCTCAAGAAGAGAACCAGATGCGCAAGAAAGTCCAGGAGAAACTTGAAAAATCGCGCAAAGAACTCCGCGAGATATTCGAACTTGCACACGACGCCATTCTGTTGATAGATCCGGAAAATAACAGCGTTATTGATGTCAACGATCGTGCCAGTGAAATATACGGTTTCGCCAGAGATGCTTTCCGAGGAATGGATCTCGAGGTTCTTAACCCTGATATGAGAAATATGGAACGGCTGATCGACCGCACAATGACGGATGGAACTTGCAATGGTTATAAAATTATTCATTATCGAAAAGATGGGCAGGAAATCAAACTGGAAATCAATTCATCGGTAATTGAATACGGTGAAAAACCAACCATTCAATGCATCAGCCGTGATATTACTGAACGCGACAAATATGAAAATATGCTCAAACATGCAGCGAATCATGATGCACTTACTAATCTGCCAAACCGGGTGATGTTCAAGAATCGCCTGGAGTATGCCATAAAGCGAGCAAAACGCTATCAGGAAGTTGGGTTTGCAGTTCTGTACATGGATCTGGACAACTTCAAACGAATCAACGACAGCCTTGGCCATCCTGTTGGAGATCAATACCTGATTGAATTCTCAAAAATAATCAAATCAATCATACGGGAAACTGATATCGCTGCGAGATTAGGCGGCGATGAATTTGCCATACTGCTGGAAGATACACACAAGCAGGAAGATGCTGAACAATTTTGCTCCAGATTGCTCCAGGCAATGTCTGAGCCGATCCACATCAATAGCCAGGATTTTGTGATTTCCGCCTCTATTGGCATCGTGATGAGCTCTTCCGAAACCACTTCCGCAGATGCATATCTCAGAAATGCAGATATTGCGATGTATCAGGCAAAAAGGAAAGGCCGCAAGCGGTACAGCTTTTTCAGGAAAGGCATGCACACAGGTTTACTTCAGAAAGTTAATCTTGAAACTCGAATGAGAAAAGCTCTGGAGCATAACGAATTCTTTCTTGAGTATCAACCAATTATCAATGTTTCAAAGAATACTATTCAAGGTTACGAAGCACTCGTTCGGTGGCAAACTCCTGATTCCGGGGTTATCCCTCCTGCCAGCTTTATACCCATTGCAGAAGAAACCGGCCTGATACATGAATTGGGAAAATGGGTGCTTAAAGAGGCCTGCAAACAGATTCAGGACTGGAAATACCAGAACATGATCCCAATTGAATCTGAAATAAGTGTAAATGTATCGGCAGTGCAATTAAGCCGGCCCAAATTTCCTGATGAAATTTTGGAAATCCTGAATTCCACCGGTCTTAAGCCTGAATACCTGTCTATTGAGATCACGGAATCCGCCTTTATTACAGATCCATTTGTTACGGAAACAACACTTCAAGGGATTCGTGATTTAAATATAAACATCCATCTGGATGATTTTGGAACCGGCTATTCATCTCTCAGTTTTCTGGCGAAATTCCCTATCAACGCTATAAAGATCGATAAGCGCTTTGTTATGGAGATGGGAGAAGGGAAGAACCTTGCATTGGTTAAATCGATGCTTGTTCTAAGCCAGGCCCTGGGTATTGAAATCATCGCAGAGGGAGTGGAAACCCAGAGTCAGCTTCAAGCACTAATCAACATGGGCTGCCAGAATATGCAGGGTTTCTATTTTTCAAAGCCTCTCGGTGCAGCCAGCGTTACCAACTTTTCCTATCCTTTACCCCCCAACAGCGCAGTAGCGAATTCATAAAGTAATTAATCACCAGTAATATATATGGGCTCTTTGATAAAAAACCTGCTCCCCGATTCACATTAAGAGAGCAGCTCTTCGTGCAGCAGTCAGCTTTCAAGGCAGTCCTGTTTTATTATCAGTTCAGTCGTATCGATTTTGCAAATACCCTCCCGAACTCAGGTGTGCCGGCAAGCTCGATATACTCAACTTTCCGGGCCAGGAGCTCAGCTTCCTTCCTTTTTTCCGAGGAAATCAACGCCAGTTTAGCCCCAATCCCTGCAGCGTTCCCGATCTGAAATACCTTTTCCAGCGGGATTTCGGGCAGCATCCCGATAGTGATCGCACTGCGTACATCCAGGTAGGTGCCAAAAGCTCCTGCAATGATACTCTTGTCTACATCACAAGCAGATAAACCGTGCCTCGATAGTAAGACTTCAATGCCCGTCCGGACAGCTCCCTTGGCCAGCTGCAGCTGTTCTATATCCTCCTGAGAAAAAGTAATATCTTTACCGTTCCCCTGACCGGAAACAACAAGATATTCTCTTTCTTTTCCTTCTCCTCGCACACTGGGATCCTCCAGCAATCTTCCACGTTGATTGATAATGCCGACACGGTATAACTCAGCAAACACATCCAGGATTCCGGAGCCGCAAAGGCCAACCGCAGGCATGGTATCGATCGTTTGATACGAACTCTCACCATCAATAATCTGAAATCTTTCAATAGCTCCAGGAGCTGCCCGCATACCATGTTTTATATGCGCTCCTTCAAAGGCAGGCCCGGACGCAGTTGAAAGGCTTGACATTGCACCCCGGTTCGAGAGGCAGATCTCAGTATTCGTACCCACATCAACCGCCAGGACCACACCCTGCTCTTTTGATATTTCGGATGCCAGCAGCATAGCTGTATGATCTCCCCCAACATACCCGGCAATATTAGGCATCATGTGTACATAAGCCCCTGGAGCAGCAGTTATTCCCAGGTCACGCACCTTGATATCCAGTGCTTCTGTTACTTCAGGCACATATGGCGCTCGACCCAGCTGCCGAACTGGATATTTCAGGAAAAGATGGTGCATGGCTGTATTTCCAGCAATCACCAGATTGACAATCTGATCCTGTGAATACCCATTTTCCCGGCACATCCCGGCTGTTGCCTTATTAAGTGTATCAATAACCAGGGATTGGAACTGGGCGGCAGTGTCCGGATCAGATTGCGCCTGCGTTATTCGGGTCATAATATCTTCACCAAACGCAACCTGAGGATTCATGACCCCCTTGTAATCCAGCGTTCGGCCGGTCTCCAGTTCCATTAAATACATTGCTATCTTGGTGGTCCCAAGATCCACGGCCACACCTAACGGTTTTTCATTTTCCGGTAATACCGAAATGACTTCATTGCGGTAAACAATGACTCTGATATGCCAGTTTTGTTTCCGCAGAAAGTCTGACAGGTATCTGAGCAGAAATACATCAAACTTGAGATCAGTTAACCCATATTTTTCCTTCAACTCATCAGCAATCCTGACTGTATCTGCTTTAAGATCTTCAAGGTCCGGCGGAGATAATTCTATGGAGTATGCTTTTGCACAAGGGTCAGGCTCGACGCGGACTTCCAAACCTTCCACCTGGGTACGCTGCTTAACCGCCATCGACTCAGCTGGTATGTACACCTTGCAATCACTTTCCGGAATAGCCAGACAGGCAAGGCGATACCCCCTGGTCACCTCATCCTCAGTAAGATGTTCCAATTCCCCCTCTGTAACTGGAGAGACTTCTCCATCGACAACCTGCACTTTGCAGCCGCCGCAGCTTCCCACACCTCCGCATATATTCACCAGGCAAACCCCCAGAGAACGCGCATGTTCAAGCAGTGTATCCCCTTCACGACATTCTCCTCGCCGGCCTATCGGTTGGAAGTCAATATTGAAACTCATATCTGCGATTCCAGTTTATAAAACATGTCGTATCGAATCGTTTCGCCTGGGCGAACGATCACAAAGTCCTCATCCCACTTCCCGTTCAGGAAGTTCCTGAGAAATTTGTCCGAGCCTGAAATCTCCTCGTATTCCAGGTCAAAATAGTCTGCAACCATTCTTGCGTATTTCCTGTAGGCTTCAGAGTCACCATTTTCAGAAGTGATCAGAGCCAGCCTGGTGTAATTTGCAATATATTTCTTTGTGATCCGGTAGGCTTTGTCCGAGCCGTATATCTCACGCATGGCACAATATTCTGTATAGGGATCTTCACCACATTCGATCCAGCCTCTTGTGAGGTAGAACGTTCCAGGAGCCTTCCTGAACTGCTCCTGATAAGCTGCTCTCGATCCAAGAAACAAAGCAATGCAATCATCAGCTCTGGGTATTACAAGCCGGAAATTTCGGGATTTAATCCCCACAATAGCGTTAGCACAAAGTCCGTACCCTATCAGGATAGTATCACAGGATGGATCTGTGCGATCAATCGCCGCCTGTAGACGGGTATGCAGTTCCTCCGGGATATTATGCAAGGCATATTCCAGAACTTCCATCTCAAAGTTTTCGGGGAGGAGCGGTTTCAACTCCTCCCCTACAGTTTGACAGGCAATGATTTTTATTCGTGGTTCTGTCATACTACAACCACCCCTGCAGTCTGGTTATTGAATCTCAGGCCGGTATGTGCGCATATACGTTCGTGTTTTTTTATCGCGGCCGAGGAAAATATTGCCTGCTGACAACGCATATCGAATCTTTGGTTCAGTCGGATCGGTTATGGGCATATTCATTCCAAGAGTATAGGCTGTACTTAGAAAATGTGCATTAAGATCAGGACGCAGCGGCATTCCAAAACTCACATTGCTGGCACCCCCGGTAATATTGTTGCCAGGGAATTCCTCTCGCAGACGACGGATAGTCTCCAATGCCACCCTTGCGGCATGTCCATCTGCCCCTACCGTCATCACCAGCGGATCGAGGATAATATCCTCCTCAGCAATCCCTGCCTGAATACAACGATCCACAACCTGGTGGGCTATACGCAGCCGGTCATCAGCGTTATCCGGGATGCCCTCCTGGCCCATACATAAAACAATCACCGGCACGTTAAAATCGGCGATGATGGGGAGATTGTTTGCCAGGATCTTGTCTTCACCACCAATAGAGTTTACCAGTGGACGCCCGGGGCATACCTCCAGAGCTTTCTCAAGAGCTTCTGGGACCCGAGTATCAATTGATAGCGGTACATTTACGGCTTGAGATACTTGGGCAACAGCCTGCGGCAGCACAACAACCTCGTCGATACCCCTGGCACCGACGTTAACATCAAGCGCTGCTGCACCCGCATCGACTTGTGCGACTGCCTCATTGATAACATAATCCCATTCGCCTTCCATTAGAGCCTGGCGCAGCCGTTTCCGGCCGCTGGGATTGATCCTCTCGCCGATCATTCTTGCTGGGTCAGTTGGGGATATCAGAATAGGATCTCCCCTTCCTTGTAACTGCATACTCATACAAACACCTTCCTGTCTAATGATTTCCATTCTCGCGCCTTGAGAATGGTCTCCTCTTCTGGCTGACCTTCAAGCCACTCATCGAACGGTTCAAACCCGGGCGGCTGCACTTCAATGGAAGACAGATCATCCGCGATAGGATACCTGCCGAGGATTTGGGTTGCTTCCACAGCAGTATGAATATTTACCGGTGGTGAATCAGCCGGGATGTTTCCTATCATCATCAGGAACCTGCCGTCGCGCCCCATGATGTCTATCCATTCTCTGATTATGTCGATTATCTGTTCCGGAGAGCTGTCGCGCACAAAACGCCCGTTCAATGCCCCCATGATAGGGATCTTCTTGCCGCTTCTGGTGGCAAATTCATAGAGCCAGTTCATATCCCAGTCCTGCGTTCTGCCCATAGCGGAAGCAGCAAGTTTCAGCGGAAAAGTCTTGGCTACAACATCCCAACAATCAAACATGATCTGCTTGTCAAATTTCGCTGGATCTTCTTCACAGTAATCCCCGGCTACCGCACCTGCCGAGACTGTCATACCCAGCTCTTTCTTCCCTCGCTGCCTCATTCGTATGGAAGAAGGAATAATCCACTCATCGACAAGATCAGGCGTCAGGTTCGGAAACGCTGCCCAGGCATCCGCACCCATTGCATTCTTGATTCCCTGTTCACGGAGAGCAGCCATGTACGGCCATATAGCCTGGTTTTCCGCCCAATCAAAGAGTGCCTGCATATATCCCTTGTCCCGTTTCATAGCCCGGACAGCCGGTGGATAACCCATTGCCTGGCAAAGCAGGCTCCACGGAGAACAGAATAAACCGCCGGCAAACGGACCCGGAGCTTTTTCGGTAAACTGCTTCGCAACCTCAATTCCATAGGGAATACGGCCTCTGGAGGGATCCAGCGGCCCATATTTCTCCAGATCAGCCGGGGACTTGATCAGCGGATCACTGACATCAACTGTCGGCATGGCATTATCGCTGTATATCATCTTTGCGCCCAACGCTTCCACTTCCAGGTTATACACATCGAAAGTAATTGTGTTGGAATCAAAACCATACCACCTCGCTACCGCAAGATGTACATCCACAAGAACATCTGCTTCCCAATAAAATTTACGTGCCGGCACCCTCGCGATAGTCATTGCATGATCATGCATCTGCGGCCCCTGAAAAGGAACATGATCCGGATACCTTCCAGACATCGCAGCAATAATCCTTCCCAATCCACTCAATTGTCCAAAACGAATTCCATTTCCATAGAGCATTCCATGAATCATTTGAAAGGTTGGGTTCGCCATCGTTATCCTCCCACAAGCTCAAGTGCTCTTTCCATTGTGACCATAGCATCCTTGCCCCACGCATCTGCACCAACCTCTTCGCAGAATTCCTGGCTTGTTGGCACACCGCCAACCATGATCTTCAGGTCCTCTCTCAAGCCCTTCTTTTCCAACTCATCGATGATCGTTTTCATCTCAAGCATTGTAGTGCTCATGTAAGCACCAAGCCCGAGTATGGCAGGTTTGTGGTCCTTCACTGCGTCGATGAAAGTGTCTTTATGGACATCGATCCCGAGATCGATAACCTCAAACCCGGCAGACTGCAGCAGTGCAATAACAAGGCTCTTGCCAAGATCGTGCATATCACCTTCCACAACACCGATTACATACTTGCTGGCAGGACGGCCGTCGCCGCCCTCCTTCAGTTTCGGTTCCAGCGGGACCATGGCAGCCTTGAAAGCGTCAGCAGCGAAGATGACATCCGGCAGGAAGTATTTGTTTTCCTTCCACAGCTCACCAGTTTTACTGATCCCTGCAACCACACCCTGATTCAATATTTCCAATGGAGGTAAACCTTCATTCAGTGCATCCTGCACCAGCTTCGCCGCATCCTCCTCCTCCCCCTCGACGATGGCATTAAGGATTTCTGCAATTTTTTCAGACATAGATGGCTCCTTTTGGATTTCTTTGTCTCATTCTTGCAGAAAATTGAATAAAGAACTGTCGTCTGGACGACTCTTTTCTTATCAATTAAACTCAGGCAGAAACACCATCTGAAAGGCTTTCATCCCATGTACACAAGCGCCATGCCATTTCCACTGCCCCCTGTGCTGTCGCATGGTACCCGTCAGCCCCGATACGCTGTGCGTCCTCTTCACTCACCGCTCCTCCACCAACCATAAGCTTTACATGATCGCGCAGACCGGTCTCCTTAAGTCTTTTTACAACAGGATCCAGTTCCAATGAAGTTGCTGTTGTTAATGCGGATAGCGCTATGATATCCGGGTTGAAATGTCCTACTGCCTCGATAAACTGGTTCGGGGAAACATTCACACCCAGATCGATCACACGGAAATTCCTTGCGCGAAGAAGCATTGCAACGATGGTCTTGCCAATATCGTGGATATCACCAAACACTGTACCGATGACAACGGTGCCAACCAGGGTTTCCTGGATACGATCCAATTCAATATTGGCTTCGATAATAGGCAGCGCCTGCTTCATGGCAGAGGCTGCCAACACAACATCAGGCAGTTCGATTTCCCCCCGGGAGTAACTCCGGTCTGTCTTTTTGATACCAACAGTCAGGGCTTCCAGCGCTTTAAGTGAGTCTATCCCCTTGTCAAGAGCCTTGTTAGCCAGATTCTCGGCAGCCAAATCATCCCCATCTACAACGGCTCTGGTCAGGTCATCCAGGATATCCATATGTTCAGGAGGAATGATCACCAGCCGGCGCCCTTCTTTCCACAGGTACCCCTGGGCCCTCAATTCACGAAGACACGCCGCGATGGTTGTACGGTTGGCAGACACCAGCGTACCAATTTCATCCTGCGTGATGTCAAGGTCGATCATTACACCGGTTTCAGTGGGGATACCGTGCTCCCGAGCAAGGCGTATCAGGCTGTGTTTCAACCTCTGCTGAACATCCAGGAAGCTGAGATCACGCGCTTTTCCAGCCACATCACTCGCTTCGCGAGCCAACTCTTTCATTACAATTGATGAAAAAGCCTGGTTTGTCGTTAAGGCAATTTCGAACTCGTCCAAAGGAATTGCCAGAAGCTCGGAGCACTCAAGAACCTCAGCCACGGCTTCATGCTCTCCATCCAGCAGATATGATCGTGCTCCAAATATCCTTCCCGCCCCATGAATGCCAAACGAATATACTTTTCCCGCTACAGAGATAGAAGATACTTTGACTGCGCCATCCAGGAGTATAAAAATCTGGTCGACGGGATCCCCCTGCCAGTAGAGAACGGAACCGCGTGGATAGGTTTTAATTCGATCGGACCAGATTTGAAGTGCAAGGCTGCACAATGATGAAGTTTTTTCGGCCATAATACTGTTGATTGTAGAATTTGGTAAATTCAATTATACATAGAACACAATACAATTACCTCGACTCCCGAAACCGTTCATCAGAAAATTAAATTACAGCAGTCATCCTCAATAACTCGACCAGCCTTTCAGACCTGCATCGAATTAATGATCTGGGTTGCTACCCTTGTCAGTGTATCAAGCATAATTGTCTCTTCATACCTGGATTCACTCAAGACATGGGAGGCGCCGCGAAGTAGAAAAGACAGGATGATTTCTTTCTCAGGTACACCACTAAGCTCCGGGAACTAATTTTGAAGCTGCATCTCAACCTTGTCAATCAGGATATTCATCCTTCCCGAAAACAGAGATAAATTCAACTCTCTGTGGGGCTTGAATACAGAGCAAACGATACCGGTAATAAGCTTCCCATAAGACTGCAGAACCATATTTGCTGGAATTGTAATTATCCATATCAAAATACTCGAACAATGGCATAAGATAATGTTGGAGGCATTGAATAAATTTAGGCAGTTTTTTGCAATCCCTGACTATCGCGTATGATTTGTTCGATATGCTGCTCTTCTAGCTGAACTAATGCTCCATTTCACTGGATACTAATACTTCCCCTTTCTACAAGAACTGTACTGCTGTCTTTTCAGGTCCCTCTGCAGTGCCGACGCCAATCTCGTCATCTGGTCCAGACTCAACTGCGGCACACGCACTCCGATTCTCGCTTCGAATGCAGACTCTCCCTACTGGCGCGAATCTATTCTTGTTGTTAAGTTTATCCCATTCGCTGCAGGCTGGAGAGATTCCTCACAAAATACAGAATTTCTTTCAGTAACCAGCCGCAAGCCGGTTCTATATTGTCTCCGAACAACTCGATAAACGCTTTTCATCTGGACCAGAGTAGTCCAGAAAGAATCACAATCCTATAATTTTAGAGTATCCTTTGAAAAACCATACAAGCCTCATCACGATCGTACTTGTCTGTTTCCTGTTGGTATCTGCCTGCAGCCTCAATGCTCAGACGCCCATCTTTTTCAGCGTTTTGTTTTAGCGCCTTCTGCATTCTCATAGCCTTATATGTTCCCTTTTTCAGCATTTTCAGCACCTTTTGCGTTTCCCTGTTGACTCCCAAAACGTTTTGGAATATTATATTAATAGTATCCAAAACGTTTTGGATTCAGCCGGACTTTAACCACACAGCCTTTCAGGTGACCAGGGGTATGAAAGAACATATCACGCTGAAAACAATTGCAAGGGCTACCGGATTCTCAATTACCACAGTTTCACGCGCCCTGGCAGGTTATTCGGATGTCGCCGAAAGCACTCGTAATACCATCAAGGATACTGCCGAAAAACTCGGCTACTACCCCAACCTCACCGCCCGACAGCTTCAAAGACAGCGTTCCGATACCATTGGTATGATCCTGCCCGTACACGGAGCTCGGTATACTGACCCCTACTTCAACACGATCATTGCGGGCATCGGAGATCAGCTGGCGGAATTCGGGCTGGACCTTCTCCTCTCAACCCACCCTCCCGGCGGGAAGGATGAAATGGCAGCCTATCGCAGATTGGTTGAAGGCCGCAGCATTGACGGGTTGATCGTGATCCGTACCCGGAGTCAGGATGAACGTATATCCTATCTCGACCGAAGCGCGTTTCCTTTCGTCTGCTTTGGCCGGTCCGACCTGGATGTCGATTTTCCCTATATCGACGAGGATGGTGAAGCCGGGTTCTATGAACTGACACAGTACCTCATCTCACTTGGCCATACTCGTATTGCCTGCATTTCAGCCCCCAAGGACCTGCTTTTTGCACGTTACCGGCTGGCTGGTTTCTGCAAAGCGCTCGAAGAAGCCGGGCTGCCCTGCCGTAATGAATGGATTGTATACGGCAATCTTAGCCGCAAGGGAGGAGAACAGGCAGCCAGAGAGCTTCTCAGCCTTGAAGAGAAACCAACTGCTATCCTCGCAGCGAATGACCTGATGGCCATTGGAACCATCACCGTCGCGAAAGAAATGGGGCTTGAAATCGGGAAAGACCTTTCCATCGCAGGTTTTGACGACATTCCCCCGGCAGAGCTGTTTTCACTCACCACACTCCAACAGCCTATCTACGAAATCGGAAAGCAGATTACAGAAATGCTCCATGACCTCATCCAGCATAATCCAATTAAAAACCGGCACATCCTTCTTAAGCCGCGTTTGATAATCCGAGACTCGACTCAACAACCCATTAACCGGTAGAGGACCACAGCAGGTATCCTCACAGTATGAAGAAAGGAGCTGACAGAATATCGAAAAGACAATTGCTATAAAGAATTTCGAGCAAATTCAACTCTAAGGAGAAGATAATGTTCAAACGCAAGAAGCAGTATTTGGTTTTCAGTATCCTCGTCGCTGTGTCAATGCTTGTTGCCTCCTGCGGAGGCGGCGCAAGCGAAGCAGATGCAATGGTTTCCGAACTTGAAGCGCAGATCGCTGCGCTGCAGGATCAGCTGGCTTCAGCTCAGGACACAGCAGCGGAAGGTGCAGACACGGACGCCCTGGCTGCCGAAATGGAAGCGCTTCAGTCCCAGCTTGAATCCCTTCAGAACAGAACGGTGATCGAATTCTGGACAACGGATAACGAAGAAGATCGGGTACAGATGTATGAAGAAGTTGCTGCCCGCTATATGGAACTCCATCCGGAAGTCGAAATCCGCATCGTACCGATCGAGGAAGCCGGAATCTCCCAGCGTATCTCAACTGCAGTTGCTGCGAACCGCCTGCCCGATATTGTCCGAATGGGTATTGAGCGTGTCGCATCCTTCGCTGCGGACGGCATCCTTGATGAAGATGCTGCAATGGCGACAATTTCCGCCATTGGCGAAGATGATTTCCGCGCCGGCCCGCTGCAGATGGTTACCAATCCCGAGACCGGGAACTACTCAGCCATTCCATACGACGGCTGGATCCAGGCTATCTGGTATCGCCAGGATGTTTTCGATGAGGTTGGCCTGGCTGCCCCCATCACCTGGGAAGATATTACAACCGCCTGTACAACACTGCCCGGCAATGACAATCTTCTGTATGGTGTCGGCCTTGGAACCGACCCCAGCCAGAACTACGGCCATCAGATCTTCGAACAGGTTGCTATTTCCAATAACGCCTGGCCATTCGATGCAGACGGCAATGTCACCATGAACACACCGGAAATGATCGCCGCACTTGATTTCTACACCGGCCTGCAGGAATGTGCACTACCCGGCCCGCAGTATTGGCGCGGCTCTCGCGAGGCTTATGAGTACGGCCAGTCCGGCATGCTCTTCTACTCCACCTACATCATGGATGACCTGGTAGACGGCTCCGGCCTTGATGCCGGCGGCAACGTCGAGCTGGTTTACGAAGACCTGGCTGGCCGCACCGGCTTTGCTCCTGCCATGGAAGGCCCCAATGGCTCCGCTTCCTACGGCCAGCTGGTAACCCTGGGCATCATGCAGGGTGCAGACCCTGTAGCACAGGATGTTGTCCAGTTCTTCATGACAGGCGAAAATTACCAGGATGTCCTGTCACTCGCCCCCTTTGGCAAGGTCCCGGTTCTTGAAAGTGCAGTTGAGGACTGGAGCAGCGCGAGCGACTACTTCGCTAACTACCCGCCGGAAACCCTGGCGGCTATCGCAGCCGGCTACGATTCAATGCAGCGCTGGCTGTTCCGCCCGGATTACGACGCCACACAGCGCGCCGTTGTCGGCGACATCGAAGGACGTCTGTTGATCCCGAAAGCTATCAGCAACATCGCCATTGAAGGCAGTATGACACCTGAACAGGCAGCAGAATGGCTGCAGGAACAGGTCGAAACAATTCTTGCTGACCGCGCTGAAGGCTAAACAAACCAGAGAGGGATGATACATTTTCACATCATGGATGTGAGGGATCATCCCTCTCTCTATCCCGTATCGTGTTTCGTGCAGCAAATTTCAACAGCCCGTTCAACCCAGCTGGCTGGCTGGAGGTGGCGTGATTATGACTGTATCTACGAGTAAGCCAAAAAAGAAGACCTGGTATTCGCTCCAGGCCCGCGAGGTCAGGCTGGCATGGGGCCTGATCTCCCCTACAGCCCTTATTGTTTTTGGATTGGTATTATTTCCTGCACTTTTCAGCATATGGATCAGCTTCCATGATGTCGGCTTGAGCAACCTGAATGATGTTTTTAATGCCCCATTTAACGGGCTGGATAATTTCCGGTCTGTTCTTTCAGACTTTGAATTCAAGTGGCAGGGGGCGAACCAATGGGGTGCGGCTGTAACTACGGTTGTATATTCTTTCACATCAACCATCCTCACCCTGATAGTTGGCCTGCTTGCGGCGCTCATCCTGAACAGACCTTTCAAAGCACGCGGTATTGTCCGGGGCATCTTTCTTTTCCCGTACGTCGCACCGGTTATCAGCGTTGCATTCGTCTGGCGATGGCTGCTGGATCCGCGGCCCTCAGGCGTGCTTAATCATGTTCTCACCTCCCTGAATTTGATCGATATGCCTAAAGCATTTCTCGCCACCAGAGGCCTTGCCATTATCCTGGTCATCGTTTTCCAGGTCTGGCGTTATTTCCCCTTCGCCATGCTTATGATCCTGGCAAGACTGCAGGCGATCGACGATACTCTCTACGAAGCCGCATCTGTAGATGGCGCTAACACATGGCAGAAGTTCTGGAGCATAACCATTCCCCAGCTTCGGTATGTTCTTGGCGCCGTTTTCCTGCTTCGCCTCCTGTGGACTTTCAACAAGTTCGATGACATATGGCTCCTGACTGGCGGCGGTTACGGAACGAATGTACTTCCGGTTCTCACATATCAATTCAGCTTCAACACATATGATTTCGGCAAAGGTGCAGCGACCGCCATGATCATGCTGGCGGCATTGATCGTCTTCATCATTGCCTATATCTTCCTCGTCATGCGAAATGTCGAGGAAGAATAGGAGGATATCATGACAGCTGCTCAATCTTCTACTAATCGAAAAAACTTTATCGGCCACCTTTCCGGGCACCTCAACTGGCAGCGTTTCCTGTTCGCGGTCGGGCTTTTTGCCTTCCTGGCGATGATCCTGTTTCCCTTCTACTGGATGGTAAGTTCATCCTT
>Ga0272441_10008606_pt1 | contig 16099 bp, 13 predicted proteins | sample SSMProp6N_FD_193582 | JGI IMG/M metagenome (GOLD analysis project Ga0272441, IMG submission 193582) | Marine sediment archaeal communities from Little Sippewissett salt marsh, Falmouth, MA, United States - SSM-Prop-6N | ecosystem: Environmental > Aquatic > Marine > Wetlands > Sediment ... | reverse complement strand
AGACAGGATCGAATGGGAAAACTTACAGGCAAGATATGAAAGTATGCGGGAAGCGGGAAAATTCGTGGTTCTTTCCATGCTCGATCCTTTCGAGTGCACATGGCATATTGTCGGGCCTGAAAACCAGTTCATGATGCTCGTCACCGAACCGGATTGGTTAAAAGACATATATAACAGCCATACAACCCTGATAGAAGATGCCTGGCGGGACCTGCAGGAGAAAGGCATCAAACCTGATGCCCTCTGGCTTTATGGTGACATCGCATATGGAAAGGGGATGTTGTTCGCCCCGGCCACCTATCGAAACCTGCTTCAGCCGTTCCACGCCCGCCTGGCCAGCCTCGCACACGAATACGATGCCCATCTGATCTACCACACCGACGGTAATCCAACTGCGGTTCTGCCGGATCTTATCGATGCCGGCGTCGACTGCCTTCAGCCCATGGAAGTCAAAGCGGGTATGGATGTGATTGAACTCAAACGTCTTTATGGAGACAGGCTGGTATTGATGGGCAATATCGACGCCCGGCTGTACCAGACCAATGACATGGATGGGCTGAAAAGTGAGATAGAAGCAAAAATCCCGGCAGCTATGGAAGGCGGCGGGTATATCTATCACAGCGACCACTCCATTCCCCCCGGAACAACACTTGAAACGTACGAGTCCGCACTCAAACTGGTGCGTGAACTGGGCCGGTATTGATCAATGGTACTATTGAAGCTGGATGAACGACTGCTTGCTGACTCTATTGAGAATATGCAGGGTTCAATCGAATTCCACAGGGAAGCTACCTTTATTATCCTGGAACTACCTTCCGGTAAGAGCGTCCAGCACACACTCGAAAAATACCGGATTCTCTTGAAACAACCGGTTGTTGCAGTTATCAACGGACAAACAGCTGATTTCACCCAGGTTCTGGTGGATGGTGATCAGGTACGTCTTCTCCCCCAGATAGCTGGAGGCAGGTATTAGAAATGAAAAAGGTAACCTATAACGTTGAATATTCAGAAGCTTTTCAAAAACGCAGCATCGCTTATACCGGCAAAATTCTGCATGTCGACCTTTCAAAAGGATCGATTTGGCACGAAGAACCAGAGCCTGCATTTTACCGGTCCCTGATCGGCGGACGCGGTTTTATCCTTCACTACCTTCTTTCAAAAATGCCTGCGGGAGCAGACCCGCTTGGGCCTGATAACGTTCTTGTCTTTGCTGCCGGCCTGCTCACAGGTACAGTTCTTCCAGGCACCGGCAGACACGCTGTTGGGGCAAAATCCCCTCTCACCGGAGTACTTGCCTCCTCCGAAGCAGGCGGGTTTTTCGGCCATGAGATGAAAAAAGCCGGATTCGATGCTGTTGTGATCTACGGCCAGGCATCCAGCCCGTCATACCTCTGGATCAATAACGGCCTGGTGGAACTGCGATCCGCCGAACATCTCTGGGGCAAGGTGACCGGTGACGTGCAGGAGCAGATACAGGCGGATCACGAGGATGAAAAAATCCGTGTGGCACAAATCGGCCCTGGCGGTGAAAACCAGGTCCTGTACGCAGCAATCATGCATGATATAAACCGTGCTGCCGGGCGTTCAGGCCTGGGAGCAGTGATGGGCAGCAAGAAGCTCAAAGCTGTTGCCGTGCGCGGCACCCGGAGTGTCGGCCTGGCGAACAAGGCTGCATTAAAAGACACGTTGAAATGGATAACCAGTACGTATAAAGATTCGATGGGCTGGGCCATGTCTGGCGGCACGCCGGGCTCTTTCGGAGCCAATCATGATTCAGGCGCGCTGGCAATCAGGAACTATACCGCCAGCAGTCTTCCTGGCTATGAGAATCTCGCCCATGAGAAGTTATTTGAAAAAATGGTTGTCGACAGGGATACATGCAGCCACTGCCCGGTCCGCTGCAAAATTGTCGTAGAACATCAGAGCCCGAAAATTGAGCGGAAATACGGCGGTCCCGAGTATGAAACGCTTGGCGCACTTGGATCCCTTACAGCTGTCACCGATGCAGCTGCTGTTTCCAAAGCGAATGAGCTTTGCGCTGCCTACGGCCTTGACACCATTTCTACAGGCGCCACAGTTGCATTCACAATGGAGTGTGTTGAACGCGGAATCATAAACGACGGCAGCTTCCTGCCAGAATTCGGGCAAGGCACAGACCTTATAGAAGCTGTTCGGCTGATCGCACGGCGGGAAGGCCTCGGCGATTTGATGGCTTCTGGCAGCGCCCGAATGGCCCGGAAACTGGGCCAGGGCTCTGAAGAGTTCCTCGCTGTCGCACGAAAACAGGAACTGCCGCTTCACGACCCGCGCCTGAAGAATATTACCGGTATGGGTTATGCCCTATCACCTACCGGTGCCGACCACATGCACAATCTTTTCGACAATTTTGCCAACTTCGAAGGTTCAGATGTATGCGGCAGGTTGAATGAGATGGGGATTGAAACGCCGCTGCCGATGTTTGGGATTACCAGAGAAAAGGTGAAAGCATATTACTATGATACTGCGTTTAAACATGTGCTGGACAGTGCAGTAATCTGCCACTTCTACCCATATCTATACAGGAATCTGCTTGAAGCCTTTCAGGCTGCAGCCGGATGGGAGGATATGACAATAGAAGAGATCAATCAAATCGGCCAGCGTATCACTACGATGGCTCGCATGTTCATACTCCGGGAAGGCAGCACGCATGATGATGACCTTCTTTCAAAACGAGCTCTCCTCCCTCTTCCGGACGGCCCGATTCAAGGGCGTACAATAGAAAAGTCAGAAATGGAGAAAGGGATGCAGTTCTACTTCAAACTGAAGGGGTGGGATGCAGATGGCGTTCCCACACAATCATCTCTGGAAGAACTGGCTGTGGTTGACTATGCCTGAATCCGTGTTAATAATTAAACACCTGGATCGAAACCTGCTTCACAGTCGTACCAGCATCACATGACTGAAATCGGCTTCCTGATCAGTCTTTTGTCAAATAATTCAGAAAAAACAAGGATACTGCCATGAAGGATAAAGATAACATCATCCTGGCAATCACAGGCGCAAGCGGCATTGTCTACGGCATCCGCATGCTCGAACGTTTACACGAACTCCCCTCGATCCGGACTCACCTGATCATTTCCCCTCCTGGAATCACCACACTCCAACAGGAGACGGATATGTCGGTCGAGGATGTAATCGATCGTGCAGATGAATACCACGATTATGAGAATATCGGTGCGTCGATCGCTTCCGGATCCTTCCCGGCAGCAGGAATGCTGGTATGCCCTTGTTCCATCAAGTCTCTCTCTTCCATTGCCTCCAGCCATACAGACAATCTTGTAACGCGTGCTGCGGATGTGCAGTTGAAAGAGGGCCGTCCGCTGCTACTGATGGTCCGGGAAACACCTCTTCATATAGGTCACCTGCGCTTGATGACTGCCGCTGCGGAAACGGGTGCGATTATCATGCCGCCTGTACCTGCGTTCTACACCCGTCCATCCTCGCTGGATGAGATGATTAACCATACCGTTGATCGAACACTGCAGCGGTTCGGCCTTGAACTGCCCAATACGTACCAATGGAAAGGAATTACACCCGGGGAATCGTAGGTAGAGCGATATTTCTCATATCTATTAGTCTGGAATTGTTTGTTCTTTGCTGGAAACGCCAGACGAATCTTGCCCTGGCATTGCAGGTTCATTTTCCCCTCATTCCATAAATCCTGCCTTGCCGTTTCTTACACAACCCCACTGCTGTCATTCTCAAACAAGAACCGCCACACAATCACAAGCGCAAGCACACTTGCCAGCCCCCCCACCAGAACTACAGCAGCCAGTCCATGCTGAGACCATAAATAGGTAACCAGAGGTGGAGAGACACCCGAAGCGATCGTATCCCCAAACATGATAAGGCAAAAAACAGTAGCCCTGAATTCTGCGTTTTGCTCAGCGTACAGCGGTATCGCAGCTGTGACCGTAAACTCAATAACCACTGCCAGCAAGATCAGCAGCACATACACCGTCACCAGTTTATACTGAAACAGCGGAAACAATAAAAACAAGATAGCTGCCAATGCCAACCCGGCCATCGTCCCCCGCCGTTTTCCAATACGATCGATAAAAATCCCCGCTATCAGCAGGCCTGAAAACTCAGCTATGCCTATCCACGTGCCTGTTAAACCCATTCGAATCGGAGTAAAAGAGAAACGATCGGTAAGCAGATAGGACCAGAACATAGTAAAAAGAAAGAAGATCAGGAGGATCACTGCCGAAACCAGCACCGAGGCAAACACGCCAGTCTTCCTTATCACTTCGTTTGTATGCAGAAGCATGTTTTTGCTCTCGGTACGGGTATTCGTTTTTGGCAGGCGTTGACTGACAACGAGAACAGCAGCCAGGTGCAGAAGGCCGATCACAATCAAAGGAACCTGCCAGTTCCAGCTTTCTATCAGCCAACCGACCAGGGGCAGCCCCAGTATCCCTGCAGTAGAAAAAGAAGCATCTACCGCTGCAAGTGCACGGCCGCGGCGCTCAGGCTTCACCATATCGCTCAGATATGCCCGCATGACTGGAATATATCCTGCGGTTGTAAGGCTCAGCACTACCATCGGCAGCACACACCACCATCCCTGGAAGAATGCAAGGCTGATCAAGGCCAGCCCTCGCACGATCAGCATCAGCGACATTACGAGGCGCCTGCCATACCTGTCGGCCAGCACGCCTATAAATGGGCTCACCACACCTGCAAGCGCCCGGATGGAAAGCACCCAGCTGAATGCAGATACAGTCAAACCCAATCCAGTGGAAAACTGGGACAGGAAGGGAATGAAAATGCGGTTGCTGGTATCCACCAGCAACCGGCTGATAAACATAAGACTGATCAACTCGAAACCGAGACCAAAGAAGCTCAAGAATCCGTCTTGCAACTTTGATCTGCTATTTTCAGACTGCAACATAAGCTCCCGGTGATTAAACCATCCCTGAAGGCTTCTTACGACAATACCATACCGCCGTCAACGGACAGGGATTGCCCGGTAAGATAGCGGGAATCCTCAGATGCCAGGAAAGCCACCACACCGGCGATCTCCCAGGGTTCTGCGAGTCGGTCCATCGGACAGTCAGCGGCACGCATCTGCAGCCATTCCTCTCCGGTCATTCCGTCCATTTTCCCAACCTTTTCCGCTACACCGCGCACCATATCTGTCAGCGTATTTCCGGGGCAGACCGCATTGACCGTTGCGCCATAGGGAGCAAGTTCAACCCCCAGCGAACGGGTCAGGCCAATCACACCGCTCTTCGAGGATGAGTAGGATGCGGAAGCAGCAAAACTTGTTTTTCCGGCCATTGAAGAGATATTGATGATGCTGCCGGATTTTTGCTTTTTCATCAGCGGTGCTACAGCCTGGTTGCTGAGGAAAACGCCGGTCAGATTAATATCTATCGTGCGCTTCCATTCCTGCAAAGAAACCTCTTCGATCGGAGCTCCTGTATAGATCCCGGCAGATGCAACAAGGATATCAACCTTTCCCCATGCATCCAGCGTTTTCTGAACAGCATCCTCCACACTCGCCTTGTCAGTCACATCACAAACCATAGCCAGCGCCTCGACACCCTTCTCGCGGCAGGCATCAGCCACCTTCTGGTTGGCCTCCTCTGCCATATCGAGGCAGGTGATATTCGCCCCTTCTTCTGCAAAGCGCATCGCACAAGCCTTCCCTATACCGTTGGCTGCCCCTGTTATCACCACTACTTTGCCTTCAAATCGTTTCATTTCCGTGTCCTCGCTTTTAATCTTCTTCAAATCCTGGTTTCACCCATAAAGACAACACAGGACGATTGAATGTGCTTATCCTGCCTGTAATTTTTCCATCGCATCATCTATTGAAACATCGTCATGGATCAGGGCTGCAACGGCAGCAGTCATTGCCTGCGGATTTTCGGCCTGGAAGATATTACGGCCGATTGCCACACCGCGGGCACCGACATCCAGTGCTGTGCGGATCTTTTCAAGCATCTCTCTTTCGCTTCCCTTTTTCGCGCCGCCCAGTATCACCGCCGGCACATAGCAGGTGGATGTTACCCACTCGAACCCTTCTGCATACGGAATTTTGACCCAGTCTGAGCCAAGCTCAGCTCCTACACGTGCTGCGATCGCGATACTCTCAGCTGTCCGCATGTGATCCGGGCTGTCGAAACCTCCCGGAACCATTTCGCCCATCACCGGGATTCCCCACGCGTGTGCATCACCTATCACACTGGCAAGTGTGGCGAGTGATTCTTCTTCATTGGGGGCGCCAGGAAAAGCGGACACAGCGACTGCATCAGCACCAAGCCGCAGCGCATCTTCAATCATGTAGAACTGGGAGCCCGGGCCCATTTCCCCAAGTTTGGTGCCGCCCCCATCGATGCGAAGGATCAACCCCAGCGAGGAAATTTCTTTGGCAAAACGGCTGGCTGTTCCATAGGTAGTAAGTATGGCATCCGCTCCGCCTGCTACAATCTTTTCCAGTGTCTCGCCAGGTTGTTCCATACCTTTCGCAGGGCCATCCAGCATCCCATGGTCAAATGCAACAATCAGGGCCCGCCCATCCGGGCGAAATATGTGATTCAATCTTCGTACAGTCATCAGGCAATCCTTTCAAGTATCTCTTTCGTAATCTGGTAAACAGCCGGCTCGCCGGCAAAGAAGCGTCTTAATTCCTCCACTGCCAGCTCACCCATCTGATTACAATTCTCAATACATCCGGCAATATGGGGCGTTACAACCACGTTGTCCAGTGTTCGCAGCGGGCTGTCCTTTGCAGGAGGTTCTGGATCAGTGACATCCAGAAAGGCGAAAAATCGCCCTTTTTGTAATTCCGCAATCAAAGCCTGCTCATCGATCAGTGTCCCTCGAGCTGTATTTACAATCAAGGCATTATCTTTCATCAGCGCCAGTCGTTCGGCATTGAGCATCTGATAGGTTGCAGCGTTCGATGGAGCATGCAGAGAGATAACATCCGCCTCCGCCAGCATGTCATCCAACTCCATCTTAACCGCACCGAGATCACGCGCTTCCTTTTCACTTATAAAAGGATCGTAGAGCAAAACAGTCACCTCATAAGGCTCCAGCAGTTTGATTACATGCCGGCCAACATTGCTTGCACCAATAATTCCGACCCTTTTACGGAACAACTCACGCGAGATCCACTTATCCCATACAGGTGAATCGCGCCATCCACCATCTCGCACATGCTGGCCAAGCGGCCAGATTCGCTTCATACCTACAAGCATCATACCCAGAGCTGTTTCCGCCACAGTCTTGGCCAGTGTGATACCCGCACTTGTAAGGTGCATGTTACGGTCCCAGAAAGCTTCCGACACAAAACGTTTCACACTGCTCCCCATATGTGCCATAGCCTTCAATTTCGGCGCCGCTGCAAGTACATCTTCATCCAGCTGAGCCACACCCCAGCTCGTAATCACTGCATCTGCATCCTTCAGCAGCTTGATAAGATTTTCCTTGTCTGCCGGCTCCTGGTCCGGATGATGAATCACCTCAGCAAAGCTTGCCAGACTATCCCACGCCTCCTGGCTGAACATGCGCGGATAGTGTTCCTTTCCGATTGCTACTGCAACAATGGGTTTTCCCATACATACCTTCCTTCCGCCCGAAAAATCCGGGCATGGTTAATGTAGTCTCCTGCTTTCGCGCTGCTTGTAAACAGCCCCGAATCAAAATTGGGTCGGCAGCGACCTCACCCCCACACAGGCCTTTCTATAACGATTTGCGGTATCAACATAAAAAACTGTAAATTCTTTATCTGGAACAACGGTTTCTGCAGCTTTTTGGAATGTTTCAAGAGCAGACTCTGCATTCCCGAATAATCCCAGCCCCAACCCTGCAAGCACAGCCGCACCCAGTGCCGGCCAGCTGTCAAATGCAGGCTTTTCGATAGGAATTCCGGTACAATTCGCCAGAATTGCAGGCCAGTAGGGACTGTTCGCTGCCCCACCCACCATCGCAAGGCCTGATACCGGCATCCCTGCTTCTACCACAGCCTCCAACGCCCAGGCCAGTTCGTAGCCTGCACTTTCCATTATCGCTCTCGCCATGGCTTCACGTGAATGGTTCAATCGCAATCCCAGGAACCCGCCAGAGCGTGAAGTGGATGGGTCATCATGCCCGCCGGTAAGCGGGAGAAAGAACAGGCTGCTGTTCGGTTCAACAGAAGCCATTTCCAGATCCAGTGCCCGGAACCTTGCACCTCGCTCTCCTTCCCAGGCCTGGTTTATCCACCACTCAAGGGAAGCACCAAGGCCGCCAAGGGATTGTGACACCGTCCAGCGATCAGGCAGCACATGGAAATTCAAATCAAGTGTATCCGGGATCCGGGATCGTTCCGGTGAACGAGATACACCTGTAAAAACCCATGCTGTACCGCAGGCCAGCAGAAGCTTCCCCGGATCGATAATTCCCAGGCCAAGTGCTGTACAGCCCTGGTCATGGCCTCCGTTAATTAATACTGCTTCTTCCGGTAATCCTGTCGCACTGCAGACTTCCGGTTTTATGGAACCTGATACTTTCCCGGAAGGCTGAAGTTCGGAAAGCTTCGATGGATTTATTCCCGCCAGATCACACAACGCATCTGCCCAGGCTGCAGTGTGGATGTCCACCAGCTGCATACCCCCGGCGTTCGATGGATTGGTTACCCGCTCTCCCGTAAGCCGGAAGGTTATAAAATCGTTCAAAGAGAAGAAATGCCTGGAAGCCGCAAATGTATCCGGGTCATTTTCTTTCAACCACGCAATCGTTGGAAGGCATAATCCCGGATAAAGGGACCAGCCGCTCAACGGTTTTACCCAATCCTGCACTCCGTCTTCCAGCCAGCGGTCAACCAGCTTTTCCGTCCGGCCGTCCATCCATGTAATCAGTGGATAGACGGGTTCACCTTTTTCATCTGCCGGAAGAAGCGATCCACTTTGTACAGCCATACATATTCCATGGATATGGAATTGACTGGCGACACGGCTGGTTATTTCTTTTAATACAGCAAGCACAGCGTCCCAGATTTCCTCAGGGTCCTGTTCTACCCACCCGGGTTTAGGCGTGTGGTTGGTGTAGGGACTCGAAACTGCACGGGCAAGCTCCTGCCCATCCAGATCGAACAGAACCCCCTTCGTCGAGGTGGTGCCAATATCCAGGCCAAGCAAAGCTTGTCTCATCCTGACTCCGGTTTCCGGTGGCCGAAGTGTTCCCCGCCGTCCACCCTCAGAACTTCGCCGGTTATATAATCAGCCTTTGCAAAGAAGATAACAGCCTCAGCCACATCTTCCGCTGTGCCCCATCGATTCATCAACGTACGCCTGGCTGTCCGCTCAACCTTTGCATCGTCATAATCCGGCGGGGGAAGTACCGGCCCCGGTGCGACGGCATTAACTCGTACATCAGGAGCCAGCTCCAGCGCCAGTTGACGGCTCAACGCCAGCAGAGCAGTTTTTCCGACACTGTGAGCAGTAAAGTTCTTCCACGGTTCAAATGCCGCCAGGTCAATAATATTGATAATCGCGCCTTCCCCTACGGCCAGCATTAGCGGCGCCACTTCATTCGCACAGTAAAACGAACCGTTGATCAGGATACCCGTCACTCTGTGCCAATCCGTTAGATCCTCCATCGGAAACGGTGTCGACCGCCACAGAGATGCGCTGTTTACAAGGATATCAACCGTACCAAATTCTTCCACAGCTGACTCTACCATCCGTTTTACATCTTCGTATTTACCAATATCTGCCTGGACCGCCAGCGCTCCCACACCCAGGCTGCGTGCTTCGCTGCAGGTTTGCTCAGCCTCATCAGCCGAACTGTAGTAGTTCACAACAACATTGCAGCCCTCCCGGGCAAAAGCCAGTGTAACAGCCTTCCCAACACGCACGGCTCCACCGGTAATCAGTGCTGTTTTTCCCTTTAGATCCATACCGACTTCCTTCCAGTTCGAAACAAGCAGGGTTGAATAGTTTCAGAGGTTCTGTAAAATATTCTCATCAATCAACAACCACTCCGGCTCGGGCAAATAAATCTGCACAGGTCTTTCTTGCTCGTTCAAGCAGTGCGTCTTCATCAAGAACAAGGATTTCCTTGTTCTCCATCAGGATCTGGCCGTCTACAATCATAGTGTCGACATCGCCTGTACTGGCATTGTATACAAGCGCCGACGGCACTTTGTGGACCGGCATTGCAAGCGGGGTGTTCAGGTCAACCAGGACTGCGTCCGCTTTCCTGCCTGGCTCGAGCGCGCCAATCTCATCAGGTAGTCCATAGGAAGCTGCTCCACCACGGCAGGCCATCCAGATTACATCCTCGGGAAGCAGTGCCATTGCATCAAGTGTGCTGACTTTTTGCAGCATGACTGCTGCGTTCAAAACCCTCAACATATCCTGGTTATTGTTGCTTCCCGGGCCGTCGGTAGCCAGGGCGATCCGTATCCCCTTGCGGTGCATTTCAGCGATGCGGGCAGCTCCGGAAGCCAGGTACATATTCGCGACCGGGCAATGAACCACAATAGCGTCGCGTTTCTTTACCATGTCTATCTCATCATCATCCAGCCATACACTGTGGACGAGCTGGAAATCAGGGCCGAGTATCCCAAGATCCTCCAGCCACTCAATATGCCGTTTCCCGCGAGCTTTTTTATTCATTTCGATTTCTTCCCGGGTTTCCGCAACATGAATATGCGTTCTGGCACCCCATTCCTGGCTCAGCTTCCAGGTTTCCATCATGGTTTTATCCGTACATCCCCAGGGAATGAGAGGCGCGAACTCCACACGTGTTCGCCCATTTCCATTGAGCTCCCAGGTCTCATACAGCCGTGTGGTCTCAGACAGGATACGTTCCGGGGTTTCCATCAAGCTCGGGTGGTAATCCTGATCCGCCCAGCCGCGTGCGAGTTTGAAACGCATACCGGTTTCATCCGCCGCCCGGCAGACGCCGTCATCATTTGTCACTTCGGTATGAATATACTGGTGATCGACCACCGTAGTAGCCCCGCCGCGAATATTTTCTACAAGACCCAGCAGAGCCGCCACATAGGCATCTTCCTCTGTCATTGCCTTTGCAACCGGCCATATAGCCGTCTTCAACCATTCCAGCAGCGGCTTGTCATCAGCCAGACCGCGCAGGAATGTCTGGAATAGATGTGTATGTCCGTTAACCATTCCGGGCATTACTGCCATCAATGAGGCATCGATAACTTTGTCTGCACTGCTGTATTCGGCTGGAGGCTCACCAGGACCTACTGCGGTGATACGATCATCCCTTATATACACAAAACCTTTTGAAAAAACCTGCTGTTTATCATTTACTGTTACGATGGACCCATTCTTGATCAGTATTGTTCCCATGATATTGATCCTTCCCCTGATTACAGGTTTTTAATTTGCAGCCGCCCGTCTCGTACAGCACCACCTTCAGCAGTTATACCGCCATGGTGCCTTATATATGCCGTGATTTCATCCCGCAGCTGGAGTTCAGTCTCCTGATAAGGGAGATCATCGAGACGTATCAGCCGGTCTTTAATCGACCCTTCAAGACCGGATTCCCAGGGTAAAGACAGCGTTCTTACAAAACAGGTCGAAGCAGCATAGAAAGTATGGTCAGACTGCTCCTTCAGCGGTACGCCCTGGTATGCAGCCTTCTGGACTGATGCCTTCCTGATCCCTTCTCCAGCTTCTATTGTATAGCGGACCTGGCTGCTGAATTGAAGAAACCCTCGTTCTTCCTGCTTCTCGCCGGGATAACTCAAACGGAGCGCGTTCTCCCTCAACAACTCCAGAAGCTGTCCTCCTGTCAACTGGTAAATTCGAATCGTATCGGCATACGGCATCATTCTGAAACAGTCTCGATAAGAGAGTGTTTCTTCAGCCTGAAAACCCTGCTGGATGCTGGACGCATCGATCATGGCAAAATTGACTTTCAAGCCCTGCTTTACTGAACGTGTATACAGGGCATCGGATACATAATTCGCCAATGCCAGTTCACCGGAAGCAAAACCTTTGCGGACTTCTTCTGTGCTGAGGTCCTCATCAGTTTCAACCACACCAACAACCTTTGTCAGCAGAGCTTTTGCACGTTCCATCAACGGCTGTACTTCCTGTGCTTCGAAACCCTCATCCACCTGCAGCTCACTGGTTGGTATCAGCCTGGCACTCTTGATGCGACTCTTCCCGTTTTCAAGCTTTAATTCAACTTCCCCGATATATTCTCCGTTTGCTCCAGCCTGGACAACAGGGATCTCGTTGATAATGTTCTGTTTTTCCAATCCATCCTGGTTCAATATGGTGTGAGAATGTCCCCCGATAATCAGGTCGACACTACCGGAAGGCAGGCTGCGGGCCAATCCTGCATCCCCACAGTCAGCCATTGGGATTTTGCTGGTTTCCATACAGAAACCCAGATGGCTGGCAATAATAAGTACGTCGCACAAGGGCTTCATTTCTTTCACCAGTGCTGCTGCAACAGGCCGTGGATCTACAATTTCTCCACAGTCACATGGAAGTCTTGTCTCAGCCCTGGTTACCAATCCAATCACACCTATCCGCACACCCTTGACCACAAGGAGTGCAGCTGGCGGCAGATATTCGAGAATCTCGGGTGGAGCTGTAATATTGGCGGCGAGAAGCGGGAATTTTGCTTCCTGGCTGACTGCAGCTGCCAGAAAATGAACCCCGTAGTCAAGGTCATGATTTCCAATACAGGCTGCATCAATACCAAGTTTCGAGTAGAGTCGATAATAGGGATGTACTGCATTCTTGTGATCTTCAAAAACCAGCAGATCATCAAACACTGATCCGCCGCAATCATCCCCGGCAGACAGCGCCAGTACAGCCCTGTCAGCCCTGTTCCGGCACTTCTTGCGTGAGGAGGCAAGTTTCCATGCCAACCGTGAAAAGATCAGCTGGTCCCCTTCCGGAGTAAAACGGACCAACCGGCCGTGCAGGTCATTAAAATGGAGTATCTGGAGAGTAAATTCCCTGTCGCCGGAAAAAGCAGGAGGCGGCGGAAAGGCCACCCCCGGAGCTTCGATAATAGATTGAACCGGCTCTGATGCCGCATCGCCCTTTAGAAGGTACAGCATATCCGCAGCCCCGAAAGAATTTGGAGCTGCGGTTTGAAAAACCAGGGTTCCCGGTGTGGGAAAGCCTTCCATTAACCTTTAACCGCACCCTCAACCATGGCCTTGAAAAAGGTCCGTCTGGTGAAGAGGAATAGAATAACAATCGGTGAAGCAATAATCAGACATGCAGCCGCGATCACCTGCAGGTTGATGATATTCTGACTCAGGAAATCATACAGGCCAAACAGTGCCGGCTTGAACTTGTTCTCGGGAACCAGCAGGTATGCGACAATAAACTCGTTCCATACATTTACAAATGTCATAAGGAAAACCGAAACCATACCTGGCATTGCCAATGGAATCGTTACACGGAACAGCGCTCCCACCGGGCTGCATCCCTCTATCAGTGCTGCTTCTTCCAGCTCTACTGGAATAGCATCAAAGAAACCTTTCATGATCCACACACTGATCGGCAGGAAGAAACCCAGGTAAATGAAGATGAGGTATAGACGCTCATCCCAGATTGGCAGCATTTTACGCAGATTGATCCCCATCTGGTAGATCGCCAGAAGGTTTGTGAGAATGGGAACACCCGTTATGGCATAGATTGCTACCATCATGGCACGATGGCCAGGGAAACGATATCGGGAAAATGCATAGCCAGACAGCCCGGCCACCAGGCTCACCAGCAATGCTGATACAGAAGCATACAGGATCGTGTTGGGAATATAGATCCGGATCATATTTCCCATCAATTTGAAGCCAAGTGCAGCCTCTTCTGATACTTCAAACCCCAGTACCCGTTCATAGCCTTCAACAGCCCATCGACAGGCCGTCAATTCAAACTTGCTGGTCGCGGTGTCACAGGGGAATATAACCGGCGGTTTACGGGTAACATCCGCCTGTTCCTTGAAAGAAACCAGTATCGTGGTAACTATCGGGATCATGGCAACAAATACAATGATCAGCAAAGCGATGTTCACAAAAAAGTGAATTCTGCTTCTACGGGACCATGCAGAGGATTTAGACACGCTACACGCTCCTTTCATCAACGCGGGTTATTCGCAAAACGCCCATGATAAGCACCCAGTTAACAGCTGCAATCAGGAGCGCCAGGGCAGCCGCCTGACCAAACTCAAGGCGCTGCCACCCCAGGATATACAATAAATAACTCAGAACGTAGGTCGTTGTTCCGGGCCCTCCTGATGTAAGACTGAAGACCATACCCACACCATTCATTCCGCCCAGCATCAGGTTGAACAAAACGACAACCATGGTCGGAAGGATGAGCGGAACAGTGATATACCGGGTGAGCTGCAGGCCATTTGCTCCGTCTATGCGGGCACTTTCGACCACCTCTTTCGGCACTGTTTGAAGCGCAGCAAGTATCAGGATCGTAACAAACGGCAGTGCACGCCAGCTTGCAGCCAGAATCAGGTAAATCATTGCATTCGAAGGCGGAAATGGGAAATCTGCGATTATCGGTAAAGGCCGGGGATCCGTTAATACTGAGATCCCGTCCGGTGGAAACAGCGATGGGTCCTGCAGAAATCCGGAAAACAATCCATATTCCGGCATGACCAACAGTCTGAACACAAGTCCGGCGATGATATCAGCAATGATCCAGGGAATGAACAGAAGAGTACTGTATAGTCCGGACAGTTTTACATTCTGCTTCAACAGCATTGCAATCCCAAATCCCAATGCCAGCGTCAGCACAACATAGCCCACCAGGAAGATAATGGTATGACCCACACTTTCGGCAAATAACCCTCTTGTAAACAGAAGCCTGTAGTTATCTGTACCCACATACTCCCATCCATCCGGGGTCCGGTCTTGAAAACTCAACCAGGCTGTATAAAACGCAGGATAAAACTGCACAATTAAAAGAATAATCACTGTAGGAAGAATGAGCCAGAATGGCAGTGTTTTCTGGGTCCTGGATTGAGATTTTTCCGCTCGGGCAGCTCTATTCATAAGTCGTCCTCACGATTTGCTAGATCCAGCCTTAAGTATATATAAGGAAACTAAGATTAATAATAATTCAATTGAGGTGACAGGAAGGTGCTATCCATGTCACCTCATTTATTTGTTACAACTCAGGGGAATGAAACACCCGCTGTTTACTCTTCAACAGCGTTGTATTCCGCTTCCGCCTCAGCAAGAACGGTGGCGATATCAGCAGTCGGGTCTTCCTTGATCACTTTGTATACCGCATTCATGATCAGTTCCAGCGCTTCATCCGTTCGTTCAATCGTAGTATACCAGGGTGTGCAGACACTGCCGTCAAGTGCCACGGCTGCCTGCTCATAGAACGTGGTCTGGAATTCCGGTGCGTCGAGCATGGCGCGATTGGCCGGGAAGCCGGCACCCACATCCAGCACAAACGGAACGTTCTGCTCAGGTTCCATGACCCAGTTGATGAAGTCATACGCAGCCTGTAGATTCTCGGCATTCTTGGGGATACCAACACCCTGAACATCGTTACCGCAGCCAGGCATCTGGCCCTCAGGTGCGAACATATGGTCGAGGACAACATCACCTGCATCGATAGCATCGATCATATCCTGTGAACTCCCGGTGCTGTATTCCGTGCCATCGGGCGCTGTCAGGGGGTTGATGTAACGATAGCCGAAGAGGCCTGTCGGGATAGCAGCTGCTGAAGCATCCTTGAATGAATCTTCCTCAAGGAACCCACCGGCAAATACTGTCTCGGGGTTATATTCGTTAGCGACTGTCTCACGCAGGAATTCAACTGCTGCAATCGTTTCAGGCGAGGTCAGGTACATATTGCCGTCAGCATCACTGTACGTGCCGCCATAGGATGAAATCAGTGACCATACCATACGGGTTGCACCATTGCCGCCGTAGGCTGTTGAACCAAAGTAGGTCCATGCGTAAATGCCATCTTCCTTCAGCCTTTCAGCTTCGGTCATGAATTCTTCCGGAGTGTCAGGGAAGCCGTCAGGATAATGATCGGCCCAGACGTAAACCAGGTGCGGCCTCAAAGCAAGCGGTATACAGATCAGGCTG